>Ga0160430_100133_pt1 | contig 61399 bp, 58 predicted proteins | sample HID1971I_E0MG_FD_108274 | JGI IMG/M metagenome (GOLD analysis project Ga0160430, IMG submission 108274) | Enriched millipede-associated microbial communities from UW Madison campus, WI, USA - HID1971I_E0 MG | ecosystem: Host-associated > Arthropoda: Insects > Digestive system > Unclassified ...
CCACACGTTGTCGTTCATGACGACGGTCCCTTCACGATCGGGGCGTTCCCGGTGAGCACGGTCGTGGGCAGCTCGGTCTCGACGATCTTCCCGTCGATGGCCTCGACCCGTAGCGCGAGCGCGTTCTCGACCGGGCTGATCGCGGTGACGAACTCGGAGTTCTCGAAGTGCAGCGACTGCAGGTTGCCGACCGCGTAGCCCGTGGAGAGCTCGCCGCTCAGCAGGGACGCGTGGAAGAGCGGGCGGCGCTGGTCCTCGGCGTCGTAGTGCGGGCAGAAGCTGCCGTGCAGGAACCCGAGTCCCTCCGGCAGGACCTGGAGGGTGGGGCCGTAGCTGTCGGTGGTGCCGCCCTCGAACCAGCAGATGCCGCCGGCGCTGCCGCCCGTGAAGACGACGTTCGAGTCGGGGTCCTCCCACATCTCGCGCATGATCTCGTCGAGGCCCTGGCGCTTCCAGACGTCGAGCATGTTCGCGGTGTTGCCGCCGCCGACGTGGATCACGTCGAAGCCCTTCACGTAGCCCGCGAGATCGTCCACCGCCCGGTGGAAGAGCGGCAGGTGGTGCGGCGCGCAGCGGTCGGAATCGTAGGTGGAGTAGAAGCTCACGATGTACGCGGCGTCATCGCCGGTCGCCGTGCCGACGAAGAGCACCCGGGGGCGCTCCTTGCCGGTGAGTTCGAGGATGTAATCGTGCGTCGGATCGTTCCGCCGCTCCATCATGGCCTTGCCGGCCCCGGTTGCCACCACGTGAGACATGCCCCCACCTCTCGACGACTGCGAATGCGCTCAACCTACTGGTGCGCCGCAGGCGGCGTCCAGAGCGAGTTCGCCCCGCGCGGGTGAGGGATGCGGCGGCTGTCAGCCGTTCAGGCGCGCCGTCGCGACCAGGCCCTCGAGCAGTGCGGTGGTGCGTGCGCGCGGTCCTTCGGGACGGATGCCGAGGGCGTCCGCCAGCTCGAGCGCGAGGACGGCGTGACCGGTCGTGTTCGGGTGGAACGGGTCGTTCATCAGTCCCCACGGCACCCCGCCGGCACCGAGCTCGGCGAAGCGGGCGTACTGATCCACGAGGATCACGTCCTCGCTCGCCGCGACCTCGCGCACGGCGTCGGCGAACTCGCCGATCCGGGCGCGCTCTGGAGCGTTGCGCACGTCGATCGCAGGCGGCGTCTGTAGCACCGGGACGGCGCCGATGTCCCGCACGCGTGCCACGAACTCTCGCAGCGACGCGGCGTAGTCGGACGCGGAGATGACCTCGCGTGGCCCGCCGTCCGAGGCGTCGTTCGTGCCGATCATGAGCGTCACGACATCGGGGTTCCAGTCCGCGACGCGGCGGTCCCAGTCGTCGAGGAGGTCGACGATGCGGTTGCCGCTGATGGCCGTGTTCAGCACGATGTCGCGCACGCGCTCCAGCTCGCCGCGGATCAGCTCGTGCAGGTGCTCCGGATAGCTGCGACCACCCTGGGTGTGCACGAGGCCGTGGGTGATGGAGTCGCCCGTGATGATCCAGTTCCGCGGCGCCGGGTCCGCGAGTGCGGCGGCGATGCGGCGGAGGTCGGAGACGGCGGATGCGGTGGCGGGGGATTCGGCGTTCGACACGGCTCCGAGCCTAGTGGCCGCGGTGCTTCTGCCGACGTATGCCGGAACGTCGATATGCGTGCAGAGATGGGCGCGGGCGATGGGGAAGACGGCGGGTACTGTCGGTTCCTCATTGCCCGCGGCGCGTACCGCACCGCAGGCACCTGACAACTCATCACGTCGGCCACGGGGTCCACCCGGGGGCTGATCGAGGTACCCAAAATGAAGCTCTCCACACCGCCCGAGGCCGTCGAACTGCCGAAGTCCTCGGTGATGATCGTGTTCGGCACCCGGCCCGAGATCGTCAAGCTCGCCCCGCTGGTGCGCTGCCTCGGCGACGCCGCGTACGTCGTCCACACCGGCCAGCACTACGACCGCGGGATGTCGGAGGTGTTCCTGCACTCGTGCGGGATCGAGCGGGTGCATCGACGGCTCCGTGTCGGCGGTCTGCCGCGGGCGGCGCAGATCGGACGCGGCGCGGAGCAGATCGCGGAGGCGATCGCCCAGGTCGAGCCGCAGTACGTCGTCGTCCAGGGGGACACGAACGCGACGATCGCCGCCGCGCTCGCCGCGAACGCCGCCGGTGTGCGGCTCGGACACGTCGAAGCAGGGCTTCGCGCCGACGACCGCCGAATGCCCGAGGAGCACAACCGGGTGATGGTCGACCACATCGCCGATGACCTGTACGCCGCGACCGAGGCCAACCGTGACAACCTCCTCGCCGAGGGCATCGACGACGACCGCATCCTCGTCACGGGCAACCCCGTCGTCGAGGCCGTCCGGATGCAGCGGGCCGCCGCCGGGCCCGACCGCGACGAGCTCGAGCGACTCGGTCTCCGGCCGGCGCACTACGTGCTCGCGACGCTGCACCGGCAGGAGAACGTCGACACCCCGGACAACCTCCTCACCACGCTGCACGCGTTCAACGAGATCGCCGCGTCGGGGTGGCCGGTGATCTTCCCCGTGCATCCGCGTACCCGGGCGATGCTGACCGCGCTCGACGCCGAGCACCTGCTGGACGGCCTGGTCTCCGAGGAGCCGTACACGTACGAGCGGTTCCTCGCCCTCGCGGCCAATGCCGCGCTGCTGGTCTCGGACTCCGGCGGCATCCAGGAGGAGGCCACGGTGCTCGGCCGCACGGTCCTCGTGGTCCGGGACTCGACCGAACGACCGGAGGCCCTGGGTTCCTTCACGCGCCTGGTCACGCCGCAGACGCTCGCGGGCGAGGCCGCCGCAGTGCTCTCCTCCGTGGAGAAGAACCTCGCCGGGCTGGTCGCCCTGCCCTCCCCGTTCGGCGATGGCCACGCGACGGAGCGCATCGCGGAGCACATCCGCTCCGCGATCACGGCCGAGGCCGCCTGATGTCCGTGTCGTCCGCCGCCCCTGCGCGCTGAGGCCGCCATGCTCGCCATCGCCGGGACGTACTCGCTCCTCATCACCCTCGCGTTCATCGTCTACGTGATCCTGATCGTGGTCCCCTTCCTCCGCCGCACGCCCGACCCGGAAGGACCGGTCGATGCGTTCGAGTGGCACATGTTCGTGCCGTGCCGCGACGAGGAGGTCGTCATCGGGCGCACGATCCGCATGCTCCGCACCACGGTTCCGCAGGCCCATGTCTGGGTGATCGACGACGACAGCGACGACGGGACCGCGGCGATCGTGCAGGCGGCCGCCGACGCGGACGCCTTCGTGCATCTCGTGCAGCGGCGTCGGCCGGAGGCTCGGACCGGAAAGGGCGATGCGCTCAACGCCGCGTACTTCGCGATGAACGCCTTCCTCCCCGTCGGCACCGACCGGTCGCGCGTCGTCGTCTGCGTGGTCGACGCCGACGGCGAGGTGGCCGAGAACATCCTCCGGCAGGCCGCCTCCCCGAAAGCGTTCGGGGATCCCGAGGTCGGCGCGGCGCAGGTCACCGTCTACATGAAGAACCGTGATGACCGCCGGCCCGTGGCGGGTGCCGGGCGGGCGAGGAACGCCTTCGGCCGTTTCCTCATCCGGATGCAGGACATGGAGTTCCGGGGCCAGATCGCCGCGGTCCAGGCGCTTCGCGGGTGGACGCAGACGGTGGGTCTCGGAGGGAACGGCCAGTTCACGCGCCTCTCCGTCCTGGACGACATCGCCGCGCGGTCCGATCGGCCCTGGCACGGCTCCCTCCTGGAGGACTACGAGCTGGGGATCCACATCCTGCTCGCGGGGCACAAGAACCGTCATCTGCACGACACGTACGTCGCTCAGGAGGCCCTGCACGACTTCCGGAGGTTCGCGGTGCAGCGCACCCGGTGGGCGCAGGGGAACATGCAGTGCATCCGCTACATCCCCGAGATCGTCCGCTCCCGGAAGCTCTCGATCGTCGGCGTCCTCGAGGTCTGCTACTACCTGCTGCTTCCGGTCTTCCAGGTCCTCGCCTGCGTCGCGGCGGTGACGCTCCTCATCGGCGCGACCGTGGGACTCCTCACCGGGACGCTCGTCGTGCCGTTGAGCTCCCTCCTGCTCTTCGTGGTCCTGTATCTCGTGCTGGGCATCGGCCCGTTCGTCGTGTGGGGTCCGATCTACCGCCGTCACAGCGAGCCCGGGATCGGGTTCTGGCGTGCCGTCCTCTGGGGGATCGGGGTGTGGCTGTACGACTACTACGTGTACGTGGCGGGAGCTCGCGCGGTCTATCGGATCGTACGCGGACGCAACGGGTGGGCGAAGACCCGGCGCAATGATGAGGTCGACGTGGCCGGCCCGATCGCGAAGGACGCGTGAGGGGCGCGTGGGATACGGTGGGCGGGTGAGCCCTGAGTCGGATAGACGCTAGATCGCGGGTGTGAGCGCACGTCGTGCGCTCCCCGCATCCTCGTCGACCTCTCTCACCTGCCGCTCGGCGCGCTCCGGAGCGCGTGCGGCTCTGCGCGTCTGGATGCACCATGCCGTTCCTCGTCCCCGTCCTCGCTCTGGCGATCTTCGCCCAGGGCACCAGCGAGTTCATGCTCGCCGGCCTTCTCCTCCCGCTGTCCGCCGATCTCGACGTCGATCCGGCCACCGCCGGCCTCCTGACCTCCGCCTTCGCGGTCGGCATGGTCGTCGGCGCCCCGCTGATGGCCGTGTTCGCCAGCCGGTGGCGTCCGCGGTCGGCCCTCGTGCTGCTGCTCGCGGCCTTCATCACCGCGCACGTGGTCGGCGCCGTCGCGTCATCGTTCGCGCTGCTCCTCGTCACTCGGATCCTCGCCGCGCTGGCCAACGCCGGCTTCCTGGCGATCGCCCTCGCCACCGTACGGAACGTCGTCACCCCGGCACAGACGACCCGCGCGGTCGCGGTCCTACTCGCGGGCACGACGCTGGCGACGATCGTGGGGGTCCCCGCCGGTGCGATGGTCGCCACGGCCTTCGGCTGGCGCTCCACCTTCTGGGCCGTCGTCGTGCTGTGTCTTCCCGCCGTCGTGGCGCTGCTCCTGGACCGGACGCTCGGCGCCGTTCCCCGCGCGTCGCAGGTCCGTCTCCGCGCGGAGCTCGCGGAGCTGCGTCGCCGCTCGGTATTGGTGGCCGTGGTGCTCGCCGTGCTCGTCAATGCGGCGACCTTCGGGGTCTTCACGTTCCTCGCCGTCATCGGGGCGGATGCCGGCATCGGCGCATCCTGGATCCCGCTGCTGCTCGCCGTCTTCGGGGTCGGCGCCTTCCTGGGCGTGACGGCCACCGGGCGATGGGCCGCGCGCTTCGATCGCGCCTGGGTCGTGATCGGCTCCGTGGCGACCACCGCGGTCTGGGCGCTGTTCGGGCTCGCGGTCGGATCGGTCCCGGCGGTCTTCGTCGGTGCGCTGATCGGCGGGATGCTGTCGTTCGCGGTCGGCTCCTCGCTGATCGCGCGCATCGTCGGCCAGGCGTCGGGGGCGCCGGTGCTCGGCGGCGCCTATGCCACGGCGGCACTGAACCTCGGCGCGGTCGGCGGACCGGTGCTCGCCGGCATCGCGTACTCGGGCGCCGGCGCATCCGGCATCCTGTCCGTCGCGGCGATCCTCACCGCCCTCGCCGTGCCCCTTGCGTCCCTGCTGCCACGAGGATGACCGCCCCGGGCCGCGACGGATGCGAAAGACTGGGGGGTATGACTTCGTCTGCACTCGACACGCTCCTGGCCCGCATCGTCGAAAGCGGTCTGCTCGAAGACCCCGTCGCCGAGAACGGCCTCGTGTACGGGCGTGCGAGCATCGACGCCGCCGGAACCGTCGTGAACGTGAACGTCGACCCCGAGCTGGAGGACGACGACGAGCACGGCGGGGATCTCGACCACGATGCCCTGATCGCGGCGCTCGCCCGCATCCTCTCGGTGAGCGAGTCTCGCTGGCGGGCCGTGATCGACGAGGTCGCGACGGACATCGACGATGCCGTCGAGGATGAGCCCGTGGTCGAGCAGATCGACCTGCGTGACGACCTCGAGGCCACCTCCGTCGTGGTGTTCGCCGATGCCGCGCTGCTCGCGTTCCTCGCGCCTAAGCAGTTCCCCGACTCGCGGATCCTCGTGCAGCTGGATGAGGAGCTGGAGGTCGAGGGCGTCGAGGTGCGGGATCTCGACGGCGTCGAGACCATCGAGTTCGACACCCTCGACGAGCTGCTCGACGAGATCAGCCGCGCCGACGAGAACTGATCGACGGCAGAAGCGGCGCGACGCCATGGTGATTCTCGCTCCCGATGCGGGCACGCGCATCGAGGACTACGCCCTTCTGAGCAACTGTCGCACGGCGGCGCTGGTCTCCACGGCGGGGAGCATCGACTGGCTGTGTCTGCCGCGGCTCGATTCGGCGTCGACGTTCGGGGCGGTGCTCGGCGACGAGTCGCACGGGCGATGGCTGCTGCGTCCGACGGATCAGGCGGCGGTGCGCACGCGGCGATACGACGGCGATACTTTCGTGCTCATCACCCGCTGGGAGAGTGCGGATGCCGTCGCCGAGGTGCACGACTTCATGCCGATCGGACTCGACCCGGATGCGACGATCCGGCGGACCGACCTGATCCGCCGGGTCGTCGGCATCCGCGGGACGATGACCTTCGAGCAGCGTCTGAGCATCCGTTTCGACTACGCCAGGGTGATGCCCTGGGTGCGCCAGGTCGGGACGGACGCCGAACCGTGCCTGGTCGCGATGGGCGGACCGGACGCCGTCGCCCTGCGCGGCGCGGCGCTGAAAGCCGTCGATCATCAGCACCGGGGCGAAATGACGGTTGAGGCGGGTGAGGTGCGAGACCTGCAGCTCACCTGGTTCCCCTCGCATCTCGAGGTTCCGCCGACGCTCGACGTCGAGAAGGAGATCGCCGAGACGAAGGCCTGGTGGCAGGAATGGGCGGAGCGGATCTCGCACGAGGGCCCGCATCGGGATGAGGTGGTCAGGTCGCTGCTGATCCTGCGGGCGCTCACCAACCACGAGACGGGCGGCATCGCTGCGGCGGCGACCATGGCGCTACCCGAGGAGATCGGGGGCGTGCGCAACTGGGACTACCGGTACGTCTGGTTGCGCGATGCCGCCCTCACCCTCGAGGCGTTGCTCGCCCACGGGTTCCTCGCGGTGGCGGGGCAGTGGCGCGAATGGCTGCTGCGGGCGGTCGCCGGGGACCCGGCCGACCTCCAGATCATGTACGGCCCCGCGGGAGAGCGGGACCTCCCGGAGCGCATCCTCCCCGGATTCCCGGGGTACGAGGGCTCGGCGCCGGTGCGGATCGGCAACGGCGCGGCGGAGCAGTACCAGGCGGATGTCGTCGGGGAGGTGCTGGTGACGCTGTCGGCAGCGCGGGCGGCGGGACTCGACGAGTCGGCCTTCTCGTGGCCGCTGGAGCGGGAGCTGGTGCGGTTCGCCTCCGAACAGATCGAGCGCCCGGATCAGGGCCTGTGGGAGATTCGCGGGGAACCGCAGCTCTTCACGCACTCGCGGGTGATGATGTGGGCGGCGTTCGACCGAGCGGTGGTCGCGGTGGAGGAGTTCGGCCTCACCGGTCCCGTCGAACGGTGGCGCGGACTGCGCGACCGGATGCGCGAGGAGATCGACCGGCACGGCGTCGTCGACGGCCACTTCGTGCAGCACTACGGAACGACGGAGGTCGACGCGTCGCTGCTGCTCCTTCCGCAGGTGGGGTACTGCCCGCCGGACGACCCGCGCATGCTGGCGACGGTCGAGCGCATCGAGCAGACGCTGATGGCGGACGGGCTGGTGCGCCGCTACCGCACCGGTACCGGTGTGGACGGCCTCTCCGGGTCTGAGGGTGCGTTCCTGGCGTGCTCGTTCTGGCTGGTCGAGCAGTACGCCGTGACCGGTCGGCTCGACGAGGCCCATGCGCTCATGGGGCGGCTGTGCGGGCTGGCGAACGACGTGGGCATGCTCTCCGAGGAGTACGACCCGGTGTCGGCGCGGCAGCTCGGCAACACCCCGCAGGCGTTCTCGCACCTCGCGCTGGTCCGCGCAGCCGATGCCCTGGCACGGACCGAGCACCGGTCGCGATGAGACCCCGCCGGTCGGGCGAGAGCCGCCGACCCGGCTCCGGTACGCAGGTCGCAGTAGCCGGGAGCTCATCCGCCTAAGAATCAATGGACGACGAGTGGCTACTCTTCCCGGGCACGCAGTTACTGGGGAGCTGGGTTCTGGGCTGTCGGCAAAGTCGCTCTGTCCTCAGCTGATCGGACACGGCCTCGAATCGGCAAATCCAGCGCTGGACCTGCGGTCATCCCCTCCTGCACATGTGACCGATTTCGTCGACCTTAATCGCTTCAACTTTTGAACGATTCGTCTGGGCAAGCTAACGTGTTACACGTTAATGCGCGGAGTCTGTTGAGGGGGCAAGAAATGCGTGTTGCCGTTGTAGGCGTCGGAGCGAGTGGGTTGGCGACGGCGCTGGCGATTACAGATCAAGGGCCCGGCTCGTTGGATCTCACGCTCTTCGATCAGCAGTTCAAGGATCCTGACCGGTCGGCGCGCGGGTTCGCCTACCAAGCGGATCGTAGTGGGCCGCTTTTGAACGCGCCGATGTCGATGATGTCGATTCGCCCTGACGACGATCAGGACTTCGCCCGGTGGGTCAGGCGCACCGGCAGATGCAATGGAGTATTCACGTCGAGGTCCGTCTTCGGGGACTACCTGTCGGACTGTTTGGACTCCCTGAAGCGGCAATGGGTCGCGCGGCCAGGCACGCTTCACTGCGTGCCCTCGAATGCCACCGCAGTCTCTCGATCGGTGAACGGTCGATTTTCCGTAGCGACGGCTATGGCACATTTCGATGGTTTCGATGCGGTCTTCCTTTGTGTTGGTTGGAATGAACGCAGCGCAGCCGCAGACGGTTGTGTCCCGGCCTATCCCCTTGACGAGACGATACTTCGCGCCATGAGCGCGTCTCATGTCGGAGTTATCGGGACGGGTCTCGGTGCGGTCGATGTTGCTCGAGGGCTCCTATCCAGCGGGTATCGCGGGACAATCACGCTCGCATCGCGCCGTGGCCTACTGCCCGGTCCGAGAATTGCAAAGCGAATTAGCCCAAGGATCTTGACGCGTGAGCGCCTGCATGGCTTCGGCGCTCTCGACCTTGGTGCGGGGCTTGGCTTAGTGGAACGTGAAGCACAGGAACAAGGGATCAGCCTCGAGACGCCGCGCCGGTTTCTGAGAGGAGAAGTGGGGCCGCGGGAGTCTCTGCGGATTGATGTCGAGACGCAAGACTGGCGCGCGCTGTTCGTAGCTCTTTGCGATGAGGTTATGGCGGATGCATGGCACCTGTTTGATGATGCGAGCCGGCGGGTCTTTCTGAGATGGCTGCACCCATATTTTCAATCATGGTGCAATCCGATGCCTCCTTCGACGGCCAGAATGCTCGCCTCCGCGATGGACTCGGGGCAACTTATCGTCGGTCGCGGGCTGAGAATAGCGAGTTCTCAGCGGATGATGTTCATGAATGGTGAGGTTCGGGATGTAGACGTAGTCGTCTCAGCTCGTCGAAGCTCATCTGAGTCCGTGGCGAACATGGACGACGCCGTCGTGCAGAGTCTGCTCAACGGCGGTCTAGCAATGCGAGATGTATTCGGTGGGCTGCGTGTGAACTACGGCACCTGGCGGATCATTGCCCCGGGTGGAGCGCATCTGCCGATTTACGCGATAGGTAGTCTTGCGCAGGGCGCGCGCTACTACGTCAACGCTCTGGATAGTATCGTCAGGACGATTCCTGAAGCAGTCAATGACGCGCTAGCCTCCTATGCCTAAGGGCCTCGGACCACGATTCTGCCCGCTGGTGCACGGAATAACGAAGAAACCGCAGGCCAATCGATGGGCGATCCTCGCCGTCGGACTCGTCGCCCAGATGACCTTCAGCGCGACCTTCCTGGGCCTGCCGGCGGCGTCGTTGCTCTTGCAGGGATCCCTGGGGCTGTCCACCGGAGAACTGGCCGTGGTGTTGGGGGCGGCGAGCATCGCGGTCGTCGTCACGGAGTTCCCGTGGGGAGTCGCCGCCGATCGATTCGGCGAGCGCCGCGTGCTCCTGCTCGGTGTCGTCGGGGCTGCGACGGCGCTCGCCGCGGTGGCGATCGTGACCTCGGCGCCGTACCCGTCGGTGTGGATGCTGGCCGGCGCTCTGTTCATCGGCGCCGCGTTCGGGGGAGCGGTGACGGGGCCGAGCGGCAGCGCGATTCTCGGCTGGTTCGCGGAGCGGCGGCACGGCACGCTTGTCTCTTTGCGCGTCGCCGCGGTTCCGGCCGGTGGCGCGGTGGGCACGCTCGCGTACTCCTGGCTGCTCTCGCATGGGGGTGCGCCGCTCATGTTCGTCGTCTTCGCGACCGCGTGCGCGCTGTGCGCTCTCCTCGTCTGGGTCTTCGTCTTCGATCCGTCCGTGCACGTGCACGTGCACGAGAACGAGGTGGAGGGCGGGATTCCGGCACGGCCGGCGTCTCGGCCGGCGCCTCGGCCGGCGTTGCGGCAGCCGGGGGTGTGGCGCGTGGCCGCGAGTGGGCTGCTTCTCGACATCTCGCAGTTCTTCGTGCTGACGTTCGCGGCCGCGCTCCTCGCCGATCAGTACGGCTATGCACCGCTCGCCGGGGTGGGTGTCGTCGCCGTGATGCAGTTCGTCGGAGGGGCGTTGCGTGTCGCCGCCGGCGTCGGCACGGACCTCGTCCCGTGGCTGACTCGGACGATCGTCGTCCGAGGGGCAGCCATCCTGCAGGCCGCCTGCCTCGTCGTCGTCGCCATCTCGCCGCGGGAATCGGTGACGGCCGCTCTGATCGCGATGCTGATCGCCGGGATCGTCAGCTGTGCGTGGCAGGGTGCTCACTTCGCGCAGATCACGACTCTCGCGGGCCCCGGTCAGGCGGGCACTGCCCTCGGGCTCAACAACGCCGCCACGTCGCTCGGCGCTTTCCTCCCTCAGGTCGTGGCTGGAGCGCTCGCCGTCGCCGCCGGGTGGGGGAGCACCACGATCCTGTTGGGCGTCGTCCCAGCCCTTCTCGCTGCGGTGGTGTTTCCCCGCGGGCATCGGTGATGCCGAGAGCCGTCGAAGCCCTTCGCCAGTCGTCTAGAGTGCTCGGCATGGATTTCCGGCAACTGCAGTACTTCGAGGCCGTCGTCAGGGCGGGCTCGGTGTCGCAAGCGGCGAAACAGCTCAACATGACGCAACCGCCCCTGAGTGCCGCCATCTCCCGCCTCGAGCAGGAGACCGGTGTGCAGCTGCTCGTCCGGTCCAGTCACGGCATCCGCCCCACGGCTGCGGGACGGTACCTGCTGACGCAGGGCAACCAGCTCATCTCATCGCGCGATCGGGTCGAGCGCGTACTGAACCTGATGGGCAAGGGCCTGGTCGGCGAGCTGCGCGTGGGGGCGGAGCCGATGGTGATCCATGAGCTGATCGCTCAGGTGCTCTCCGAATTCACGACCGGAGTGCCCGACGTCCGCATCGCTCTGAGTGACGTGAGCCCGATGGCTGTGCTCGAGGGGGTCAGCGCCGGACAGTTCGACATCGGATGTGTTCCGTTCTCTGACGAGGTCATCGCGGATCCCATTGCGGAGAGATTCGAATGGATCGCCCTGTCGCGCATCGAGCTCAAGCTCGCGGTGCCGGCGGCGCGCGCTCGGGAGCACCATCCGGAGGGACGTGGGTGGGGTCGATGGGTGGCTCCACAGCGCATCCCGGGCCTCCCGGGAATGCTCGACGCCATCGAGCGTGCCCTCGCTGACGATCCGCGTTTCGACATGATCCTCGTCTCCAACCCGATGACGGCGATTCCGCTCGTCGCTGCGGGCCTCGGCGTGGCCCCGTCGACGACGCGCATCTGGTCCCAGCATCCGGGCGTCACCGTCCTCAATCCGCCGTCTTGGTTGAAACCGATGCAGGTCACGCTCGTCCTGCGAAAGGGGGGTGAGGTCACGCCGCTGATGGCGCGGTGGATCGAACTCGCCCAGTCCCTGGCCGCGGCTCGTACGGGCCGGCACTAGCTCGCTCGTGACCACGAGCAGCTCAACACCTGGTTCGACGTATAGGGCGCGGAAGCAATCGATATACCCTCGCTCGCGAGACGTGATGAGGGAGAAAAGGCCAGTTCAGGGATGGATCATCTGAGCACGCCCTGACGTCGGCGCCCGTGGCTCGGGCGGTGATCCGGTGATTGCCGAGCCCATCCCGTCGCGCTCGATTGACCCCGTTCGGCACGTCGCCCAACATCGGTGAGAGCAAGAAGCCCACCCGATGCAGCTGACCCGACTCGGTCGTCCACGAGCGGTTCTTCCCCTGCTGTCGGCCTGCACTTTCCAACGGCGGAAGGAAACTCGAAGATGAGCAGCAACGCGACCTCGCACGACGCGGAGGACCTCACTGCGATGAACCGGGAACACATCCCGTTCACCGGCCAGGAGTACCTCGACAGCCTGAACGACGGACGCGAGGTCTGGATCTACGGCGAGCGCGTCGAGAACGTCACCGAGCATCCCGCATTCCGCAACTCCGCACGGATGATCGCCAGGATGTACGACGCACTCCACGACGAGTCGCGCCAGGAGGTCTTGACCACGCCGACCGAGTGGGGCGGGTTCACGCATCCGTTCTACCGTGCGGCGACGACGGTCGAGGAGCAGGTCCAGTCGCGTGACGCGATCGCCGAGTGGCAGCGGATGGCCTGGGGATGGATGGGGCGGTCGCCCGACTACAAGGGCTGCTTCCTCGGGACTCTCGGCGCCAATGCGGAGTTCTATCGCGGCTACGAGGAGAACGCCCGCGCCTGGTACCGCAAGGCGCAGGAGAAGACGTACTACATCAATCACGCGATCATGAACCCCCCGGTCGACCGTTCCTCCGGACCGGATGCGGGTAAGGACGTCTTCATCCACGTCACGCGCGAGACGGCGGAGGGCTTCTATGTGAGCGGCGCCAAGGTCGTCGCCACGGGCTCGGCGCTGACGCACTACACATTCATCGGGCACGTCGGCCAGGTGGCTGTTCAGGACCCCGCGTACTCCCCCGTCTTCATCATGCCCACCAACTCTCCCGGCGTGAAGCTGCTCTGCCGAGTCTCGAACGAGTACCGGGCGGGAGTGCTCGGCAGTCCATTCGACTATCCGCTTTCGAGCAGGCTCGACGAGAACGACGCGATCCTCGTGCTGGATGACGTGTTCATCCCGTGGGAGAACGTCTTCATCTACAACGATCTCGAGCAGGCCAACCGGTACAACGTGCACTCGGGGTATCTCGAACGCGCCTCTCTGCACGGCTGCACGCGGTTCGCGGTGAAGATGGACTTCCTCGTGGGCCTGTTGTCCCGCGCCCTCGACGTGACGGGAGCCGGTGACTTCCACGGCGTGAAGTCGCAGCTCGGCGAAGTCATCGCCTGGCGCAACACGTTCTGGGCTCTCTCAGATGCCATGGCCAAGAGCTCGGTGCCGTGGAAGAACGGGATGATCCAGCCGGACCCGGCGTTCGCCGGCGCATATCGGGTGATGAACCAACTCGCCATGCCGAAGATCAAGAACATCATCGAGCAGGTCGTCGCGAGCGGGCTGATCTATCTCAACTCCCATGCGATCGACTTCGATACCCCGGAGATCCGGGGGTATCTCGACACCTACCTTCGCGGATCGGGCGGCATCGACGCCGAAGAGCGCGTCAAGATCATGAAGATGCTGTGGGATGCCATCGGTACAGAGTTCGGCGCCCGGCACGAGCTGTACGAGATCAACTACATCGGCAGCAACGACGTCACGCGGCAGACGAACCTCTTCAGCGCCATGAGCACCGGCACCCTCGAGTACTGCCGTCAGTTCGCGCAGTCGGCGATGGACGAATACGACCTGCACGGGTGGACGGTCCCTGACCTCATCAACCCCGACGACATCAGCATCATCGGCAAGCGCTGAGTCGATCACACGGCACTCCCACGACGGGGATGCCTGAACGAGCCTGATTCCAAAGGAGGAGAGCATGGCTACTGCAGTCGACCTGGCACAGGTGACCTACCTGGCACCCGACCTCGACAAGATGGAGAGCTTCCTGACGGCCTTCGGCATGACCAAGGCGGAGGGGAGCGACGCCGAGACCCTGTACATGCGGGGAACCGGTACGCAGCACCACATCCACGTCACTCGCAAGGCTCCCAAGCAGAGGTTCGGCGGGGTCGCCATCGAGATGGCCACCCGAGAAGACCTCGATGCGCTCGCGGTGCTGGAGGGATCCAGTCCGGTCCGGGAGAGTACCGAACCCGGCGGCGGGTACGAGGTCGTCATGCACTCCCCGGACGGCATCGAGGTCAAGGGGATCTGGGGGCGCGAGCGCGTCGCGCCGATCATCGACCGCGAACCGAACCTCGCCAACAACATCCGGGACAAGAACCGTGTGCACACACCGGTCCGCTCTCCTGTTGCACCGGCGACGATCGCTCGGCTCGGTCATTTCGTGCTGCATGTGCGAAACCACGACGAGTCCATGGCCTGGCTCAAGGAGCGCTTCAACTTTCTCGACTCCGACTACTTCCTCCCGCCGGGGGAGGACGGTCCGATCTTCGGCACGTTCGTGCGGCTGGACCACGGTGAGAAGCTCGTCGACCACCACTTCGCCCTCATCATCGAATCCGATTGGGTTGGTATCCACCACTCCGCGTTCGAAGTCATCGACGTGGACGCCGTGATGAGCTCGCACGACTATCTCGTGGAGAACGGCTTCGCTCTGGATGTCGGAGTGGGGCGGCATCTGCTCGGCAGTCAGGTCTTCGACTACTGGAAGGACCCTTTCGGCTTCCGTATCGAGCACTACACCGACGGCGACGTGGTCGACGCGAGCCACCAGCCGTCGCGTTTCAACGGCACGGCGAGCGACACCACGCAGTGGGGGAACCGTCCGCCGCTCGGGTTCTTCCAGTGAGCGTCGCGCGCGGGATCGCCGAGACCATGGCGCGTCCCGGACTCGAGGACGGCGTCCGACGAAAGCTCCACCGTGTCGGCACGGCGAACGTGGCGAATGCTCTGCTCGCGCGCGGCTTCCGCAACGTGATGATGCCGGGCGTGCGCGCGCTCGCCGACGGACAGGAGAAGCTCGTCGGTCCGGCGTACACGCTGCGCTTCATCCCCGCCCGTGAAGATCTCGACAGTATGGCGGACTATTCGCGCGACGACAATCTGCACCGCCTGGCGATCGAGCAGTGCCCGCCCGGTGCGGTGCTCGTCATCGACGCCTTCGGTTCGTCCGATGCCGCGTCGATGGGTGATCTGATGGCCGAGCGCCTCCGCCACCGCGGAGTCGCCGGCGTCGTCACGGACGGGGGGTTCCGCGACACCGAGGGGATCCGTTCGACCGGGCTTCCCGCCTATCAGCGCCGCACGGCCGCGCCGGCGACACCCATCCGGATGCACCCGATCGCGCTGGACGAGCCCATCGGGTGCGCGGGCGTCGCGATCTATCCCGGTGATGTCCTCTTCGGCGACGGTGACGGCATCGTCGTGATCCCCGGCCACCTCGCGTCCGACGTGGCTGACGAGGCGCTCGCGGCCGTTGAGTACGAGGAGTTCGCCGCTGCCGAGATTCGCCGAGGTCGTTCGATTCTGGGCCTCTTCCCCTCCACTGAGGAGAGCCGCAGCGAATACGAGAACTGGGTCGCCGTCGGGCGGCCTGAAACGAAAGGTCAACAGGGATGAACGTGACACCCGACTCGCTGGCAAGCCTCGAGAAGCTCGTCGCCGAGGCAGACCTCAAGGACGAGGACTGGATCGACTACCCCGACTTCGGCTTCCGCCAGTACTTCCTGTTCACGAACCCGGAGACCGGTGCGTCGATCGCGCTCCTCGAGTACGAGAAGGGTGGCCGGATCCCGACGAAGCACACCCACGCATCCAACCAGTTCATGTACTGCCTCCGGGGTGACTACGAGTACATCGATTCCGGGCTTCGTCTGACGTCGGGGTCCTTTTACATGAACCCGAAGGATCACCCGCACGGGCCGACGCTGGCACACGAGCCCAGCGTGCTCCTCGAGATCTACGACGGACCGCACTACTACGAGACACCCGAGTTCCACACCGAGGAAACCATCGGCGACTTCCTCGCGAAGAACTGACCGCACGGCTCTGCTCCTGCAGCGCCAGATTCTAAGGACTCTCAATGATGAAGATGGACCTGTTGTTCGACACCGCGGAGACACTGTCGCGGTTCGGACTCGACCGACTCCATTCCGGTGCCTATTCCGACCTGAGCGGATGGGCGTCGCCGGAAGGACGCCAGGTGGTCGAGGCGGTCTTTCCGGCCGATGGACAGATAGTGGGGAGGATCGCCGCCGCGACCGCCGAGGATGCAGACAGGATCATCGGCGACGCGACCTCCGCGCACGAGCGCTGGCGTGCCGTTCCCGCGCCTCGCCGCGGCGAGTTCGTCCGACGTATCGGCGAGGCGATCGAGGACGAGATCGACGTGCTCGCGGCCATCATCGCGCTCGACACGGGCAAGTCGCTGATGGAAGCCAGGGGTGAGCTCAAGGAGTGCATCGACATGGCCGTGCTCGCTGCCGGCCAGTCACGGATGATGTACGGCTTCACCCAGCAGTCCCAGCGCGAGGACCACCGCATGTACGACCAATGGTTGCCCTTGGGTGTCGTCGGCGTCATCAGCGCTTACAACTTCCCCGCGGCGGTCTGGGCTCAGAACGGCTTCCTCGCTGCGATCGCCGGCAACACCGTCGTGTGGAAGCCGAGCCCGAAGGTTCCCCTCACCGCGGTCGCGCTGCAGACCCTCGTGAACCGCGTTGCCGCCGAGATGGGGCACGAAGGCGTGTTCTCACTGTTGATTCCCGCAGACAACGACGTGGCGGAGATACTGCTCCGCGACGAGAGGGTGGCGATGATCTCCTTCACCGGTTCGACCGGGGTCGGGCGCCGCGTGGCTGACATCGTCGGCAGCACACTGGGCCGCCGATACCAGCTCGAGTGCTCTGGGAACAACGGATGCATCGTCGACCCGACGGCAGACCTCGAACTCGCCGCGAAGGCACTGACATTCGGCGTAGTCGGGACCACCGGGCAGCGCTGCACCAGCACGCGCCGCGTGATCGCTCATTCCAGCATCGCGGATGAGCTCGTCGAGCTGATGGGGCGTGCGTTCGCGCAGGTGACGGTGGGAGACCCACGGGATCCGGGAACACTGGTCGGGCCACTTGTGGATGCCGGTGCGGTCACGGATTTCAGCACGGTCATCGCCGCGGCGGTCGAGGACGGCGCGAGCATCGCCTACGGCGGAGCGGTCATCGACCGACCCGGATACTACGTCGAGCCCACGATCCTCACCGGCGTGCGTTCCGACTCGGCCGCCGCACAGGAGGAGACGTTCGTTCCGATCGTCTCGGTCATCACCTACGAAACGCTCGACGAAGCCATTCGCATCCACAACGACGTCGCCCAGGGGCTGGCATCGGGCATGCACAGCACCGACCTCACGAGCATCGAGACCTTCCTCTCCAGCCGGGGCAGCGACTGCGGGATCGTCCGCATCAACATGGGCACGACCGGTGCCGACGTCGGCGCCGCGTTCGGCGGAGAGAAGGAGACCGGTGGCGGTCGGACCGCGGGCTCCGACGCGTGGAAGGGGTTCGCACGCCGGCAGAGCGTCTGCGTCAACTGGAGCGGCTCGAGCGCGTGGGACTCGCGGATCTCGCTGTGACACCGGTACCGGAAGGAGACGACATGACCAGAACGCGCATCACCTCGGAGGACGTGACCGAACCCGCATCCGGCCTGTGGTCGAACTGCTTGCGGATCGACGACCAGATCTACATCTCCGGCATGACCGCTCGGGGTGCGGATGGTGCGAGCGTGCTCGGTGACGACGAGTACGAACAGGCGAAGGTGGTGTTCGGCAAGATCAAGAGCCTTGTCGAGGCCGCAGGAGCCGCAATGGACGACGTCGTCAAGATGACGATCTTCGTCACCGACATCACGAACAACAGGCTCGTGTGGGAGGCGCGGAGGGAGTTCTTCACCGGAGACTTCCCCGCCTGCACGCTCGTCGAAGTCTCGGCCCTCGCGAAGCCGGAGATCCTGCTCGAGATCGAGGCGATCGCGATCGCCGGGTCGAGCGGGCACTGATCGCGAACACTGCGGCGCAGAGTCGCGCGGCAGAAGGAACCGCCCCGCCCGCATCGGAGCCGTGCGGCATCAGAGCAGATGCCGCACGCCCCGCGGGCACGAAACGGAGTGAAATGAACCGCAATACGACAACGGGCGACACGACCCCGTCGAACCTCGCGCGAGCCGCCGAGGATCACTCGCTCGCCAGCGTTCCGCTCGACGAGCGCCGCAGCGGGTGGAGCCTCGCGCTGAGTCCGGTCTCTGTCGCCACCGCCCTCGTCATCTTCGCCATCGGCGGCTTCAGTGTCATGCTCGCGGGCTTCAGCGTGGGCATCGTCGCAGGTGTCGTCGTCGCGATCATCGGCGTCTTCCTCGGGAAGGCCCTCGGGACCATCGCGTTCCGCACCGGAGTCTCCAGCACGGTGACCTCGCGGCTGTTCGGCTTCGGGAGAAAAGGGTCGGTGATCGGTTCGGCGATCTTCGCCTTCATGATCCTCGGGTTCCTCGCTCTGGAATCCGCGCTGCTGTACGAGGGCACGCTCGTGATGTTCCAACTCGAGGACACCTGGGCGAGCAAGGTCATCATCTACGGGGTGCTGACACTGGCCTGGATCGCGTTGGCCATCTTCGGGCTGAAGATCGCGCTGCGCGCGAGCGGCATCATGACGGTCGTCACGCTGCTCGTCACGCTGTATCTGATCTTCCAGATCTATGTGGTGCAGGGTGCGAACCCGCTGGACTTCTTCACGTTCGCCGGTACCGTCCCCGGCGACGGTTGGGTGAAGTTCCAGGCCGCCTTCGGTGTGATGGGTGCCACGGCCGGAACGATCGCACTCGTCACGATGGACTTCGCCCGTTACGCGCGGTCCGACCGGGATGTCTCGATCCTCGCCGTTGCAGGTCCCGTCGTGCAGAACATCGTCATGGTCGTGCTGGGTGGTCTCGTGACCGTGGGCGCCGTGCCGCAGGTGGTCGAGTACCTGATGGCGCGGGACTCCGGTCTGAGCCCGGCGGATGCCGGGGCGATGGCGGGCGGATACGTGATGAGCAACACCGGTGCCTTCTTCGTGATCTTCGCCGGATGGATCGGCTTCCTCACCATCTACGCCGCGCAGGCCAAGGCCCAGGCGATCAACGCCTATTCGGGTTCCCTCTCGCTCGTCAACATCGTCGACGCCCTCACCGGACGGCGTCCGGGCCGTCCGATCATGGTCGTGGTCGGCAACATCATCGCCCTCATCATGATCGCCGCCGGCATCCTCGGCCAGTTCACGGTCTATCTCGCCTACCTCGGCACGATGACCCTCTCGATGTGTGCGGTCATGATCGTCGACTTCTTCATCGTCCGCAGGAGGCGGTACGTGGCGAGCGAGCACCGCGTCGAGAACTGGAACTGGGCGGGAATCCTGACCCTCGCGGTCTCGGCCACCGTCGGCATCGTCCTGATGGCCACGGGAATCGCGCCGCTCGGATTCATGATCTCGTTCGTGATCGCGCTCGTGCTGTATCCGATCCTGCGAGCTCTCATGCCCGAGGGCACGGGAACCGCTTTCGCCGCGGAGTCCGATGTCTTCGAGGAAGCCCACTGACCGCTCGGCGCGTCGGGCGATGATGCCCGACGCGCCGTCCACCCTCATCGCACCGCAGGAAGGCGCAATCATGACCGAGTTCATGTGGAACACCGAGGTATACGAATCGACCGCTCCCGTCGGCTCCGCAGCCACCACACCGGTGGTGGCGCCGCAGAGCAGCCAGCGGCAGCTGCGGAACACGCTGGGCAACTTCGCGACGGGTGTCACCGTCATCACCTACGAATCGAAGGGCGTCTTCCATGGGGTGACCGTGAACTCGTTCACTTCCGTCTCCATGGACCCACCGCTGGTCCTCGTCTCGCTCATGCGCTCTTCGAGGGCCCTGCCCTATCTGCTCGAGCGGCCTTTCGCCATCAATGTGCTCAGCAACGACCAGCTGGCGACAGCGCTGAAATTCGCCGGCAAACCTGACCAGGGCGAGATCGACTGGGTCACGGGCGAGCAGGCTCCGCGCATCGACGATGCTGTGGCGTTCTTCCAATGCCTGCCCTGGGCAGGCCATGACGGCGGTGACCACATGCTCGTCCTCGGTGAGGTGCAGTCCTTCGGCGAACGGGAGGACATCAAACCGCTGCTGTTCCACCGCGGTCAGTGGGTGGAACTCGCCGCCCATGCCCCTCACGCGTCCTGAACACGCGCCCCCCGAGTCTGGAGAAGAACCCATGAGCACCACCACGGAGAAGCAGATCCGGATCGACGAGCTGCTGGCGTCCATCGACGCGCTGTACGACCTCGTGCAGCGCGAGGCTGACATCGCTGAACGTCTGAATCGCCCGACACCCGCCACGCAGCAGGCGCTGAAGGAAAGTGGCGTGTTCCGGATGCTCTTGAGCACCGCCCTGGGAGGGTACGACGCCGACCCGACCGACGCCCTCGAGATCATCGAGCGTGTCTCCTATGTCGACCCCTCCCTCGGTTGGCTCGTCCGCGTCATCGCGAGTGAGACAGCGAACGTCGCGAATCACCTGCCCCGAGAGACCCTGGCGGAGCTGAGCCCGGAGATCCGTGACCTGCTCGTGGCCGGACAGGCGGCTGTCGTCGGAGGGACCGCCGTCGTGGAGGAGGGCGGATACCGATTCACCGGGACATGGAGATACGCCCCAGGGTTGGCGATGGCGACGCACGTCGTGCTCTGCGTGACGATCGGCGACGGGGACGAGGTCCTCCTGGGCGTCGTCGGCCGTGAACAACTGCGCATCCAGGACAACTGGAACGTGCTGGGCCTGCGTGCTTCAGCGAGCTTCGACTACGAAGCGGTGGAGCTCTTCGTGCCGGAGCGCTTCACCTTTCGTCCCGAGCTCCTCGACCTCGCCCCGACGGAGATCACCAGTCGGCTCGGGCCGGCGCTCGTGTCCGGCCTGAATCAGGGAGCCTGGTCGCAGGGAGTGGGGCGGCGGCTGCTCGATGAGCTTCGAAGCCTGGCGATGCAGCGTCTCGACTCCGGAGACGACTATCTGGTCAGCGACGAGTTCTATGCCGAGTTCGCGCGGCACTTCTCGCATGTGAGGGGAACCATGGCCCTCCTCCGGGACACCTGGTGCAGCAACGAGTCGACTCTGCGGGCGAACGTGAGGCTGAGCGACGAGCAGGAGACGATGTCGAGGCTCGCTGCCTCCCTGTCCACGCGCACCGTCCTGGAGATCAGTCAGCTCGTCCACCGCTTCGCTGGGGCGCATGTGATGCGCAACGGAACGCTGCAGCGCCTCTTCCGGGACGCTCACGCCGGGACGATGCACCGAGCCTCTGCGCATGTCGTGACGCAGGAGTGCGGTCGCATGATCATCGGCGCCCTCCCGGCGGGCGCCCATTGGGGCCTCTTCGACCTGGTCGTTCCCGAGCCGGCCTGAGCGATAGACCGAGAGAGATTGCAAGCGAAAGGAATACCCTCATGAAGCTCGCCACTGCGAGATCGTCGGACGGCACGACCGCGGCCGTTCGCATCGACGGTGAACAGGCGATCGAGATTCCCGGCTTCGCCGATGTCGGCTCGCTTCTGGCGTCCGACGGCTGGGTGGATCGCGCCGCGGCCGGAGGCGGTACGGTCCATCGGCTGGCGGAGATCGACCTCGGCCTTCTGATTCCGCACCCCGGGAAAGTCCTCTGCGTGGGGCTGAACTATCGTCAACACATCCTGGAGATGGGGCGCGGCTTCCCCGAGCATCCGACGCTGTTCACCAAGTTCGACGACACTCTGACCGGTCCCTACGACGATCTCGTCGCCGTCGAGGAAGAAGACGCTCTGGACTGGGAGGGTGAGCTCGCCGTCGTGATCGGCGCGACCGCGTACCGCGTCGACGAGCTCGACGCCGGTCACCACATCGCCGGCTACACCGTCGCGAACGATGTCTCGATGCGCACGTGGCAGAACCGGACGTCTCAGTGGGCGCAGGGCAAGATGTGGACTCGGTCGACACCGGTCGGCCCCGTCCTGGTCACGCCCGACGAGTTCGATCCGTCCGCAGCCGCCCTGCGTACGACGGTCAACGGGAGGGTCGTGCAGGAGGAGGCGATCGACGATCTTCTCTTCTCCCCCGCGCATCTCGTCGCGTACATCTCGAGGATCACTCCTCTGCGCCCGGGGGATATCGTCCTCACGGGTACGCCAGGAGGAGTGGGGCACGCCCGCCGTCCACCGGAGTACCTCGTCCCCGGAGACGTGGTCGAGGTGGAGATCGACGGCATCGGGCGCCTGCGGAACAACGTGGTGCCGCCTGGCTAAGGAGGGGTCGTCCGTGCGATCCGCTCGCACGGTCGGGCCGCGGCGCCGGATCAGGCCGAGGAATGGTGTGCCGCTACCGTGCAGGTGCGGGTGTCGACGTCCTCGCCGGGTCTGATGGTGCTTGGTCGTGGAGAGAGTTACCCAGCTGAATGGGCGCCTCTGGGCGACCGTCGCCGGAGAGCCATCGGCGAGCGTCTTCCGGCATGCGCCCCATCGTCGCGTCAGGGTTGGGTACGCGGAGCGAGGACCACGTCGATGAGCTCCGCACGGAACCGGGCCTCGTCGTAGGTCTTCTCGTCCGGGAGGAGGTGAAGTCGCGGCGGGGTGGTGGTCAACAGCGCGTTGATGATCCCCAAGGGCTCGGGGTACTCGATTCGCACGGTGCCCGGCGGGAAGCCGTTCTCGCTCTGCCAGTGAGCCAGGTCATCACAGAACCGGTCATGTTCAGGCAACGCGATCGAGCGCGCCTGGGCTTCCGGCCAGACTTTCCACGACAGGTTGTACAGCCCATGAGCGGCAGGCCAGAACAGCTTCTCGAAAGGCCCGACGCCGGATTCGGACACCCGTGCGACCGCGGTGACGTACTGGTTCAACTGCGCCGAGGCTTCGTCCGGATCGCCGTCGAGCAGGGCGAGCAGGTATCTCATCTCCGCGTCATAGAGCCTCGGAAGCTTGCCATTCAGCAGGCGTTGCGCGCGCGCACGTGCTGACGGCACCACATCTTCACGTCCGTACCAGAGGGCCATGAACACGGTGACCATGGGCGCCCATGCGTCGTGATCCAACAGCTCCTCCGGCAGCAGCAGAGGCACTCGATCGAACATCCCGGCTGCCAACAGGCGTTTGACCGTGGCGTAGGCGAAGTCCGGGGTCGAGGCAGTCCAGTTCCGGCAGCTTTCGGCAGCGGCGATGTGGAACAGGGCATCGTTCAAGGCGGGCATGTCATCAGCCAGGAGAGCGTCGCGCGAGGTCAGTTTCCACGGAACCCGCAGGAGCCCGCGCCAGGTGTGGAGCTGCTCCGCCGTCGACTTACCTTTGCAGTACGTGTCGTAGATGCTCCGACAGGCTTCCAGGTACTCGGCCTCGTCGCGGTAGTGGCCCCGCCCCTTCAGCCTGTCGTCGGCGTAGGCCTTCATGTACTGCTGCTTGTAGGTGTCGGAGATCACTGACGGCCCTTCGGAATCCTTCTGTCTGACCCCAGTCTCCCGCAGACCGGGCGTCTGCTCCGAAGAACGACGCCCCCACCTGATTCCGCAGGTGGGGGCGCGACATCGTGCGGCCGGTCAGAGCCACTTCTTGTACTTGAACACCCCGAAGAGGCCGACGGCGAAGGCGGCCATCGCGCCGATGGCCATCGGGTAGCCGAAGGCCCAGTGCAGCTCGGGCATCACGTCGAAGTTCATCCCGTACACGGTGCCGACGAGCGTCGGGGCGAAGATGATCGCCGCCCACGAGGAGATCTTCTTGATCTCGTCGTTCTGGGCGAGACCGGCCTCGGTCTGACGGCGGGCGACCAGCGCGGAGTGCACGGTCAGCGCGTTCTCGAGGATCGCCCGGAACGAGTCGATCTTCTCGTTGACGCGGATCGTGTGGTCGAGCACATCGCGCAGGGAGCGCTGCAGCTCCTCGTCGATGCGGTACTTCTCCGACCCGCGACGCAGCCACTCCAGCATCCCGTTCAGCGGGTGCACCGCACGCTGGAAGTTGATGACCTCGCGGGAGAGCTCGTAGATGCGACGCGAGAGCGCGCTGTCGTCGTCGCCGTCGCCGAAGAGCTGGTCCTCGATCTCGTCGATGTCGTTCAGCAGCCCGGCCACGATCGGCTCGTACCCGTCGACGACCTCGTCGAGGATCGCGTAGAGCACGGCCTCCGGACCCATCGCGAGCAGCCCGGGGTTCGCCTCCATGCGGGCGCGCACGGCGGCGAGGTTGGGCGACTCGGCGTGCCGGATCGTCACCACGAAGTCGGGGCCGACGAACAGGTGCAGCTCGCCGAACTCGATCGACTCCTGCTCGTCGCGATAGCGGGCGGGCCGCAGCACCGCGAACAGGGTGTCTCCGTAGCGCTCCACCTTCGAGCGCTGGTGTCCGGAGAGCGCGTCCTCGACGGCGAGCGGATGCAGGTCGAATTCGCGAGCGACCGACGCCACTTCCTCAGGGCTCGGCCGGTACAGGCCGATCCACGCGATGCCCCCGGCAGCGTCCAGCATCCGGTAGGTCTCGTCCAGGTTCTTGGGGGTCTCCACGCGACGTCCGTGGACGTACACGCCGTTGTCGATGAGCGCCATGATGCGGCTCCGTTCTCGCAGGTGCACGGCAGCAGAGAGCTCCGTGCGCGGATTCGTCAGGGGGCGGATGACGCCGCCGACGGCTGCGGAGAAGGACGTGCGAAAGCGGACCGGAAGGTCAACGCGCTAGCGCAGGGAGTCGCGACGCAGCGAAGGCGGCGTCGTAACTATCATCGGACATCGCCATCACCGCCTTTCGGGACTCTTCGGGGTCGAGCGACCCAACGGGTCAGCATACTCCTGCCACCTGGGCGCCGAGCACAGGATGACGAAGTCGCGCGGGGATCTTCGGCGAGGTGTGACCTTCCGTGGGGCCGCGGACACTATGGAGTATGGAACCAGTGGATGATCGGGGCGTCTGGCAACAGGTGCTCGCGGGAGACGGCCATGCCTTCGGTATCGTCTGGGATCGGCATCGGGATCGCGTCTTCCGTCGTCTGCTGTCGGCGGGAAACACTCCGTCCGATGCCGAGGACCTGACCGCCGCCGTGTTCCTGGAGCTCTGGCGGAAGCGGACCGGAGTGAGGTTCGTCGACGGATCCCTGCTGCCATGGCTCCTGGTGACGGCCCAGAACGTGCACCGCAACGCGAGCCGCGCTCGCCGCCGCTACCGGAGCTTCCTCGAGCGGATCCCGCGCCCGGAGCACGCGCCCGACCCGGCGGAGCTGATCGCCGAGAAGGACTCCGCCCGCACCCGCCGGGTCCGCGAGGTGCTCGGCGCAGCCCGTGAGCAGGATCGCCACCTCGCGGTGCTGACCGCGCTCGAGGGGTTCACCATCCGGGAGGCGGCAGCGGCGATCGGGATCAGCGAGCCGGCCGCGAAGATGCGGCTGTCGCGGCTCCGTGCCCGTCTCTCATCCTCTTCCCCTGACCTGACGCCGACGGAAGGAAGCGCATCATGACTCCCTCGTTCTCCCCCGAGCGATCCGACGCCATCCGCGCGGAGCTGATCTCCACGGCGGCACGTGCCCGGCCGGCCCGACGACGGGGCCTGTGGGCCGTGTCGCTCGTGCTCGCCGGATCTCTCGCCGGAGCCGGCATCTCCACGGCGGCCTTCGCAGCGAGCGGATCGTTCTCCGCGCGGCAGGCTCCCCAGGCTCCCGCCGGGCAGCCGGTCCCCGACCTCGGCGAAGCCGTCACGGCGCCGCCGGGGACCGTGCCGGGCAGTCCCGTGATCTCGGTCCTCGGCGACCCGCACAGCATTCCCGTCGAGGGGGCCGTCACCTTCCCCCTCGACCACCGTCCGGAGGACGCGACGCACGTGCGGGTGACGCTCACGCTCACCGCGCCCGGAAAGGTCACCTGGGGCACCGACGCCGGTGGCGACAATCCGTCGTCGACCGCGTCCGCCGCCGATGTCGCGGCAGGGACCACCATGGCCTGGTACGACTTCCCGCTCGACGACACGACGCCGGATCTGACCTTCGCGACCTCGGGCGGGGCGACCGCGACCGCGACGATGCAGTACCTCACCTATGTGCCGACGCACCTCGGTGTGAACGAGCACGGCGAGACGTTCGGGGTCGAGGGCGGTCCGGACGGGGCGCCCGATCTCATCGCCGTGTCGGGTGTCGGGGATGACGGGACCGCGGTCGAGGGATACGCCTGGGCCGCGGAGCTCGACGCCTTCTCGCCCGATCACCCGACCCTGCCGAACAACCCCGAGGAAGCTCTCGAGTGGCAGGCGGAACGCGATGAGAAGTATCCGACGGGCTGGGACATCCGCATCTACGAGAGTGACGGACGCACCGACATCGGCACCTTCCACATCGGTTAGTCCGGGCTAGTCGAGGGCGACGACCTCGCCGCCGCGCGCGGCCGACGCCTGGGCGGCCTTGGCGATCTCGACCGTGCGGATGCCGACGCCGGCATCCGGCTGCGGCTGTCGACCGGCACGGACGGCGCGGACGAACTCGTCGAGCAGCAGCGCGTCGAGGTCGGCCCCGACCGGGTTCCAGGTCTCGCCATGCGCATCGTGCCCGGCGACCCCCTTGGCGAAGGGACTGACCGTGACCGTGCCACGCTCGGCGACGACCTGCAGAGTGAGCCCGCCCCACGTGGCCGAGCTCATCGGCCAGCTCCAGGAGCAGTCGATCGTGGCGATGACCCCACTCGGATACTGGATCGTGACGAGCCCGCCGGTCTCGACCTCGAGGTCGCGCTCGGCGTGCAGGATGCTGTTGGAGACGGCGCGGACGGTCTGGGCTCGCTCGCCCAGCAGCTCGTCGAGCAGGTCGGCGCAGTGCACGACGTGGTCGACCAGGGCGCCCCCGCCCGCGAGCTCGGGGTCGGTGAACCACGCCCGGTCCTGCGGGAGCTTGCCGTTGTTGATGCCCGTGACGCCGAGCACCCGTCCGAGGCGGCCGCTGCGCAGCTCGGCGATCGCGTCGCGCACGCTCGGCGCGAAGCGCACCGGGTACGCCACCATGAGGATCACACCGGCGCGCTCGCACGCCTCGCGCATGGCGATCGCGTCTTCGACCGTCGTCGCCAGCGGCTTCTCGCACAGCACGTGCACCCCGGCGGCGGCCGCGCGCTCGACGAGGGCGCGGTGGCGGGAGTTCTCGGCGGCGATGACGACCGCATCCGGCTTCCAGGCGAAGGCCTCGTCGTAGGTCTCGACGTAGGCGACACCCAGCTCGGCGGCGAGGGCGGCACCGCGCGGTGCGTCGTCGGGGGCCGCGGCGCCGTCGGGGTCGGCGGCGATCAGCTCGATGCCCGGCGTCGCCTTCAGTGCGTGCACGTAGCTCAGGGCATGCGTGTGCGCGAACGATAGGACAGCGATCCGCAGCGGGGCGGGAGCGGTCATCGGGCGGCCTCCTCGGCGATGGCGGTGGAGCGTTCGGGGGAGGGGAGGGCGATCGGTGCACCGGCAGCGATCGAGGCATACGCGGCCTCGGCCACGGCGACGGCCTCGATCCCGTCCGCCGGGCTGACCCGGGCGTCGCGCCCCTCGCGCAGCGCCGCGACGAAGTCGACGATCTCGGCGTAGTACGGGCTCTCCTGCGGCGACATCGGCGGCAGGTAGTCGGTGTCGCCCTCGGGGAGCACCGCGTCCGTGCGCTGCGCGTTGTCCTCGGCGCTGTCGTAGCGCAGCCGTCCCTCGGAGCCGGAGACCTCGACGCTCGTGCGGAACGGCATGCCGGGCGCGACCCAGCTGCCGTGGATGTGGCTGATGACGCCGTTGCGATGCGTGAGCACGAGGTGCGAGGTCACCGGCGCGGGCACCCGGTCATCGACGGTCGGCGGATTCTGCACCGCGTAGACCGTGGCCACCGGCCCGGCGAACCAGACCGCCTGGTCGATGTCGTGGATCATCAGGTCGCGGATGACGCCGCCGCCGGTGCTCTCCGAGAAGAACCACGGCGTCTGCGGTGCGGAGCCGGCCCGGCTGAACCGCTGCACCGCGAGCGTGCCCACGTGTCCCGCCTCGATGCCGGCCTTGATCTGGGCGTACTCGCCCATGTAGCGCACCACGTGGGCGGGGAAGAGCCGCACGCCGGCGTCTTCGGCAGCGCGCGCGACCGTGGCCGCGGCCTCGGCGGTCGCCGCGAGCGGCTTCTCGCAGATCACGTCGCGCCCCCGGGCGATCGCGCGCAGAGCGAAGTCGGCGTGCGTGCTGCTCGGCGTCACGATGTCGACGATGTCGACGAGCTCGATGAGGGCGTCGACGTCGGCGACGAGCTCGAACCCGTACTCCTCCGCGATCTCCTCGGCTCCGGCGAGCGACGTCACGTACCCCTCGGCGCCGAGTGCGCGCCAGGCATCGGCGTGCACGCGCGAGATCCCGCCCGCGCCGATGAGTCCGACCTTCAACGTGCTCACTGCTTCTCCTCGGTGTTGTCGCTGGCGATGCCGTCCGCCGCAGCGGGTTCGTGCGGCAGCGGGGTGATCGGCGGGGCCGGCATGTCCTCGATGCCGTAGATCTCGGCGGCGTGCCGCTGGAACGCATGCACCACGGCGCCGTGCGCCGCGGCCTCCGCGCCCAGGCGGGCCTCCGCGATCGGCACCTGGAACGGCAGGCCGAGGTGCGCGGGGAGCGCCGCCCGCAGCGGGTCGAGCAACTGCTCGTGCGCCGCGGAGAGCCCGCCGCCGATCACGATCATCGCCGGGTCGACCGTCATGGTCAGGGTCGCGATCCCGTGCGCGAGCTCGTCGATGAAGCCGTCGAGCTCCTGCTGGGCCGCGCCGTCGCCGCCGCGAGCCATCGCGAAGACCTCGGCGGCGGTCGCTGCGGTGCGCCACGAGATCTGCCCGGTCTCGGTGTTCAGCCCGCGGAAGGCCAGGCGGCCGATGTCGCCGGCGGCGTTGTGGATGCCGCGGCGCGGACGACCGCCGAGGATGAGTCCCATCGCGATGCGGTTGCCGACCGAGAGGTAGATGACGTCGTCCACGAGTTGCGCGACACCGAGGTGGTGCTCCGCGACCGCGGCCAGGCGCACGCCGTTGTCGACGGCGACGGGGCAGCCGAACGCCTGCCGCAGCTGCGAGCCGATGTCGATGCCCGACCACTCCGGGATCACGACCGACGTGGTCACCCGGCCGGAGTCGTCGACGATGCCGGGGAGCGAGACCCCGACCGCGCGCACCTTCGACGCCGGGATCGAGACCGCGGCGAGCGTGCGGCGCACATCGTCGATCACCGCGGCGAGCTTCGAGGCGCCGTCGGGCTGCGCGGCGACGCCGGAGTAGCTGCGCTGCGCGATCACGAGTCCGGCGAGATCCGCCAGCACGACGCGGACGCTGGCGACCCCGATGTCGACACCGACCACGGTCCCCGCAGCCGCATGGAAGGAGTAGCGGCGAGCCGGCCGCCCGGCGCCGCCGCCGTTCTGCACGGGGGCGTCGACGATGAGGCCGGATTCGCCCAGGGCGGTCACGGCGTTCTCGACGGAGGTGCGGGAGATCTCGAGCGAACGCGACAGGTCGTTGACGGTCGCGGGACCCGTGTCGCGCAGCTGCAGGGCGGATCGCGCAACGATCGAGAGTGGACTGGTCACGGCCATGTGCTGTCCCTTCTTCTTCTCCGTCGTCGGGTGCGATCAAATTAGCACACCGAATTCTCAGATCAAGCTTTGATGTTCTCGAACGGGAAACACGCCTGAAACAAGCCTCTGCGAACTTGTACTTGACGAATTATCCCATCCCAGTGTCATAATGAACCGTACTCAGCACGGTTCAAGCAAAGGAGCACCATGCGCGTCAGCAAGTTCATCGGCGTCGCCGCGGGAGTCGCGGCCGCCACCCTGTTGGCCGGATGTTCGGCCGGCGGAGGCAGCACCGCAGAGGGTGAGCAGGACATCACGGTCTGGCTCTACCCCGTCATCGCCGATGAGGCGGTGCACAAGGACTTCTGGGACTCGACGATCGCCGACTTCGAGAAGAAGAACGAGAACATCAACGTCACCTACGAGATCTTCCCGTGGGCGAACCGCGACGAGGCGCTCCAGACCGCGATCGCGGCGGGCAAGGGCCCGGATGTCGTCTACCTCGTCCCCGACCAGCTCGCGGCGTACCAGAAGTCGATCCTGCCGCTCGATGACCTGCTGAGCGAGGAGCGCCAGGGCGACCTGCTGCCCAACGTGAAGAAGTCGGTCACGCTCGACGGCGACATCCTCGGCGCCCCGATGCTCACCAGCGCCCAGCCCCTCATCTGCAACGCGGCCGCGTTCGAGGCCGCCGGCGTCACCGAGTACCCCGAGACCTGGGACGACATCGCCGAGATGGCCCCGAAGTTCACGGCGAAGGGCATGTACGCCCTGAACTACCCGGCCTCCGCCGAGAACACCCTGAACCTCACCTACTACCCCCTGCTCTGGCAGGCCGGTGGCGAGGTCTACACGAAGGGCGGCGACGTCGGCTTCGACAGCAAGGCCGGCGTGAAGGCGCTCACGTTCCTGACCGACCTGGCCGAGGCGGGTGCCCTCGACCCCGAGGCGCTCACCACCAACGTCCCGCTCGAGCAGACGGCCGTCGCCCAGGGCAAGGTCGCCTGCACGTGGAACAACGCGGTCCCCGAGGTCCTGCCCTTCTGGGGCGAGGAGAACGTCAAGGTCCTCGCGCCGCTGACCGAGAAGGAGACCGTGGCCTACGGCACGGTCGGCTCGCTCTCGGTGCTCAAGGGCTCCAAGTCGCAGGAGGCCGCGGCGAAGTTCGCCGAGTACGCCACCGGCGCCGAGGTCGTCGAGCCGTACCTGAAGGCGGCGGGCTACTTCTCCGCTCTCAGCACCACCGAGCCGCTCTACGCGGACGACCCGCTGCTCGGCGAGGTAGAGAAGTACGTCCCGGACACCACGGTCGGCGAGCTGAACGCGTCGTCGCGTGCGCTGATGGGTGTGCTGGCTCCCGAGATCCAGGCCGCTCTCCTCGGGGACAAGTCCCCGGAGGACGCGCTGAAGGATGCCGCGACCGCTGCGGCACCGCTCATCAAGAAGTAAGCAGCACCGGGGGCGTGCGGAGCCCGAACTCCGCACGCTCCCGTTCCCTTCACTCCCCCACGTGAGGAATCACTGATGACGACGGCAACCACGGCCGAGAGGCCCGCAGGGCGGGTCGCACGGGTGCTCGCACGGCGAGAGGCGCGGGTCGCCTTCCTGTTCGTGCTCCCCGCGTTCCTCCTCTTCATCGCCTTCCGCTTCGGCCCCAGCATCGTCGGCGTCGCCCTGAGCTTCTTCGACTACGACATCACCGGCGAGATCTCGTGGCGTGGCCTCGACCACTTCCAGCGCATGATCGCCGACCCGCTGTTCTGGCGGGCGATGGGCACCACGCTGATCTACACGGTGTTCGCGGTGCCGATCGCGCTCGTGCTCTCCACCGTGATGGCGCTCGGCGTGCGCCGCGCCTTCCGCGGGGCGCGCTTCTTCCGCTCGATCTTCTTCCTCCCCGTCATCACCTCGCTCGTGCTGGCCGGATCGATCTTCGTCTGGATCTTCTCCGCCAACGGTCCCTGGTCGGCGCTGATGACCCCGCTGGGTCTCGGCGGGTCCTGGCTGGGCAGCACCGTGCTCGTCATCCCGGCCATCATCGTCGTCGGCGTCTGGTCGCGGTTCGGCTACGGGATGATGATCCTCATCGCCGCGCTGCAGGACGTTCCGCGCGAGCTCGAGGAGGCCGCCCTGGTCGACGGTGCCAACGCCTGGCAGCGGTTCCGGTACATCATCCTCCCGGTGCTGCGCCCGACGTTCTTCTTCCTCGCGGTGATCGAGACGACCGCCGCGTTCCAGGTCTTCGACGTCATCTACGTGATGACCCAGGGCGGGCCGGCGAACGCCAGCTACTCCCTCGTCTACATGCTGTACGACCAGGGCTTCCGCTACTTCGACTACGGCTATGCGGCCGCCATCGGTGTGGCCCTGTTCGTCATGACCCTCGTCGTCGCGCTCATCCAGCGCCTGGTGATCGGAAAGCAGAAATGACCGCTCTGTTGCAGCCTCCGACACAGCCGCCGACGCAGTCCCCGGTGATGCCGCCGAAGATGTCGACCAAGCAGCGCCGCGCCTACCGCGCGCTCCAGCCCACCGGGTGGGGGATCGTCGGCCGCTGGGTCTGGCTGAGCCTCGCCGGCCTCCTCAGCTTCTTCCCCTTCTACGCGATGGTCGTGCTGAGCCTGAAGCCCGGCATGGTCGTCGAGCTCCCCGGGTCCCTGCTGCCCTGGAAGGACATCTCCTTCGACGCCTACGAGCAGGTGCTCGCGGGACAGAACATCCTCGGCTGGCTCGGCAACACCCTCATCTACTCGCTCGTCTCGGTCGTCGCGGTGCTGTTCCTCTCGGCGCTCGCGGGCTACGCCTTCGCGAAGAAGCGCTTCCGCGGCAAGGAGGTGATGTTCTGGTCGTTCCTCGCGATGGTGATGGTCCCGTTCCACGTCACCCTCATCCCGACGTTCATCCTGATGGCGAACCTCGGCGGCGTCGACACGTACTGGGGTCTGATCCTCCCGTCGCTCGCGAACGCGCAGGCCGTGTTCCTGATGCGGCAGTTCATCTCGGGGCTGCCCGACGAGCTGTTCGAGGCCGCCCGCATCGACGGCGCCGGAGAGTTCCGCATCTTCCTGCGGATCGTGCTGCCGCTGTGCAAGCCGATCCTCGCGACCCTGGGCATCTTCGTCTTCCTGTGGCACTGGAACGACTTCCTGTGGCCGCTCATCATCGCGAAGTCCAACGCGATGTTCACACTCACCGTCGGCATCTCGTCGCTGCAGCAGCAGAACGTCCCGCTGAGCACCATGCTCGCCGGATCCGTCGTCGCGCTGCTGCCCATCTTCCTCGCGTACCTCATCGCTCAGCGGTACGTGCAGGAGGGCGTGGCCGGTACGGGCATCAAGGGCTGAGAAGAAGGGAAAGCACCACGTGACTCAGCACCAGTTCAGTTCAGAGGCGGAGCTCGAGGAGGCGCTCGCGACACCGAGCGCCGGCCTGATCGAAGACCTCTCCCGCGGCTCGGGCGACCTCGTGATCCTCGGGGCGGGCGGCAAGATGGGCCCGACCCTGGCGATGCTCGCACGGCGCGGGATGGATGCCGCCGGCCGCCAGGACGACGCGGTCTACGCCGTGTCCCGCTTCGGCGACGCCGCGATCCGCGAGCGCCTGGAGACCGCAGGGGTGAAGGTCGTCCCGTTCGACCTGATCGAGAACGACGACTTCTCCGCGCTGCCGGACGCCCCGAACGTGGTGTTCATGGTCGGTGCGAAGTTCGGCGCCGCGACCAACGCCTCCTGGGCGTGGGAGGTCAACGCCGCTCTGCCCGACCGCGTGGCCCGCCGCTACCGCGACAGCGCGATCTCGGTGCTGTCGACCGGCAACGTCTACCCCTTCCTCCCCGCCTCCTCGGGAGGAGCGGCCGAAGAGGTCCAGCCCGCGCCCATCGGCGAGTACGCGCAGTCGTGCCTCGGCCGGGAGCGCGTGTTCGAGTTCGGAGCGCAGGAGCGCGGCACGAAGGTCGCGATCATCCGCCTGAACTACGCGGTCGACCTGCGCTACGGCGTGCTCGCCGACATCGGCAGCGCCGTGCACGCGGGCGAGCCCGTCTCGGTCGCCACCGCCAACGTCAACGTCATCTGGCAGGGCTACGCCAACGAGGTCGTCCTGCGCAGCCTCGTGCACGCCTCGACCGCGCCGTTCACGATCAACCTGACCGGCCCCGAGCTGCTGAGCGTCGAGTCCATCGCCCGCCGCTTCGGCACGCTGTTCGACCGCGAGATCACGATCGTCGACGAGCCCCAGCCGACCGCGCTGCTCAGCGACGCACGCCGCTGCATGGCCCTGTTCGGCTACCCGTCCGTCTCGGTCGAGACGCTGATCGGGATGCAGGCCGACTGGATCGAGAAGGGCCTCCCCATGATCGCCAAGCCCACCAAGTGGGCCGTGCGGGACGGGAAGTTCTGATGCCCGTCCCCACCCTGCGACCGGAAGCCGCCGCGACCCTCGCCCGCGGCGCGGTGATCCCGGCGCACCCGCTCGCGCTCACCGCCGAGCGGCGCATCGACGAGCGTCGCCAGCGGGCCCTCTCCCGCTACTACCTCGACGCCGGCGCCGGAGGCCTCGCCGTCGGGGTGCACACCACCCAGTTCGAGATCCGCGATCCGGAGCACGCCCTGTTCGAGCCGGTGCTCGCGCTCGCGGCGGAGGAGATGGATGCCCGCGGCGATGCGCGTCTCGTGCGCATCGCCGGAGTGGCCGGTGACACCGCCCAGGCCGTGGCCGAAGCCGAGCTCGCACGCTCGCTGGGCTACGACGCCGTGCTGGTGAGTCCCCGCGTCGCGGGCGCCGACGAGCGTGCCCTGCTCGAACGCGCCCGCGCCGTCGGCGAGGTGCTGCCGCTCGTCGGCTTCTACCTGCAGACCGCGATCGGCGGCCCCGTGCTCGACCGCGACTTCTGGCGCGAGTTCGCGTCCATCCCCGCGGTCGTCGCGGTCAAGGCCGCGCCCTTCGACCGCTACCGCACGCTCGAGCTGGTGCGCGGGGTCGCCGCGTCCGGCCGTGCCGATGAGATCGCCCTCTACACCGGCAACGACGACGCGATCGTGGCCGACCTGCTCTCCGAGTTCCACGTGGATTCGCCGTCGGGCGCGCGCACGCTGCGCTTCGTCGGAGGGCTGCTCGGCCAGTGGGCGGTCGGCACGCGTGCCGCGGTCACGCTGCTCGAACGCGCACAGCGCGCGATGGCCGGGGATGCCGAGGCCTACCGCGAGCTCGGGCTCCTCGCTTCCGACATGGTCGACGTCAACCAGGCCGTGTTCGACCCGGGCAACGACTTCCACGGCGTGATCGCCGGTGTGCACGAGGTGCTGCGTCAGCAGGGGCTGCTCGAGGGCATCTGGTGCCTCGACCCCGCGGAGGGGCTCTCGCCCGGGCAGGCCGAGGAGATCGAGCGGATGCGCCACGCGTACCCCTCCCTGAACGACGACGCATTCATCGCCGAGAACCTCGAGGCCTGGCTGCGATGAGCACCACGACCAGCGCGCCGACCAGCGCACCGACCGTGGTCGCGGTCGTCTCGGAGGAGCTCTTCGCGGAGTTCTTCTCGACGGACGATGCCGCGCGGCTGCGGGCTGTCGCCGAGCGGTGGGGCGGGACGTTCGTGCGGGTCGACCGGCTCGCGGATGCCGCGCTCGCGGAGGCGCGGATCGTCGTCACGAGCTGGGGCGTGGGCCCCTTCGACGCCGCCGTGCTCGCGACGCTGCCGAAGCTCGAACTGATCGCGCACACGGGCGCGACGATCAAACCCTTCGCGACCGATGAGCTGTTCGACCGCGGCGTCGTGGTCACCCAGGCCGGCGCGGGGATGGCGCGGTCCGTCGCGGAGGTGTCGCTGACCTTCACCCTCGCCCTGCTGCATCGGGTGCCGGAGATGCACAACGCGCTACGGGCGGGCGACGGCTGGCACGACGCGGAGGCCGTGGGCGTGCAGCACGAGATCCTCGGATCGCCCATCGCCGTGATCGGCGCCTCGCGCACCGGACGCGCCTACCTCGAACTGATCCGCGCGCTCGGGGCCGAGCCGCTGCTGGTCGACCCCACCATCGACGCCGACACCGCCACGGCCCTCGGCGCCGAACTCGTGCCGCTCGACGAGGCCCTGCGCCGCGCGCAGATCGTCGCCGTCCACGCCCCCACCCTCCCTGAGACGCACCACCTGATCGGTCGCCGTGAGCTCGCCCTGATGCGCGACGGCGCGGGGCTCGTGAACACGGCGCGCTCCTGGCTGGTCGACGAGGCTGCGCTCCTCGAGGAGGTGCAGCGGGGCCGGCTCAGCGCCGCGGTCGACGTGTTCGACGAGGAGCCGTTCGCCGCCGACAGTCCTTTCCGTGCGCTCCCCGGCGTCCTGGTCACCCCGCACCGGGCGGCCGGCACGAGGCAGGGACGGCTGCGTCAGGGGCGGATCGTCGCCGACGAGCTCGACGCCTTCATCGAGGGTCGACCGCTCTCGCACGCCGTCGACCGCGACCAGCTGTCCTCGATGGCATGACCGGGTCGGCGCCGCGGTGCTCGCTGATGCGCGCCGCCGGGGGAGCAGGGAGCGAGCGGTGAGCGCGCCGACCTTCCGGGTGGCACGCGCCGGGGACGTCGCCGGACTCACCGCACTGTGGGCGACGGCGTTCACGCCTCCGCTCCGTCCCGACCAGTGGCTCCTCGACGAGGAGCGCCTCGCGCACACGTTCGTCGCCGAGGACGCGGAGGGTATCTGCGGCTCGATCCACGGCCTGCCCAAGCGACTGCGCGAAGACGGAGGCGGTGTCGCTGCGGTGCATGCGATCGGGAGCGTCGCGGTCGCCGAGCGCGCCCGGGGTCACGGCCTCGCGCGTCAGCTGGTCGCCGCGAGCATGGACGCCGGGAGGGATGCCGGTGCCGACTGGGCGCTGCTGTTCACGGGCACACCGGACGTGTACCGCTCCAGCGGTTTCGAGACCTTCTCGATGCCCCGCACCCTGACCGGGCGCTGGGTGGCTCCGACGCTCGCCGGGGCGCCCGATCGGGTGGTGCGCGAGACCGTGGGCCCCGGAGCGATGGGTCCGCTGCGAACGGTGTACGCGGACTCGCGTGAGGGACGGGTGGTCCTCGCGCCGGTGCGGAGCGACCGTGACTGGGCGATGGCGGAGGTGCGGCTGGGCGGCGCGACCCTGTACCGACGGAGCGAGGGCTCGACGACCCTCGGCTACGCGGTCGCCGACATCGACGGCGAGGTCGGCACGCTCCTGGAGTGCGCCGTGACCCGCGACGCCGAGCATGCACCGGGTGTGCACGCCGACCTCCTCGCCGCCGTCGCCGCGGACTGGGCGACCGCCCGGGTGAGGTCCTGCGATCTGGCGGTCCCCGCCGTGCCGGAGGAGGAGCACGCCCTGCGGGCCTTCGCGCCCGACGCCGTGCGGCAGGACGATCGCACCGGGATGATCCGTCCGCTGCGGCGGGCGGCCCGACTGCACGGCATCCGCCACTTCACGGCGGCCGACTACTTCTGAGCATCCGCTCGGAGAACAGCACTGGGGTCTGGGGATCGATCGGAGGACGCGGTTCGGCCGGAAGGCCGACCGCCTGAACGCGGCGATGAAGCCGCAAGGAGGATGACCATGACCCAGCAGGAGAAGATCGAGACCGCGGCCCTGCGCAGCAGGCGCATGCTGCTCGCCGGATTCGGTGCGGCGGCGATCGGCGGTGTGGCCGCGGTGGGCGCCTCGTCGTCGGCGCAGGCCGCAGGACCCGTGGCGCCGCTGAGCTCCACGGGTTCGGCGAACGTCGCGAACGGCGGCACGGCGACGGACCTGGCGAAGCGCAAGGGCAAGGACGGCGACCTCGTGCACACGTCCGGTTACGCCGCGGCGGGCGACGGTGGCGCGGGCCTCTACCGCTTCGTCAAGAAGGGCGCCCCGGCGGCGAACGGCGGCACGGTGGTGGCAGGGCCCAAGGGCGGAGCATGGCTGCTCGTGCACGACGGGGTCGTCGACTTCCGGAAGTTCGGCGTCATGGACGCGACCGCGAACGCCGACGACGCGCTCGACGCGATGGTCGCCGACGCGAGCATCCACCGCATCGAGGCGCACAGCGACCTCAACTTCGTGCGCCGCCACAGGTTCTCGCGGTCGCACATCGCGTTCGACTTCGGGGGCCACCTGATGACGACCGACGGCATCGAGAACGCCGGCAAGGACGACCCGTTCGCGGCCGTCATGTTCTTCCGCGGCGAGGTGACGGATGCCGTGCAGGAGGCGCGACTGAACGAGGTCGTGCCGGACCTCGGCGATGTCTTCCCGGTCGCGGACTCCTCGTTCTTCACCGTCGGCGACTGGTACGCCGCCGAGGTGAACGCGCTCTCCGGTCGCTGGGAGCGCGAGCTGCAGCGGCTGGTCCAGGTGACGCAGATCGTCGACGGCACGCACATCCGCATCAACTACAAGAACGGCTGGCCGCTCGGCAAGGACCGCACGATGACCTGGCGGCGGGTCGTGCCGGTGCAGGACGTGACGGTGTCGAACCTGGCCTTCCTCGGCACCGGCACCGACGAGTACACCGGCTCGCACCCGCTGGCGTTCGAGTACGCGGTGCGCTGCGACGTCGACCACATCGACGGCACCGGCACGTTCTGGCCTCTCATCCAGCGCCGGTGGAACACGTACTACTCGACCGTGAGCTGCACGCTCAAGAACCCCACCTCGGTCACCTGGGGCGGCGCCGGCTACCTGACGCAGCAGATCTACTGCCTGTACGGATACGTCGCGAACTGCCACACCGCGAACGCCCGACACCTCAACGACTTCACCGCGAGCGCGTACTGCCTGGTGGAGAACTGCCACGGCGACGGCGATGACCAGGGGCCGTTCGTCACCCACGGCCAGTACGAGCACGACCTCACCTACACCGGCAACTCGGGGCTCATGACCTTCGCGAACTCCGGCGCCGCCTGGGGTTCCGCGGCCAAGCGCATCACGGTGCGCAAGCACATCTGCTCGTGGTTCGTGGCGCGCGTGCGCATCACCGACCTCACCCTGGAGGACGTGCAGGTGATCGGCAAGCCCTCGCTGGAGGGTTCCGGGATGCTGTGGATCAACGCCGACGGTGCGCAGCTGCGCGGGTGCACGGCATCCGACACCCTCATCATCACCCAGTCGTCCGACAACTCGGCACGGCCGACCGTCATCGCGGACTCGCACTTCACGTTCGTCGCGCCGGGCGAGCTCACCAACGCCACGGTGAAGACGCCGGTCACGTTCGTCGACACGGTGCTCGACCGCGTGGGCGGCATGAAGATCGCGGGGTCGGGCGCGGTCACGTTCCGCGGGTCGACCCTCAACGCGGCGGATGATGCCGCGCCGATCGTGTCCTCGTCCGCGCACCTGCGGTTCGAGGGATCGACGCTCCGCAACGCCCGCATCGCGGCAGCCCGAGGCGAGCGCCAGGTGGTCGAGATCGCTGGATCGGACGTCGCGATCAAGGGTGGCACGGGCATCGCGCGCACCGGCGACGGGGAGCTGCACCTCACCCTGACCGACACCACCTTCCGCGCCGACGGGGCCGCCACCCACGTCGCGGTCCCGAAGGGCGCGACCCACTACCGCGCGGTCGGCAACCGCTTCGAGGGCGGGAAGATCGAGCTCGCGGATGCCGCGTTCGGCACGGGATCCACCCTCCTGCACACCGGCAACGTCGAGTCCGCGGTCACGCGCACCGCCTTCCCCGCCGAGGGCGACCGCGTCGTCGACACGTCCAACCTCGTGCTCTGAGTCCCCTCCCCCTCCCGCTCCCTCCCCTTCGTGCCGCCGAGTGCACGGGATGTCGCCGGGTGCACGGCTTCTTGACGCGAAGAGACCGTGCACTCGTCGAGTACCCGTGCACTCGACGGCGCGAGCGGGGCGCTCAGTGTGACGGGAGGGCGACGAGGGCGGCGCTGCGTTGCCAGAGGGCCTCGGCGAGGGCGGGGTCGTTCACCTGGGGATTGACCTTCGTGGTCAGCTGACGCTCGTCGTAGTAGGCGCCGGAGAACCAGGTGTCGCCGGGCGTGCCGTCGATGAACCACCGCAGGGTGGCGCCGCCCTTGTCCGGGCCGATGAGCAGCAGGTGCTTGAGCGGAGTGCGGTAGAGCAGCCGCATGATGCTCGATGAGTCCGAGGCGAAGTTCGTCTGCACGGTGCCGGGGTGGAAGGCCACCGCGTTCAGGCCGTCGGCGTGGAACCTGGTGTGCAGGCTCTTCGTGAACAGCACGTTCGCGAGCTTCGCGTCGCCGTAGGCCTTGTTCGGGCTGAAGCGGCGGGCGTTGTCGAGGTCGTCGACGTCGATGTGGCCGAACAGGCGGTGGGCGATGCTCGATGTGTTGATGACCGAGCCCTGTGCCGCCAGCAGGCGGGGGAGCAGCAGGTTGGTGAGCAGGAACGGCGCCAGGTGGTTGACCTGCATCGTCTTCTCGAACCCGTCGACGGTCGGGGTCCGGTCGCCGAAGATGCCGCCGGCGTTGTTCGCCAGCACATGGATGCCGTCGTCGCCGACAGCCGCGTCGAGCTTCCCGGCGAGCTCGCGCACCTCGTCGAGGCGCGCGAAATCGGCGGTGAACCACTCCGCCCCGGCCTCCTGGGCGACGGCACGGGTCTTCTCGACCGAGCGCCCGACGAGGATCAGGCGGTGCGGCGACGCGGCGAGCTGACGGGCGGCCGCGGCTCCGATCCCGTCGGACGCCCCGGTGAGGACGATCGTCTTCCGGGCCACGGGCGTGCTCACTCGGGTGCCGCGGAGGGCGTGATGCGCTCGACCGCCCGGGTCACGTGCTCGGCGATCACGGCCTGCGCCCGATCGGGGTCTCCGCTCGCGATGGCGTCCACGATCTGCTGGTGGCTGCGCACGTGCTCCTCCTGCTCATCGGGGTCCAGCGCGGAGTTGGCCGCATGGATGAACCCGGTGATGCGGCCGCGCAGCTGTCCGCTGACCTCGTCGAGGAAGCGGTGCTCGGCGAGGTCGGCGAGCGTCTCGTGGAAGAGGCGGTCCTGCCGCAGCACCTCGTCGATGTCACCGGGTGCCGCATCCGACATCGCCTGGATGATCGCGCCGAGCCGGGCGGCCGACTCCTCGTTCCAGCGCTCCTGCACCCGGATCGCCATGAACTGCTCGAGGACGATCCGCAGGCTCGAGATCTCCTCGAGGTCCTGCGCGCTCAGCTGGGCGACACGGGCGCCGCGACGCGGTTCGCGCGTGATGAGCCGCTCCTCGGCGAGGCGGGTCAGCGCCTCGCGCACGGGGATGTGGCTCACGCCGAGGCGGTCGGCGAGCTTCCTCTCGACGAGGCGCTCCCCGGGGGCGAGTTCGCCGGAGTGGATGGCCGAACGCAGCTCGTCCGTGACCTGTTCGGCGATGTTCTGATCCGAGACGCTGCGCATTCGGGTGCCCTTCTCGATCTGCGGCGCGGTCAGCTCGTCGAGCGGGCGCGTGATCGTTCGCTCGATGCTATGGCAGATTTCTCCCGAGTGGCGGGATGACGACCCGCGGAGACGTGACGAGAACGTGATCGCATCGGCTCGATTCGCTCTAGACGTATCTGTGGTTTTGCTACATGCTATAGCGAAACCCTTACCTACCCGAACGCACCACCCGACCCTTGGAGGCACCCATGTCGCGTCGTCGTGTATTGCTCGGCGGAGCAGCGTTGCTCACCGCCGCGCTCCTCACCGCTGGCTGCAGCAGCACCCCGTCGAACTCCGACGGCCAGGCGCAGGAAGGCGGCACCCTGACCGTCGCCGCCGCGCAGGGCATTCCGCAGCTCAACCCCGCCATCCGCACCTTCGCCTGGGAGGAGGTGCTGTTCCCCCTGCTCTGGAACGGCCTGACCAAGACCGACGAGTCCGGGGAGATCGTCGGCGACCTCGCCGAGAAGTGGGAGGCCTCGCCCGACCAGAAGACCTGGACTTTCACGCTCCGCGACGGCGTCACCTTCTCCAACGGCGACGCGTTCACGGCCGAGGACGCGGTCGCATCCTTCGAGTACTACCTCGACCCGGAGACCGCGACGCAGGAGAAGAACAAGATCGACATGGTCACGGATGTCACGGCATCCGACGACAAGACCGTCGTCATCACCCTCTCCGAGCCGATCGCGACCTTCGCCGCCGGCATCGTCTGGGTCAAGATGATCGACGTCGATGCGCTCGACACCATCGACAAGGAGCCGATCGGAACCGGCCCGTACATCGTCGACAAGTTCACGCCCGACGACAGCCTGACGCTGGTGCCGAACCCGGAGTACTTCGGCGAGGCCCCTGCGCTCGACGAGATCACCCTCGTCAAGGCCGCCGAGTCCACCGCCGCCGTCACCGGTCTGCGCTCGGGCGACATCGACGTGCTGTGGTCCGTTCCGCAGGGCGACGTCGCGGGGCTCGAGGGCGGCGGCGACATCGCGCTCGTCACGCCCGACAACCCGAGCCAGTGGCCGTCGTGGGAGGTCGACACGCAGTCGGCGCCGTTCAACGACGTGCGCGCCCGTCAGGCTCTCGCCTATGCGACCGACCGGGAGGCGATCCTCGAAGCCGCGTACTACGGGCAGGGCACCGTCTCGCCCACGAACAACGCGCTCGGCGAGGTCAACCCGTGGTTCGGCGGCGACCTGACCGACTACTCCTACGACCTCGACAAGGCGAAGGAGCTGTTCGCCGAGGCGGGCATCACCGAGGGTGACACGCTCACGTGGTGGGGCATCGCCGGGCAGTACCCGGAGTGGAACACGAGCGGCGAGATCCTGCAGGCGAGCCTGAAGGAGATCGGCATCACCCTCAAGATCGACAACAACGACATCGGCACCTGGGTCGACTCGTTCTACCCCGCGGGCAAGAGCTTCCCCGGGTACATCGTGCCGAACTTCCAGTCCACGCCCCCGGAGCCCGCGTACTCGCTGAACTTCTACCTCGAGGGCCGCTGCGAGTGCAACTGGGTCGACCCCGACTTCCAGACCGCCTTCGCCGACGCCGTGGCCGAGCCGGACGAGGCCGCCCGTGCCGAGAAGTGGGGCACCGTGCAGACGATCATCAACGAGCAGGTTCCGCTGATCGTGCCGCTGCAGTCCACGGTCGTCACGGCGACGAGCACCAAGGTCGACGGCGTCTGGGTCGAGGGCGGCGGCCAGCTGCACCTCGAGAACGCGCAGCTCAAGGGCTGACGTGGCTCTGTCCATCCTTCGGCGGGTGGCGATCAGCATCGCGATGCTGATCGCCACCTCGCTTCTCGTCTTCGTGGTCCTCCGGCTCCTGCCGGGCGACCCCGTCATCACCCGCCTCGGCTCGACCCCGGGCGTGGATGCCGAGATGCTCCAGCGCCTCCGCGAGGAGGCCGGGCTCGACGCCCCCATCATCGAGCAGTATTTCCGCTGGATCGGCGGCGTCTTCACCGGCGACTTCGGACAGTCGTACTTCAACCAGTACTCGGTGTCCGAGCTCATCGCGCAGCGGCTTCCCGCCACGCTCGAGCTCACGCTGATCGGCATCCTGCTCGCCGTGGTCATCGCGACGCCCGCCGCCGTGATCGCCTCCCTGCGTCCGCTCGGCATCGTCGACCGCATCCTCACCGCGGTCTCCACGGCCGGCATGGCGCTGCCGCAGTTCCTGATCGGCATCGTGCTCATCGTGGTCTTCGCCGTGCAGCTCAAGGTGCTCCCCGCACGCGGATACACCCCGTTCAGCGAGGACCCGGGCGACAACCTCGTGCGGATGATCCTCCCCGCCTTCACCCTCGCCTTCGCCGCCGCGCCGCTGCTCATGCGGTTCCTGCGGGCGTCGATGGTCGAGGTGCTCGACGCGCCGTACATCCGCACCGCCCGCGGCAAGGGCCAGTCGGCGAGCGGCGTCGTGATCGGCCACGCGCTGCGCAACGCGCTGATCCCCGGGCTCACGATGCTCGGCCTCATCGTCGGCTACACGCTCGGCGGCGTCGTGATCGTGGAGTACGTGTTCGGCGTCCCCGGGCTGGGCTCGCTCGCGATCGACGCGGTCTTCAAGCGCGACTACGCGGTGCTGCAGTCGGTCGTGCTGCTGATCTCCGCGATGTTCATCCTCACGACGCTCATCGTCGACCTCCTCTACGGCGTGCTCGATCCGCGTCTTCGTGCAAGGAGCAGCCGTGGCTGACACCCTCACCCTCGCCCTGCGCTCCGCCCGTCCGCGTCGCCGGGTCGCCCTCGCCTCGTGGATCCCGCTCGGCCTCCTCGCCGTGATCGTGCTGGCCTGCGTGCTCGCGCCGCTCATCGCGCCGTACGATCCGTCGGCGCAGTCGCCCGACCGGTTCGCCGCGCCCTCGCTCGCGCACCTGTTCGGCACCGACGAGCTCGGCCGCGACCTCTTCAGCCGCGTGCTCTACGGCGGACAGCTGACGATCTTCATCGCCGGAGGCGCCACCCTGGTCGCCATGGTGCTCGGCATCGCGTGGGGGATGGCGGCGGCGTTCGCGCGCGGCATCCTCGACGAGATCCTGATGCGTCTCGCCGACACCGTGATGGCGATCCCGCAGATCCTGTTCGCCCTGGTCTTCATCTCGGCGTTCGGGGCCGATCCGGTCAAGCTGGCCGTGATCATCGGCATCCTGCTCACCCCGACGACCGCGCGACTCGTGCGCTCCTCGGTGCTGAGCGAGCTGCAGGAGGACTACTTCACGGCCGCGGTGGCCTTCGGGTCGAGGCGCAGCCGCCTGCTGTTCGCCGAGGTGCTGCCGAACGCGCGTGGGCCGATCGTGGTGCAGGCGGCCATCAACGCCGCCAACGCGATCCTGCTCGAGGCGTCGATGAGCTTCGTCGGGCTGGGCATCGCGCCGCCCGAGGCGACCTGGGGCACCCTCGTGCAGCAGGGCTACCAGAAGATGTACAAGTCGATCGGCTACGTGCTGTTTCCCGCACTGTTCATCTTCGTCACCATCTGGCTGCTCAACGTGCTCGCCGATCAGTTCGGCGGCGATCGGAAGGGGAAGGGCCGATGACGGATGCCACGCCCGTCCTGCAGGTGCAGGACCTCACCGTCTCCTACGGCGACGCGATGCCGGTCAAGGGCATCAGCTTCTCGGTGCGACCCGGTGAGCGGATCGGCCTGGTCGGCGAGTCCGGCTCCGGCAAGTCGCTCACGGCGCTGTCGATCATGCGGCTCAACGACGGCGCGAAGCTCGGCGGCAGCATCCGTCTGCGCGATCGGGAGCTGCTCACGCTGAGCAAACGGGAGATGACACGGGTGCGCGGCGGCGAGATCGCGATGGTCTACCAGGACCCGATGTCGTCGCTCAACCCGGTGCGCACGATCGGCCACCAGCTCGTGGAGGCGATCCGGCTGCACGACCGGGTGTCGAAGGAGGCCGCCCGCGCCAGGGCCGTCGAGCTGCTCACCGAGGTCGGGGTGCCGCTGCCCGAGGAGCGCCTGGCGCAGTACCCGCACGAGTTCTCGGGCGGGATGCGGCAGCGCGTCATGATCGCGATGGCCATGTCGTCGCGGCCCGCCGTGCTGATCGCCGACGAGCCGACCACGGCGCTCGACGTCACCACGCAGTCGCGCATCATCGACCTGCTCGACCGCCTCGCCGATGAGCACGGCACCGCGGTCGTGCTCATCACGCACGACCTCGGCGTCGCGGCCGGCTTCTGCGAGCGCATCCACGTGATGCGGCACGGTCGGGTCATCGAGGAGGCCCCGGTCGACAAGCTCTACGCCGAGCCGGAGCATCCGTACACGAAGGCGCTGCTCGGCGCCGTGGTCGACCTCACGATCGACGTGCACGAGCCGATCCGCACGGCCGCCGAGGTGCTCGAGCGCGGTACCGAGCCGGTGGCCGAGGCCGGGTCGATCAGCGCGGTCGACCAGGCTCGCGAGACCGGCGACGTGCTGGTCGACGTGCAGGGCGTGTCGAAGGTGTTCACCCTCGGCTCCGGCCGCCGTGTGACCGCGGTCGACGACGTGTCGTTCCAGATCCGTCGCGGCGAGACCGTGGGGCTCGTGGGCGAGTCGGGCTCGGGCAAGTCGACCGTGTCGAAGGCCGTGCTGGCGCTCGGCGGGATCGATGCCGGGGCCGTGGTCTTCGACGGGCACCGCCCGCACGAGATGCGCGGCGAGGAGCTGCGGCAGCTGCGGCGACGGATGCAGATGGTGTTCCAGGATCCGTTCTCCGCGCTCAACCGCCGGCAGACGGTGGCCCAGATCATCGAGGCGCCGCTGCTCGCGCACGGCATCGGGACCAGGGCGACCCGGGCCGAGAAGGTGCGCGAGGCCATGCACCGTGTGCGTCTGGACGAGGAGTTCACGCACCGGCTGCCCCGCTCGATGTCGGGCGGCCAGTGCCAGCGGGTGTCCATCGCGCGGTCGCTCGTGCTCGAACCGGAGTTCCTCGTCCTCGACGAGTCGGTGTCGGCGCTCGACGTGTCGATCCAGGCGCAGGTGCTCAACCTCCTCCGCGAGCTGCAGGCCGAGCTGGGTCTGACCTACCTCTTCATCAGCCACGACCTCGCCGTCATCCGGTACATGTCCTCCACGGTGGCGGTGATGCAGCAGGGCCGGATCGTCGAGATCGGCGCCCGTGACGCCCTGTTCGCGAATCCGCAGCATGAGTACACGCGCGGGCTGATGGCCGCGATTCCGGTGGCCGACCCGGTGCTGGAGCGTCGCCGACGTGCGGAGGCCGCGGCGCTCTGGCAGTCTCAGGGAGCGGTGACCGGTGCGGTTCCGGCCGGCGTGGGAAGGAAGGCATGATGACGAGGACGGCGATCGGCGATCGCATCCGCATCCCCCGCACCCGGGCGCGCATCGGCGTGGCCCGGCGCGACATCACGCCGCCCGTCGGCATCCGCGCGAAGAACTGGGGCCCCGCCGACTGGGAGCGCTCCGAGGGGGCGCACCGTCCGTTCGAGCTCACCGCGCTCGCCGTCATCGGGGGCGACGATCGCCCGCGCGTGCTGCTCGCGGTCGACGGAACCTGGTGGCGTCGCGTGGCCGACGAGCGGAGCGTGCGCGGGGCGATCCTCGACGGCCTCGGGCTCCAGCCCGACCAGCTGATGCTCTCGCTCTCGCACACCCATGCCGGTGCGGTGCTGTGCGCGGCCGACGCGCATCTGCCGGGTGGGGAGCTGATCCCGGGGTACCTCGAAGCGCTCGCCGCGGCGGGTATCGCGGCAGGGCGCGAGGCACTGGACGGCGCGGTTCCCGGACTCATCGAGTGGACGACCGGCACCTGCACCCTGGCCGCCGACCGCGAGCTCGACGTCGACGGCCGACCGCTGGTGGGCTACAACCCCGCGGGTGCGGCCGACGACACGGTGACGATCGGGCGCCTCAGCGTCGACGGCGCGGTGCGCGGCACGATCGTCAACTACGCGTGCCACCCGACCACGCTCGCCTGGCAGAACCGCGAGGTGTCGCCGGACTACGTCGGCGCCATGCGCGAGATCGTCGAGGCCGCCACCGAGGCGCCGTGCCTGTTCGTGCAGGGGGCCTCGGGGGAGCTGGCCCCGCGCGAGCAGTACACCGGCGATGTCGCGGTGGCCGACCGTCACGGACGCTCGCTCGGCCATGCGGTGCTCGCGGCGCTGGACGCGCTGCCGGTCCCGGGGGAGGAGCTCACGCTCGAGGGCGTCGTCGAGTCCGGTGCGCCGCTCGCGATCTGGGCCGGACGCGCAGCCGCCGGCGGGGAGGGCGCGGCGGGTTCCGTGACGCGCGTCGAGCTGCCGCTGCGCGACCTGCCGACGCTCGACGAGCTCGCCGAGGAGTGGAAGGACATCGACCCGCGCTCCCGCGAGGAGCGCCTCGGTCGCGCGCGCAACCTGCGTGACGGGTACATCGATGGCCCGACCGTGCAGCATCCGGTGTGGGCCTGGCGTCTGGGCGATGCCGTGATCGTCGGGCATCCCGGCGAGGCGTACTCGCGGCTGCAGACCACACTGCGGGCGCGCTTCCCGGAGACGCCGATCGTCGTGATGAACCTCACGAACGGCCCCGGCTTCGTGTATCTGCCGACGCGCGACGCCTACGAGCGCGGGGCCTACCAGGCCTGGCAGACCCCGCTCGCGCCCGGAGCGCTCGACCTGCTCGAGGAGCACGCCGTCGTGGTCGTCGCGGCCCTGCTCGACCGCTGATCGCGCCCCGACTACACTTGCTATAGCAAATCTCGCCGACCCTGAGGAGAGCCATGACCGCCCGCGTCGCCATCGTCACCGGAGGATCCGCCGGCATCGGCTGGGAGATCGGCCAGCGCCTCGCGGCGGACGGGTATCTCGTCGTCGCGGCCGACCGCGTGCCCGGGCTCACGGCGCAGGAGAACCCCGCCGGCATCCTGTGGCGCGAGCTCGATGTGACCGACCATGCCGGTGTCGACCGGGTGTTCGGCGAGATCGAGGCCGAGCTCGGCCCGATCGAGGTGCTCGTCAACAACGCCGGCATCCAGCGCCACCGCGGCATCGAAGACCTCAGCTGGGACGAATGGGCTGCCGTGGTCGACGTCAATCTGCACGGCGTCTTCTCGGCGCTGCAGGCCGCAGGCAAGCGGATGCTGGAGCGCGGCGAGGGCCGCATCGTCAACATCTCGTCCATCTCGTCGCGCGGCTCGGCGGGACGCGCGCCCTACGCCACGACCAAGGCCGCGGTGATCGGGCTGACCTCGACCGCGGGTGCCGAGTGGGCCTCGCGCGGTGTGCGGGTCAACGCCGTCGCCCCCGGCTACGTCGACACCGGGGTGTTCCGTCAGGGTGTCGAGGCGGGCACGCTCAGCCTCGACACGATCCTGTCGCGCATCCCGGCGAAGCGCCTGGCCGAGGCGAGCGAGATCGCCGCGGCGGTCAGCTTCCTCGTCTCCGACCAGTCGCGCTACATGAACGGCCAGACGCTCTACGTCGACGGCGGCTTCATGGTCGACTACGGCGTGCCGCTGGCGAAGAAGCCCGAATGAGCGCGATCGCCCGCATCGACACGGCCACGGCTGTGCTGCCGCTTCCGGCGCCCCTGCAGCTGGGCGCGATGACGGTGACGCGTCGCGAGTACAGCGCGGTGCGGGCGACCGCTGACGACGGCACGACCGGGGTGGCCTACTGCCTCTCGCGCGAGGCGCCGATGGCCGGGATCGTCGAGCGGCTCGTCGCGACGCACGCGGTGGGGGCGGATGCCGACGACCCCGCTGCGACGTGGGAGCGGATGCTGCGCGGCAGTGCCATCGTCGGACGGGTGGGTCTGGTGCGGCGGGCGATCGGCCTGGTCGACATCGCGCTGTGGGACATCGCGGCGCGGCGTGCGGGTGTGCCGCTGTGGTCGCTGCTCGGCACCAGCGATGCTCCCCGTGAGTCGATGCTGGTCGCCGCCTACCCCTCGCCGTCGCGCACCCCGCGCGAGGTCGCCGACGAGGTGCTGGCACAGGCGGACGGTTGGACGAACGTGAAGATCTCCCGCTCGCCCGACCCCGCCTACATGCGAGAGCTCATCGCGACCCTGAACGCGGAACTCCCCGCCGAGACGGGACTCGTGGTCGACGTCGGCTTCGGCTGGCCTGACGCGGACGCCGCCTTGGCCGAGATCGCGCAGTGGGGCGACCCGCAGCTCGCCTGGCTCGAAGACCCCCTGCTCCCCGAGGACGCCGCGGGCGTCGCCCGCATCCGTCGCGAATCGGGGCTGACCGTCTCGGTCGGCGATGAGGTGACCGACCCCGCCGTGCTGAAGGCGCTGGTCGAGGTCGGCGGCGTCGACGTGCTGCGCCTCGACGTCGTCGCGATCGGCGGTGTGACCCCTGCCCGCGAGATGATCGCGTGGGCCGCGGAGCGCGGCGTGCCGGTGTCGGGGCACGTCTATCCTGAGGTCACCGCGCACCTGGGCATCGGCGTCGAGACCTTCGCGCGCGGCATCAACCCGTACGACCCGGCGCCCTCGTTCATCCTCGGCGGTCCGTCGTTCGAGGGGCGGGTGCGCCCGACGGATGCCGTGGGCCTCGGCTTCGACCTCGACCCCGCCGTCTTCCGATTCGAGAGGGACTGAGATGACAGACTCCCCGCGCAGCGTCGTCACGAACCGCAGTGTCGTCGTGACCGGCAGCGGCAAGGGCATCGGCCGCGCCGTCGCGGAGCGGCTGACCGCCGACGGCTGGATCGTGGTCGGGCTCGAGCGCTCGCCGGGGTCCGGCACGGTCGAAGAGGGCATCGTGGCGGAGGTCGTGCTCGGCGACGCCGCCGACCGCGCGACGCATGAGCGCGCCGCCGCAGCCGCCCGCGCCCGGGCGCCTCTCGCCGGCTGGGTGAACAACGCCGGCATCACCAAGCGCACCCCGCTGCACGACCTCGACGAGGACACCGTGCGCGAGATCCTCGGCATCAACGGCTTCGGATACATCTGGGGCTGCTCGACCGCGGTCTCGGCCTTCGTGGACCAGGGCGTCGCGGGCGCGATCGTGAACATCGGCTCGATCCACGGCCGTGCGTCCTTCACCGATCACGCGGCCTACGAGTTCACGAAGGGCGGCATCGACGCGCTGACCCGCAGCGTCGCCGTGACTTACGGCGGACTCGGCATCCGCGCCAACACCGTCGCGCCGGGCGGCGTGCGCACCCCGCACCTCGAAGCCCAGATCGCGCGGGCCGCCGACCCGGCCGCCGAGGAGCGCGCACTCGCCGAGGGACCGCCCATGGGGCGCATCGCCCGTGCCGAGGAGGTCGCGGCCGTCACGGCGTTCCTGCTCTCCGACGAGGCTCCGTATCTCTCGGGGCAGTCCATCGCGGTCGACGGCGCCTGGACGGCATCCTTCGGCGACATCGCGGTCGACCCCGCGCTGCGGGAGCGGTTCGGGGCCTGAGCCCCCGCTTATAGGTGCGGACGTAAGAGAAAGAGGCGTCCTCTTCTTTGCCCGATCGGCTTCGTCTGAAGGCCCGGTCGCCCCCGAGCTCGTTCGAAGTCGCTCCGAGGCATCGCTGAGACCGAATGACACGTCCGCTGAACGTGGTGACTTTGTACCATGAAAGCACGGCTGTTTTGTCACGCGCGGAAATCCAGTCATCGCCTACTGGCCACCCACTAAGCACTGCGTGACCCACCCAGAGAAGCAAGACTCATCACGGCAACACAGTGGATTCCACGATCTCCGGCGATCCTCCCGGGTCTCACTGTGTGCACGGCCGTACCTCGGAGGAGTGGAAACGTACGCACGGACCGGTTGAACCTAGACGGCGGCTTCTACGTGGCGCGCACGTCCATACTGTGATTTTACTATGCTCGTCTCATGGGTGTAGTTGGGATCACATGGCTCGACTGGGTCATGGCATTCCTGACCGTCCTTGGATTCGGCGCCACTGGATACGGGATCTACCAGGCCTGGAACCAAGCGCGAAAAGCGACGACTGCGGCTGACCTCGCGCGGGAAGCCGTGGCTACTACCCGGGCGCAGCTTGTCGGCCTTGACCTTATGAATGAGCTGCGTTTCGCGCGGAGAGCGATCTCAGATTTGGAAACGGCATCGGAGCGTGACGAGCAGGAGATCGCGAAGTTCACGCTCGTGCAGCTTGCTGAGAGCATGCGACGGGCCGCGACATTGGCGGGTGACGACGGGGCGCCAGCGGAGGCGAGAGAGGTCGTTGACGCCCTCGATACGCTGAGTCATGAGGCATCGCTCGCGAAGGCTGATCTAGCGCGTAGGTCGTCCGTGAAAGTCAGAACTGCCACCGCGCCACTTTTCCCCCGCCTGACGGATCTCTCGCACCGGTTGCTAGAGATAGAAACTAAGCAAAAGTACGTGATCAAGGAGCAACCCTGATGCAGTTCACGGATGAGGAATGGCTGGCATTCGCCGATAAACTGGCGCGCGCCACCGAGATCGGCGCGATGACCTGGTTCCACGACGACGAGGCTTGGAATGAACACACATATTACGCGACCATCCCTGGAAATGCGAAGTATGAGCTCTATTCGAAGGATGGAGACGGTCAGTACCCGTTCGTGTTGGAGATCTCTGATCTTGACGGTACGAAGCTCTCAGAGTTTACGACTGTGCCGTACGGGGACGAATGGGACACAAGCCCTGCTCAACGTGTGTCAGCCGTGATCGACCGACTCTATGGACGAGTTACCCGTCTGGTAACTGGCGCTCCTCAGAAGGCCGAATCTTTGCTCAAGGGTTTGGATGATCTGTTGCCGCCCCAATAACGACACTCAGGTGTAGTGGTTCAAACAGCAGGCCGCGGATGCTGGAGCGTCAGCGTCAGTTGCGGCTCTGTCACTATGCAGCTTGCACCTTACACTTGACAGACTGAACTATCCTGTGGCTGAAATGGATAGTTCAGCCTGAGGAGATCGATAGCGTGCGGACCCGGCGCCGCGTTGGGTATTGCAGTGTTTTCACCCAACCAGTGTGTTCCGGCCATCTACTCGAACTCGTCCTGAGCGTACTCAACTACGATCTCGATGAGCGAGCGAACGCTGTCGTTGCAGTTCTTGAAATCGATCGCACCGAGACTGTCCGGGTCGTCGCGAACCACTCCCGCGATCATCGCGTGAATGAAGGATTGAGTAGCGAGATCAACCTGGGCGAAATCGAGCACGGCTCTTTTCTTCTTCGCAAGATTTACCCGGATATAGTCGTCGCGTATCGACGCAGCCACGTCCTTATCTCCTGCGAAAGCGCCGCTCTCCTCGAACACCCTCATACAAACCTTGCCTTTGCTCGTTCTCGCTTTGACTTGCGCACGTTCACGTGATATACCTGTCGAATTTCTTTCAACAGCTCGCTGAATGCGAGTGTTTCCTTCACAGTAATGTCAACGCCCACCGCTGTGCCGCTGAAGTCGAAAGGCAGATCCCGCCACCGCACACGGTCATCATCCAACTTCGAATTGATCGTGGGCGCGCCTCTCGACGCAGGCTGAGTAAGCAATTTCATCAGACGGTCTCCAGTCACCATCACCATATGGTGTCTCGCAAGGGTGCTCATGGCCTTCATGAAGAACAGTCCGGCGCCACCATTAGTTTCGTTGCCGCCGAAGTTTGCGGTGGTTCCTGTGACACCAGGTTGGAATGCTAGTTCTATCGCGGACTTATGATCGGCTACTGAATGCGAGCGGCTGAGGGATTTCCTTACACCGATCCCAGAATCGGCGACGCCGATGAGGAGGCGGCCCGACTTCGTCACCTGTGCGGCCGCTATCGCACCGCGTTGCCCCGCACCGGCGTGCTCCAGAACGTTTCGTATGAGCTCGAAAAGAACGTACTTCACGGAATCTGCCTCACCAGGAGTCGCATGGAGCAAAGGCACAAAATCCGTCACAAACTTAGTCAATTCGGCGTTGTTGTTAATCCGAGTGAGTGGTATGAAGCGGCCAGAAGGGTCGTGCTCAACGACAGGAAGGCCGGATTCCACATTCATGAGTTTGAATAGGCCCATTCGTTCCAGGTACCGCGTGCTGTTGTTTGCGACCAGTCCTTCGACCGAGACAGTGCCGCCATTCGCGTTGCAATTGTCGGCCAACGCCGCGATCATACATAGAACGAGCGGGTGCAGAGAGAAGAGCCCCTGCTTGGGCGCAAACACTAAATCGATCTCACCGTCATCGGTGATCAGGGCAAGGAATCGTTCGAGATCGGCCAGGTAAGCCCTGTCCGGCAGTCCTACTCGCATGCGCGCTCCATCAGTTTGGACACCTATGCGGCACAACATAGCAGCCGGAGCGGTCATCTCTGCCGCGGGCCGTGGGGGCGGCGACGCTGAATGACGCGTCGAACGCGGGAGCGGTTCGGGGCCTGACAGTCGGGCAGCCGCAGGCCGTCGTCAGCGGAGATACGCGTCCACGAGCAGCACACCGCGGATGACGCGCAGCTCGTCGAGGATGCGCGCCAGGCTCTTCGCGCTCACCGAGGACAGCGCGAGGTCGTGCGGACCGAGAGGTTCGAGCTTTCCGGTCCGGATGCGGATGACCTCCCAGCCCGCGGCGCGGAGGGCGCGGTCCTTGCGCAGGTCGGCGTCCTGCCGCTTGCCGACGTGCTCCAGACCGTGGCGCCCGACGGTGTCGTACTCGAGCGCGACGCGCAGCTCCGGGAGCACGATGTCGGGCCAGACCTCGGTGTGACGGAAGAACGGGCGCGAGACCTTCACGGCGTTCACGGCCGGGTCGAACTCGATCAGGCTCCCGAGTTCCGCCCGCAGGCGTCCCTCCGCGGCGGAGGCAGGACGCGGTGCGCACGCGCTCACGAACGCGGTCCCCGCGGGCAGGTCGGGCGTCTTCGTGCAGATCGCGGGCGCCGGGCGACGGGGCTTGCGGGGGAGGGCACGGGCTTCGCCGAGCACGACCGGCTGCAGGCGGGCGAGCGCGGAGCACTCCGGGCACCAGGCGGAGCGGCGTCGCACCTGTCGCGGACGCTCGCGCTGCTCTGCCGGGGTCGCGGCGAACCGGTGCCCGACCGCGCACTCCCAGCAGAGCAGCACATCGGCCGCGAGCGGGATCTGCGACAGGACGATGCCGTGGTTCAGCTCCGGGTGGTACTGCCGAATCAGTTCCGGATACGCCGCCCACCCGGCACGGTAGGTGCCCACGTCATACGGAACAGCGCGACCGCGGGAGAACTGCCGTCGCGCCCACCACTGCATCACCGGTTCCGGCACGCGCCGACCATACCCGCCGTCACGGACACCGCCTCGTGCCAGCCGACACCGATACCGATACCGACGCCGATACCCCTTCCGGTGTCCCCGGTCCGTGCGACGATCCGCACGTCGACGGGAGAACAGGATGCGTGGGGAAGCCACGGTGCTGCATGCCGACCTCGATGCGTTCTACGCCTCGGTCGAGCAGCGTGATGCGCCGGAGCTGCGGGGCCGGCCCGTCATCGTGGGCGGCGGGGTCGTGCTGGCGGCGAGCTACGAGGCGAAGGCCCGCGGCGTGCGCACCGCCATGGGCGGACGGCAGGCGCGGGAGCTCTGCCCCGATGCGATCGTGGTCCCGCCGCGCATGGACGCCTACTCCGAGGCCAGCAAGCAGGTGTTCGCGATCTTCCGCGACACCACCCCGCTCGTGGAGGGGCTGTCGATCGACGAGGCGTTCCTCGAGGTCGGGGGTCTGAGACGCATCGCGGGCAGCCCCGAGCAGATCGCGGCGCGGCTGCGTGAGCGCGTGCGCGCGGAGGCCGGACTCGCCATCTCGGTCGGAGTCGCGCGCACGAAGTTCCTCGCCAAGGTCGCCAGTGCCGTGAGCAAACCCGACGGCCTGCTGGTCGTGGAGCCCGAGCGCGAGGAGGAATTCCTGCTTCCCCTGCCGGTGGAGAGGCTGTGGGGCGTGGGGGCGGTGACGGCGGAGAAGCTGCACCGCTACGGCGTCCGCACGGTGGGGCAGCTCGCCGAGCTCGAGGCGGCCACCGCCGAGCGGATGCTGGGCAAGGCGACCGGGGCCCATGTGCACGCGCTGGCCCGGCTGCGGGACCCGCGCCCGGTCGACACCACTCGGCGACGCGGGTCCATCGGCTCGCAGCGGGCGCTCGGCAGCCGACCGCGATCGGCCGAGGAGCTCGACCTCATCCTCACCCAGATCGTCGACCGGCTCGCTCGGCGGCTGCGCGACGGCGGCCGTGTCTGCCGCACCGTCGTGCTGCGTCTCCGGTTCGGCGACTTCTCGAAGGCCACGCGCTCCCGCTCGCTCCGCGCGCCGACCGACCGCACCGCCGTGCTGCTGACCCTCGCGCGCACGTTGCTCGCCGCGGCGCAGCCCGAGATCGCCGACCGCGGCATCACCCTGCTCGGCATCTCTCTGTCGCAGCTCGACCGCGCCGACCGTGTGCAGCCCGAGCTGCCGATCGACTGGGGCGACGAGGCGCGCCTCGACGGGGTGCTCGACACCCTGCGTGATCGCTACGGCGCGAGCTCGGTGTCGCGGGCGGCCCAGCTCGGCCGCGACCCGGGCTGGTCGTCCCCGATCCTGCCCGAGCACGAGTGAACCGGCACGATGCGCAGGCTTCCCGGGTCGGTCCGGTACCGTGAGCTCGACGCGCCGAGCCGCGTCGAAGAAGGACACAGCTGCATGAACGCACTCAGCCGGACGGGATGGTACCTGGTGGTGCTGGTGCGTGGGCTCCTGCTCTGGGTCCTGATCCCGTTCGCCGTCCTCGCCTGGCTTCTCGTCCATTCGTGGGCGCAGAAGGCCTCGCGCCGGCAGGCGCTGTGCTGGTACGACACGCATCTGATCGTGGCGCTCGTGAAGGGTCCGTTCCGCCTGATGATCGCTCCCGAGCATCGGCGCTTCGAGCGGATTCCGAGGATGGCGGCCATGGAGTCCCGAAAGACCAGCTTCGTCGGCATGGACGCCGTCGAGCTCTTCGACCTGGTGTGACGGCGGGCGGTACAGGACGGAGACGTGCTGCGGTTCAGGCCTTGAGCATCGACGCCCGCGCGATCAGGCCGTCCACCACGTCGAAGGTCGCGATGGTCTCGGTCGCGACGCCCGCGTTGATGACCTGCTCCTGCGCGACGACCCACCGCGTGCCGAACAGCACGCTGTTCTCGATCACGCACGACAGCTCGGGGTTCTGCAGCCGCGGCTCGTAGAAGGCGCGGATCGCGTCGGTGCCCACCACGGGTTCCGGCGCGACGCCGGTGATCACGGCATCCGCGGCGTAGGTCGCGACGAACGCGTCGAGGTCGTGCGCGTTGAAGGCGTCGAGCTGCGCCTGCACGGTATCGAGGGCAGAGCGGTCGAGGGCGGTGCGGTCAGTCAATGCGAACTCCTCCGTTGACGTCGTAGGTGGCGCCGGTGATGAACCGTGCCCGCTCCGACGCGAGTGATGCGATGATCCAGGCGACGTCTTCCGGCTGCCCGAATGCACCGAGCGGGATGCCGGCCTCGAGCTTCTCGCGTCCGGCGCCCTGCAGCTGGTCGGTGATGGCGCTCGCGACCGGGCCCGGCGTGACGGCGTTCACGCGGATGCCCTCGGCGGCGAGGTGCCGGGCGAAGCTGCGTGTGATGGCGAGGATCGCGCCCTTGCTCGCGGCGTAGTGGATGCCGGTCTGCAGCGCGCCGACCTGGCCGGCGATCGAGGCGATGTTGATCACCGAGCGGTCGCCCTCGGCGGCCCGGAGCAACGGGAGAGCGCCGCGGGTCAGGAAGAAGGTGCCGCGGGCGTTGGTCTCGAGGACCATGTCCCACTCGTCGAACTCGATGTCGTCGTAGGGGGTGTACGGGCAGACGCCGCCGTTGTTGACGAGCACGTGCAGCGAACCCCACGCGGCCGTGACCTCGGCGATGAGCGCGTCGATCGACGCGCGCTCGCGCAGGTCGAGGCGGGAGACGTGCACCTCGGGTGAGCCTGCGTCCCGGCACTCCTCGGCGATGCGGAGGGCTTCGGCCTCGCGCCCGGCATACGTGATCCAGAGGGCGGCGCCTTCGCGGGCGAGTTCGAGGGCGGCGGCGGTTCCGATACCGGAACTCGCCCCCGTGATCAGAGCGCGGCGAGCAGTCATGACTCGATGCTATAGCAAATTGTGAGGCTGTCCAGGATGTGCGGCTCGCGCTGTACAAGCATTTGCTAGATGCTATAGCATCGCTGTCATGACCGAGCCCTTCATCCTCGTCAGCGACTGCGACCTGCCAGGAACCGTCATCGAAGACACCCTCCGCCAGGCGGGACTGCGCGCCGAGCGTGCCGCATCCGGCAGCCTCGACGACATCGCCGCCGCCGGTGCCGACGCCGAGGGCCTCGTCGTACAGTGGGCCCAGATCACCGGCGAGGTGATGGATCGGATGCCGAACCTCCGCGTCATCAGCCGCGTCGGCATCGGCTACGACATGGTCGACGTCGAGGCGGCGACCGCCCGCGGCATCGCCGTCGCGAACACCCCGAGCTACTGCATCGAGGAGGTCGCCGCGCACACCATCGCGATGATCATGACCCAGGCCCGCGGCCTCCCCGCCTACGACCGCGCCGTCCGCGCCGGCACCTGGAAGGCCGTCGACGCCCGTCCGCTCGCCGTCCGCCCGTCGACGACCACCGTCTCGGTGCTCGGCTTCGGTCGCATCGGCTCGATCGTCGCCCGCGGATGCCGTGCGCTGGGCTTCCGGGTGCTGGTCGCCGACCCCTACGCTCCCGCCGACGCCGTGCGCGAGGCCGGATGCGAGCTCGTCGGGATCCCGGACGCCGTGGCGCAGGCCGACATCCTGACCCTGCACGTGCCGCTCACCGACGCGACCCGGCACCTGATCGACGCCGCGGCCCTCGCGACCATGAAGCAGGGCGCGGTCGTGGTGAACACCTGTCGCGGCCCTCTCATCGATGAGGAGGCGCTCGCCGCCTCGCTGCGCGCCGGGCATCTGGGCGCCGCCGCGCTCGACGTGTTCGCGGGGGAGCCGCTCGCCGCGGACTCCCCCCTGCGCGACCTCGACGAGGTGCTGCTGACCCCGCACGCCGCGTGGTTCTCCCCCGAGGCGCTGGAGGATCTCCCCGTGCACGCGGCGGAGAACATCATCCGCTACCTGGCCGGCGAGTCCGTGCCGATCGTCAACCCGACCTACGCCGCCGCGCGCTGACCGAAGGATCATCATGGAACTGCTGCGACTCGGTCCCGTCGGCGACGAGCGTCCCTTCGTCCGTGACGAGGGCGTCGTGTACGACCTCTCGCCCCTCACCGCCGACATCGACGGTGCCTTCCTCGCGGCCGATGGCATCGCCCGCGTGCGCGAGGCTCTGGCCCGCGGTGAACTGAGCGCCGTCGTCGTCGACGGGCTGCGCATCGGCGCGCCCGTCGCCCGTCCGACCGCCGTGGTCTGCATCGGCCAGAACTACGCGGCCCACGCGGCCGAGTCGGGTTCGCTGCCGCCCGAGCATCCGGTCATCTTCTTCAAGCACCCGAACACGGTCGTCGGGCCGAACGACGTCGTGCTGCTGCCTCCGGGCGCCGAGAAGGTCGACTGGGAGGTCGAGCTGGCGGTCGTGATCGGCAAGACCGCGCGGTACCTGCCGTCGCCGGAGGCCGCACGCGACGTCATCGCCGGATACACGATCTCGAACGACGTGTCGGAGCGCGCGTATCAGCTCGACGTATCGGGCGGACAGTGGTCGAAGGGCAAGTGCTCCGAGACGTTCAACCCGCTCGGACCCGCGCTCGTCCCCGCCGATGAAGTCGACCCGCAGGCGCTGCGACTGCGTTCGTCCGTGAACGGCGAGCCGCGTCAGGACTCCTCGACGGCGGACATGATCTTCCCGGTGCTGCAGATCGTCCACGAGCTGAGCCAGTACCTGGTGCTCGAGCCCGGCGACGTGATCAACACCGGCACCCCGCAGGGCGTCGCGCTGTCGGGCCGCTTCCCGTACCTGCAGGACGGCGACGAGATGACCATCGAGATCGAGGGCCTCGGCCGTCAGCACCAGCGCACCGCGCGGGTGCACCTGGCCTGATCCGCAGCTCCCTCCCGGCGGCCTGTGTCCGGGGCACGGTTCCTTTTGCTGAGTGCACCGTGTCTCGGTCAGAGGCCGTCGGGGCGTCTCGGGGGCGGATGTCGCGTCAGCCCGCGAACGGCGTGACCGGGATGCCGCGCACGCCGGGCTGCACGGCGAAGACCGAACCGGCCTCGGTGCCGTGGTCCGCGGGCAGTCCCTGCGCGGACGTCGTGATGTAGAGCGTGTCGAGGTCGTCGCCGCCGAACGTGCAGGCGGAGACCTGGGGCACCGGGAGCTCGATGGTCGCGATGAGCCCGCCCGTGGCGTCGTAGCCGTGCACCGCGCTGCCACCCCAGAGCGCGACCCACACGCTGCCGTCGGCGGCGACCGTCAGGCCGTCCGGCGAGCCCTGGTCGGCGGGGATCGCGGCGAACGCGCGGCGGCCGCGAAGCTCTCCCTCGGCCACGTCGAACACATCGATCCGGTGCGTCGCGGTGTCGACGTAGTACGCCCGCCGGCCGTCCGGGGAGAACCCGACGCCGTTGGAGATCGTGGCCCGCGGGAGCACGGTCGTGACGTTCAGGTCGGCGTCGAGGCGCAGCACGCTCCCGGCGTCCGCCGCCGCGTCGTAGGCCATGGACCCCGCGAGCAGGCGGCCGCGAGGGTCGCAGCATCCGTCGTTCATGCGCACGCGCGGATCGTCGCCCAGCGAGGCGACCGCGCGGACGTCGCCGTCCACGTCATCCGCGAGGTACAGGGTGCGCGCCCCCACGGCCACGAGGCCGCCACCGGCGCGCGGCCGGGCGAAGGCGAGGTACTCGTCGTCGATGTGCTGACGGGTCACCCCGTCGGTGCGCAGCGTGAGCAGGTCGCCGGCGTTCCCGTCGACCCAGCGCAGTCCACCCCAGCCCGTCGACCACACGGGGCCTTCGGCGTGGTGCGCGACCGGGCCGGTGACGTTCTCGGGGGTCATGCTTCTTCGCGGGGCTGCGCGCGCGGCGGGGCGGGGCGCAGCGGGTCGGCGACCGGGATGCGCTCGGGCTCCGGCTGCGGGGCGGTCTCGGCTGCGGGTGCGGCGGCGGGCGCGGACGCTGCCGACGGGGCGGTACCGGCGTGTGCCGGCAGCTCGCGGGCCACCTGCTTCTCGAGCACGGTGACGGCCTCGTCGGAGAGCAGGATGAGCCCGTCGAGCTCCTCGCGGACGCGCTTGTAGGCGACGTTGCGCTCGGCCTGCGTGGCCGAGTCGTCGACGGCCACCTTGAGCAGCTGCTGTGCCCGCTCGAGCCGCTTGCGCTCCGGCTCGGTGAAGGTGGAGTCGCGCAGGCGTCGCGCGTCCTTCTCGGCGATCTCGAACGCGACCGCGTAGTCGCCGACCGCCTGCAGATACTCGGTGATCTGCTGCTCGGACACCTTCGCGTCGGGGGATGCCGGGCGCAGGGCGTCGGCGGTCTTCTTCGCCCGCAGGAAGGCGGCGGTCAGCGGCTGGCGTCCGTCGCTCATGGCCGGGAACGCGATGAGCTTCGCGACATCGAGCTCGTAGTCGAGCCAGCGCGCGGTGATCTCGTCGTGCTCGGCGAACAGCCGCGCGACCAGGTCGTTCGGGGCGACGGATGCCGTCGTGTCGACGACCGAGGGCCCGCGGCGCTTGGACTGCTGGGTGAGGGCTCGGGCCTCGATCTCTGCGGTCTTCAGCTGCGCCTTCATGCGAAGGGTCTCCAGGCGGCGCTCGTGACGGCGCTTGGAGCCTTGCTCCCACGCCTTCGCCGCACCGCCGGCCATCCCCATGATGGGGAAGATGAGCCACCAGTAGTGCCCCGCGAAGGTCCAGAAGCCCTGGATGAACTCTTCCATGATGGGTTCAGCCTACTGCGGAGGGCCGTCGCGCCCGAGTGCAGTTGCGGGCGCGACGACCCTCGGGGTCACCAGTCGTGGACGGTGCCGTCGTGGAGGCGGTTGTAGGGGAGGTAGGCCTGCTCGTACGGGTACTTGCCCGCTTCGTCGAGGTCGAGGTCGACGCCGAGTCCAGGTTTGTTGCCGGGGTGCAGCATCCCGTCGGTCCAGGTGAAGGACTGCTGGAACACCTGGTCGGTGCGGGTGCCGTGTTGCATGTATTCCTGGATGCCGAAGTTGTGGATCGCCAGACCCAGGTGCATCGCGGCGGCCATCCCGACCGGGGAGATGTCTGTCGGGCCGTGCATCCCGGATTTGATCTGGTACATGGCCGCATAGTCGAGAGTCTTCTTCAACGCGCTGATCCCACCCATGTGGGTGACCGCGCCACGGACGTAGTCGATGAGCTGGTCGCGGATGATGTCCTTGAAGTCCCAGACCGTGTTGAAGATCTCCCCGATCGCGAGCGGCGTCGTGGTGTGCTGGCGCACCAGACGCAACGCTTCCTGGTTC
>Ga0160430_100134_pt1 | contig 60519 bp, 61 predicted proteins | sample HID1971I_E0MG_FD_108274 | JGI IMG/M metagenome (GOLD analysis project Ga0160430, IMG submission 108274) | Enriched millipede-associated microbial communities from UW Madison campus, WI, USA - HID1971I_E0 MG | ecosystem: Host-associated > Arthropoda: Insects > Digestive system > Unclassified ...
AGTTCACCCAGGGCGCCACCGACACCGTCGCCGCCCTGACCAGCCTCGGCGAGTACCTGCGCAAGGCCGCCACCACCCTCGAGGACGCCGACACCCAGCTCGCCTCCGGCCTGCGCGGCTGACCTGACGCACCTGAGCGCGCCGGGGTGCCGCGACGGCGGCCCGGCGCTGGTCCACGACGAGGGAGAGGCATGTCCGACGGTCTGAAGATCGACACGGTCGCATTGAGGTCGGCGGGCGCCAGGCTCCGGTCGGTGGCGGTCGAGTTCGACGGCGCGAACGCCAAGAGCGACACCGTCGCCGACGCGGTCGGCCACGCAGGTCTGCGCGACGCGATCCGGGAGTTCGCCCACGGCTGGGACGACTCGCGTGCGGACCTGGTCTCCGCGATCGGCGAGCTCGCCGACGCGTGCACGGGCATCGGCGAGGGCTTCGAGGACCTGGACGCCCAGTTCGCCGCCGCCCTGCGAGGCGAGGGATGAGCCGGCCTGCCCACTGGTACCCGCTGGCCTGGAGCGATCCCGTCCCGGGAGACGTCAGCACGGTGCAGCGCGCGTCGGCGGACTACGCCGAGGTGGCGGCGGCGATCAAGACCGCCGGTGATCAGCTGCAGGCGATCGCCGACCTGCGCAAGAACACGTCGGAGGCGGTGTCCGCCGTCGCGACGCGCGCCGAGAAGGTGGCGGGGAAGATCAAGGAGGCGAGGGGCCGGTACGTCGCCGTCAGCCTCGGGCTCGACGAGTACGCGACGGCGCTGTCGAGCGCGCAGGCCGAGTCCGAGCACGCCCTGCGCGAGGCCCAGAACGCGGAGTCGGCGCTGACGTCGGCGCAGGCTCGAGTTCGGAGCTCGTCGATCGCGATCGACGACGCGTCGGACGACATGGAACCCGCCGATCTTCGCAGGCTCCAGAACCACCTGCGCGACGCCCGGGACGACCGAGACGCCGCCGAGGCGACGATCCAGGCCGCCCGTACCCGGCTCGAGGGAGCGGTCGCCGACCGGGACCGCGCCGCCGAGGTGGCGGCCGCGACGATCCGGGACGCGGTGCACGCCGACAAGCTCAACGACCACTGGTACAAGAACCTCACCGCCACTCTCGCCCCGGTCTGCCGGGTGATCTCCGAGATCGCCGACGTCGTCGGGTCCGTCGTGGGGATCCTCGCTCTCGCGCTGTGCTGGGTTCCGGTCCTCGGTGAGGTGCTGGGGCTGATCGCGCTGGTCGTCACCGCGATCAAGCTGCTCTCCGACCTCGTGCTCGCCTTGGACGGCACCGGGTCGTGGGCCGACGTGGGTTGGGGGTTCTTCGCGCTCGCAACGTTCGGTGCCGGCAAGGTGCTCGTCGGCGCCGCGAGGTCGTCCGGACTGGTCGCACGCGCCCTGTCGCGACTGCAGGCCGGACGGTTGGGGGCACTCTCGCCGAGCGTGCGAACAGCGGCGGGGCTTCCGGGTGGGTCGAGCAGGCAGGTGCTCGCGGCGTTGACGCGCGAAGGCCAGGTCGCGGGACGGCGGGCCGTCCGTGGCATGGCAGGGACGAGCGAGAGAGGTTGGCGGACCTCGCTCCGCGCGGGCCTCAGCGAGCTTGACCCGCGCAGGCTCTTCAGCCCGTTCACCAGGCTCGACAAGATCAGCTGGGGAAGCTTCGGCGAGGGGTGGGGCAACCTGCGCGCGGGTGCGAAGGACTGGCGCGCCATGGTCGGCGCCCTCCAGGGCGACGGCGAGGTCATGGACACTGCGTCGACCTTGAGCACCATCAGCGGCGATGTCCGAGGGTTCACCGCCATCGACGAGCTGAGCGTCGCGGCGAACGCGGCGCTGAGCGGCGGGGCAGCGGCGACCAACGGCGCCGTGCAGCGGACGAGCTGGGGGCTCGGCCTCGCCGGCGGCACCGTCGGTGTCGGGGTGTACGACACGACGGCGGGGGTGCGGGAGACCTACGACGATCACGGGCTCCCGGACTGGGGTGACGCAGCGATCATCTCCGACTTCCGGCACGTCGGGCAGGTGGTCCAGCAGCCGTCGCGACTCTGGGAGACTCCGTCAGCGCGGCTCCAACTTCGTTAGTCGACCGCAGCTGTGAGCGTGTGTGAGATGAGGCAAAGATGACCAAGGCAATCGTCGACTGGAACCTCAGCATTCCGGAGGGCTGGCTGGCGTGGGTGCGTGGGGGCAGCAATCCCTTGGACGGCCCGCTCTCGAAGGTCCCGGAGTTCGCCGACGGGGATGAGGCGCAGGCTCGGGTCCGTGCGTCGGTGGAGTCGACGGAGGCCGTCGCGGCGGAGCTCGAGGGCTGGATCACGCTGCGCGGCATCTGGGTGCCGGACCGGTCGACGGGTCAGCCGGTGGCGACGCTGACGATGGAGCAGATGGCCGAGCCGACCGGGACGGTCGTCTCCGTGGAGTCGTTCATGCCGTACGTGCGCAAGGCCCCGCGAGTGCGTGGGGTGAAGGTGGTGCACTACGACGTGGCAGCGGCCGATACGAACGCGGGCCCGGCCGTGATCGCGACGTACACGCTGCTGAACAAGCGCTCGGGTGAGGCGATCATCGGGGTGGACTGGACGATCCTCCCCGAGGGGGCGCACGAGTTCATGAAGGTGCAGGTCACCACGCCCTACTCCGCGATGGCCGATGCGATGGGCGAGCAGAGCGCGATCCTCGCCAACAACCTCACCGTGACCCTGGGCGACCTGTGACGTCCGAGTCGCGCAGGGTCGGCCTGGTGGTGCCTTCGTCCTGGTGGACGGTCCCGCTCGCGGACGAGGAGGCGCGGCGGCGTTCGATCGCGATGCTGGTGGACCGCCAGGTGGGCCGCGACGACCGGAAGGCCGGTCTGCGTCGCGAGCTGCGCACCGACCTCGCGGGGGCGGCCGAGAGCGCGGCGACCGCGGGCGGGATCCTGATGGCTGTCTCGACGATGACCGTCGACGGGTTGCCCGTCCCGGCGACGATGACCGTGTACCCGGCGCCCGGCCGGATGGACACCGCCACCGCCGAGGCACTGGTGGCGATGCTCACCGACGACGACGCGGGCACGGACGACGGTTCTCTGCGGTGGTCGCCCGAGGAGGAGTGGGCTCGTTCGGCGGCGGAGGTCCTCGCGCTCGACCGCGGTCCGGTCGTCCGGCGGATCGCGTATCGACGTGGGCCGCGGGAGCTGGAGGCGCAGGACCAGCCGGTCCTGCTCGTCGAGTACTGGCTCGACCCGGGCGACGGGTCCGTCGTGAACGTCACCTTCAGCTCGCCGCTCGTGCAGCTCGGCGCGGCTCTGGTCGAGCTGTTCGACCTGGTGGTCGACACGATCGACGTCGAGAGCACGGATGGCTCGGGGCAGCCGGAGAAGGCGGAGGACGTGGAGCAGGTGGACCAGGTGGAGCAGTCATGAGGACCGGAACGGCGCGCTGGGTGGGCGTGGGGCTGACGGCGGTCGGCGTGGCCGCGCTGTCGCTGAACGCGTGGCGGGGGCTCGCCGACGGCACGGACTCCGGGACGCTGCTCGTCGCGCTGGTGCTCCTGGTCCTGATCCTGGGCGGCGTCGCTCTCGCGATGCGGTCCGGGATCCGACGCGGTCGTGGTCGGCACGAGCTGCTGGCTGCCGAGCTGCCCGGCTGGACGCTGCACGAAGGCTGGGCCGACGCGTCGCTGCAGGCCCAGCTGACGCGGGTGGGACGCTGGGAGCGCGGGTTGCGGTCCGGTACCCGCCTGACGGTCGGCTGGTCGTCGACAGGCTTCGCGGTGTGGTCGGGCCCTCGCGGCGCCGTGAGGGAGCTGGTGGCCGAGCAGTGGTCGGGGATCGCGTCGGTGACCCTGGGCACCGGGCTGGCGGCGTCGACGCCCCGGCCGGCGCTGGTCGCGGAGACGGTCGCTGGAGCGACGGTGGTGGTGGTGCCCTGCGGGCGTCCGGGCGGCGGTCTGCTGCCGGCGTCGCGCGAGGTCGTCGTGGACCTCGTCGCGCAGGTGCGCGCCGCGCGGGACGCGGCCGGGGCGCAGCTGTGAGTGTCGCCCCCAGGAGGCCCGGGACGAGGTCGGCGAGCTCGAGCGCCTGTCGTGAGCGCGGGCGGCGCCGTCGCCCGGCCAACGCCCGGCGTCGGTCCGGCGGGTACGGGCCGCACGACTGATGCGGACGCCGCCGCCGGCTCAGGGACGGGGCGGCGGCGTCCGTCGCGTCACGCGGGCGTCAGCTCCCGGTCGCGGGCGGCAGGTGCCGGGTCGGCGCCGTCGAACGAGACCCGCGGGAGGATCCGGTCGAGCCACCCGGGCAGCCACCAGTTCGCGTGGCCCAGCAAGGTCATCGTGGCGGGCACGAGCACCATCCGGACCAGAGTCGCGTCGAGGAAGATCGCGGTGGCCAGGCCGACGCCGAACATCTTCGTGGCCGCGTCCTCGCCGAGCACGAACGCGAAGAACACGGCGACCATGATGAGTGCCGCCGAGGTGATGACCCGCCCGGTGCGAGCGACACCGTGCACGACGGAGCCGGTGGGCGACCCGGAGACGGCGTACTCCTCGCGGACACGGGACAGCAGGAACACCTCGTAGTCCATGGACAGCCCGAAGAGGATCGCGAACATGAACATGGGGATGAACGACACGATCGGCACCGTGGACTCGAGCCCGATGAGGTCGGCGCCCCAGCCCCACTGGAAGACCATCACCATCACGCCGTAGGCGGCCGCGACGCCGAGCAGGTTGAGCACCACGGCCTTGAGCGGCACCAGGACGGACCGGAACACGAGGACGAGCAGCACGAAAGACATCGCGAGCACCGCCCCGACGAACGCGGGCAGCCGGTCGTTGACGCGGACGCCCACGTCGGCGAAGTTCGCAGCCTGCCCACCGACGTGCGCGGACGCGGCCGTGCCCGCGAGGGCGGCCGGGAAGACGTCGTCGCGGAGCCGGTCGATCGTGTCGGTCGTGGCCTCGTCCTGCGGCCCGGTGGTGGGGACGACGACGAGGGTCGCGATGCCTGTCGCGTCGTCGACCACCGGTGTCCCGACGGAGGCGACGCCAGGGTCGGCGGCGATCGCGCCGGCGAGCGGTCCGACCGCGCCGTCGTCGCCGTGCAATTCGACGGCGATCACGAGCGGTCCGTTGGTGCCGGGACCGAAGCCGTCTGCGAGCAGGTCGTACGCCTGTCGCTGCGTCCAGTCGGGCGGGAGGGCGCCGTCGTCGGGGATGCCGACGCGCAGCGCGACGACGGGTGCGGCGAGCCCGACGAGCACCGCCGCGGAGCCCAGCGCGAAGAGCACGGGGTGCCGGGTGACGTGCCCGACCCACCGCTGCCAGCCGGGCCCTTCCTGCGCGATGGCGCGGCGGCCGACCACGCGGCGGCCGGCGAGCGACAGCAGCGCCGGCAGGAGGGTGGTGGAGGCGGCGACCATGACGAGGACGACGACGGCGATCGCGATGCCACCTGCGGTCATGAACGGGACGTCCGCGACGGCCAGCCCGAGGATCGACACCACGACGATCCCGCCGGCGAACACCACGGGCTGCCCGGCGGTGGCGAGCGCGCGACCGACCGAGTCCTCGACGGTCATCCCGCGGGAGAGGTAGTCGCGGTGCCGGGTCATGACGAACAGGGCGTAGTCGATGCCGACCCCGAGCCCGACCATCGCGCCGAGCACCGGCGCGTAGCTGGGGATCTCGACGAGGTGGTTGATCAGCGGCATGGACCCGACACCGACCGCCAGGCCGAGCAGGGCCATGCCGATGGGGATGGTCGCCGCGACGAACGACCCGAACGCGAGCAGCAGGATCACGAGCGCGACGAGCACGCCGACGAGCTCTCCGACGCCCGCAGGCGCGGACTCGAACGCGAAGAACAGGTCGCCGCCCATCTCGACGCGCAGGACAGACGTGTCCACGTCCCCGCGGAGCCCCTTGAGCGCGTCCAGGTCGGCGACGGACAGCTCGTCGAGCAGCGGGTACTGGAGCCGCAGCAGGGCGACCCGGCCGTCGGGGGACACGACACCGCCCGGTGGTGCGGCGCCGGCGAGCTCGCCCGCGGGGTCGGTGGTGCTCAGCACGTGGGGGAGTGCGGCGGCCTCGGTCTGCAGCTCGGCGAGGGCGTCACGGGCCGGCGCGGAGCTGCGGAAGGTCGCGTCTGGGTCCGCCGGGGTGACGACGACCTGGGCGGTCAGCCCCGCCTGGTCGGAGCCGGTCGCGGCGAGCAGGTCGTTGGCCTGCTGGGAGTCGAGGCCCGGGACCCGGAAGGAGTCCTCCAGGGTCGTGCCCCAGGCGTTCGACGTGCCGACGACGACGGCGGCGAGGACGAGCCAGGCGCCGATCACCGTCCAGCGGTGCCGGGCGGCGACCCGTCCGAGGCGAGACAAGGCGTGCGGCAGCATGGGGTCCTCCTGGTGGGTGAGGCGCCGGTGACACCGGCGCGAACCCATCGTCGCGAGGCGTCGTGCCTGGTCACATCGGCCCCCGGGCCGCTGGGGGGCCCACCGGACGGTGGGCGTGGCGCTGGCCCTTTCGGTCGATCCGCGGCGCCGGCGAGGTCCCTACGCTGGGCCCGTGATCACGCAGGCTGTCCGACGGCTCTGGGCCGAGCCCCGTGCCCCGCACGCCCCGGTGAGGGTGTGGCGCGACTGGGTGCTGCTCGCGCTCGTCGTCGTCGGCTCCGTGCTGGAAGGGACGCTCAGCACGGTCGTCCTGTGGCGGCCGGTCGCGGTCGTGCTGGCCCTCGCGCTCGCGCCCACGCTCCTGGTGCGGCGGACCCGCCCCCTGCTCGCGGTCACCGTCGCCTTCGGGGCCGTGATCGTGACGGACCTGGCCGCGCTCGTCGCCGGCACCCCGGGCTCCATCGGCCTCGGGACCATGGGATACGTCCTGATCCTGGTGTACGCGCTGTACCGGTGGGGCTCCGGGCGGGAGGTGGTGCTCGGCTCCGGGGTCACCGCGGTGGCGTTCGGCCTCGGCATCCTCCGGGACTTCACGAGCTGGGGAGACGTGGTCTTCGCCTTCGTCATCGTCGCGTTCGCGGCGGCGCTCGGCTCGTCCGTGCGGCTCGTGCGCACGTCGCGCCTGCGCGAGGTGGACCAGGTCCGGATGCGCGAGCGCGAGCAGCTGGCTCGCGAGCTCCACGACACCGTCGCGCACCACGTGTCGGCGATGGTGGTCCGGGCCCAGGCCGGTCGCGTCGTCGCGGCGGCCCGACCGGAGGCTGCGGCCGAGGCGCTCGCGGTCATCGAGGCCGAGGGAGCCAGGACGCTCGCCGAGATGCGGTCGATGGTCGGGGCCCTGCGCGGTACCGGTGCGGCGGACCTGGCGCCCGCGCGCGGCATCGCCGACATCGAGCCGCTGGCCCGGTCGCTCGGCGGCGACCCGCCCGTCGAGGTGCAGCTCAGCGGCGCGCTCGACGACCTGGGCCCCGCGCTCGGCGCCGCCGTGTTCCGGATCGTGCAGGAGTCGCTCACCAACGTGGTCCGGCACGCCCGGCACCCCACCCGGGTCGTGGTCGAGGTCGTCGGGGAGGATCGGCACGTGCGCTTCACGGTGACGGACGACGGCGACCCTCCGGCTTCGCGCGTGCCGGGGTTCGGGATGGTCGGGATGACGGAGCGGGCGGCGCTGCTCGGCGGCACCGTCGAGATCGGGCCGGGCCCGGACCGCGGGTGGGTCGTCGACGGCGTGCTCCCGCGGGCGCGGGCGACGGCGTGAGCATCCGCGTGCTGGTCGCGGACGACCAGGAGATCGTGCGGACGGGGCTCCGGATGATCCTCGACGCGCAGCCCGGGATCGAGGTGGTCGCCGAGGCCCGCGACGGCCGCGAGGCGGTCCGGCTCGCGCGCGAGCTGCACCCCGACGTGTGCCTGCTCGACATCCGCATGCCCGAGCTGAACGGGCTGGAGGCCACGCGGCTCATCGTCGGTTCGGGCGCGGACGCTCCCGCGGTCGTCGTGATCACGACGTTCGACCTCGACGAGTACGTGCACGGTGCGCTGCGCGCGGGGGCCCGGGGGTTCCTGCTGAAGGACGCCGGCCCGGAGCTGCTCGCGCAGGCGGTCCGCGCGGCGGCGGACGGGGAGGCGCTGATCGCCCCGAACGTCACCGTCCGGCTGCTCGCGGCGTTCGCCGGCACCGGGCCGGCACGGGTCCCGCAGCAGCCGGTGGACCCGCTGACCGCCCGGGAGGAGGAGGTCCTGCTGACCGTCGCTCGCGGCCTGACGAACGCCGAGATCGCCGACGAGCTGCACATCGGCCTGAGCACGGTGAAGACGCACCTCGGCAGCCTCATGGCCAAGCTGGGGGTGCGGAACCGGGTCGAGATCGCGATGTGGGCGTACGAGACGAGGCGTGTCTCGCCGTAAGGGCCCGTCCCGGCTACAGCGTCTCCGCGATCCGCTTGATCTCGGCCAGGCGGCGGTCCCACTCGGCGCCGATCGCGTCGAGCGCGCGGGCGGTCTCGTCGAGCCGGGACCCGAGGGCGCGGTACCGGATCTCGCGGCCCACGTGCACGGGCTCGACGAGCCCCGCCGCCGCGAGCACGGCGAGGTGCTTCGCGATCGCCTGCCGGCTCACGGGAAGCACGTCGGCGAGCGCCGACGCGGACGCCTCGGCCCGGCCGAGCTCGGTGAGCACCCGCCACCGGGTCTCGTCCGCGAGCGCGGCGAACACGGGGACCAGGGTGTCGGCGGCGGTCACGCGGACCTCGCGGGGTCCTGCTCGAGGTAGGCGACCAGCTCGTCGAGCTCGGACGTCCAGCCCTGGCGGTTGTCCTCGAGCGCCTGGCGGGGGTCGCGGCTGGTGAGCGACCCGAAGCCGCTCTCGACGACGGTGAGGCGGGTGCCTCCGGCCTCGGGGGCGAGCGTGAACCTGACGAGGGTCGACGTCCCGTCGCCCAGGGGCTCGGGGTCGCCGGGGTGCGCGCCCCACGTGTAGGCGAAGGTGCGGGGCTCGTCGTACTCCTCGACGCGGATGACGAAGTCGCCGTACCCCTCGAACCCGATGTACCCCTCGGCGCCGACGTGGACGTCGGTCAGGGAGGCGCGGGCCCCGAACCACCGGGTCATGTGCTCCTCGTGCGTGAGGGCCAGCCAGACGCGCTCGACCGGAGCGGCCACGTGCACGGTGCGGGTGACGGTGAAGGTCTCGACGTCGGCGACGGCGGCCGGCTGCGGCGTGTCGGGCATGGTGGGGTCCTCCTGGACGGGGTCGCTGGATGCAACTACAGAGTTGCATCAACTCGTTGCAGTCGCAACTCCCGGGTTGCAGTTGCCGCGGTAGTCGTCGGGCATCCGCGGGTAGACCTCCGCCGCGTACCGCGCGGCGAGCGCCTGCCCCTCGGCCGGCGAGGCGCCCAGGGCGACGGCCGTCTGCGCGTCCCGCTGCATGGCCGCGCACTCCGCGACGGACTCGGACGTGATCCCGGTCATGTGCATCACCTCGTGCGAGAGCACGTGCACCGCGATCACCTGGTCGAGCGACGGTTCGGCCTTCGACGACGCGAGCCACGCCCGCAGGTCGCCGCACACGTGCGACTTGATCAGGGTCGAGCGCTCCGGCACGCCGTCCGGGCCCCACCGCACGTAGCCGAGCTCGCTGCCCACGTCGACGAACGCCTCGCCGGCCGTCTGGCAGTGCACCTGCACGGGCATCCCGGCGACGCGGCTCGCGGCCCGTTCCAGGCGGGCCTCCAGCTGGGCGTGCAGCACGAGCGGGACGGCGCACCCGAGCACCACCGCGAGGCACAGGCCGACGCTGATCCGCGGGAAGGGGGCGACCCGGCCGAGGGCGTCCACCCGGGTCAGGAACCAGCGCGCCACCACGACCCCCGCCAGGACGAGGAAGCCGATGAGCACACAGGTCAGGACCACACCCAGGTCATCGGCATCGAGCGGCCCGACCTGCAGCACGAGGGCGGCCGCTCCTGACGAGCGACCGCCCCCGGTCTGCTCAGGCGACGCGCGGCGTCGCCGTCGGGCGGACCCCGGTCGGCAGCTTGAGGTACTGCTGCTCGCTGCCGGTGACCGCGATGACGTGCGCGGACCTCTCCCGCTCCGGGCCGCCGTCGACCGTCACGGCGGCGACGTACATCGGGGCGAGCAGCGCCTGCGCACGACGCCGGCCGAGGCTGAGGTACCCGAACGCGAAGGACTGCGCGTCCAGCACCACGTCCTCCTCCTGGCCGCCGAGCAGCCTCGACAGCCGGGCGGCCACGTCGGCCGCGGCCTCGTCGGGCTTGCGCGACCGTGCCTTCTCCAGCGTGGACCCGCCGCCGTCCCCGGCGAACCGGCGCAGCGTGACGGTCAGCTGCGAGAGCCGGCCGCTGCCGGTCACCTCGACGCTGGCCGACGAACGTCCCAGCACGGGCAGGTCGCGCACCGACTGGCGGTACGCCCCGACCGCGCGCGTGAGCACCGGGTCGCTGAGCTTGCCCTCCCGGTCCGCACCGGCCGCCTTGAGCTTCCACAGCCGCTCGAACGCCAGCGTGTCCTCCTTGTCGACGAACCCGGTCAGGCCGAGCTGGTCGGCGACCGAGTCGACGGCCTTGCGCAGCACGTCGTCGGGTGCCACCTCGGCGAACAGGTCGTCCAGCGGGTCCGCGCCGGAGAGCAGCGTGAACGCCCCCGACGCGTGGAACGTGACCGCGCGGCCGCCGTCCTCGCCCCGGTACACCGTGCGCTCCTTGAGCCGCTCGCCGCCCTTGTCGACCTCCAGCGAGATCTCCGCCGTGCGGGCCAGGTCCGCGAGCACCTTCTCGTTGCGGCGCAGCACCTCCTCGGGGCGCAGCGCGGCCAGCTCGACCACCTCGGTCACGTCCGGCACGTCGCCCACCAGGGACGCGAGCTTCTCCGTGAGCTCCTTCGTCGTCGTCATCGTCCTACTCCCTCTCAGCCCTCGGCCCAGCGCCACAGCAGGCAGCCCTGCTGCGACGGGGACAGGTCGGCGGTCACGGAGCCCTCGCCCCACAGGTGGTCCCGGTTGTGCGTGCTCAGCGGCCAGATCACGCTGCCGCCGTTCCAGGTCTGGCTCGTCGACGGGCCCACGACCACCGGGTGGTTGTCGAAGTACCAGTCGGAGACGCCGTCGATCCACGCGGACGAGACCGTGTCGCCGTCCGTGAGGTTGTCGGCGACGTCCTCACCGCACTCGTCGGTGGTGATGCCGTCCCACATCTCCTCCCAGGCACCGCAGTACAGGTGGAGCCGGTTGAAGATGTTCCACAGCCCGGTCAGGGTGCCGAGCGGTGCCGTGTCGCACGAGTAGGCCATGACCCACTCGGCGTTCCAGTTCTCCCCGAGCTCCCACGTGCCGGAGAACGTCCGCCACTGGTCCTGCGGGGTGTCGTAGAGCAGGCGCGCCTGCCCGTCGGCCGTGTGGTTGCCGTGCGTCTCGATCCAGAACAGGTCGACCGTGTCGACCCACGTGGCGTCGTCACCGCCCCCGCTGGAGTCCTGGATGTCGTTCTCCCAGCAGTCCTGCTCCGACCAGTACCAGGCACGGCTGTGGCCCGCGTCCCGGAGCTCCTCGTCGAACCCGTTGCTGCGGTTGAACGTGTACGTCAGGTCCGCGGCCGTGGAGATGCCGTTCGCCCGGGCGTTGCCGAAGTGCCGGATGGCCTCCACGCCGAACGTCGCTGCCATGATTCCCCCTCCTCATCGAGTGCCCGCCCCGGCAGGGCGGACGTCTCGGAGGAGCGGTCGGCACGAGAGGGGGATACGTCGCGGGAAGGTGATCCGCCGTTCGTTGCCCCGTGGACGACGTCCGGACTAGCGTCTCGAAGCGTGGAGATGACCGTCGACGGCTACCGGATCGAGCCGCTCTCCCCGCAGACGTGGGACGCGTTCGCCGATCTGGCGGAGCGCCACAACGGCGTCTGGGGCGGGTGCTGGTGCACCTACTTCCACCTGTACCCCGACCCCGTGGACGAACGCCGAGCCCTCGGCCACAAGGAGTTCAAGCACCAGCTCGTGCTCGCCGGTCGCGCCCACGCCGCACTGGCCTTCGACGGCGACGCTGCGGTCGCGTGGGCGCAGTACGGGCCGGTGGAGGAGCTGCAGAACATCCACCACCGCAAGGAGTGGGAGAAGGGTCTCGTCCAGCGGCCGGACTTCCGGATCACGTGCCTGTTCGTGGACCGCGACTACCGGCGCAAGGGGATGGCGTCGGTCGCCGTCCGAGGGGCGCTGGCACTGATCTCCGCCGCCGGAGGTGGGCTGGTCGAGTCCTACCCGCACGACCTGCCGCCCGGCAAGAAGACGTCCGCGTCGTTCCTCTACAACGCCACGCGCACGATGTACGAGGGGCTCGGTTTCGAGTACCAGCGGCCCAAGGGGAAGGGCAACTGCGTGATGACCCGGCAGGTGGAAGGCGGCGGGGCCTGACACTCGACGTGGGTGGCGTCGTACGCCCCGGGCTGATGGTCGCCGGGTCCGGCAGGTCAGGCCTCCGGCACGTCGCGGCGCTCGGGGCCGGTGTACTTGCTGAGCGGGCGGATGAGGGCGTTCGACGCGAGCTGCTCCATGACGTGCGCCGTCCACCCGGTGACGCGGCTGGCGACGAACAGCGGCGTGAACGTCGGGGTGTCGAAGCCCATGAGGTGGTACGCGGGGCCGGTGGGGTAGTCGAGGTTCGGCTGGATGTCCTTGCGCTCGGCCATGGCCGTCTCGAGCGCCTCGTACAGGGCGAGCAGGTCGGGGCGGTCGTAGTGCTCCACGAGCTCGTCGAGCGAGGCGCGCATGGTCGGGACGCGGGAGTCGCCGTGCTTGTAGACGCGGTGGCCGAAGCCCATGATCTTGCGCTTGCTGGCGAGGGCGTCGTCGAGCCAGGCGGCCGCGCGGTCGGCGGAGCCGATCTCGGCGAACGTCGCCATGACGGCCTCGTTGGCACCGCCGTGCAGGGGTCCCTTGAGTGCCCCGATCGCGCCGACGACGGCCGAGTGCAGGTCGGAGAGCGTCGAGGCGATGACGCGCGCCGTGAACGTCGAGGCGTTGAACGAGTGCTCGGCGTACAGCACCATCGACACCTCGAACGCCCGGACGACGACGGGGTCGGGCAGCTCACCGAACGTGACCCACAGGAAGTTCTCCGCGAACCCGAGGTCGTCGCGCGGTGCGACCGCGTCCTGGCCGCGGCGGCGGCGCTGGTCGAGCGCGACGATGCCGGGGAGCTGGGCGAGCAGGCGCACCGACTTGGCGAGGTTCGCCTCGGGGGAGGCGTCACCGGCGGTCGGGTCGTGCGCGCCGATCACGCTCACCGCGGTGCGGACGACGTCCATCGGGTGGCAGGACTCCGGCAGCGCGAGGACGGCGGCCACCACGTTCTCGTCGAGCACGCGGTGCCAGCGCTCGGTCTTCTGGAGGTCGGCGAGCTGCGCCGCAGAGGGCAGCTCCCCGTGCCACAGGAGGTAGGCGACCTCCTCGAACGAGCAGCGGGCGGCGAGCTGCTGTACGGGGTAGCCGCGGTACAGCAGCGAGTTGCTCGCCGCGTCGACCGACGACACCTGGGTGGTGTCGACGACGACGCCGGCCAGACCCTTGTGGATCTCGGGGATGTCGTTCACGGGAGCCTCCATCGACGTTGATGGTGCAGGGGAGGTGGACGGGGTCAGAGCCGGAAGTTGAAGACGTCCGCGTCGAAGTGGTTGTACGACGCGTAGTCGAGCAGCTCGTAGAGCTCGGCACGGGTCTGCATCCGGTCGAGCAGACCGGCCTGCGTCCCCTCGGACTTGATGGTGTCGAGCCCGGCCATCGCGGCGCCCATCGCGAGGCGGAGCAGGGTGACCGGGTAGATGACGATGTTCATGCCGATGTCGCTGAGCTGCTGCGCGGTGAGCAGCTCGCCCTTGCCGAACTCGGTCATGTTGGCGAGCAGCGGCACATCGACGGCCTTGCGGACGGCCTCGAACTCCTCCGGCCCGGTCATCGCCTCCGGGAAGATCGCGTCGGCTCCCGCGTCGACGAGCGCCTTCGCCCGGTCGACGGCGGCGGCGAGCCCGTCGACCGCCCGGATGTCGGTGCGGGCCATGACGAGGAAGTTCGGGTCCCGTCGCCCGTCGACCGCGGCGCGGATGCGCTGCAGCGCCGTCTCCTCGTCGACCACGGACTTGCCGTCGAGGTGGCCGCACCGCTTGGGGTTGACCTGGTCCTCGATGTGGCAGCCGGACAGCCCGGCGTCCTCGAGCCCCTGGATGGTGCGCGCGACGTTCATCGGCTCGCCGAAGCCGGTGTCGGCGTCGACGATCGCGGGCAGGTTCGTCATGCGCGCGATCTGGCCGGCTCGCTGGGTCACCTCGGTGGCGGTGGTGAGGCCGATGTCCGGGAGGCCCAGGTCGGCGGACAGGACGGCGCCCGAGACGTAGACGCCGTCGAAGCCCTTGGCCTCGATGAGCCGTGCCGACAGCGGGTTGAACGCGCCGGGCATCTGCAGCAGGCGCCCGCTCGCGAGCTCCGCGCGCAGGGTGGCCCGCCGGTCCGCCGGGGTGGTGGTGGCGTAGAGCATCAGAACAGTCCCTCCGGGGTGCGGACGGCGTCGAGGACCTCTGCCGGTGCCACGACGGTCAGGCCGCCGAGCTCGTCGGGCCGCAGGTCGGGCAGGCGCTGGGCGAGGTCGAGGAAGCGCTCGACCTCCTCGTCGGGCAGCACGCCCGCGGCCAGCGTGCGGAACTTCGCGACGTACTGCGCGCGGGCGAACGGCCGGGCGCCGAGCGGGTGCGCGTCGGCGACGGCGATCTCCTCGACGACGACCTCGCCGGACGTGGTCGTGATCTCGACGCGGCCGCCGAAGGCCTTCTCCGCCGGGTCCGTCGAGTGGTACCGGCGCGTCCACCCGGGGTCCTCGGTCGTCGTGACCTTGTGCCACAGGGCGACGGTGTCCGCGCGGTTCGCCCGCGACGGGGCGTACGAGTCGACGTGGTGCCACGCGCCGTCCTGCAGGGCGACCGTGAAGATGTACGGGATCGAGTGGTCGAGCGTCTCGCGGGACGCCGACGGGTCGTACTTCTGCGGGTCGTTCGCGCCCGAGCCGATGACGTAGTGCGTGTGGTGCGACGTGTGGATCACGATCGATGCCACGTTCGCGGGGTCCGCCAGGTCGGGGCGCTCGCGGTGGAGGCGCCGCGCGAGGTCGATGAGCGCCTGCGACTGGTACTCCGCCGAGTGCTCCTTCGTGTACGTGTCGAGGATCGCCGTCTTGGCCTCGCCGGGCCCGGGCAGCGGGACCACGTAGTGGGCGTCCGGGCCGTCGAGCAGCCAGGCGACCACGCCGTCCTCGCCCTCGTAGATCGGCGTCGGGGACGTCTCGCCGCGCATCGCCCGGTCGACCGCCTCGATCGCGACCTTGCCCGCGAACGCCGGGGCGTAGGCCTTCCACGACGAGATCTCGCCCTTGCGGGACTGCCGGGTGGCGGTGGTGGTGTGCAGCGCCTGCCCGACGGCGTGGAAGACCGTCTCCCGATCGAGGCCGAGCAGCGTGCCCAGCCCGGCGGCGACCGACGGGCCGAGGTGTGCGACGTGGTCGATCTTGTGCGCGTGCAGGCTGATGGCCCGCACGAGATCCACCTGGATCTCGTACCCGGTGGCGATCGCCCGGACCAGGTCGGCGCCGTCGCGGCCCGTGTGCTGGGCCACGGCCACGATCGGGGGGATGTTGTCGCCGGGGTGCGAGTAGTCCGCGGCGAGGAACGTGTCGTGGTAGTCGAGCTCGCGCACCGCGACCCCGTTGGCCCAGGCGGCCCACTCGGGCGTCACGCGCGTCGACGGGTCCACCCCGGAGACCGTCGCGCCGCGCTTCGAGGACCCGGCGGCGAGCGGGTGGGTGAGCGCCTGGGCGCGGGCGGCGACGGCCGGACGACGGGTCAGGGAGGCGACCGTGACGGCGGCGTTGTCGATGACGCGGTTGACGATCATGTCCGTCACGTCGTCCGGCACCGCGACCGGGTCCGCGGCGACCTCCGCGATCTTCCACGCGAGCTGGTCGGTCCGGGCCAGGCGGTCCGCGCTCGGGTGGACGCGCACGTCGTGCTGCTGGGTCATCGCTGCTCTCTGCCTCTCGTCACGGCCGGCCGTGTCGTCCCCGGCGGGCGGGTCGTGCGCGCACCTCGTCGAGCGCGGCGACCTCGGCCCCGAGGTTACTGTGCAGTACGCCCGGGGGCGCAGCGGCCGCCCAGGTGGACTGTGGAAAACCAGCCAACCACGCGGACGGCCCCGTGCGACGATCTCGCGGTGCTGCTCACCCTGACGTCGACCGCTCCTTCGGCCACCGACCTGGGCTTCCTGCTGCACAAGCACCCCGACCGCGCGCAGACGTTCGACCTGTCGGTGGGCCGGGCGCACGTCTTCTACCCGGTCGCCTCCGACTCGGAGTGCACGGCCGCGCTCCTCCTCGAGGTCGACCCCATCGCGCTGGTCCGCGGCAAGGGTGCGCGCGACGCCGGGTTCAGCCTCGCGCAGTACGTCAACGACCGGCCGTACGCGGCGTCCTCGATGCTCGCCGTCGCGCTGGGAAGGGTGTTCCGCAGCGCGATGGCCGGCCGCTGCGACAACCGGCCCGAGCTCGTCGACCGCGCGCTGCCGCTCGCCGTGCACGCGCCCGCCGTCCCGTGCCGGGGCGGCGTCGAGGCCGCTGAGCGGCTGTTCGGCCCTCTCGGGTGGCACGTCGATGCCACGCCGATCCCGCTCGACCCGACGATCCCCGCGTGGGGCGACTCCCGGTACGTCGACCTGCGGCTCACCGGAACGATGCGCGTCGCCGACGCGCTCAACCACCTGTACGTGCTGCTCCCGACGCTCGACGCCGCCAAGCACTACTGGGTGGGGCCCGACGAGGTCGACAAGCTCGTCCGCGTCGGCGAGGGCTGGCTCGGCGCGCACCCGGCACGTGACGAGATCGCCCGCCGGTACCTCGCGCACCGCGGGTCGCTCGCGCGGTCCGCTCTCGCACGCCTGGCCGAGGTCGACGACGTGGAGCCCGAGGCGCTCGACGACGCCGTGCCCGACCCAGTGCCGGACGCTGTGCCCGACGCATCGCCCGACCCAGTGCCGGACGCCGTGCCCGATGCCGTGCCCGACGCCGTCCCGGTCCGGCCCCTCGCGGCCCAGCGGCTCGACGCCGTCGTGGCGGTGCTGCACGAGTCGGGCGCCCGCAGCGTCGTCGACCTGGGCTGCGGCGAGGGCGTCCTGCTGAGCGCGCTGCTGGCCGACCCGAGGTTCGAGCGGCTCCTCGGCGTGGACGTGTCGCACCGGGCGCTGCAGGTCGCGGCCCGACGGCTGCACCTCGACACGCTGCCCGACCGGGCGCGGCAGCGGATCGACCTCGCGCAGTCGTCGGTGACGTACGCGGACGCGCGCGTGGCGGGGTTCGACGCTGCCGTGCTCATGGAGGTCGTCGAGCACGTGGACCCGTCCCGCCTGGGTGCGCTCGAGCGCGCGGTGCTCGGGTCGGCCGCCCCCGGCACGCTCGTGGTGACGACCCCGAACGCCGAGCACAACATCCGCTACGAGCGGCTCGCGGCGGGCGCGTTCCGGCACGCGGACCACCGCTTCGAGTGGACGCGGGCGCAGTTCGAGGACTGGGCGAACGCGGCGGCCGCCCGGTACGGGTACACGGCCCGCTTCGTGCCCGTCGGGCTGGTGGACCCCGAGGTCGGGCCGCCCACGCAGATGGCGATCTTCACGCAGGGGGTGGCCGCATGAGCACGATCACCGTTCCCGACCTGTCGCTCGTCGTGCTCGTCGGGGTGTCGGGGTCCGGCAAGTCCACGTTCGCGGCGCGCCACTTCGGCCCGTTCGAGACGCTGTCGAGCGACTGGTTCCGCGGCCTCGTCTCGAACGACGTGAACGCGCAGGACGCGACGCGCGCCGCCTTCGACGCGCTGCACCATGTCGCCGGCCTGCGGCTCGACGCGGGCCTGCTCACCGTGGTCGACGCCACGAACGTGCAGCCCACGGCGCGCCGGGCGCTCGTCGAGCTGGCTCGCGCGCACGACGTGCTGCCCGTCGCCGTGGTGCTGGACGTGCCCGAGCAGGTGTGCGTCGACCGCAACGCCGCCCGCACCGACCGTGACTTCGGGTCGCACGTGGTCCGGCGCCAGCGCGACCAGCTGCGCCGCTCGCTGCGCGGTCTCGGCAAGGAGGGGTTCCGCGGCGTGCACGTGCTGCACGGGACCGACGAGGTCGACGCCGCCGAGGTCGTCCGCGAGCCGCTGCGCAGCGACCGCCGCACGGAGCGCGGCCCGTTCGACGTGGTCGGCGACGTGCACGGCTGCCGCGCCGAGCTCGAGTCGCTCCTGGAGCGGCTCGGGTACGCGCTGGTGCGCGACGAGGCCGGGCGACCCGTCGACGCCGTGCACCCCGAGGGCCGCCGAGCGGTGTTCCTCGGGGACCTCGTGGACCGCGGCCCCGACAGCCCGGGCGTGCTGCGGCTCGTGATGGGGATGGTCGGGGCCGGCCACGCGCTCGCGGTGCCGGGCAACCACGAGAACAAGCTGGTCCGGGCGCTCGACGGCCGCCAGGTGCAGACGTCGCACGGGCTGGCCGAGACGCTGCGCCAGCTGGACGACGAGCCCGAGGGGTTCCGGGCCGAGGTCCGCGACTTCTGCGACGGGCTCGTCGCCCACCTCGTGCTCGACGACGGGCGGCTGGTCGTCGCGCACGCCGGCCTCAAGGAGGCGTTCCACAACCGGGCGTCCGGCCGGGTGCGCAGCTTCGCGCTGTACGGGGACACGTCCGGCGAGACCGACGAGTATGGGCTGCCGGTGCGCTACCCGTGGGCCGACGAGTACCGCGGGCGGGCGACGGTGCTGTACGGCCACACGCCGACGCCGGTCCCGACGTGGGTCAACAACACGATGTGCCTCGACACCGGGTGCGTGTTCGGTGGGCACCTCACTGCGCTGCGGTACCCGGAGAAGGAGCTCGTCCAGGTCCCGGCCGCCCAGGTCTGGTACGAGCCGGCGCGGCCGTTCCCGACGGCGTGGTCCCAGGTCGACGGACCCGTCGGGGGGCACCGTGACCCCGACGTCCTCGACGTGACGGACGTGCTCGGCAAGCGCGTCGTCGAGACCCGCCTGCACGGGCGCGTGACGATCGCCGAGGAGAGCACGGTCGGCGCGCTCGAGGTGATGAGCCGGTTCGCGGTCGACCCGCGCTGGCTGCTGTACCTGCCGCCGACCATGAGCCCGTGCGGCACGGCACCCGACGGCGACCTCCTGGAGCACCCGGCGCAGGCGTTCGACGCCTACCGTTCCGACGAGGTCGGGGCGGTGGTGTGCGAGGAGAAGCACATGGGGTCGCGCGCCGTCGTCCTGGTGTGCCGCGACGCCGAGGTCGCAGCGGGCCGGTTCGGCATGCCCGAGGGGGTCACCGGCTCCGTGCACACCCGGACGGGCCGCCCGTTCTTCGACCCAGCCCTCACCGAGCGGCTGCTCGACGTGGTGCGCCGGGCCGCCGAGACCGCGGGCACGTGGCGCACGCTCGGCGCGGCGGGTGCCGACGCGAGCTGGCTGCTGCTCGACTGCGAGCTCATGCCGTGGTCGGTGAAGGCGGGCGACCTGCTGCGCCACCAGTACGCGAGCGTCGGGGCCGCCGCGCTCGCGGCCCTGCCGGCCGCGGTCGGGGCCCTGGAGGGTGCGACGGGACGCGGGATCGACGTGACCGGCCTGCTCGAGCGCACGCGCCGACGCCACGGGAACGCCGCGCGGTTCGCCGACGCGTACCGCCGGTACGTCTGGCCCACCGACGGGCTCGACGGGGTGCGGCTCGCGCCCTTCCAGGTGGTCGCGTCGGACGTGGCGACGTTCCAGGACCGCGACCACCTGTGGCACCTCGGGGTTGCCGACGCGATGGTCGACGCCGACGCGGCCGGCGTCCTCCAGACCACCCGGCGGCTCGTGGTGGACCTCGCGGACGACGCGTCCGTCGCCGCCGGGACGTCGTGGTGGGAGGAGCTCACGGGCGCCGGGGGAGAGGGCATGGTCGTCAAGCCGCTCGCCAACCTCGTGCGCGGCCGCAAGGGACTGGTCCAGCCGGGGATCAAGGTCCGCGGCCGGGAGTACCTGCGGATCATCTACGGGCCGGACTACACCGACCCGGCGAACCTCGAGCGGCTTCGCCAGCGGAGCCTGGGACGCAAGCGGGGCCTGGCGCTGCGGGAGTACGCGCTCGGGCTGGAGGGGGTCGAGCGGGCCGTCGCGGGGGAGCCCGTCTGGCGGGTGCACGAGGCCGTGTTCGCCGTCCTCGCCCTGGAGTCGGAGCCGGTCGACCCCCGGCTCTGACCAGGACGTTCGCTTTCCGGTCCGGATCTGAGACGGCCGTCTCACATCTTGAATACCCTATCGCTCTGGTCGGCTTACTCTGGTTTGGTTCTCGCACCGAAGATCCACCCCCTACCCCCGAGGGAACGAGACCCATGACTGCCAAGAGCACCCATCCCCGCGCTGCCGCCCGCCGTTGGGCCGCGGTCGCGTGCCTGACGGCCACTGCGTTGACCGTCGCGGGGTGCTCCTCGCAGGCGGACGCCGACGACGCCGCGGCGAGCGGCGCGCCCGCTGCGGGCGGCAAGGTCAGCATCGTCGCGTTCTCGGTCCCCAAGCCGGCGTACGACGACCTCGAGACCGCGTTCCAGGGCACCGACGAGGGCAAGGGCGTCGAGTTCTCGGCGTCCTACGGACCCTCCGGCTCGCAGAGCAAGGCCGTCGCGGCGGGCCAGCCCGCCGACTACGTCGGCTTCTCGGTCGGCCCCGACCTCACGCGGCTCGTGCCGGACCAGGTCGCCGAGGGCTGGGACTCCGACGCCCACGAGGGCATCGTGTCGAGCTCGGTCGTGGTGCTCGTCGTCCGCAAGGGCAACCCGAAGAACATCACCGGCTGGGACGACCTCGTCAAGGACGGCGTCGAGATCGTCACGCCCGACCCGGCCACGTCGGGCTCGGCGAAGTGGAACATCCTCGCCGCCTACCAGCACGTGATCGCGACGGGCGGCACGCCGGAGCAGGCGTCCGACTACCTCACGCAGTTCTTCCAGCACATCGTCAGCAAGCCGGACAGCGGCGCCGACGCGACGACCACGTTCACGCAGGGCACGGGCGACGTCCTCGTCTCCTACGAGAACGAGGCCATCGCCGCCCGCCAGAAGGGCGCGGACGTGGACTACATCGTCCCGGACGAGAGCTTCCTCATCGAGAACCCCGGCGCGGTCACGGTCGAGTCGTCGGACGCCGCCAAGAAGTTCCTCGAGTTCGTGACCAGCGCCGACGGGCAGAAGATCTTCGCGTCGCACGGCTTCCGCCCGGTCGCCGACGTCGTCGAGCCCGGCACGGTCGAGGGTGCGACGGACCCGGAGAAGCCGTTCCCGGCGGTCAAGACGCTCACCACCATCGAGGACCTCGGCGGCTGGGAGAAGGTCGACAAGGAGTACTTCGACAAGACCGACGGTCTCGTGACGAAGATCGAGGCGTCGGTCGGGTGACCACGACCCTCGTCGAGACGCCTGTGGGCGCGACCGCTCCGGCGGCCGCGCCCACAGGCGCACGTGCACAGCGCACCGGCGCCCCCCTCGGGCGGGCGTCCGGCCTCACGCTCGGCGTCGTCATGCTGGGGCTGAGCCTCCTCGTCCTCCTGCCGCTCGCGGCCGTCGGCGCCGAGGCGGCGACCAACGGCTGGTCCGGCTTCTGGGCCTCCGTCACGGCTCCGGCCGCGGTCGACGCGCTCGTGCTCACGGTCACCAGCTCGCTCGTCGTCACCGCGGTCAACGTGGTGATGGGCACGCTGCTCGCGTGGGTGCTCGTGCGCGACGACTTCCCCGGCAAGCGGTGGCTCGAGCTCGTCATCGACGTCCCGTTCGCGCTGCCGACGATCGTCGCGGGCCTCGTCATCCTCAGCGTGTACGGGCGCAACAGCCCGGTCGGGATCGACCTGTTCGGCACCCGGTGGGGGATCATGGTCGCCCTGCTCTTCGTCACGCTGCCGTTCATCGCACGGACCGTGCAGCCCACGCTCATGGCGTTCGACCGGGACACCGAGCACGCCGCCGCGACGCTCGGCGCCCGCCCGCGCACCGTGTTCCGCCGCATCGTGCTCCCGCCGCTCGTGCCGGCCATCGCCGCCGGCGCGGCGCTCGCCTTCGCGCGGGCGATGGGGGAGTACGGGTCGGTGCTGCTCATCTCGGGCGGGCTCGACAAGACGCAGGTGTCGTCGATGTACGCGTTCAGCCTGTACGAGAGCTACGACTTCCCGGGGGCCGCCGCGACCGCGACCGTGCTGCTCGTGGTCTCGCTCGTGGTGCTCGTCGGCTTCGAGATCGTGTCCCACCGGGCAGGTCGCCGTGGCTGACACCCTCGCCCCCGGCCGGCCGACCCCCGTCGCGGGACGTGGCCGCGGCGGCCGGATCGCGCTGCGCACGGTCGGCCTCGCCTATGTCGCGATCCTCGTGCTGGTCCCGCTCGGGATCATCACGTGGCGCGCGCTGAGCCCGGGCCTGCCCGCCTTCTGGGCGGCGATCAGCTCGCAGCAGGCGATCACGGCGTTCCGGCTCACCGCCGAGGTCGCGTTCGCGTCGGTGCTGCTGGGCACCGCGTTCGGCGTGGCCCTCGGCATCCTGCTCACGCGGTACCACTTCGTCGGCCGCAGGCTCCTCGGCGTGCTCGCGGACCTGCCGATGGCGGTGTCGCCGATCGTCGCGGGTCTCGCGCTCGTGCTGGTCTACGGGCACAACGGCTGGCTCGGCGGCCCGTTCGAGGCGGCCGGCGTCGACATCATCTACGCCGTGCCGGGCATGATCCTCGCCACCACGTTCGTGTCCCTGCCGCTGGTCCTGCGCGAGGTCGTGCCGGTGCTCCAGGAGGTCGGCACCGACCAGGAGCAGGCCGCCCGGGTGCTCGGTGCCGGCGGGTGGCACACGTTCTGGCGCATCACGGTCCCGACGATCAAGCCGGCCCTCACGTACGGCGTGGTTCTCGCGCTCGCCCGGTGCGTCGGGGAGTTCGGGGCGGTCGCCGTGGTGTCGGGGAACGTCAGCGGCGTCGGTCAGACCCAGACGACGACGCTCGTCATCGCCGAGCGCGTGCAGCAGATGGAACCGGGGGCGTACCAGCTGGCGTTCGTCCTCATCGTCACGACGGTCGCCGCGCTGCTGGTTGCCGCCCACATCCGTCGGAAGGACGAGCTGTCATGAGCATCCAGGCCACCGGGGTCGTCAAGCGCTTCGGCGCCTTCACGGCGCTCGACGACGTCGACCTCGACGTCCACGCGGGCGCGCTCACCGCGCTGCTCGGCCCCAGCGGCGGCGGCAAGTCGACGCTGCTGCGCGTCATCGGCGGGCTCGAGACGCCGGACGCGGGGGAGGTCACCATCGCCGGTCGGGACATGACCCGGGTCCCCGCGCACGAGCGGAACGTCGGCTTCGTGTTCCAGCACTACGCCGCGTTCCAGCACCTGTCCGTGTACCGCAACGTCGCGTTCGGGCTGGAGATCCGCCGCCGGCCCAAGGCCGAGGTGCGCCGTCGCGTGAACGAGCTGCTCGAGCTCGTGCACCTGGAGGAGCTCGCCGACCGCAAGCCGGCGCAGCTGTCGGGCGGCCAGCGGCAGCGGATGGCGCTGGCCCGCGCGCTCGCCGCCGAGCCGTCCGTGCTGCTGCTCGACGAGCCGTTCGGGGCGCTCGACACCAAGGTGCGCCGCGAGCTGCGCGGCTGGCTCCGTGCCCTGCACGACGAGGTCCACGTGACCACCGTGTTCGTCACGCACGACCAGGAGGAGGCCCTCGAGGTCGCCGACGAGATCGTCGTGGTGAACAAGGGCAAGGTCGAGCAGGTCGGATCGCCGTCGGACCTGTACGACAAGCCCGCGAACGACTTCGTCATGGAGTTCATGGGTCCCGTCACGCGGCTCGGCGGGCGGCTCGTGCGGCCGCACGACGTGCACGTGTCCGCCGCGCACGTCGACGGTGCGGTGCCCGGACGGGTCGCCCGGCTGCAGCGGATCGGCTTCGAGGTGCGTGCCGACGTCACCACGGCCGACGGCGACCTGTGGGTGCAGCTCACGCGTGGGCAGGCCGACACGCTGGAGCTCACCCCGGGCTCGGACGTCTGGCTACGCGCACTGGCCTGATCTGTGCCCTGATCCGCCGAGAACGGCAGTCCCGGCCGAGAACGGCAGTCCCGGCCGAGTTCGGTAGTCCCACCTGCCGAACTCGTCCGGGACTACCGAACTCGTCGAGATCTGACGGATTTCAGTGCGTCGCCGCGACCCCCAGGTCGGGGTTGTCCGTGAAGAGCCCGTCCAGCCCGGCGGCGACGAACACCCGGATCTCGCCGACCAGGTCGCCGACCGCGTTCGGGTCGGTGCCGACCCGGAACTGCGCGGGCAGGAACTGGTTCTCCCGACGGAACGTCCAGGCGTGCACCGTGAGCCCGACGTGGTGCGCGTCGGCGATCACGGGCGACGGCGCGAGGAGCGCACCCGACGCGTCGCGCGGGACGAGCAGGTCCTTGCAGGCCCCCAGCCCGTCGGCGTACGTGGCGATCCCGGCCAGGCCGGCAGGCGTGACCAGGTCGGCGTACGTGCGCGGGTCACCGGCGGCGACGAGGTCGTACGGTGCGCCCGAGCAGTCGACGAGCTGCACCAGCGGCAGCCGGGTCTTCGTCGCGAGGTCGCGCAGGTTGCCCGTCTCGAAGGACTGGATGAACACCGGGGCCTTGCGGCCGTCGAGCCCGTTCGCCGTGAGCTGGGCGAGCAGCGGCTCCTCGAGCGAGAGGCCGACCGAGTCGAAGTACGTGGGGTGCTTCGTCTCCGGGTACACGCCGACCGGGTGGCCGCTGCACGTGCGCGAGTGCCGGGCGAGGTCGAGCACCTCGTCGAACGTCGGGACCTGGTACTTCCCGTCGAACGCGGTGTTGTCCGGCCGGACCTGCGGCAGTCGCTCCTTGGCCCGGAGGGTCTTGAGCTCGGCGAGCGTGAAGTCCTCGGTGAACCAGCCGGTCACCGCGCGCCCGTCGATCGTCTTCGTCGCGCGGCGGGCCGCGAACTCCGGGTGCGCCGCGACGTCGGTGGTGCCCCCGATCTCGTTCTCGTGCCGGGCGACGAGCACGCCGTCCTTCGTGCTCACGAGGTCCGGCTCGATGTAGTCCGCGCACATCCGGATCGCCGTCTCGTACGAGGCGAGCGTGTGCTCCGGCCGGTAGCCGGACGCGCCGCGGTGGCCGACGACGAGCGCGGACCCCTCGTCGGGCGCGGGCGCCCCGTGCAGGTCGACGACCACCAGCTCGGTGTCGTCGGGCGTGCCGGGGTGGCGCGCGCTGTTGCCCGGGTAGTTGTTGTCGTTGGCCAGCAGCACGCGGTCCTTGCCGAGCGGGACGACGGTCTCGAACGACTGCACGGGGAACGCGAACGGGTCGTCCGTGCCGTAGCCGGTGCCTGCGCCGATGCCGGCCGGGTTGGCGATGCTCAGCGCGTCGAGGACCAGCGTCTTGGGCACGAACCCGTCGGCGTCACGCTTCGCGAGGTCCACCTGGTAGAGCCGCTTGGTGACCGCGGCCGGGCCGTCGAAGTCGTCGCGCTCGACGAGCAGGAGCTGGTCCTTGCCGACGAGCTGGGCGTCGCCGACGAGGTTGGCGTCCTGGTCCGTCTGGTACGCCCAGCGCTGGCCGGTGTAGCGGTTCCGCACGGTGTCGAACTCGTAGATCCAGCGGCGGCGCAGCACGGTGTCGTCCGTCAGTGCGCCCTCCACGATCGGGTACAGCCGGCGGCCGTCCGCCGACGCCGCGAGCGCCTCGAAGCCGCGGCTGCTGCCGACCCGCGGCGTCTCGCCCGCGGCGAGCGTCGGGTTCGACGGCGACTTGCCGTCCACGAACGGCACCGGCGCCTGGAGCAGCACGCCGTCGCGGCTGAAGTGCAGGAGGAACGGCCCGAACTCGTCGCCGATCCACAGCGAGCCGTCGGGGGAGCGGACCACGGACTCGATGTCGAGGTCGGCGCCGGTCAGCGAGCGGTCGGCCCGCGTGACGGGCCACGTGATGAGGCGCCTCGGGTCGCGCAGCTGCAGGAACCGGTCCACCTGGAGGTCACCCGTGCCGCCCTTCGCCGTCGTCCAGTGCGGGGTCACGTGGTACAGCCGCAGCAGGAAGTCGGCCGAGTTGGCCTTCGCCCCGAACCCGTTGTCGGGGAGTGCCCAGTACGAGCCGTCGTGGTTGTCGAGCACCCCCGAGAAGCCGGGGACGACCTGCCCGGCGAACGGACCGGTGCGGCCGTTGGCCGGGGTGGCGAGCGCGCCCGACGGCGGTCCGGCCTCCAGGTGGTCGGCGGAGAGCGTCGCGCGGGCGACGAGCGCCGGGCCGCGGTCCTGCTCGCGCGGCGGGTGGTTGCCGTGCTGGGGCTTCTGGTCGGGTTGGTGGGCCGAGGAGGGTGCGGCAGCGAACGGCAGCACGGCGGCGACGAGGGCCAGCGCGAGGGCGCGACGGAGTCTCATGCCGACGAGCGAACAGGCCGCGGTCGGCGGACGGGTGAACGGCGCGGCGATCAGGACATGTCGGGCGGGTGAACCTGTGCGTCCGTGGTGCGCCCGCTGTGCCCGGCCCGGCCGAGGGCCCCGAGCAGGTGGGCGAGCCCGCCCTCGAGGTGCGCCGCGTGCCCGACGCCCGGAACCGTGCCGGCCGGGAGGTCGAGGAACGTCGAGAGTGCGGCCACGGACCGGTGACGGATCGCGGGCGAGCGGCCGCCGACGGTCAGCGCCACGCGGTCGATGCTCCCGGTCAGAGGGGCGGGCTCGAACGCGGAGAACATCTCCAGCTCGGCGCGCACGGTCGCGACCGACGCCCTGGTCATCCGCGTCTGCCACGACGGCCCGTACAGCGCGTGCCCGAAGCCGGGCAGGCCGTCGGCGTCGAGGCCCGCCAGCACGTGCGCGAGCAGGCCCGGGACGAGCGACCCGGCGGCGGGCTCGTGGAGCACGGCGCCGGCCATCTCGACGCCGCGGGCGGCGAGCTCGAGGCCGAGCGTCGCGCCGCCGCTCACGCCGACCACGAACGCGCCGTCGCACAGAGGGGTGAGGAACGCGACCTCGGTGTCGAGGTCGCCGGACTGCGGCCGGGTCGGCGTGTGGATGTCCACGCCGTGTGCCTGCAGCTCCCCGAGGATCGTCGCGGTCCGTGCGCCGTGCGGCCCGGCGGTCCAGACGCGCCCGTCGGTCGCCGTGCCGTGCAGGAGCACGAGGCGGGACCCCGGGCGCAGGGCGCCGTGGGGTGACGCGGGCAGTGGCACGGGCGTGGGCCGCGGCGGGGGAGCCGCCGAGACCGTTGCAGAGCCGTTCCCGGGCGGAAATGCCGCGGCAATGTCCGATTCGTACCGTTCGGTCATGCCCCACCGTCCGCGAGACCCGCAGGCCCACGGCCTGCGTCGGTATACAGACCTGTATGCGGTGCTGGACCCCGCCCTCCGGGCGGGCCGGTGAGCATCGACGCGGCACCCGTGCCGCTCCTCGAGGTGCAGGGCCTGACCAAGCGCTTCGGCTCCCTCGTCGCCAACGACGACGTCACGTTCACGGTCCGTGCCGGCGAGGTGCACGGGCTGCTCGGCGAGAACGGCGCCGGCAAGAGCACGCTCGTCAAGTCGCTGTACGGCATCCACCAGACCGACGGCGGGCGGGTGGTGGTGGACGGGCGCGAGGAGCGCATCGCCTCGCCGTCCCACGCCCGGGACCTCGGCATCGGCATGGTGTTCCAGGACATGCGCCTCATCCCCGCCCTCACGGTGTGGGAGAACATCGCGCTGCAGCTGCGCGACACGCCTCGGATCCTCAAGCCGCGCGACGCGCAGCGGGCGATCACCGAGGCGAGTGCACACTACGGCCTCGACGTGGACCCCGGTGCGCTCGTGCGGGACCTGTCGATCGGCGAGTGGCAGCGGGCGGAGCTGCTCAAGGTGCTGCTGGCCGGTGCGCGGGTGCTGATCCTGGACGAGCCGACGAGCGTCCTGACCCCGCAGGAGGCGGACGCGCTGTTCGACGTGCTGCGGCGGCTCACCGCCGACGGCGTCGGGGTCATCCTCATCGCGCACAAGATCCGCGAGGTCCGCCAGATCGCCGACCGCGTCACCGTCCTGCGCGGCGGCCGCACGGTCCTGTCGGACACCGACCCGCACGAGCTGACCGACGCGGAGCTCGTCCGGGCCATGGTCGGCACGAGCGTCAAGCCCGTGGAGCGCCGGCCCGCCCGTGAGGACGAGCCGGCCGACGCCCCGGCGGTGGTGAGCCTGCGCGGCGCGAGCGTGCTGCGGCCCAACGGGGTCCTCGGCCTCGACGGCGTGGACCTCGACATCCGGGCGGGCCGCGTCCTCGGCGTCGCCGGGATCGCCGGCGCCGGCCAGGGCGAGCTCGCCGACCTGCTCGTCGGGGTCGCGGCCCTGCGCTCGGGCTCGATGGAGCTGCCCGGGCTCGACGCGCGCGGCAGCACCACCGGCGACCTGCGGGTCGCGGGGGTCGTCGACGTCGTCGCGAACCCGGTGCACGACTACGTGGTGCGCGGCATGACGATCAGCGACCACGCCGCCCTGTGGGAGGCCACCACCGCGGGCCGACGACGTTTCGACGTGCGCGGCGCGGTCAAGAGCTTCGCGAGGCGCAACGAGCGCGCGGGGCTGCGGGCCGCCGACCCGTCCCGCCGGCTCGACCAGCTCTCGGGCGGCAACATCCAGCGCGTCCTGCTCACGCTCGCGCTCACGCAGGACGCGAGGCTCGTCATCGCGTCGTACCCGACGCGCGGGCTGGACGTGCTCACCACCGAGCGGACCCACGAGCTGCTGCTCGAGGCGCGCGACCGCGGCGAGGCGGTGGTGCTCGTCTCCGAGGACCTCGACCAGCTGCTCGCCCTGTCCGACGAGGTCGTCGTGCTGCACCACGGCCGGGTGGCCGGGACCGTCCGCGCGGTCGACGCCGACCGCGACCAGCTGGGCCTGCTGATGACGGAGGGGGCGGCATGAGCGTGCTGGAGAAGGACCCGCCCCAGGTCGTCGGGCGGGCCCGCCCCACGGCGTACGGCGACCAGCCGTTCTGGCGCCGGGCCCTGTTCGTCGCCGTGGCGTACGTGGCCTGCCTGCTCGTGTTCGCGGTGTTCGCCGCGACGCAGGGCGCCGACCCGCTGTCGATCTTCTCGACGATGCTGCAGTCCTCGGTCCTCGACTGGGGCACCCTGCAGCAGACCCTCGTCCGGTCGGTGCCCATCGTGCTCGCCGCGCTCGCGTGCACCATCCCGGCGCGCGCCGGACTCGTGAACGTCGGTGGCGAGGGCCAGATCATCATGGGGTCGATCGCCGCGATCGGCGTCGGGCTTGCCCTCGGCCAGGCGGTCGGTGGACCGCTCGCCTGGCTCGCGATCGTGGTGGGCGCCGCCGCGGCCGGGGCCGTGTGGTGCGGGATCTGCGGGTTCCTGCGGGTGCGCCTCAACGCGAGCGAGTCCGTGACGACGCTGTTCTTCAACTTCATCGCGGCCGACGTGATGCTCTTCTTCATCTACCAGGTGTGGCGCGAGGGCGACGCGACGTCCCTGCCGCAGAGCGAGCCTCTGACCTCCGACCAGATGCTGCCGACGTTCGGCGGGCTCCAGCTCACGCTCGCCGTGCCGTTCATGGTGCTCGTGGTGGCCGGCGTCTGGGCGTTGCTCAAGTACACCAGCTGGGGCTTCCGCCTCACGGTCGCGGGCGGCAACCCGACGGCCGCCCTGCGGTCCGGGCTGCCCGTGCGGCGGATCCTGCTCGGCTCGATGCTCGCGGGCGGTGCGCTCGCCGGGATCGGCGGCGCGCTCAACGTGATGGGCGCCGAGGGCGCGCTGCGACCGGGGATGACCGCGTCGTTCGGGTACGTCGCGTTCCTCGCGAACTTCCTCGGCGGCAGCCGGCCGTTCCCCGTGCTCGGTGCGGCGATCCTGTTCAGCGCCATCGCGAACAGCGGCAACGGGCTGCAGCTGTCCGAGGGCCTCAACGGCAGCGCGGTCAACGTGCTGCTCGGTCTCATCGTCCTCACCATGCTCGTGGTGAGCGGGCGCAAGAAGGAGGCCTTCTCGTGAGCGGAGCGGTCCAGGAGCTCGTCACCGGGGCCGTCGCCACGGGCACCGTGCTGCTCTTCCCGGCGGTCGGGGAGCTCGTCGGCGAGCGCAGCGGCATCATCAACCTCGGCACCGAGGGCGGCATGCTCGCCGGGGCCATGACCGGTATCGGCGTGGCCATCGGCACGGGCGACCCGTGGCTCGGCGTGCTCGCCGGGATCGTCGCCGGCGCCCTGTGCGGGGCGCTGCACGCGTTCGCGGTCGTGCGGTGGAAGGCCAACCAGCTCGCCAGCGGCCTCGTCGTCTGGTTCCTGGTCCTGGGCGTCACCTCGGTGCTGGGCGCGAGCTTCTACGGGCAGGTCGTCGAGCCGCTCGCACCGGTCGCGATCCCGCTCCTGTCGGACCTCCCCGTGGTCGGGCCGGCGCTGTTCAGCCAGAACGTGCTCGTGTACCTCGGCTACCTCGTGGTGCCGCTCGTGTGGTGGTGGGTCCTGCGCACCCGGTCCGGGCTGACCTTGCGGGCCACGGGCGAGCGGCCGCAGGTCGTCGTCGCCGCCGGCCACGACCCCGCGCGGGTGCGGCTCGTCGCGGTGACGGTCGGCGGTGCGTTCGCCGGGCTCGGTGGCGCGATGCTCACGGTCGGCTCGGTGGGCAACTGGAGCGACGGGATGACCAACGGGTACGGGTTCGTGGCCGTCGCGATCGTGTCGTTCGCCCGCTGGAACCCGTTCGGCGTGATGGCCGGCGCCTACATGTTCGGCCTGGCGCTCGCCGCGGCGACCGTGTCCCAGGCGAACGGCCTCGCGATCAACCAGTACGTGCTCGACGTCATCCCGTACGTGCTCACCGTGGTGGTCCTCGTGCTCACGTCGGCCCGCGGACGCTCGGCGGGCCCCGAGTCGCTGCGCAACGCCATCGGCGCCGTCACGTAACTCGTCTCCCGCACCGCAGGGGACGCCCCCGCGCCCCCTGGTCCCGCACTGCCAACCCACGGAAGGTGAGGACCGTCATGCCTCAGCACATGCGTGTGCGCGTCGCCGCGGCCGCCGGGCTCGTCGTGAGCCTGACTCTGCTCGGCGCGTGCGCCGGCGGCGACCAGGCGGGCTCCGACGGCGGTGCGTCCCCGGGCGCCATGACCGTCGGGTTCGTCATGGTCGGCTCCAAGAAGGACGCCGGGTACAACCAGGCCGTCGACGTCGCGGCGGCCACGGTGGGCAAGGAGCTCGGGGTGAAGGTCCTCACGGCGGACCAGATCCCGGAGAACAACAACGTCACGCAGACCATGCAGGCGATGGTCGACAAGGGCGCGAAGGTCATCTTCGCGACGAGCTACGGGTACCTGCCGTACGCGCAGAAGTTCGCCGAGTCGCACCCGGACGTCGTCGTCCTGCACCAGGGCGGCTACGTCGAGGAGGCGTTCCCGGCGAACTTCGGCACGTACTGGGGCGAGTCGTACGACCCGGTGAGCCTCGGCGGCATCGCGGCGGGCGGGACGACGAAGACCGACAAGCTCGGGTTCATCTACGCGTTCCCGATCTCCCAGACGATCGCCAACATCAACGCGTTCGCGCTGGGCGCGCAGAAGGTCAACCCGGACGCGGAGACGTACGTCGTGAACACGTCCACGTGGTGCGACCCGATCAAGCAGAAGCAGGCCGTGAGCACGCTGCTCGCGGAGGGCGTCGACGTCTTCTCCGACCACCAGGACTGCCAGGCGACGATCGTGCAGGCCGTGAAGTCCGCCGGGAAGTACTTCGTCGGCTACCACTACGACGCGAACGAGCTCATCCCGGACGGCTGGCTCACCGGGTCGGCGTGGAACTGGGCGCCGCTGTACTCGCGGATCGTCGAGACGGTCGAGTCCGGCGGGTTCGCCGGCAGCGAGTTCAACGCCAACTGGATCGGCTCGTTCGCCACGGGGGACAACCCGATCGAGCTCGCGTCGTTCGGGTCCGCCGTGAGCAGCGACCTGCAGGCCGAGATCACGGCCGCCGAGGACGAGCTGAAGCAGCCCGACGCGTCGACGTTCGTGGGCCCGATCTACTGCCAGGACGGCACCGTCCTGGTCGCCGAGGGCGAGGTCGCGACCTACGAGGACGTCAACACGACGTTCACCTGCCTGGTCAAGGGCGTGGTGGGGACGCTCCCGGCCATGGGCTGACGGGGTCCGGACCGACAGCGGCGCCGGGCGCCTCACGCGATCGGCGAGGCGCCCGGCCCCCGGGTAGGCGACAGGAGGAGGACGGACATGCACGTGGCGGGGAGCGAGCCGTACCCGTGGCCCTGGGACGGGGCGGGGCCCGACGACTGGGCGGTGCTCGTCGTCGACTGCGCGATGCCCGCACCGGTGGGGCTCGGGCCACGGCTGCGGTCGTGGCTCGACCGCACCGAGCGGGCGGGCTGCCCGACGTTCCGGGTCACCGTCGGGTCCCGGCACGACCGGGTCCCGGTGGAGGACTGGCTGGGCGCGGGGGTGGACGAGACGGTCGTCGCGCCCGGGTGGAACGGCTTCTCGTCGAGCCCGCTCGACGACCTGCTGCGCGCGGCCCGCCGACGCACCCTCCTGCTCACCGGCTACTGGCTCGAGGTCGGCGTGCACTCGACGCTGCGGGCCGCGAACGACATCGGGTACGAGTGCGCCGTCGTCGCCGACCTGTGCACGCCGTGGGACACCGCCCTCGCCCCCGGGGCACTGTCGACGATCCGGTTCTCGGGGGGCATCTTCGGCGCGGTCGTGACGTCGGGAGCGGTCGCGGACCAGCTCGGCACGACGCACCTGACGGCCGCCCACCCAGCGCGGCGATGACGACGGAGGGCAGCGATGACGACGGAGGAGACGCACGTGACGACGCAGTACGCACCGGTGATGGCGGAGCCGTACAACTGGCCGTACGACGGCGTGATCGACCCGACCCGGACGGCCCTGGTCAACATCGACTGGCAGGTCGACTTCTGCGGGCCGGGCGGGTACGTCGACACGATGGGCTACGACCTCGCGCTCACCCGGGCGCCCCTCGCGCCGGCGGCCGAGGTGCTCGCCGCGTGCCGGGAGGCCGGGTTCCTCGTCGTGCACACCCGCGAGGGCCACCGCCCCGACCTGGCCGACCTCCCCCCGAACAAGCTGTGGCGCTCGGAGCGGATCGGGGCGGCGATCGGCTCGACCGGTCCGTGCGGCCGGATCCTCGTGCGCGGCGAGCCCGGCTGGGAGATCGTCCCCGAGATGGCGCCCGTGGCCGGCGAGCTCGTGGTGGACAAGCCCGGGAAGGGCGCGTTCTACGCGACCGACCTCGACCTGCTGCTGCGCACGCACGGCATCACGCACCTCGTGTTCACGGGCATCACCACGGACGTGTGCGTGCACACGACGATGCGCGACGCGAACGACCGCGGCTACGAGTGCCTGGTGCTGGGCGACTGCACGGGCGCCACCGACAGGGGCAACCACGAGGCCGCGCTCAAGATGGTGACGATGCAGGGCGGGGTGTTCGGGGCCGTCGCGGACTCCTCGGCGCTGCTCGCGTCTCTCGCGATCGGTGCCTGACCCGAGGCCCGGTCAGACCGGGACGTGCCGCACGAAGTCCCACCCCGCCGTCACGGGCGTGCCCGCGCTCCCGTCGCTGCGCTGCGGCAGGTACGAGAACGTGAGCGTCCGGAACGTGAGGGAGAACGTGTCGACGGGCTCGCCTGCGCCGACGTCGTCGGACAGGCCGTACGACGCGACCGTGACCTCCTGCAGCTGCCAGCGGAGCACCACCGCGGGCCGCCCGCCGGCGTGCACGATCTCCAGCGTGCCCGTCGGGACGTGCGTGCCGCGGGCGCACGCGAGGAACAGCAGCGGCGACGCGACCCCCAGCGACGACGTGAGCTGCACGGGCTGCGCGTCGACCTTCCCCGCTCCCGCGCCTGCCCCCGCGAGCGCGTGGCCGCTCACGCTCTCGGACCACTGGACGCTGCGGACGTCGATCCAGTCGCGGTGGCTGCGGTCCACCGAGCCGCCGGGGACGGAGTCCAGCCTGAGGAACGCGTTGGCCATGGTCGTCAGCTTTCGCGGGTGCGGGGACGATGCCCGGAGTCTGGCACTCCCGGACGAGTGCCCACCAGGGGGCGCCCGGCAGTGCCGGGCGGCGGGCGCGCCGGTAGCGTCGACCCGGATCCGCGGCCGGGCACACCGGCCGCGCAGGGGACGACGGTCTGGGGGCCACCGGATGGATGTCGCAGCACTGCTCGCCGAGTCGTACGGCCGGATCGGGCCGATCCTGCACCGCGCGGTCCGGGGGCTCGACAGCCGGGGCCTGACGTTCCGGCCGGACGACGACGCGAACACGCTCGCCTGGCTCGTGTGGCACGCCGCCCGGGTCCAGGACGCCCAGGTCGCCGACGTCGCGGGCATCGGCCAGGTGTGGGTCGTGCAGGGCTGGGCGCAGCGGTTCGGCTTGCCGTTCGCGTCCTCGGCGACGGGGTACGGGCAGAGCTCCGACGACGTGGCGGCCGTGGACGCGCCCGTCGAGCTGCTGCTCGGCTACTACGACGCCGTCGCCCGGCAGACGTCCGGGTTCCTCGACGGGCTGCGACCGGAGGACCTCGACGAGGTCGTCGACGAGTCCTGGGACCCTCCGGTCACGCTCGGGGTCCGGCTCGTGAGCATCCTGGGCGACGACCTGCAGCACGCCGGCCAGGCGTCGTACGTGAGAGGGCTGCTGGACCGCTCCGGGCAGTGACGTCCGCGTGACTGCGCTGTGATGTTCGCGCCGTACCCTCCTCGCATGGACCCGCTCCGACGCAACGACGTGCAGGTCTCCGGCACGCCCGGCGCACCGGCCATGGTCTTCGCCCACGGCTTCGGCTGCGACAAGAGCATGTGGCGGTTCGTGGCGCCGGCGTTCGAGCGGTCCCACCGGGTCGTGCTGTTCGACCACGTCGGGGCGGGCGGGTCGGACCTCACCGCGTACGACGAGGTCCGCCACGGCTCGCTCGACGGCTACGCGCAGGACGTCGTGGAGATCCTCGACGCGCTCGACCTCGGGCCGGTCGTGCTCGTCGGGCACTCCGTGAGCGCGGTGATCGGGGCCCTCGCGGCGATCGCGCGCCCCGACCTGTTCGACCGGCTCGTGCTCGTGGGGCCCAGCCCCCGGTACGTCGACGACGAGGGCTACCGCGGCGGCTTCAGCGCCGAGGAGATCGACGAGCTGCTGGCCACGATGGACGACAACTACCTGGGCTGGTCGGCGTTCATCGCCCCGGTCATCATGGGCAACCCGGACCGCCCCGAGCTCGGCGAGGAGCTCACCAGCTCGTTCTGCCGGACGGACCCGGCGATCGCGCGGCGGTTCGCCCGCACCACGTTCCTGTCCGACAACCGCGACGACCTGCCGAAGGTCAGCACGCCCGCGCTCGTGCTGCAGTGCCGCGAGGACGCGATCGCGCCTGTCGAGGTCGGCCGCTACGTGCACGAGCACCTGAGGGACAGCGAGCTCGTCCTCGTCGACGCGGTCGGGCACTGCCCGCACCTCAGCGCCCCCGACGCCGTGGTCGACGCGATGACGGAGTACCTCGCCCGGTGACCGGTGCCGGGCTCGACCGGAGCCGCGCGTGGGACGACTCGCCGGCGGCGCTGCTGGTCCTCGACGAGGACGGCGCCGTGCTCGACGCCAACCGGACGTTCCTGCGGTGGACCGGCCGGTCGGCCGCCGAGCTGGCCGGCCGGCTGCGGCTCGCCGACCTCCTCTCGGTGGGTGGGCGCATCTACTGGGAGACGCACCTCGCGCCGCTGCTGCGCATGCAGGGCCGGGTCGACGAGGTCGCCGTGGAGCTGCGCGGCACGGACGGCCGGCTGCCGGTGCTGCTGTCCGCCGTCGTGCACGAGGGGCGGGTCGACGTCGTGCTCTCGGGCGCGCAGGAGCGGTCGAGGTACGAGCGCGAGCTGCTCGCCGCGCGGCACGCGGCCGAGTCGTCGGCGCAGCGGGTCCGCGCGCTGCAGCGGACCACCGCCGCGTTCTCGCAGGCATCGGGGGTGCACGGCGTGGTGCAGGCGCTGCGCGCCACCGCCGTCGAGCACCTGGGAGCCGCCGGCGCCGACGTCTGGCTGGTCGGGCCGCACGGACGCCTGGTCCGATCCGGGGCCGCCGCGCCGGACGTCCCCCCGGCCCGGCCGCCCGACGACGCCTCGAGCGCCGTCGAGCCGGACGGGAGTGCCGTCGTGGCGCTGCGGGGCTCGTCGCGGTGGCACGGCGTCGCGCGCCTGCGCCCGCGCACAGGCCCGGCCGTGGACCCGTGGGACCTGCCGGTGCTCACGGCCGTCGGGCAGCAGGCCGGCCTGGCGCTCGACCGGGCGCTGCTGTTCGACCAGAGCGCGTCCGTGGCGCACGAGCTGCAGCGCGCTCTGCTGACGACCCACGTGCCGTCCGACGACCGGCTGGGCGTCGCCACCGAGTACCGGCCGGGGGTGCAGTCGCTCGAGGTCGGCGGCGACTGGTACGACGCGTTCACCGTCGGTGACGACCTCGTCGCGGTCGTCGTCGGCGATGTGGTGGGGCGTGGGCTGCAGGCCGCGGCGTCCATGGGGCAGCTGCGCAGCGCGGTCCGCGCCGCGGCCGGGCCGGGGGTCGGCCCGGCCGAGGTGCTCTCCCAGGTCGACCGGTTCGTGGCGCGGACGGGCGTGGGGTTCATGGCGACGATGGTCTACGCGGAGGTCGACTCGGCGACGGGGCGCGTGCGGTACGCCGCGGCCGGGCACCCGCCCCCGCTGCGGCTCGCGGCGGACGGCGCCGCGACGTTCCTGTGGGACGGGCGCTCGACGCCGCTCGGCGCCCCCGTCGCGGCGCGGGCTCGCACGGACGCGGTCGTCGACCTCGACCGGGGCGACCGGCTGCTGCTCTACACCGACGGGCTCGTGGAGCGGCGCGACCGCCCGCTGGCCGACGGGCTCGACGTCCTGGCAGCCTCCGCGCGCGGCGTGCTCGACGGGTCCGGGTCCGTCGCCGCGCTCGTCGAGCAGGCGGCGGTGCACCGCGGCGACGACCGGGACGACATCTGCGTGCTGCTCGCGACGTGGCGGGGGCCCACGGTCGGGCCCGGCGTCGTCGAGGGCTGAGACGTTCCGTCCCGGAACCGGGCCCCGTTGCCCGGAATGCGGTCGCTCCTCGCGGAATTGAGAACGACACAGGGGGCGCGGGTATGTCGAAATGGCGGTTCGCGCTTCGACCTGAGGGTGAGCCCCTCTCCCCGGCCACCGACCCGTGAGGACGTCCCACCGTGACCGACACCACCGCCACCCGCCCGTCCGCCCCACCCGCGTCGCCAGAGAACGGCGCCCGCGACCGCCTGGCGGTCCGGCTGCTGCTGATCTCGACGTTCGTCGTGATCCTCAACGAGACCGTGATGGGCGTGGCGCTGCCGCACCTCATGGCCGACCTCGCGATCCCGGCGAGCACCGCCCAGTGGGTGACCACGGCGTTCATGCTGACCATGGCCGTCGTCATCCCGGTGACCGGCTTCCTCATCCAGCGGTTCACGACGCGGACCATGTTCCTCGCCGCCATGGGCCTGTTCAGCCTGGGCACGCTCGTGTGCGCGCTCGCACCCGGTTTCGAGGTGCTGATCGCGGGCCGGGTGGTGCAGGCGACCGGCACGGCGATCATGCTGCCGCTGCTCATGACGACCGTGATGACGGTGACCCCCGCCGCGAGCCGCGGGCGGACCATGGGCAACATCTCGATCGTCATCTCGGTCGCGCCCGCGCTCGGCCCGACGATCTCCGGCCTCGTGCTGAGCGTCCTGCCGTGGCGCTGGCTGTTCGTGCTGGTCCTGCCCGTCGCGCTGGGCGCCCTGGCGCTCGGGGCGGCTCGGCTGCCGAACCTCACCGAGCCGCGTGCGGCGCGCGTCGACGTGCTGTCCGTGGTGCTGTCGGCGTTCGCGTTCGGCGGCCTCGTGTACGGCCTCAGCGGGCTCGGGGCGGCCGCCACGACCGGCGTCGCCACGTCCACCTGGGTGTCCCTCGGCGTCGGTGTCGTCGCGCTCGTCGTGTTCGTGGTCCGGCAGCTGCGCCTGCAGCGGGTCGACGACGCGCTGCTCGACCTGCGGACGTTCTCCACCCCGGCGTTCACCGTGGCCGTCGGCGTCATGGCCATCACGATGATGTCGCTGTTCGGCACGCTGATCCTGGTGCCGCTGTTCGCGCAGGTGGTGCTCGGCCTCGACGCGCTGCAGACCGGCCTGCTGCTCCTGCCGGGCGGGCTGCTCATGGGCCTCCTGGCGCCGAGCGTCGGGCGGGCGTTCGACCGGTTCGGACCGCGCGTGCTGCTGGTGCCCGGGGCTGTTGTGGTGAGCGCGGGCGCGTGGGCGTTCACGCTGCTCACCGCGACGAGCTCGCCGTGGCTCCTGCTCGCAGCCCACGTGGTGCTGAGCGCGGGCCTCGCGCTGATGTTCACGCCGCTGTTCACGTCGGCCCTCGGCTCGCTCCCGGGGCGCCTGTACTCGCACGGCAGCGCCGTGGTGGGCACCGTGCAGCAGGTCGCGGGGGCGGCCGGGACGGCACTGTTCGTCACGGTGCTGACCGCGCAGGCCGCGACGCTGGCCCGCGGCGGTGCGGGCGTCGTCGAGTCGACCGCCGGGGGAGCGCACGTCGCGTTCCTGGTGGGTGCGGGGATCTCGCTGCTCGCGATCCCGGCGGCGTTCCTGGTCCGCGGCGGTCCCGGGGGGCACGACGCGCACGGCGGGCCGGACGGCCTGGCGGACGAGGCGGTCGACGAGCCGGTGGCCGCCGCCCTCTGATCCGGCCGGCGTGCCGTGCAGCGCCCCTGGTCGACGACCGGGGGCGCTGCACGCGTCCGGATCGTGCGAGATCCCTTGACGACGCCTGCGGCCCGGCCTACGGTGAAGGAGTTCCTTAATTAAGGAGTTGCTGACATGGCCGACCGGGACCAGCTGAGCACCGTGTTCGCGGCCCTGGCCGACCCGACGAGGCGCGCGATCCTCACGCACCTCGCCCAGGGGCCCACCACCGTGGGCCAGATCGCGGAGCCGTTCGCGATGAGCCGTCCGGCGATCTCCCAGCACCTGCGCGTGCTGGAGAGCGCCGGCCTCATCGAGCGGACCGTCACCGCGCAGTGGCGCACGTGCACCCTGCGCACCGAGCCCCTCGACGAGATCGCGTCGTGGGTCGACCGGCACCGCCGGTACTGGGACGAGCGGTTCGACCTGCTGGAGGACCGCCTCCGCGCGACCCGCGACGTCCGGACCTCACGACCGGAGGAGGAGAACGCATGAACGAGCAGAACCTCACGGCAGAGAAGACGTTCACGATCACGCGCGTGCTCGACGCGCCGAGGTCGGCGGTGTGGCAGGCCTGGACCGACCCCGACGAGATGACCCACTGGTACCACCCGCGCGGGCTCACCACACCGCGTGAGTCGGTCGCCGTGGACCTGCGGGTGGGCGGCGAGTACCGCTACACGATGGTCGCCCCCGGCGACACCGCGTACCCGACCGGCGGCGTGTACCGCGAGGTCGTCGAGCCCGAGCGCCTCGTGTTCACCTGGGGCAACCCGGGCGACGAGGACGCGCCGGTCGCCACGGTCACGCTCGACGACCTCGGCGAGCGGACCCGGATGACGTTCCGGCTCGACGGCGTGGTCGGCGCCCCCGGCGACGGGAGCTACTACGACGGCTGGGAGTCGGCGTTCGACGTCCTCTCCGAGCACGTGTCCTGACCTCGACGGCCGCGGCCCGACGAGCCCCTGCGAGGGTTCGTCGGGCCGCGTCGTCGTCGGGTCAGTGCGCCGGGTTCGCGTGGTGCACGAGCTCGAGCGCCATCTGCGGGAACCACGACCCGGCGGCCGGGTCGGCGTAGCCGCGGACCGGGTCGATGCCGCCGGCCGGGTCCCAGCGCGTGCACTGGCCGTCGGACTCCCCGGGGATCTTGACCCAGAGGTACGCGTCGAGCATCGGCACGCCGGTGCTCGTCGTCGGGCGCAGGCCGAGGCCGCGGTCCGGCGGGTTGCACCAGTCCTGGGCGTCACCGGCCGGGTGGTCGGCGGGCGGGGTCCACGGGCCCTGGCCGTTGCGGCTGGTGTCGACGACGAAGCCGGCGAGGACGTCCGGGCCGCTCGGCGGGTTGGCCGCGTTCGTGACGTTGTCCAGGTACCACTGGTCGGTCAGGCCCCAGGTGCTGAAGTCGCTCGCGGTGGCCGGGTAGTACTGGCTGCCGCAGTAGTCGAAGTGGCCGAGCCGCCAGCCGCCCTCGGCGTCGTTGGTGCCGTACCAGAGGCACTGCGACACCCAGCTGCCGTACTTCTGCAGCTTCTCGGTGGCCTGGAAGTTCGACACGTTGAGGAAGAACCCGTCGGTCCGCTCGACACCGGCCTTGTGCAGCCGGTCGGCGGCATCGCCGGACCCGAGCCAGCCGGAGTGCGTCCCGTCGAGGTACACCGACGTGTTCGGCAGGGCGGCGAGCCGGTCGACCGCGCCGTTGAGCTGCGTGAACCTGTCGCTCGCCGCGGTTGCGGGGTCGAGCTCGGCGGGCTGGCACCACTCGGGCGCGCTGCCGGTGATGGGCGTGTACCAGGGGATGATCCCGAGGCCGTCGGGCTCGACGAGCACGATTGCCTTCCCGTCGCCGATGCCCTTGGCGAAGCCGTCGATCCAGGCCAGGTACGAGGCCGTGTCGGCGGCGCCTCCGGCCGAGTACTGGGCGCAGTCGCGGAACGGCAGGTCGTACGCGACGAGCACCGGGATCGACCGCGTGAGCTTGGCCTGGCGCATCGTCTTCTCGACGGCCTTGCGCACGTCCTTCGGTGAGCCGGACGTGAACCACACGGCCTGCGGGGTGGCGACCATCTGGGTGAGCAGGGCGGCGTCGGACCACTGGTGCTTCTTGACGAGCTGCTTGATCTGCGTGACGGCGCCGTCGTTGGGCGGGGGCGTGAACAGGCGCGTCACCGGCGGCTTCGGGGGGTGGGGCGGTGTGCCGTGGGCCGAGGCCGGCACGGCCGCGGCGAGTGGGAGCGCTACCACGGCAGCCGCGGTGAGCAGGGTCGTGCGAAGGCGGGACAAGGGTCTGGCCACGGGGTTCTCCTACGTCGTTGTCGGAGCGAGCTGTGCCGGGCAGGTGTGGCGGACAGGTGCCCGGCACCAGCCGAGCATGACGACCGGGACGAACCACCGCAAGAGGGTCAGCGTCCCGCGGGCTCCGGCATCGCCCGGTCGAGCGTGGTCATGGCCTCCTCGAGCGTCGCGGGCACGTCCACGACCTGCGCGTCGAGCCCGGCCTCGTCGAGCGCACGCCGCACGACGGCGGCCGGCACGTCGGCGACCCGGACGTGCCGACCGGTGAGCGTCACGGGCAGCCCGGCACCGTCGAGCGCGACGAACGTCTCCTGCCAGCGCTCGGTGCGGACCTCGACCGCGGTGGTGTCGCCCACGATGTCCCGCTCGCTGCCCGTGGCCACGCAGCGGCCGTGCGACATGAGGACCAGGCGGTCGCACTGCTGGGCCTCCTGCATGTAGTGCGTGGTGACGAGCACCCCGACACCGCTCTCGGCCTGGTCGTGGATCGTGTTCCAGAGGCGTGCGCGGGCGAGCGGGTCGACGCCGGAGGTCGGCTCGTCGAGCACCAGCAGCTCGGGGGAGTGCGACAGGGCCGTGACGAACGCCAGCTGGCGCTGTCGGCCCAGGCCGACCGTGCCGACGAGGTCGCCGCGCACCGGGACGAGCGTCGCGGGCAGGGTCGGGGTCGACGAGCCGAACGCCTGGTCGACGAAGGCGACGTTCTCGTCGACGGTGAGGTCGTCGTACAGCCCCAGACCCTGGGGCACGTAGCCGAGCCGCTGCCGCGTGCCACGGGACGGGCGCTCGCCGAACAGGCGGAGCACGCCCGACGACGGCGGGACGAGGCCGAGCAGCATGCGGATCACGGTCGTCTTGCCGGCGCCGTTGGCCCCGAGGAGCCCGACGATCTCGCCGCGCTCCACGGCGAGCGTCACGTCGTCGACCGCGACGAAGTCGCCGAACCGGCGGGTGACCCGCTCGACGGACACCAGGGCGTCAGGCACGGGCGGCCTCCTTCGCGAGCGACGCGGAGATGACGGCGTCCTCCAGGTCGACGGCCACGCGGGTGCCGTCGCCGGTCGTGGGGCCGGTCGTGGGGTCGGGCGACCACTCGCGGTACTCGCGGCCGCGCCTCCACGCCCGTGACCGGACGGTCGGCTCGGCGGTGCGGAACACGGCCCCGGGTGCCTGCGCGACGACCTCGGCCGGGGCGCCGGACAGCAGCACGCGCCCCTCGTCGAGCACCAGCACGGACGACGCCCGCTCCGCCTCGTCGAGGTACGTCGTCGCCATCACGACGGCCGCCCCGCGGGCCGCGGCCTGCGAGATCATCCGCCACAGGTCCACGCGGCTGACCGGGTCGACGCCCGTGCTCGGCTCGTCGAGCACCAGCAGCGTCGGCCGGTGGAGCATCGCCAGGCAGAACGCGAGCTTTTGCCGCATGCCGCCCGACAGGTGCCCGGCGAGCCGGTCGCCCACCTCGTCGAGCCCGGCCGTCCCCAGCAGCGACTCCCGGCGGCGGCGCAGCTCGGCGCCGCGCACGCCGTAGGCCGCCGCGACGAACGAGACGTTCTCGTCGACGGTGAGCTCGCGCCACACGCCCGACGTGGTGGGCATGAACCCGATGTCGGTGAGCGGCGGGGCCGTGACCGTCCCCTGCTCGGGCCGCAGGGCGCCGGCGAGGGTGCGCAGCAGCGTCGTCTTGCCCGCGCCGTCGCCGCCGACGAGCGCGACGACGGCACCCGACGGGGCGTCGAGCGACACGTCGTCCAGCGCGGTGGCCCGGCCGTACCGGAACGTCACGCCGTGCACGCCCCACGTGGGCCCGGTCATGCCGGCACCGCCGCGTCGACGGGCGTCTCGCGTCCCGTCGCGGGGGCGAGGTCCCGGCGGAAGCGCAGGACGGCGGCGGTGAACACCACGAGTGCCATCCCGGTGAGCACCGTGAACGGCAGCCACAGCGCGGCCAGGTCCGAGCCCCGCAGCATGACGCCCTGGGAGATCTTGACGAAGTACGTCAGCGGCAGGCAGTACCCGATCCAGCGGATCGCCGGGGCCATGGCCTGCAGCGGGAAGATGAACCCGGACAGCAGGATCTGCGGCATGAGGACGAGGATCGCGGTCTGGATGGCCTGCCCCTGGGTCTGGGACACGGTCGAGATGAGCACGCCGATGCCGAGGACCACGAACAGGAAGATCGCGCCGCCCAGCGCGAACAGCCACGGGCTGCCGTTGAACGGGACGCCGAAGATCCACACCCCCAGGAGCGTCACGAGCAGCATGTCGATCGACGCGAGGATGAAGTAGGGCGCGATCTTGCCGATGATCACGTCCGACGGCCGGAACGGCATGACGGCGAGCTGCTCGAGCGTGCCGGCCTGCCGCTCGCGGACCAGCCCGATGCTCGTGATGATCGTGCCGATGAACGTGAGGATCAGGCCGACGAGCGCCGGGACCATGACCCAGGACGTCTCGAGGTCGGGGTTGTAGAGGATGTCGACCGTCACCTGGTCGCCGGCCCGGCCGAGCGCGGCGTCGGCGGTCTGCGCGACGAACAGGCTGGACCCGTCGACGAACGCGGTGGGCGGCGTCGTCGAGGTGTCGACGACGACGTCGGCCACGTCGTCCTGCACGAGGTCCCGCGCGTCCTGCGAGGTGGCCGCCGCGTCGGTGCCGGTGACGTGGAACGGCTCGGGCAGCGCGGCGGCGACCGTGTCGGCCTGCGGGCCGACGACCCGGGTGGCGATGGTGTCGATCGTGAAGTTGGCCGCGTACCCGAAGATCACCAGCAGCACGACGGGCAGCACCACCAGCATCGCCAGCGTGCGCCGGTCGCGGCGCAGCTCGCGGAACTCCTTGAGGATCATGGCCCGCATGACCGACTCCCTCGTCGTAGGATCGGCGGGAAATATCCACGCATGTGGAAATCTACGGAGGCGGGGTGCCATGGTCAAGAGCGAGCAGGAGCCCGCCCGGCGAGGGCGCCGCCGCGGGCCGAGCACCACGCGCGACGCGATCCTCGCCGCCGCCCGCCGCCAGTTCGCCGACCTCGGCTACGACCGGGCGACCGTCCGGGGCATCGCCGCCGAGGCCGGGTGCGACCCCAAGCTCGTCGGGCACTGGTTCGGGTCCAAGCAGGAGCTGTTCCTGCAGGTCGTGGAGCTGCCCATCAGGCCGGCGGCGGCGTTCGCCGACCTGCGCAGCACCGGTGACCCGGCCACGCTCGCCGACCGGCTCGCCGCGTTCGTCGTGCACCAGCTGGCCGACGAGTCCGTCCGCTCCCGGCTCGTGCCGCTCATCCGGGCCGCCGCCGCCGAGCCCGCCGCCGCACCGCTGCTGCGCGACCTCGTCGTGCGCGAGATCCTCACGCCGGTCGCGGCGCAGCTCGGAGGGGACACCCCCGAGCTGCGGGCGTCGCTCCTCGCGAGCCAGCTGCTCGGCCTGGTGATGGCCCGCTACGTCATCGGCGTCGAGCCGCTCGCCTCCGCGTCGCCCGAGACGGTGGCCGCGGCGATCGCGCCCGTGCTGCGGCACTACCTGGACGACCGGCTCACCTGACGCCCGACGGGTGCGCGCCCACCGGGCCCGTGGCAGCGTGGCGGCATGGGGACGACGCGGCGCCGGCTCGTGGTGCGCGGCATGGTCCAGGGCGTCGGCTTCCGCTGGTCGATGGCCCGCGAGGCCGCCCGGCGGGACGCCCGCGGCTGGGTGCGCAACCGCGACGACGGCGCGGTCGAGGCCGTCGTCGAGGGCGACGAGGGCGCAGTGGACGCGCTCGTCGCCTGGGCGCGGCGCGGGCCGGCCGGAGCGGCGGTCACCGGCGTCGACGTGCACGAGGAACCCGCCGAGCACCTGCGCTCGTTCGAGATCCGCCCCTGACGCCTTGACTTCGAGCGCGCTCGAACGTGCACGCTGCGGGTGACCCCCTCGTCCCGGAAGGACCGCCATGCGCGTCGGCATCCACCTCATGCGTTTCGACTCCGTCGAGCCCGCCCACCTGCGCCAGGAGCTCGCGGACGCGGCCACCGCCGCCGAGGCCGCGGGCGTCTCCTGGATCTCGGTGATGGACCACTGGTTCCAGATGGAGCCCGCCGGGTTCCCCGCCGAGGACCCCATGCTCGAGGCGTACACGACCCTCGGGTACCTCGCGGCCGTCACGTCGCGGGCCCAGCTCGGCGTGCTCGTCACCGGCGTCACCTACCGCTACCCGGCCCTGCTCGCCAAGACCGTCGCGACGCTCGACGTGCTCTCCGGCGGGCGCGCCACGCTCGGCATCGGCGCCGCCTGGTACGACCGCGAGCACCGCGCTCTCGGCGTCCCGTTCCCGCCCCTCGCCGAGCGGTTCGAGCGCCTCGAGGAGGCCCTGCAGATCGCCGGGCAGATGTGGGACCCGTCGAACGAGGGGCCGTACCAGGGCACGCACTACCAGCTCGCCGAGACGCTGTGCCGACCGCTCCCGCTGAAGCGGCCCGAGATCCTGGTCGGCGGCGGTGGCGAGCGCAAGACGCTGCGCCTCGTCGCGCAGTACGCCGACGCGTGCAACCTGTTCGCCACGTCGCCCGACGAGGTGGCGCACAAGCTCGACGTGCTGCGCGCGCACTGCGACGACGTCGGCCGCGACCACTCGGAGATCCGCGTGACGCTGCTGCACGGCAGCGACGCGCTCATCGCCGGGGACGTCGGCACGTTCGTCGAGCAGCTGACGCCCTATGCGGCGCTGGGCGTGGAGACGGTGATCCTGCGCCCGCCGGCCACGAGCCTGTCCGCGTGGGTGCGGGACAGCATCACGCCGGAGGCCGTGCAGCGCGTCGCGGACCTCTGACGCGCGCCGCGCCTCAGGCGTCGTCGCCGGCGGTCTCCAGGGAGAGCAGCACCTCGATCACCACGGACGCCGACCGGTCCGCCGCGTCGTCGACGTGCGCCAGGAAGTCCTCGCCGGCGACGGGTCCGCACAGGTCGGAGATGCCCCGGACCGACAGGAACGGCACGCCGTACAGGTGGCTCGTGTGCGCGAGCGCGGCCGACTCCATGTCGGTGGACAGCGCCCCGGGGAACGCCTCCCGGATGCGGTCCACGCGCGACGCGTCGATGAACGCGTCGCCGGACAGCACCGTGCCCGAGTGCACCCGCAGGTCGACGACCGCGGTCGCCGCGGCGTCGTGCAGGGCCTTCTCGGCGGCGTACACCTCGGGCATGCCCGGCACCTGGCCGAGCGAGTAGCCAAACGCCCGCGCGTCCGCCCCGGAGTACAGGTACTCCGACCCGACGACCACGTCGCCGACCCGGACCTCGACCCCGACGCCCCCGGCCGACCCCGCGCTGATCAGGGCGCGGGGGTGGGTGGCGTTGATCGCGACGGCCGCGGCCGTCGCGGAGTTCACGAGGCCGATGCCGCACGTCACGAGGAGCACCTGCCGACCGGCCAGCGTCGCCATCCGGTGCTCCGCGTGACCCACGCGGGTCGCGGGCCCGACGAAGTCCGCCCGGTCGGCGAACGGCGCGGCCTCGTCGGCCATCGCCGTGACGATGACCGCGTCGACGGCGATCATGCGGTCACCTGGCTCCACTCGTCGCGCGCGGCGAGGAACGTCCGCGCGGCCTCCTGCGCGCCGGACAGCGTGTGGTTCGCGCCCCAGCCGCACTGGACCTCGTTGGCGGCCGGCACCTCGGTGGCGACGGTGATGTCCCGCAGCGTGCCCTCGACGAGGTCGAGGACGTCGTCGTACGCCCACTCGCCCTGCAGGATCAGGTAGAAGCCCGTCTGGCAGCCCATCGGCGAGAAGTCGACCACCCGGTCCGAGTGGTTGCGCGAGTGCTCCGCGAACAGGTGCTCCAGCGAGTGCACGGTCGGCATCTCGAGGTGGGCCACGTTGGGCTGCGTGAACCGCACGTCGAACTTCTGGATCACGTCGCCCGCGGGCAGCACCTTGGTGTCGGCGAGCCGGACGTACGGGGCCACGACGGTGCGGTGGTCGAGGTTGAACGACTCGACGTTCATGCGGGGCTGGTTCACGGCACAGGTCCTTCGCGTCGGGGAAGACCCCATTCTCCCTCGTCAGGCCGGGACGGCGGACCGGTGTCCGCTCAGCGGGCGAGGCGCTCGACGATCGCGCCGTACAGCGCCGGGAGGGCGGCGGCGAGCGGCACGATCCCGCCGCGCAGCGGGGACCCCGCGGCGGACACCAGGCCGGTCGTGAGCAGCCGGTAGTCGCGGGTGGCCGCCGACCACGCACGCTCGTATGCCGCGTTCGACCGGGCGACGTCGGAGCCGAGCGTCGCGACCGCGGCATGGGCCTGCGCGAACCCGACCCGCAGGCCCTCGCCGGTCAGCGCGTCGACGTACCCGGACGCGTCGCCGACCAGGCGGACGCGGCCCGCCGTGCGGCCCGTGGTGGTCTGCCGCAGGGGTCCCGCGCCGCGGGTGGGCCCGACCACGGCGGCGCCCGCGAGCCGGTCCCGCAGCACCGGCATGGCCGCGAGCGTGCGGTCGACGTCCGTGCGCGGCGGGCCGAGCAGGGCGATGCCGACCAGGTCGTCGGACACCGGCGTCACGTACGCCTCCGTCGTGCGCCCCCAGTGCACCTCCACGAGGTCCGACCACGGCGCCACCCGGAAGTGCCGGCGGACGCCGTACCGCCGCCGCGGGGGCGTCTGCCCGCGCGCCGCGTCGAGCCCGACCTGCCGGCGGACCACCGAGTGCAGGCCGTCGCACGCGAGCAGCCACCGGCCGCGCACCCCCGCGGCCGTCGCGCCCTCCCGGTCCTGGTGCACGACGCCCGCACGCCCGGCGACCACCTGCACCCCGAGCTCGTGGGCCCGCACGGCGAGGTCCCCGTGCAGCGTGGTCCGGCGCACGCCCCGGCCCGGCCCCTCCCGGAACAGGTGGTCCGCGACGCGGTCGCCCGACACGTACCGGATCCCGGTGAGCACGTGCCCCTCGGGGTCGACGCCGAGCCGGGTGAGCGCCGCCAGCGCGCCGGGCATCAGCCCTTCGCCGCACGCCTTGTCGACCGGCGTCGCGCGCGGCTCCACGACGACGACCGACATCCCCGCCAGCCGCGCCTCGATGGCCGCGGCCAGCCCCACGGGCCCGCCGCCGACGACGAGCACGTCGGCGTCGTGCCTCATGGCTGCGTCGTACCGGCCGCTGTGCCGGGCGCTGTGCCGGTCACGGCGTCGGCCGCGCGCAGTGCTCGCTCCTCGGCCGGGATGCGGAACCCGAGCAGCAGGACCGCGTTGAGCACGGTGAACCCCAGCGCGGTCACCCACGCGGTGTGCACCAGGGGGAGGGCGGCACCCTCCACGGCCACGGCGACGTAGTTCGGGTGGTGCAGCCAGCGGTACGGGCCGCGGTGCACCAGGGGCGCGCCCGGCACCACGATGATCCGGGTGTTCCACTGGTGGCCGAGCGTCGCGATGCACCACCACCGCAGGGCCTGCGCGGCGAGCACGAAGACGAACGCGGTCCACCCGAGCACGGGCAGGAACGGGCGGTCCGCGTCCACGACCTCGACGTAGCAGGCGGCGAGCAGCGCGGTGTGCAGCGCCACCATGGGCGGGTAGTGCCCCTTGCCGCTCTCGACCCCTCCCCGCGCGAACGCCCAGCGGGCGTTCCGGGTGGCCACGACGAGCTCGGCGACCCGTTCGAGCGCGACCGCGACCAGCAGCGCGGTGTACCAGGTCACGTGACCTCCTCCGGCCACCGCAGCAGGACCGCCTCGGCGCTCACGCCGGGGCCGAACGCGAACAGGACGCCCGCCGACCCCGGCACGTGGTCGCCCTCGCGCATCCGCGCCGCCAGGATGTGCAGCACCGACGCGGACGACAGGTTCCCGACGCGGGCGAGCGACTCCCAGCTCGCGGCGAACGCCCAGTCGGGCAGGTCGAGCGAGCGGGCGGCCGCCTCCAGGATCCGCGGGCCACCGGCGTGCGCGACCCACGTGTCGACGTCGTTCACCTTGAGGCCGTGGGCGGCGAGCAGGTCCGTCACGTCGGGGCCCAGGTGCCGCTCGACGACGTCCGCGAGGCTCGCGTCCAGCACGATGCGGAACCCGCTGCCGCCGATGTCCCAGCCGAGCATCCCGGCCGTGTCCGGGTACAGGGCGCTGCGGCTGTCGACCACGTCCACGCCTCCGACGTCCCGGGCGCGCGCCGACCCGACCATGACCGCGGCGGCCACGCCGTCCCCGAACAGCCCGCTGGACACGATGTTCGCCATCGAGTCGTCGCCGCGCTGCAGCGTGAGCGAGCACAGCTCCACGGAGACCAGCAGCGCCACGTCGTGCGGGTGCCCCTGCAGGTAGTCCCGCACGCGGGCGATCCCGGCCGCCCCGGCCACGCACCCGAGCCCGAACACCGGGATCCGCCGCACGTCGCGGCGCAGCCCCAGGTGCTCGACGAGCAGCGCGTCCAGCGACGGGGCGCCGATCCCGGTGATCGACGTGAACAGCACGAAGTCGACGTCGGTGGGCGAGAGCCCTGCCTCGTCGAGGGCCTGGCGGCAGGCTGAGCCGGCGAGCGCGAGACCCTCGCGGAGGAACGCGTCGTTGGCGTCCTCGAACGAGGTCAGGGCGGCGTACGCGTCCAGCGGCAGGGCCGTGTGCCGCGTCGCGATCCCGGTCCCGGCGTGCACCCGGTCGATCACCGCCCGGCGCCGCGGTTCAGCGGTGAGCAGCGGGGCGATGGCGGCGGTGATGTCGGACTGGCGGTGCGAGTGCGGAGGCAGGACGGGGGCGATCGAGGCGATCCGCGCCATGGGGGCATCGTGTCATGCGATGTCCGGTTCCGTCGCCCGGGTGCGGGCGTGCCCGGAGTCCTGCGCCGGCACCCCCCGACGCCGTGCCGCCCCGTGTCCGGCACGGGTCCGTCCGGCACGGGTCTGTCGGCACGGGCCGCGCACCTGGGACGATGGCGCCGACCGGGGAGGTGGCGATGACCCAGGTGGAGGTGCGGCCGCGGCGTGCGGCCGTCGAGCTCGCCCTGGCGAGCCACCCCGGGCCGACGGTCGCGGTGACGCTCTTCGCGGGCGCGATGGCGGTCGGCGCGGGGGCACCCGCCCGCACGGCGGTGCTGGTCACGCTCGCGGTGCTCGCCGGCCAGCTGTCGATCGGGTGGTCCAACGACTGGGTCGACGCGGCCCGGGACGCCACGGTCGGTCGCACCGACAAGCCCGTCGGCGCGGGCCGGCTCTCGGTGCGCGCGGTGCGGTCGGCGGCGTGGTCGGCGGCGGCGGCGTGCGTGCTCCTGTCGGCGTCGCTCGGGTGGCGCGCCGGGCTCCTGAACGTCGCGACCGTCGCGTCGGCCTGGTCCTACAACGTGCGCCTGAAGAGCACCGCGTGGTCCTGGGCGCCGTTCGCGTTCTCGTTCGGGCTGCTGCCCATGGTCGTCGCGCTCGCACTGCCCGGGTCACCGCTCGCCGCCTGGTGGGCGGTCGCGGGCGGTGCGCTGCTCGGCGTCGGCGCGCACGCCGCGAACGTGCTGCCGGACCTCGAGGACGACGAGGGCACGGGGGTGCGGGGCGCGGGGCACCGGATCGGCCGGACGGGCACGAGCATGGTCGCCGCCGGCACGCTGCTCGCCGCGACGGTCGTCGTGGTGGTCGCCCCGCAGGGTCGCCCGTCCGCGGTGGCGGTCGTGTCGCTCGTCGTGGCCGCCGGGCTGACCGTGGCCGGGACGCTCGTCGCGCTGCGGGCGTCGCGGAGCAGGCTGCCGTTCGCCGCCGCCATCACCGTCGCGGCCGTCGACGTGGTGCTGCTCGTCGCCTCGGACTGGGTCGTCGGCTGAGCAAGCGTGCCGCGGCGGCGGTCGGGCGGCCGTCAGGACGACACGTCGGCCGTCGTGAACCGGGCCCACGCGAGCGTCGAGAACACCGCGACCCAGGCCGCCTGCACGGCCAGGCCGCCGGCCACGACCTGCCAGTCGGGCGTGATCCGGAGGAACTCGGCGAAGTCGAGCCAGTGGTGCGTGAGCAGCCCGGGGTGGATCGCGGACAGGGCGGGCAGCGTGTCGAGCACGCCCGAGACGATCGCGGTGACGACCGTCGCGGCCATGGCACCGACGGGCACCTCGGTGAGCGTCGAGAAGAACAGCCCGACGGCCACCAGCCCCGTCATCGACAGCGCCACGTAGGCGACGACGCCCGCGATGCGCACCGCCCCGACTCCGAGCGGCACCGTGTCGCCGGACAGCAGCACCACGTCGTGCAGGCCGAAGAACGCCGCGCCCGCCACCAGGCCGACCACCGCGATGGCCAGCACGGCCGACCCGGCGAACGCCAGGGCGGCCAGCGCCTTGACCACCAGCAGGCGCGTGCGGGTCACGGGCACCACGAGCAGGTAGCGCAGCGTCCCCGCGGAGGCCTCGCCCGCGACGGCGTCGCCGGACGCGATGCCGATGGTGAGCGGGAGCAGGAACGGCAGGCAGACGAAGATCGACGCCACGACGAGGAAGATGCCGTTCTCCGTGACCTTCCCGACGAACCCGGGGCCCTCCTCGCCCAGCGCGGAGTCCCGTGTCAGGAACAGCACCAGCCCGAGCAGGAGGGGCACGGCCGCGAGCCCGGCGAGGAGCACGACGTTGCGGCGGCGTCCCAGCACGAGCCTCAGCTCGCTGCGCAGCAGGCGCCCGAACGAGCCGCGGGCCTGGACCGGTGCCTCGACCATGACCTCAGCGTGCGACATCGAAGCCCTCCCCGGTCAGCTCGACGAAGACCTGCTCGAGGCTCGGTCGGCGCACCTCGAACCCGACGAGCGGCACGTCGGCGTGGACGAGGGCGGCCGAGACGTCCTCGGGGGCGAGCCCGTCGACGGGCGCGTCGAGCCGCAGGCCGTCGACGACGGGCTCGTCGAGCCCCAGACCGCGCAGCACCCGCGCGGCGGCACCCACGTGCCCGGTGGTCGTCGTGACCGACACCGTGGCCTGGCCGCGGCCCGCGAGCACCGCCCGGTCGCCCTGGAGCACCAGGTGCCCCCGGCTCATGATCCCGACGTGGCTGCACACCTGCTCGATCTCCGCGAGCAGGTGCGACGAGACCAGCACGGTCGTGCCGGCGTCGGCGAGCTCGCGGACCAGGTGCCGGACCTCGCGCGTGCCCTGCGGGTCGAGCCCGTTGGTCGGTTCGTCGAGCACCAGCAGCTCGCGGGGCTGCAGCAGGGCCGCGGCCAGGCCGAGGCGCTGCTTCATGCCGAGCGAGTACTGCCGGAACCGCTTGTCCGCCGCGGCGCCGAGCCCGACGCGCTCGAGCGCCTCGTCCCGCCGCCGGGCAGCCGTACGGGGGTCGGCGGTGGCGTCGACCGCGGACAGCCGGTCGAGGTTCGCCCGCCCGCTCAGGTACGGCTGGAAGGCGGGCCCCTCGACGAGCGCGCCGACCCGGGGGAGCACGGCGGCGCCCGCGTCCGGCATCGGCTGGTCGAGCAGCCAGGCCCGCCCGCTCGTCGGGCGCACGAGCCCGAGCAGCATCCGGATGGTCGTCGTCTTGCCGGAGCCGTTCGGGCCGAGGAACCCGTAGACGGCCCCGCGCGGCACCCGCAGCGCCAGCCCGTCGACCGCGACCTGGCCGGACCGGAACCGCTTCGTCAGCCCCTCCGTGCGCACGGCCAGAGGCCCGGTGCCGTCACCGGACCCCTGGTCGACCCGCACGGGGTCGAGCACGCCTGCGCTCACGCCATCGCCTGCAGCGTCTCGGCGGGCACCGCGCCGACGAGCACCCGACCGTCGTCCGTGATGAGCACGCTGAGCAGCGCGGAGCTGATCAGGCGGCCACCGGGGACCGCCGTGGTGAGCGAGTCGTAGAGGGCGGCCGGGTCGATGCCGTCGAGCTTGCTGGCGGGCCCCTCGCCGTCCTGCGGCCCGAACTGGTCGAGCAGACCCTGCGCGCTCTCCGACCCGATGGTCGGCCGGTCGCCCGGCACGTCGGCGAGCGCCGACGGGTCGCCGGCCACGAGACCGGGGACGTCCACGCCGGTCGCCTCGACGACCGTCGCCCAGCCGGAGCCGGACACGCTGACCCCGGGCGGGAGCGCACCGTCGGCCCCGTCGTAGGCCGCGCGGTCGGCGGCGAGCTGCTCCTCGGTCGGCAGCGCGATCTCCCTGTCGGTCACCTGCGCGCCGGCGGGGGCCGAGAACGCGAGCACCGAGTCGGACGGCGTGCCGAACGTGACGTCGGTGAACCCGAGCTCGAGCGCCGGCGTCTTCGGGTCCTGCGTGCTCCACACCTGGACACGCAGCGGGGTGTCGGTCTTCGCGTCGATCGCGACGACGACGCGGGCCACGAGCGTGCCGGGCGTCGTGGGCGTCACCACGAGCTGGTACGCGCTACGGCCGGCGACCGTGCTCTCGGCGTCGAGCGAGACCGTGGAGAACTGCTCGGCCCGCTCGAGGATCTGGTCCGCCGCCTCGGCGGGCGTCGGCAGCTCGGGGGCGCCCGGCACGGTCCCGGCCGCGGCCTCGTCCTTCAGCTCCTCGTACCGGTCCTGGTCGGCCCCGCTGAGCGTGTAGTGGACGACCGCGTCGGCCGTGCTGTCGTACGTCCACGCCTCGGGTCCGTCGTGCACCACCGAGAACTCGGACATGTCGCCGAGCAGCGACACCCGGCTGCGCTCGCCGCCGTCGGTCCACACGCGCAGCGTCGAGCTGCCGTCGAGAAGGTTCACCGGGTCGGCCGTCTCGGGGCCGAACGGCAGCGACGGGAGCCCGAGGCGGGCGGTGTGCACGACGGTGCCGGACAGCGCCTGCGGCTCGGCCGCGGCCACCGCCGCGACGAGCTCCTCGGCGGTCATGGGCGGCAGGCCGTCGCTGTCGGCCGACGCGAGCAGCGGCGGGGCGGCGAACGCGACCCCGACGCCGACGGCGACGACCGCGGGCACCGCCCACCGGGCGCGGGCCGACATCGTCCGCCGCGGCGGCTGGGGGAGGGGCGTGGTCTCGGTCATGGCTCCATGCTGCGACAGCGCCGCTGAGGCCACGCTGAGAACGCGTCCGGGTCGGCGGTGCCGGTGGTCCACGGGCGGGTGGGATGCTGCTCGCGTGCGAGTACTCGTGGTGGACGACGAGCGCGGGCTGGTCCGTGCGCTGCACCGCGGGCTGAGCGCCGAGGGGTTCGCGGTGGACGTCGCGTTCGACGGCGACACCGGCCTGCAGCGGGCGACCGACAACGAGTACGACGCGATCGTGCTGGACGTCATGCTCCCGCGGCGCAACGGCTACGACGTGGTGACGGCCCTGCGTGAGCGCGACGTGTGGACGCCCGTGCTCATGCTCAGCGCGAAGGACGGCGAGTACGACGTCGCGGACGGGCTCGACGTCGGCGCCGACGACTACCTGACCAAGCCGTTCGCGTTCGTCGTCCTCGTCGCGCGCCTGCGGGCCCTCGTGCGGCGCCCAGCGCAGGCGCGGCCCGCGGTGCTCGAGGTCGGCGACGTGCTGCTGGACCCGTCGGCGCGGACCGTCACGCAGGCGGGGCAGCCCGTCGCCCTCACCGTGCGCGAGCTCGCCCTGCTCGAGTACCTCATGCGGCACGCCGACCGCGTGGTCGGCAAGGTCGAGCTCCGCGACCATGTGTGGGAAGGCACCGGCGAGGACGTCAACGTCGTCGAGGTGTACGTCGGCTACCTGCGGCGCAAGCTCGGACGGGCGACCGTGGCGACGGTGCGGGGCGCCGGCTACCGCGTCGCGGGGTGAGGGGGTCGGTGCCCGGGCAGGTGCGTCGGCGGGGCTGGCGCGGGCGCTCGCTGCGGCTGCACCTCACGGTGCTCACCTCCGGTCTGCTGTGCGTGGCGCTCGTCGCGGGCGCGGTCGCGCTCACCACCGTCCTGTCGACGAGCCGGGTCGCGGCGCTGCGGGACGTCGTCACGGCCCGATCGTCGACGGTCGCGGACCTCGCGACGGCGGACCGGCTGCCGTCGACGCTGCCCGTGGGGGAGCCCGGCGAGATCGCCCAGCTGCTCGACGCCGACGGCCACGTGCTGGCCACGTCGCCGAACGCGAGCGCGACGCTGCCGCTGCTCGACGCCGGCACGCTCGGCGAGCTGCGCCCGGCGGGTGACGGCGTGGCGGTCACGACGACGGCCACCGGGTACGACACCGACGCGCTCGTGGCCGTCCGGGGCACGACGTTCCAGGGCGAGCGGGCGACCGTCGTCGCGAGCGTGCCGCTCGGGGAGGTCCGCGGGCTGGTCCAGGCCCTGCGCCTGTCGCTCGTGGTGGTGGTCCCGGTCCTGACGCTGCTGCTGGCGTGGACCATCTGGGTGGTGCTCGGCCGGGCGCTGCGGCCCGTCGACCAGATGCGCCGGGCCGCCGCAGAGGTCGCCCGCAGCGGAGGACCGGGCTCGCTGCCGGTGCCGCACGCGGACGACGAGATCGCCGCCCTGGCCCGCACGCTCAACGAGATGCTCGACCGCCTCGAGACGTCCGCCGCGCGGCAGCGCACGTTCGTCGCCGACGCCGCGCACGAGCTGCGCTCGCCGTTGGCCGCGCTGCGCACCTCCGTCGACGTCGCGCGCGCCCACCCGGAGTCCTACGGCACCGGCGAGCTGGCGGCCGACCTCGAGCGTGAGGTGCTGCGGATGCAGGCGCTGGTCGACGACCTCCTGCTGCTGGCTCGGGTCGGGTCGGCCCCGACGGTCCGCACCCGCGTCGACCTGGGCGCGCTGGCCGGCGAGGTGGCCGCGATGCCGCGCGTGGGCGCCCCGGTGACCGTGGTCGGCGCGGGTGCGGGGCTCGGACAGGGCGCCTCGCTCGGCCGGGTGGTCCGCAACCTCGTCGACAACGCCGCCCGGCACGCGGCGACCCGGGTGCTGGTCACGGTCGCCGACGGTGCGGTGGTCGTCGAGGACGACGGCCGCGGCATTGCCGAGGGGGACCGGGAACGCGTCTTCGAGCGGTTCGTGCGCCTCGACGACGCCCGGGAGCGGGAGGCCGGGGGGAGCGGGCTGGGGCTGTCGATCGCCCGCGAGATCGCGCGGGAGCAGGGCGGGGACGTGCTGCTCGGCGCGTCCGGGCTGGGCGGTCTCCGGGCCGAGCTGGTCGTGTCCCGCCCCTGACCTCGCTGTCGGGCTCAGCCCCAGTGCGCGGGTGGCGTCACCCCGTCGGGCAGCCGGGTCGTCGCGTCCCCGCGCGCGGCGGCCACCTGCGGCTGCGTCAGGTACACGGCGCCCGTGAGGTCCGCGCCGCACAGGTCGGCCCCGCGCAGGTCCGTGCCGAGCAGGTCGGCGGCCCGCAGGTCGGCCCGCCGCAGGTCCGCACCGAGCAGCAGCGCCCCGCGCAGGTCCGCCCCGCGCAGGTCCGCGCCCACGAGCCGAGCCCCGACGAGGTCGGCGCGGCGACGGTCGGCACCGGCGAACGGAGACCGGACCAGCCGGCTCGCGGCCGTGAGCAGCGTGTCCACGCGGCGCCGGTGCGGGTCGACGTCGAGCCCGACGAGCGCGTCCGCCGGGAGGTCGCTCGCGGCGCGGACGTCGTCGACGGCGAGCCGCAGGTCGTCGTGCAGCGGGGCGGTCACGTCCCGGGCGAGCGCGTCGGTGAGGTACCAGAGCAGCTCGTGGAGCTGGCGGGCCACGGCGAACGCCGCGAACATCGGCCCCGCGACGTCCGGCCCGTCCCGCCACGACCGGCCCGCGAACGTGCCCTGCGTGACGTGCTGGCCCGCGCCGAAGCAGTCGAACACGGTGCACCCCGGGAAGCCGCGCTCGCGCAGCTGCGCGTGGATGCCGCAGCCGTCGTCCTGCCGCAGGTTCCGGCAGGGGACGCCCGCGGGCTTGTCGAACGCGAAGTCCGCCGAGGCTGCGAACGGCAGCGCGACGCAGCACAGGGCCACGCAGCGCGAGCAGTCCGCCCGCAGGTCGTGCAGGCTCAGCGGCGCGGGCACCGCGAGACCGCTACTCGCCTTCGATCGCGGGCAGGATCGTGGTCGGGATCATGAACGCGAGCGTGATGCTGGCGATCGCGCCGAGGAACACCCAGGACACGTGCTCGCCCTCGCTGAACGAGAGGGCGAACAGCACGAACCCGAGGATCAGGAACACGAACGCGAAGAACGCCCCGACCACCCGGCCCGCTGACTCGCTGCTCTGCTCGTCGCGGGGCTCGATCACGGGGTACGTCATGGCAGCTGCTCCTTCGTCGTCGACGGACCGGCGGTCCTGACCACGAGTCTCGCGCGCCGGGCGGGCGGGCCGCCACCCCGTCCACGGAGTGTCGGCGCCGCGTCGGTCACATCGGTCGCACCGGCCGGGCCGGTCACACCAAGGGTCGGGCGCGGGGGGCCCGCGGGCCGAACCGGGGCGCCCGGGAGGCCTGCGTGATCTCGAGCAGCCGGACCACCCGCTGCCGGTGGCCGCGCCAGGGCTCGAGCAGCTCGAGCATCCCCGCGTCGTCGGTGCGCCGGCCGGTGAGCGCCCACCCGACGAGGTGGGCGAGGTGGAAGTCGCCGACGGACACCGCGTCCGTGTCGCCGAGCGCCCGGGACGCCACCTCCGCGACGGTCCACGGGCCGATGCCCCGCACGGTGCGCAGCCGTCGTCGCGCCTCGTCGAGCGGGAGGTCCGCACCGGCCTGCAGCCCGCGCGCGACGAACGCGGCACGCCGGACGGTCCCGGACCGTGCCTCCTCGACGCCCGCCTGGCGCCACTCCCACACGGGCAGGTCGCGCCACACCTGCGCGGTCGGCGCGACGCGCAGCCCGGACGGCGCGGGACCGGGTGCGGGCGTGCCGTGGCGGAGCACGAGCCGACGCCACGACGCCTTGGCGTCCAGGCCGACGACGCGCTGCTCGAGGATCGCGGGGACCAGCGCCTCGAGCACGTTGCCGGACCGGGGGATCCGCAGGCCGGGGAGCCGGTGGTGGGCGTCGCGGACGACCGGGTGCAGGCCGGCCTGGAAGCCGGCGGGGTCGTCGGCGGCGCCCAGCAGGTCCGGCACCCCCGCGAGCGCTCGCTCGGCGCCCGGCCCCCACGCGGTCGCGTGCACGCCGTCGCGCCGCAGGTCCAGCCGCAGCGTCACCGGCCCGGCGGCGTTCGAGGTCGCCCGCCACAGGGCGCCGTCGGACGTAGCGGCCCAGGTCGGGTCGCCCGCGCCGCGCCGCAGCGGGGACAGGGTCAGCCGGACGTCGACGGGTGCGCGCGGCCGGTAGACGGTGCTCGCCGGTGCCTCGTCGCCGGACGCGCCCCGGTCGGCCGGCGGGACGGCGACGGGGACGACGGCGGGCACGTCCACCACTATGCGCCCGCCCCGGGATGTCGCGGGACCGCCGCACGGGCACACTGCCCGGGTGACGATCAGGATCGGCATCTCGGGCTGGCGGTACCCGCCCTGGCGGGGCGTGTTCTACCCGAAGGGCCTCCCGCAGCGTTCCGAGCTCGCGTTCGCGTCCCGACGGATGACGTCGATCGAGGTCAACGGGTCGTTCTACGCGCTGCAGCGGCCCGAGAGCTACCTGTCGTGGGTCGCCGAGACGCCTGACGACTTCGTGCTCTCCGTCAAGGGGCCGCGGTTCGTCACGCACATGAAGAAGCTCGCCGACGTGCGGACGCCGGTCGCGAACTTCCTCGCCAGCGGCGTCCTCGCGCTCGGCCCGCAGCTCGGTCCGGTCCTGTGGCAGCTGCCGCCGACCCTGGGGTACGACGCGGACCGGCTCGCCCGGTTCTTCGACCTCCTGCCTCGCACGACGGCCGCCGCGGCGGCCCTCGCCGCCGAGCACGACGAGCGGCTCGACGACCGGGCGTGGACCACGACCGACGCGGACCGCCCGCTGCGGCACGTGCTCGAGGTGCGGCACGCGACCTTCGAGCGGCCGGAGCTCGTCGACCTGCTGCGGGCGCACGACATCGGCCTGGTGGTCGCCGACACGGGCGGTCGCTGGCCGTCCTTCGAGGACGTCACCTCCGACCTCGTCTACGTCCGGCTGCACGGCAACGAGGAGCTGTACGCGAGCGGGTACGACGAGGACGCGCTCGACCTGTGGGCCGCCAGGGTGCGGGCGTGGGCGGACGGTGGCGAGCCTGCGGACGCGCGGCGGATCGCCGCGCCCGCCCCGGCCGCCGCGGGCCGGGACGTGTTCGTCTACTTCGACAACGACCTCAAGGTCCGCGCGCCCGTCGACGCCATGGGGCTCGAGGCGCGGCTCGGGATCCTGCCCGCCGGGGCGGCGACCCCGTCGTGAGGACCCGGCTGCCGGCTCAGTGCCCGCGCAGCTTCTCGATGAGCCGCCGGTCGCGCTTCGTCGGGCGGCCGGCGCCCCGGTCCCGCTGCGCGTTCACGGCGACCTGCTCGCGCGGCAGCACGGCGGGGGAGCGGTCGAGGTAGCAGGTGACGGCCACGTCGGCACCGACGCGCTTCACGATGGTCCGCTGCACCACGACGATCCGCTCCCGTGCGCCGCCGCGGACGTGCACCTCGTCACCCGGTACCACCTGCGTCGCGGGCTTGGCGCGGTCGCCGTTGACGCGCACGTGGCCGGCCCGGCACGCCGCTCCTGCCGCCGACCGGGTCGGGAACAACCGCACGGCCCACGCCCACGCGTCGACCCGCGCCCGCACCACCTCTGCCATGCCCCGACCTTCTCACGTCGCCCTCTCACGTCGTCGAAACGCTTCACCGCCGCCTCGGCTGTGGCGCCGCGCCGGTCGCTCGCACCACGCTGCGCAGTGGCGGGCGACGACGCGCGCCGCTGCCCCTGGGAGGACCGCATGACGACCCGACCCACGACCCGCCTGACGCGGCGACTGGTCAGCGCGCTCGGCGTGCTCGCCCTGCTCGTCGCGGGGGCGCTCGCGCTCGCCGGCCCCACGTCGGCGGCGAACCCCGTGCGGGTCATGACGCTCGGCGACTCCATCACCGGCTCGCCGGGCTGCTGGCGGGCGCTGCTGTGGCAGAAGCTCCAGCAGACGGGCTACACGAACATCGACATGGTCGGGACGCTTCCCGCCCAGGGCTGCGGCATCACGTACGACGGTGACAACGAGGGCCACGGGGGATACCTCGTCACGAACGTCGCCGCGCAGAACCAGCTCGTCGGCTGGCTCTCGTCGACCCGTCCCGACGTCGTCGTCATGCACTTCGGCACCAACGACGTGTGGAGCAACATCTCGACGCAGCAGATCCTCGCCGCGTACACGACGCTCGTGAACCAGATGCGGGCGAGCAACCCCGCGATGAAGATCCTCGTCGCGCAGATCATCCCCGTGGCCCCCACCACGTGCGCCGAGTGCCCCGCGCGGACCACGGCCCTGAACGCGGCGATCCCGGCGTGGGCGTCGGGGCTCAGCACCTCGGCGTCGCCGGTCACCGTGGTCGACCAGTGGACCGGCTGGGTCCCGTCGACGGACACGAGCGACGGCGTGCACCCGAACGACGCCGGCATCGTGAAGATGGCCGACCGGTGGTACCCGGCGGTCAAGGCGGCCCTGGACGGGACGACCCCGACGGCGACCCCGACGCCGACGGTCACCCCCACCCCCACCCCCACCCCGACGCCGACGCCGACGCCGACCGTCACCCCGACGCTCACCCC
>Ga0160430_100138_pt1 | contig 56703 bp, 54 predicted proteins | sample HID1971I_E0MG_FD_108274 | JGI IMG/M metagenome (GOLD analysis project Ga0160430, IMG submission 108274) | Enriched millipede-associated microbial communities from UW Madison campus, WI, USA - HID1971I_E0 MG | ecosystem: Host-associated > Arthropoda: Insects > Digestive system > Unclassified ...
TCACGTCCGTCCCGTCGCGGGCGATGCGCGCCGAACCGAGCTCGGCGGTGATCGAGGTGTCGACCTCGCCCTTGGCCCAGTACAGCTTCTTCGGCTCGAGGAAGATCACCGGGTCGGGGGAGGCGATCGCCGCACGCAGCAGCGAGTAGGCGTCCTGCGGCGTCGAGGGGCTCACGACCGTGAGGCCGGGTGTGTGGGCGTAGTAGGCCTCGGAGGAGTCGCAGTGGTGCTCGACCCCGCCGATGCCGCCGCCGAACGGGATGCGGATCACCAGCGGCATCCGCATGCCGCCGCGGGTGCGGTTGCCGAGCTTCGCGACGTGGCTGACGACCTGTTCGAACGCCGGGAGCGCGAACGCGTCGAACTGCATCTCGATCACCGGGCGCATGCCGTTCATGGCCATGCCGACGGCGGTGCCGACGATGCCGGATTCGGCGAGCGGGGTGTCGAAGCAGCGCTCCTCGCCGAAGCGCGCGGTCAGGCCGTCGGTGATGCGGAAGACCCCGCCGAGCGCCCCGACGTCCTCGCCGAAGACCACCACGTCCGGATCGGACTCGATCGCGTCGGCGAGCGCGCGGTTCAGGGCGGCGGCCATGCTCATCGTCGTCACGGTCGTCGCCTCGCTCTCCGTGCGGGTGTCGTGCTGTGCGATGGTCATCGGTGGTCTCCGTCCCGGGCGGTCCCCGCATCGGCGAGACGCGACCGCTCGATCTCGTCGCGCAGCAGGTGCCACTGCTCCTCGAGCTGCGGCGAACGGGTCGCCGTCACGAAGCGGAACAGGTCTTCGGGGTCAAGATCGGCATCGGTGTTCAGGGCGGCGCGCATGGCTGTCGCGATCTCCTCGGCGCCGCCGGCGAAGCCCTCCTCGGCATCGGCGTCGAGCGCGCCGGTCGACGTGAGGTGGGCGCGCAGACGCAGCAGGGGGTCGCGGTCGATCCACGCCTGCACCTCCTCGCGTTCGCGGTACCGGGTGTCGTCGTCGGCGTTGGTGTGGGCCTGCATCCGATAGGTGTGGGCCTCGACGAGCGACGGACCGCCGCCGGCGCGGGCGCGGGACACGGCCTCGCCCAGCGCGGCCAGCACCGCGGCGACGTCGTTCCCGTCGACGCGCTGCCCCGGCATCCCGTAGCCGATGGCCTTGTGGGCGAGGGAGGGGGCGGCCGTCTGCCGGGACAGCGGGACCGAGATCGCGAACTCGTTGTTCTGCACGAAGAACACGACGGGCACGTGGAAGACGGCGGCGAAGTTCATCGCCTCGTGGAAGTCGCCCTCGCTGGTCGCGCCGTCGCCGCAGAGCGCCAGCACGACGGTGTCCTCGCCGCGATGCTTCGCGGCCTGAGCGAAGCCCACCGCATGCAGGAGCTGCGTGGCGAGCGGGGTCGCCTGCGGGGCGACGCGATGGGCGCGCACGTCGTAGCCGGAGTGCCAGTCGCCCTTGAGGAGCACCATGGCGTCGGCGGGATCGACACCGCGGGCGATGACGGCGACGGAGTCGCGATAGGTCGGGAACAGCCAGTCCGTGTCGCCGAGCACCATCGCGGCGCCGACCTGGCAGGCCTCCTGCCCGTGCGAAGAGGGATAGACGGCGAGGCGCCCCTGGCGCACGAGGGCGCCGGCCTGGTCGTTGATCCGCCGGCCCTCGACGAGGCCGCGATACGCGACCAGCAGGGACGCGGTGTCGGGGAGCGCGTAGCGCTCATCCGGGACGGCCGTCCCGTGCTCGTCGATCAGTCGCACCGCGGTGTCTCGCGGGAGCATGTCGGTGTGCTGCATCCGTTCGCCCTCCTTGCCGAACTCGATGGGGACAGCTTGCCTCCGCGCGCGACAGTCATCCAAGATCATTTGCTCATTCATGGATGAAAGCGCTCCGAATGGGGCATTCTTGAGCGAAACGTCAGAAATTGTGGACCGATGGAAGGGGTCACATGATCGCGCTGGACGAGACGGATCGAGCGATCCTCGAGGAGCTGCGCCGCGACGCGCGTTCCTCGATGACGGCGATCGCGGATGCGGTGCACATCTCCCGAGCGGGGGCGCACGCGAGGATCAAGCGGCTCACGGATGCCGGGGTGATCACCGGCTACTCGGTGCGGACCGACCCGGTGCTGCTCGGCCATCACGCGAGCGCCTACGTCACGCTGGCGATCGAGCAGGCCACCTGGCAGGCCGTGAGTGACCGGCTGCGGGCCATCCCCGAGATCGAGCACATGGCGCTGGTCGGCGGAGACTTCGACGTGATCCTCCTGGTGCGCGCGAACGACGCCCGGGACCTGCGTCGGATCGTGCTGGAGGACATCCAGGCGATCCCGTCGATCCGCTCCACGAGGACGACCCTGATCTTCGAGGACTACACGCGGGACTGAGACCCGACCCTCGGAGGCGTGCGGACGTGATCCCGCCGCCCGCGAGGGGCCCGCTCAGAAGCCGTCGCCGGCGAGGGACGCCACGATGACGATCACGATGCACGCCGCACCGAAGGCGGTCGCGAGCGCGGTCAGCGCGAGCATCATCCCGCCGCCCGGGGCCGGGACGGTCGGCGGTCCGGGCAGGAGCGACGCCCGCAGCGCGGCGGTGACCCGCAGCTGGCGACGTCGCGCGGCGAACCAGAGTGCGCACGCGGCGGCCAGCCCGACCGCCCCCGGGACAAGTCCCCAGACGGCGCCGGCGGACGGCAGCACGAGCGGGAAGATCCGCAGCGAGATCAGGGAGCCGATGGCGATCGCCAGGGCGGTGCGCCGCCAGGCGAGTTCGGTGCGCTCCGGTTGCAGGCCCGGATCGAACGGTCCCGGACCGGTCACCGCCAGAGCACCCCGGCCAGGACCAGCAGGCCCACGACGGTCGCGACGACCGCGAGCACGACGGCGGAGAACGCCCCGGGCAGGGGACGGGACTGCCGCATGGCCCGTTCCGCCCGCATCCACTCCCACCAGGCGAGAGGGGCGACCGCGGTTCCGGTGATCATGAGGAGCAGCGACGCCGCGAGGCGGAACCCGGGGTGCAGATCCAGGCCGAGCACCTCCAGGGCGACACCGCCGGCGATGAGGGCGAGTCCCGTGCGCGTCCAGGCGAGGAAGGTGCGCTCGTTCGCCAGCGAGAAGCGCGGATCCGGCTCTTCGCCGATGCCGAACACGGAGGCGGGGAAACGTCGCATCGCCTCATCGTAGCGGCGGGTGCGGAGGGGACGGGGCTCGGGTGTCGCCCGGGCCGGACGGGGGAGTCGGCGTCAGTCGACGGTGATGTCGAACCCGGTGGCCGTGGCGGAGACGGTCACCTGGGAGAGGTCGGACACCAGGGCGGTCGGGTGGTGCGCGGCGGCATGCGGTCCGACACCGATCACGCGCATGCCGGCGGCGAGACCCGCCTGGATGCCCGCGCCCGAGTCCTCGAACACGAGGCAGTCCGCGGGGTCGATCCCCAGCATCTCCGCACCCCGGAGGAAGCCCTCCGGGTCGGGCTTGGACGCCGACACGTCTTCGGCGGTGACGCTGTTCGCGGGCACGGTCAGACCGGCGGACCGCATCCGCGCCGTCATGAGGGCGACGTTGGCGGAGGTGACGATGGCGTGCGGGAACGGCTGCAGGGCGTCGAGCAGTACCCGCGCTCCGGGGACCTCGATCACTCCGTCGACGTCGCCCGCCTCGGTGGCGAGCATGACGTCGTTCTCCCGCAGGTTGATGGCGTGGTCGCGCTCCGGGAGCATGATCGCCATGCTCTGGTGCCCCTGTCGGCCGTGCACGGTGCGCAGCACGGTCTCCGGATCGATGCCGTGCGGCTCGGCCCACGCGAGCCAGAGCCGCTCCACGACCGCTGTCGAGTCGACGAGGGTCCCGTCCATGTCGAGGAGGACGGCGCGGGCGGAGAGAGTCTGGGTCACCGCTCCAGGCTACTGCGGGCGGCGCACGGGGACCGGCAGGGCCGGCTTCTAGGATGTGCATCGGGAAGGAAAGACCATGAACGCACTCGCGAGCAGGGTGATGCAGGTGCTGCGGCAGGTGCGCGGTCCGGAGACGGCGGAGACGGTCTTCGAGGCGACCGCCCTGATCGTGGGCGGCGGCTTCCTCGTCGTCGGCTTCGTGATCGGTCTCCCGGTGTTCTGGGGGCACGAGCTGGCCATCAGCGGCCCGGGCTCCATCGGCGTGTTCGCCGCGTACGGCGGTGCGATCACCGCCGTGATCGCCTTCACCCTCGGACGCCTCGCCGTGCGGCCGGAGCAGCCCGATCCGCAGGCCGTCCGGGACGGTTTCAGCGTGCCCGGCGATCGGCTGCGCTGGTACGACCTCGCGGCGATCGCGTTCGCGCATGCGGCGATCGCGTGCCTGGGCTGGCTGGGGATCGCCGAGCTGCTCGAGCGCAGCTTCACCGACGCGCCGGTGTTCCCGTTCCCCGGTGCCGTGCTGGTGGCCGTGGCCTTCGCCCTGACCGGATACGTCTCGTTCCTCAGCGCCGTCGCGCTCACGCCGATGGTGCTGTCGCTCGTGCTCGCGGTGTTCCTCGTGATCGGCGCCTTCGCCAGCATGCTCGCCTCCAGCGACGTGCACTGGTGGCGCGACAACCTGTCCGCGTTGGGCATGAGCACCAACAGCGCGTCCGTCGCGTTCAACGTGACGCTGGTCATCGCCGGCGTCATGATCACGACGATCTCGCGCTACGCGACCGCGGGGTTGCCCGCCGAAGACCCGGCCGATCGCCGCGGACGGTTCATCGTGCGCGGCGGCCTGATCCTGATGGGGATCTTCCTGGCCTGCGTCGGGATCTTCCCGGTGGACGAGTTCTTCCTCGTGCACTACACCGTCGCGACGGGGATGACCGTCGTGTTCGCGGTGGTCGTGGTCGGACTCCCGTGGTTCCTGCCCACCATCCCGCGGGTTTTCGTCGCGTTCGGCTGGGCGTACGTGCTCGTCATCGTCCTGCTCGCGGCGTTCTTCGCGGTCGGCTACTACAACCTCACCGCTGTCGAGCTCATCGCCGCGGTCCTGATCTTCAGCTGGATCATCGTCTTCCTGCGCACGGCGGGATCCGTGGGCACCTCGTCTGCCGCGCGCGGTGTCGAGGAAGGACGGGCGGACGGCGTGGTCTCGGAGGCGGCGTCCTGACGGCGCGCTCGACGCCCGTGCGGCGGGCTGGCGTGATCACCACCAGGTGAGGTGGAGGGCGGTGCTGCGCCGCCGTGTCAGTCGCGCAGGGCGCGGGTGGCCTCGCGTGTGCGCTGCAGCGCATCGACCGTCTCGGCGAAGCGGCGCTTGGCGATGCCGACGAAGAGGCAGTCGACCAGGGCCAGCTGGGCGATCCGGCTGACCATCGCGCCGGCGCGGAAGGTGGATTCGCGGACCTCGGTGAACAGTGCGTGGTCGGCGGCGCGTGCCAGGGGGGAGTCCTTGGCGGAGGTGACCGCGATGGTCGCGGCGCCGTTGGCCCGGGCGGTCTGGAGGAAGCGCACGGTCTCGGTCGTCGATCCGGCGTGGGAGAAGCCGATGGCGACCGTGGGGGCGGTGTGCAGCACGGTCGCCGCGATCGCCTCGTGGGGGTCGGAGGGCACGTGGGCGTTGCGCCCCACCCGGAGGAGCTTGTGGGCGAGGTCCTCCGCGACGAACTGGCTGGCGCCGATCCCGAACAGCAGGATCCGGTCGGCCGCGTCCACGGCGTCGATCGCGGCCTCGAGCACCGTGAAGTCGAGTCGGGCGACGGTCTCCTCGATCGCGAGCAGCTCGAGCGCGGCGAGCTTGGAGACGGCCTCGTGGAGCGTGTCCTCGTCGGAGATCTCCGAGCCGAAGGCGCCGCGGGCCGAGAACTGCGCCTCCTCCTTGCCGAGCTCGGTCGCGAGCGCCATCCGCAGCGGGGCGTATCCGCTGAACCCGATCGCTCGGCAGAATCGCACGACCGAAGCCACCGACGTGTGGCATTCCTCGGCGAGCTCGTTGATGGTCATGTCGATGACGACGTGGGGGTTCTCCCTGATCGCCGCCCCGACACGGGCGAGTGAGGGCGGCAGCGTCGAGGCGGCGGCCTCGATCGTCGACTGGATGCTCATCTGCTCCTCCGGGGGTGTGGGATTCTCAGTATGTCCTGGCTGTTCGGCCGACGCTCCGTAAATTCTTTTCAGTAGTTTTAGATTCAATGTAGAGTTCTTTCCGAAAGTGTTCCGCAGGGCAGAGCGAGGAGAGAGATGAGCAGCGTCCCGACGACCGCGGCGGTCGACCTCGGCAAGACCCGATGCCGCATCCTCATCGACCAGGGCGAGCGCCTCATCCGCTCGGGAGTCGGTGCCCCCGGACTCGCGACTCCTCGCGGCGTCGACGACGCGATCGCGGCCATCCTGCCCCTGCTCGACCTGGACGCGCCTCCCGCGCTGCTCGGCGTCGGAGCGGCCGGGGCGTGGGCCGCACCCGTCGCCGCACAGGCGCTCGCGAGCGCGCTCGCCGCATCGACCCGGGCGCGGGTGGCCGTCGCCTCCGATGTCGTGACGGCCCACGCGGGTGCGCTCGGCGGTGCCCCCGGCGTGCTCCTCATCGCCGGAACCGGTGCGGCGGCGCTCGGCGCCGACGCCGACGGCATCCGCCTCATCGACGGCTGGGGCCCCGACCTCGGCGACCTCGGCAGCGGGTCCTGGCTCGGGCGCGAGGCCGCCAGGGCCGTGCAGCGCGCCGCCGTCGGACTCGGGCCCGCGACCCGCCTGACGGCGACCGTGGCGGAGAGCATCCGTCCCGCCGACGACGTGGTCTCCTGGGTCGCGGAGGGCGGATCGATCGCCCGACGGCTCGGAACCCTCGCACCGCTCGTGCTGGACGCCGCGGCGGACGGTGACGCCGTCGCGGGGGAGATCGCCGCGGAGGCCGTCCGCCTGCTCACCGCTTCCGCCGTCGCCGCGTCGTCGCTCGCCCCCGAGGTCGCGCTCCACGGCGGCCTCACCGATCATGACTGGTTCCGTGCCGAACTGGTCTCCGCACTCGACGCGGCGGGACGCACCATCGTGCCGTCCGCCGGCGACGCCCTGGACGGTGCGCTGCTGCTCGCGCGCCGCACCGACCTCCCCCACGAAAGGTTCGTCCACCGTGCCGAATGACGACTCCCGCCTGTCCGCTCTCCTCTCCGTCCTCGAGGGCCTCGACACCGAGGCGTCGACGACCGAGCGCGGCGATCTGGACCTGCTGGGCACGGCCGAGCTCGTGCGGCGCATGAACGCGGAGGACAGGCGTGTGCCCGAGGCCGTGGCCGAGCGCGCGGACGAGATCGCCACCGTCGTCGACGGCATCACCGAGCGGTTCCGTCGCGGCGGACGCCTCATCTACATCGGTGCCGGGACGGCAGGGCGCATCGGCGTGCTCGACGCCAGCGAGTGCCCGCCCACGTTCGGTACGGACCCGTCGATGGTGGTCGGCCTGATCGCCGGGGGCGAGACCGCCATCCGCTCCGCCGTGGAGAACGCGGAGGACGACGAGGAGGCGGCCGGCGCGTCGCTCCGCGAGCTCCGGCTCTCCGAGAACGACACGGTGGTGGGCATCTCGGCCTCCGGCCGCACCCCGTACGTGGTGGGCGGACTGGCCTACGCGCGCAGCGTGGGGGCGTTCACGGCGGCCATCGCCTCGAACGCGGGCTCCGAGATCGGAGCCGTCGCCGAGGTGGCGATCGAGGTCGTCACCGGGCCCGAGTTCATCTCCGGGTCCACCCGGCTCAAGTCGGGGACCGCGCAGAAGCTCGTCGTGAACATGCTCACGACGCTCTCGATGATCAACCTCGGCAAGACGTACCGCGGGGTGATGGTCGACCTGCTCGCCACGAACGAGAAGCTCCACGCGCGCTCGATCCGCACGGTCTCGCAGCTCGCGGGCGTGGATATCGACCGTGCCGCCGACGCACTGCGGGCGGCGGACGGATCGGTCAAGCTCGCGCTCCTGATGCTCGCGACCGACGCCGCACCGCAGACCGCGGCATCCGCCCTCGACACGGCGGACGGCGTCCTCCGGGACGCGATCGCCGCCCTCGCCTGAGCCAGGGTCCTTCGTCGCCCGGGCACGGCCCCGCGCCCGCCCGCGCTCAATAGGATTCGGGTGTGGATGATCTCGTGCCGGCGGCGCCCTGGCTGATGGCCGCGGCGGCGGTCGTCGCGGCGGGGGCCTCGATCGCGGTCGGCCGCGCGGTGCCCTGGCAGGGGCGCCAGACCGTGCTGGTGATGGCGGTGGCGATGCTGGTGACCGCGCTCACGGACGGCGCGCCGCTCTCGGGGCTCGTGCTCGGCGCCGTGCTGCTGCTCTCCGCGATGCTCGGCACGATGGGGGTGCGCGGCACTCCGGAGGCTGCCGGCTGCTTCCGACGGGCGCTCGTCGCGCTGCTCCTGGCCGTGTGCTCCTTCGAGAGCGCTTCGACGGGCGCGGCCTCGGCGACGGGCGTGACGGCGGGTCCGCACGGCGGGCACGGCGGTCTCTCCGGACTGCTCGCGATCCTCATCGTCGTCGGGGTGATCGCGGTGGTGCTGTGGAACGTGGTGGAGGGCTGGTTCATCGAACCCGCGCACCACGGTCGTACCGCACGCCTGCTGACGATCGAGTCGTGGGCGCTCGCGGCCGGCACCGCGGTGACCTGCCTCGGCACCTGACCGTCGCCGCGGGGTCCGGTAGCGTGGCCGGATGCCCCTCGCTCTGATCACCGGCGCTGCGCGCGCGAACAGCATCGCCGCGGGCATCGTCCCCCGACTCCGCGCCGCCGGCTGGACGGTCGTCACGAGCGACGTCCGCGATGCCGATCACCTCGCCGACCTCTCCACGTCGGAGGGGCCCGACGCCCTGATCGCCGCGGTGAACGCCGCGCACGGACCGATCTCGGCGCTCATCCTCAGTCACGCGCACGATGTGGAGTCCGGCATCCTCGACACGACCGCCGAGAGCTTCGACCTGCACGTCGCCGTGAACGCGCGGGCGAGTCTGCTGCTGATCGCGGCGTTCGCGCGGCAGGTCGGCGACGACGGGGGAGTGATCCTCGCGCTCACCAGCGACCACGTGACCGGGAACCTCCCGTACGGCGCGTCGAAGGGCGCGCTCGATCGGCTGGTGATCTCGGCCGCGCGTGAGCTCGGACCGCGCGGGATCTCGGCGAACGTCCTGAACCCCGGACCGATCGACACCGGGTGGATGGACGACGAGACGCGCACGGGGCTGGCGGGGATGACGCCCCTCGGGCGCCTCGGGCAGCCGGCAGACGTGGCTGCGGTCGTCGAGTTCCTCGTCTCGGACGAGGGGCGCTGGATCTCGGGTCAGCTGCTCAAGTCCGACGGCGCGTTCTCAGCGCAGTACTGAGGGGACGGGGCCGATAGGGTCGCGATCAGTGCCCGCCGCCGAACTCGATCAGGCCCACGCCGACCGCGATGAGCGCGACACCGACGGCCATCATCGCCGAGAAGTGGTCCTTGAAAATCACCCGTCCCAGCACGGCGGTCAGCGCGACGCCGGCGGCCGCCCAGATGCCATAGGCGACGCCCACCGGCATCCCCAGAGCGAGGATCGTGCCGAGCAGCGTGAACGCGGCGAGGTAGCCGACCACGATCACGGGTATCCAGCGGCGGCGGCGCAGGCCCTCGGAGGCGCGCAGGCTCAGCGTCGCGGTGACTTCGCTCACGATGGCGAGTGACAGCAGCAGCCAGGTCACGGGGTGACCTCCGTCGCCTCGCGCTTGTGCGAGCCGAGCTCGACGAGCAGCACGCCGAGCACGATCACGCCGACGCCGATGATCTGCACCGGGCCCAGCAGCTCGCCGAACAGCACGGTGCCGAGCACCGCGGTGAGCACGACCCCGAACGCCGACCAGATGCCGTATGCGACGCCCACCGGCATCCCGCGATCGAGGACGACCGACAGCAGCCACAGCGAGCTGGAGTAGCCGAGCACCACGACGATCAGCCAGAGCGGATGCGTGAATCCCTCGGCGGCTCGCAGCGAGAGGGTCGCGGTGACCTCCAGGCCGATCCCGACCAGCAGGGGAGGCCATGCCGAGCGGCGGGGGCGGTCAGTCATCGGAGGGCCTTTCGTGGAGCGTCCGAGGAGGGGAACGCGTGGGCGGCGTGCGGGATTCCCTCGGCAGCTGCGGAGTGTCCCGGTGCGGTCGCGAGCGCGCCACGAGCGTCTGTCCTTCGGGCTTCCCGACGCCCGGATTCGGCGCGTGTTCGACCGACTTGTACGCTGGAGACATCCCCCGATCCACCCGGCAACTCGCGCGCCGGTGATCTCGGCGCGCGCTCACCATGCAAGGACGCAGATGAACGATTCCGCGGCACACCGCGACGACTGGACCGAGAGCGAAGAGCTGGCGGAGCGGATGATCCCGCTCATCGGAGCACTCCGACGCGAACACGACGTGGTCACCTCGCTGCACGGGCACCGCCTGCTCGGGCTCTCGGCGACCGGCCTCGTCGAGGTGCACGAACGCGTGGCCCAGCTCGGGCACGAGCGCCTTCCCCTCGACGACAGCCTGGCCGTGCTGGAGGCGATCCACGCGCTCGCTCCGGGTGCCTCGTCCCTCGACATCGCCCGCCTCGTCGCCGGGCACGCCGAGAGCGGCCAGTCGCTGGAGACGTACCTCGCCGAGGTGCTCGCTCCCGCGATGGGGGCCGTCGCCGCCGAACCCACCGATGTCGTGCTGTACGGCTTCGGACGCATCGGGCGCCTGCTCGCCCGCATCCTCATCGCCCACACCGGCGGAGGAAGCGGGCTGCGGCTGCGGGCGATCGTCGTCCGTCGCGGTGCCGAGAACGACCTGGCCAAGCGCGCGTCCCTGCTGCTGCGCGACTCGGTGCACGGCCGCTTCGCCGGATCCGTCACGGTCGACGAGGAGGCCGAGCAGATCATCGCGAACGGCACCCGCATCCAGGTGATCTACTCCGACGACCCGGCGACCATCGACTACACCGCCCACGGCATCCACGACGCCATCGTCGTCGACAACACCGGGCGCTGGCGCGACGAGGAGGGGCTCTCGCAGCACCTGCGCTCGAAGGGCGTCGCCCGCGTGCTCCTCACCGCGCCGGGGAAGAGTCCGCTCAAGAACATCGTGCACGGCATCAACGACGAAACGATCGCCGACACCGATCGCATCCTCTCCGCCGCCTCGTGCACGACGAACGCCATCACGCCGGTGCTCGCGGCGATCGACGAGGCGTACGGCGTCGTCAAGGGACACGTCGAGACCGTCCACTCGTTCACGAACGACCAGAACCTCATCGACAACTTCCACAAGGGCGACCGGCGCGGACGCTCGGCGGTGCTCAACATGGTCATCACCGAGACCGGGGCGGCGAAGGCCGTCGCCAAGGCGCTCCCGCAGCTCGAGGGCAAGCTCACCGGCAGCTCGATCCGCGTCCCCACCCCTGACGTGTCGCTCGCGGTGCTGCACCTGACGATCGAGCGGCCCGCGACCAAGGAACAGGTCAACGACTACCTGCGCCGCGTCTCGCTGCACTCCAAGCTGCGCCAGCAGATCGACTACGTGGAGAGCCCCGACGTCGTCTCCACCGACTTCGTCGGCTCCCATCGTGCCGGCATCGTCGACGGCCTCGCCACGATCGCCGACGAGGACACGCTCATCCTCTACGTCTGGTACGACAACGAGTTCGGCTACTCCTGCCAGGTGATCCGGGTGCTCGAGGTCATGGCAGGGTCGCACCCGATCGTGCTTCCGGAGCGTCGTGAGGTGACCCTGCAGGGCTGAGACCACCCGTGCGGAGCGTCGGTGGCGCCCGGCATGATGGGGTCATGAAGACCGCGACCCTGCTCGCCGAGCGCCTCCGATCGCATCGCCTCACCGCGCCGACGCGGACCGTCGCGGATGCCGCTCAGCACATGCTCGCGGTGCAGAGCCAGGACTTCACGGCCGGTCGGTGGGCGCTCGCGGTCCGCACGCGTGGCCCGGTGCGACTGCGTGACGTCGATCGCGCGTTCGACCGCGGCGACATCGTCCGCGGCTGGACCATGCGGGGAACACTGCACACCGTGCCGGCGCGCGACCTCGGCTGGGTGCTGGAGGTCACCGCCGGGCGGCAGCGGCAGCAGGCAGCCTCGCGGCACCGACAGCTGGGCATCGACGATGACATGGTCGCGGCGACCGTCCGGGTGCTCACCCCGGCGCTGCGCGACGGCGGGCGGACCCGCGCCGAGGTGTTCGAGATCCTCGCGGGCATCGGCATCGACCCGTCGGGACAGCGCGGCCTCCACCTGCTCTTCACCCTCACGATCGACGGCCTCATCTGCCAGGGGCCCGTCGTCGCCCGAGCGGGTGTCGCGCGGGAGCAGCGGTTCGTCCTCGTCGAGGAGCACATCGGCGAGCACGGCCGGCCCGACGACCCGCTCGCAGAGCTGTTCGTGCGCTACATCGACGGACACGGACCGGCGCGGGTGGCCGACTTCGCGTGGTGGTCGGGTCTCACTCTCGGACAGGCGCGCGAGGCGGCGGCCCGGGCCGCCGCACGCGTCGACGAGGTCGACGACGGACTGTTCGCCGCGCTCGCACCGCCCCGACGGGCGACGGGTGCCGCATCCGTCCACGCGCTCGGCGCGTTCGACGAGTACTACATCTCCTATGCCGACCGCACGGTCGTCTGCGCACCCGAGCGCCTGGCGGCCGTCGGCCCCGGCAAGAACGGGATGGTGCGCCCCACGATCGTCGAGGGCGGGCGTGTCATCGGAACGTGGTCGCATGCCGTCGCGACCCAGGAGGCGCCGCCCGAGCTGTTCGAGGAACCGACGGACCCGACCGCTGTGGCCGCAGCACTCGCGCGGTTCGCCCGCTTCTCCGACGGCTGACCATGCCCGTCTCCGTGAGCACCGTGCCCGTGAGCCGCGGGGGTCACTCGCTCGCGTGACGTCCGAGGAAGTTGTAGACCTCGTTGTCGTCCACGCCGGGGAACGCACCGCGGGGGAGCGGCGAGAACATGTGCGTGTGCACGCGGGCGCTCGGCCAGGCGCGGCCGTTCCAGCGCTCGGTCAGCTCGGCGGAGGGGCGACGGCAGCACGACTCGTCCGGGCAGGTCGACACGGCGCGGTCGCCGGTCTCGCGCCCGCGCCACCAGCGCGCGTCGTCGAACGGGACGCCGACGGTGACGGAGAACTCCCCGTCGCTGGATGAGCCCGTCTGCGTCGAGCACCAGAACGTGCCGGAGGGCGTGTCGGTGTACTGATGGTGCTCCGTGGTGCGGTTCTGCTGCGTGAACGCGGCCCGCGCCTGGAACTTCCGGCACACCCGCTGTCCCTCGACGGCGCCGGTGACGTCCATCGGCAGGGGCAGGTCGTCGTTCTCGTACACGCGGGTGATCGCCCCCGTCGCATCCACGCGTAGGAAGTGCAGCGACATGCCGAGGTGCTGGGTGAGCAGGTTCGTCATCCGCATGCCCGCGCTCTCGTGGGTGACGCCGAACGCGTCCCGGAAGTCCTCGACCGCGAGGTTGCGGTCCTTCTTGGCCTGCTGCAGGAACGCGACGGCCGCGGTCTCCGGCATCAGGCAGCATGCGGCGAAGTAGTTGATCTCCAGGCGCTGCTGCAGGAAGTCGGCGTAGTCGGTCGGCGGCGTGTGTCCGAGGTAGCGGTGCGCCATGGCCTGCAGCGCCATCGAGCGCAGGCCGTGGCCTCCGGGGATGGAGGCGGGCGGCAGGTAGATACGTCCGTTCTCGAGGTCGGTGACCGAGCGGGTGGAGTGCGGGAGGTCGTTGACGTAGATCAGCTCGAAGCCAAGCTTCTCGGCCATGATGCTCACGGTGCGGTGGGTGAGCGCGCCCTGCACGTGCCCCGCCGCCTTGAGGTGCTTCTCGGCGAGCTTCTCGATCTCGGGGAGGTAGTTGTTCTGCGCGCGCATCCGCAGCCGCAGCTCGGTGTTCGCGCGCCGTGCCTCCTCCGGCGTGGCGATGGCCTCGCGCTCGCGACGCTCGAGCTCGCGGTGCAGCCCGAGGACGGACTCGATGGTCTCGTCGCTCATCCCCTTCGTGACGCGGACCGGTGCGACGCCGAGCTGCCGGAAGACCGGGCTCGCCTGGGCGCGTTCGAGCTCGATCTCGAGAGCGGCACGCCGGTTCGGCGGCTCCCCGGAGATGAGGTCGGTCACCTCGGTGCTCGTGGCGTGCGCGATCGCCTGCAGCAGGGAGAGCTTGGGTTCGCGCTTGCCGTTCTCGATCAGGCTCAGCTGGGAGCCGGCGACGCCGACCAGGGCGCCGAGCTCGTCGAGCGTGTACCCGTTCTCCAGCCGGTGGTGGCGGATGCGGTGACCGAGAGTGGTGAGGTGGATGCCGGAGGACGCCATTCCTTGAGTCTAGCGAAAGAATCCAATTTCTTACCGCCGGATTCGGCCGAAAGTACCCCGAGAAGCAGAAGAAGATAGGTGCAACGCCCCACACTTCAAAGGAGCACCTGTCATGGCCATCGCCGAAGTCTTCACCCCCCGCACGTCTCCCGTCGCAGCGACGCGTACGTTCGGTGCGGCTCCGACGTATGACACCCCCGCCATGGCCGAGCTGGCCGCGTGGGTCGAGGAGATCCGCGCGCTCACCCAGCCCGACTCCGTGCACTGGGTCGACGGCTCGCGCGCCGAGAACGACTGGCTGCTGCGCGGCCTCGTCGACGAGGGCAAGCTGATCAAGCTCAACCCCGAGTGGCGTCCCGGCTCCTACCTCGCCCGCTCGCACCCCAGCGACGTGGCCCGCACGGAGGGGCGCACCTTCATCGCCTCCGAGCGGGAAGAGGATGCCGGCCCCACGAACAACTGGGCGGCTCCCGCCGAGATGCACCGGAAGATGGACGAGATCTTCGAGGGCTCGATGCGCGGTCGCACGATGTACGTCGTGCCGTTCTCGATGGGGCGCGTCGGCGGCCCCCTCTCGCACATCGGCGTGCAGATCACCGACAGCGCCTACGCGGTCACCTCGATCGGCATCATGACCCGCGTCGGCGACGCGGTCACGCGCCAGATCGCCGAGGGTGCGCCCTGGGTCAAGACCGTGCACACCGTCGGAGCTCCGCTCGCTCCGGGTGAGCAAGATGCCGAGTGGCCGTGCAACGACGACAAGTACATCGTCCACTTCCCGGAGACGCTCGAGGTCTACTCCTACGGCTCGGGCTACGGCGGCAACGCGATCCTCGCGAAGAAGTGCTTCGCACTGCGCATCGCCTCGGTGATCGCCCGTGACGAGGGCTGGCTCGCCGAGCACATGCTCCTCATCCGTGTGATCGACCCGCAGGGCAGGGCGTACCACGTGGCCGCGGCGTTCCCCTCGGCGTGCGGCAAGACCAACCTCGCCATGCTGCGTCCGACGATCCCCGGCTGGCGCGTCGAGACCCTCGGCGACGACATCGCCTGGATCCGTCCGGGTGAAGACGGCCGCATGTGGGCCATCAACCCCGAGGCCGGTTTCTTCGGCGTCGCGCCGGGCACCGGTGAGTCGACCAACGTCACGGCGGTCGAGACCCTGTGGGGGAACACGATCTTCACGAACGTGGCGCTCCGCCCGGACGGCGACGTGTGGTGGGAGGGTCTGACCGACCAGGCTCCCGCGAACCTCATCGACTGGGAGGGCAACGACTGGACGCCCGACTCCGGGCGACCGGCCGCGCACCCCAACTCGCGCTTCACGGTGTCGGCGGCGCAGTGCCCGCAGATCTCCGAGGACTGGGAAGAGGCCGTGCCGCTCGACGTCATCCTGTTCGGCGGACGTCGTGCCAGCAACGTGCCGCTCGTCGTCGAGGCCACCGACTGGACGCACGGCGTGTTCCTCGGCTCGAACATCTCGTCCGAGCGGACCGCCGCCGCCGAGGGCACCGTCGGGGAGCTGCGCCGCGACCCGTTCGCGATGCTGCCGTTCTGCGGCTACAACATGGCCGACTACTTCGGGCACTGGCTCGAGGTCGGTCGAGGGCTGCGGTTCGACCGCGCGCCGCGCATCTTCCAGGTGAACTGGTTCCGCCGCGGAGCCGACGGTCGCTTCCTGTGGCCCGGCTTCGGGGACAACTCGCGCGTCGTGGACTGGATCATCCGTCGCATCGCGGGGGACGTTCCGGCGGTCGACAGCCCGATCGGACGCCTGCCGCGTGTGGAAGACCTCAACCTCGACGGACTCGACATCCCCGCCGCCGACCTCGACGAGCTGTTCTCCGTCGACGCGGAGGCATGGAAGACCGAGGCCGACCTGACCGAGGCGTTCTACGACACCTTCGGCGACAAGGTCCCTGCGGCGCTGCGCGCCGAGCTGGCCTCGCTGCGCTACCGCCTCGCGAAGGCGTAGCTCCCAGACCGGTGCCGGTTCGGGGGAGCCGGCACCTTCGGGCTCGATGCCCGTCGAACCCGCGAAGGCGGGAAGTCAGAGACGAACCCATGGCTGAGTGGTCTCCGGCATCCCGCCTTCGTGTTCGCGCAATCCCCGGGGTGAGCGCGTCACGGCGCTAGGGTCGTGGTACCCGCGCCTGTGCGGTGTTGTTCTCCGGGGGAAATGCGATGCGGCAAGGTCTGATCGGCGGGGGCGTGCTCGCCGCGCTGTGGTTCTTCTTCGGCTGGCTGCCGTACTGGCTGTCCGCGGCCGGCGGGAGCCTGGCGACGCTGACGTACTTCGTTCCGACGCCCATGGGTCGCGGTGTCTTCGGAAGCCCGGTGCTGTGGGCCGTCGTCGTGCAGCTGCTCATGGCGGCCGTGCTGATCGCCGGGTTCGCGGCGCTCGTCTCTCGTCTCTCCGCGGGACGTGCGGTTTTCGCGGCGGGCTGGCTCGCCGCGATTCTGACCGCTTTCGCCATCGGCGCGGCCCTGGACCTCGGAAGCTTCGTCGTCGGAGCGGCGAGCTACGGGATCCGTGGCGCCATCGGCACCATGGGCGCCGCGGCGGAGACGACGTGGTGGGCGGTCGTCGTCGGATGGATCCCGGCAATCGTGAGCATGTGGGCAGGGCGGTCGCGCGGCGCGGATTCGGCGCCCGTACGCGATTCCGGGTCGAGAGCGCGCGTCGCCGTCGTGTCCGTCGTCGCGGCCGTCGCGCTGGTCCTTCTTCCCTTCGCGGCTCAGGCCGGGCACGACGCCGGGCAGGAGCAGCTGCGCCAGGAGCAGGCGGCGGCGCAGGAGCGGGCCGATCCCGGCGGGGCAGCGGCTCCGGATCCCTCCGCTCCCGGTGAGCCGGTGCCCACCGCGGCACCCTCCGACGGCTCGGCGGCCGAAGGGTCGTGCACCTCGGAGAACACGACGATCCTGGCGCCGGCGCCGGATGGCGCGACCGGGCACCGCGGGCAGGTGCTCGGACTCGTGAACGTGGCCGAGGAGCCGTGCACCATCGAGGGGTATCCCGACGTCGCGTACGGGGACCAGAACGGTCACCTCCTCGACGTGACCGTCGAGCGCGGCGACTCCTTCATGGCACAGGACCCTGGCCCCTCGCCGATCACCCTCCAGCCGGGGGAGTCGGCCTCGGCGGTGATCGGGTGGGACGCGAACTCGGTGAACGGACAGCTGGCCGCCAGCGCCCTGTGGATCGCGGTGCTCCCGGGGGAGGACCGGCTCTCGTGGGAGATGCCGCTGGACATCGTCTCCGGGGCCACCGTGCACGTCACGGCGTGGCAGACGGCGGTTCCGCCCGCCGGCTGACGGCTCAGGTGAGCAGCTGGTGCCGGGCGAGGTCGCGGTACAGCGGCGTCGACTCCACGAGCTCCGCGTGCGTGCCCTGACCCACCACGGTGCCGTCCTGCAGCACCACGATCAGGTCGCTGTCGACGACGGTCGAGAGACGGTGCGCGATCACGATGAGCGTCCGGTCGGTGGAGACCGCGTCGATGGCCTCGCGCATCCGCTGCTCGTTCACCCCGTCGAGCGACGAGGTCGACTCGTCGAGGAGCAGGATCGGAGCATCGGTGAGCAGGGCGCGCGCGATCGCGAGACGCTGACGCTCTCCGCCGGACAGCATCACGCCGTCCTCGCCGACGGGCGCTTCGATGCCGAGCGGGTTGCGCTCGAGCACGTCGCCGAGGTTGACCGCGCGCAGCACGCGCTCGCAGTCGGCATCCGAGGCATCGGGAGAGGCGAGTCGCAGGTTCTCCGCGAGCGTGCCGGCCAGCGTCGGGGCGTCCTGCTCGACGTAGCCGAAGTTGGCGCGGAGGTCATCGCGCGGATAGGTGCGCGCGTCGTGTCCGTGCAGTCGGATCGACCCTCCGGTCGGATCGTAGAAGCGCTCGATCAGCGACAGGATCGTGCTCTTGCCCGCGCCGCTCGGCCCGACCAGCGCCACCCGGGCGCCGCGGGGCACGGCGAACGAGACGCCACGCAGCACCTCGTGATCCTGCACGGCGGGTGAGGAATCCTCGGCCGACTCCAGGTGCGCGTCGGCGAGCAGGGTCCGCGCGGCCTGCGCCGCGGCCTTGCGGGCGGCGACGACGTTCTCCGGGTAGCGGAAGTGCACGTCGCGGAACTCGATGGCGGGGGCGTCCGGCGCGGCGGTCTCGCGGGGGAGCGCGGCGGCGATCGCCTCATCGTCCTGCGACTCGGTCGGCAGGTCGAGCACCTCCTGGATGCGCCCGAGCGCGCCGAGGGCCTGGTTCACCGAGGTGATCGCGCCGAAGGTCGTGGCCAGCGGCATCACGAGGAGGAAGAGGAACATGATGAACGAGATCAGCGCGGCGATCGTGATCGCGCCGGCGGCCACGCGGAACCCGCCCACGCCCAGGACCACGAGCAGCGAGAGCTGCAGCGCGATGCCGGAGACGGGCACGACGAGCGAGGAGATCTTGGCGATGCGCACGCCGATGCCGTAGGCATCCGAGGCGAGCCCGGACACGGCGGTCGTCTCGCGCTCGGTCGCACCGGAGGCGCGGATCGTGCGGATCGAGCCGACGGCCCGCTCCACGCCGGATGCCAGCTCGCCGACCTTCTCCTGCTGTGCGGTCGAGGCGGTGCGGATCCGCCCGCTCAGCAGCACGACGACCGCGACCGAGATGCCGATGACGACCACGATGAGCAGCAGCAGGACGGGGTCGATCAGCAGCATCGCGATGAGCGCACCGATGAACAGGACCGCGCTGCCGACGGCATCCGCGAGGCCCTGGGTGAGCACGGCATAGAGCAGCGTCGTGTCCGTGCCGACGCGGGAGACGAGGTCGCCGGTGCGGCGGGCGTCGAACTCCGACGTGGGCAGGTGCAGGATGCGGGCGATGAGCTGGCGACGGCTCGAGTAGACCACCGCGGTGCCCGTGCGCTGCAGCAGATAGTGCTGGAAGCCGGAGATGATCGACGACACGATCACGAAGCCGACCAGGAGCCAGACGAGTATGCCGATCCCGGTGTCGGACTGCACCGCCTCGATGACCTGGCCGACGAGCAGCGGTTGCACGAGCGATGTCGCGGCGCCGACGATGCTGAGCACCGCGACCACGATCAGGGTGCGCTTGTGTTCGAAGAGGAAGGGGAGGAGCTGGCGGAAGGTGGCGCGCGGGCCTTCGGGCTGTGCGCCACGTCCGCGGCGGCGTGCTGTCGCCGAACCGGACATGCGGGACCTCGATCTGGAGATGGTACTTCGACCGTACTTCGTTCGCGGGCGAATCCTATGGAGAGGCTGTATGCCGGTCAGGAGCGGCCGAACCGGCGGTGCGCCGCCTGCTTGCTCACGCCGAGCGCACTCGCGATCGCCTGCCATGAGTATCCGAGGTTGCGCGCACGACGCACGTTCGCCTCTTCGGCGCGGGCGACCTCGGTGCGCAGCTCGGCGAGCCGGTGCAGCGCGGCCAGGGGCTCGCTTCCGTCGTCCTGTGCGATCGCGGTGGGAAAAGTCATGATGCACCTCCGTCGTCAATATTCGTTGACGCTGGGCGCGTTGTCAATATCTGTTGACGATGCGATCGGTGACGGCTGACCGGATCGCAGAAGGGCACCCCGTCCGCAGACGGGGTGCCCTGGAGTGCCCTGGAGCGATGCGTGCGCCGAGAGGCTACAGCTCGACGGCCGCCGCGACGCCGAGGTCGTCGTCGTAGTCGTGGTCCTTCGTCTCGGGGCTGAAGATCAGCGCGATGAAGGTGAGCACGCCCATCGCCGACAGGTACAGGCCCACCAGCCACGGAGCGCCGCCCGCCGCCTCCCACAGCTTCAGGGCGATCAGCGGCGCGACGGCCGCACCGAGGATCGACGACACGTTGTAGGCGATCGCCGACCCCGTGTAGCGCACGTTCGTGGGGAACAGCTCGGGCAGCAGGGCGCCCATCGGACCGAACGTCGCCCCCATCAGCATGAACCCGAGCACCAGGAACGCTTGCGTGAGAGCCCCCGTGAACTTCGGGTCGACCGCGGGCAGGAGGAAGGTGTTGAACGTGAAGCCGAACACGATGATCGCGCCGGTGACCCACAGCAGGAGCTTGCGGCGTCCCACGGCGTCGGCGATCGGACCGGAGAGCAGCGTGAAGATGCCGAAGAACACCACGCCGATGATCTGCATCAGCACGAAGTCGGTGTAGCCGAAGCCGAGACCGGGGTAGAACTGGGCCGCGAACTTGACCGGATCGAAGTCGGCGCCCGTCGCCTCGGCAGCGGCCTTCGCGGCGGCGGAGGCGGTGGCCAGGGAGTCCGGCTTGGTGCCGTACGCGAGGGTGAAGTTCGTCATCAGGTAGAACAGCACATACGTCGCCAGCATGATGAACGTGCCGAGGATGAGCTGCTTCCAGTGGTACCGGAAGACGGTCGCCAGGGGCAGTTTGCGGATCGCGCCCTTCGTCTCGGCCTTCTTGAAGGTGTCGGATTCGACGAGCTTGAGCCGCACCCACAGCCCGATGATGACCATCACGGCGGAGAACAGGAACGGGATGCGCCAGCCCCACGACAGGAAGGCCTCGGACTTCAGGACCGGGTTCTCGGCGTGCGGCAGGAGCCAGTTGATCGCGAGGAAGAGGAAGTTCGCGATGATGAAGCCGAGCGGCGCGCCCAGCTGCGGGAAGGTGCCGTACCAGGCGCGCTTGCCCTTCGGGGCGTTCTCGGTGGCGACCAACGCAGCGCCCGACCACTCGCCGCCGAGCGCGAAGCCCTGCGCGAGGCGGAGGATCAGCAGCAGCAGCGCCGCCCACCAGCCGATGTCCTGGAACGTCGGCAGCAGACCGATCACGAACGTCGCGATGCCCATCGTGAGCAGCGACGCCACGAGCGTGGCCTTCCGGCCGAACTTGTCGCCGAAATGCCCGAAGACGACGGCACCGATCGGGCGGGCGACCATCGCGGCGCCGAACACCGCGAACGAGGAGAGGAGAGACGTGGTGTCGTTCCCGGTGGGGAAGAACAGCACCGGGAACACGAGGACGGCCGCTGTCGCATACGCGTAGAAGTCGTAGAACTCGATCGTCGTGCCGACGAGGCTCGCGGTGATGACGCGCGAGCGAGGGTTCGCCGGCGCAGTGGCAGTACTCATGGATCTCCTCCGATCAGCCCCTGGTATACCAAGGGACTCGGGTGAGTTTACGCCTTCCTGAGTGTTCGCTGTGTGCGCATGACGCCGGTCGTCGGTGCATTCGGGGCGGTGCGTAGAGTCGGAGGCAGGCGGAAGGCGGGAATCACACGATGACGACGAGGATGCTGCTCCTGGCGGACACCCACGTGCCGAAGCGGGCGCGACGGCTTCCGGACGCCGTGCTGCGCGCGGTCGAGGAGGCCGACGTCGTCGTGCATGCGGGGGATTGGGTGGACGCGGCCACCCTCGACCTGCTCGAAGCCCGGGCGCGGGTGCTGCACGGGGTGTGGGGCAACAACGACGGATCGGAGCTGCGGGCGCGGCTCCCCGAGGTCGCCCGGTTCCGGGTGGAGAGCGTCGACATCGCCGTCGTGCACGAGACCGGGCCGTCCCGGCAGCGGGAGGAGCGGATGGATCAGGCTCACCCCGGCGTGGATCTGCTCGTGTTCGGCCATTCGCACATCCCGTGGGACACGGCGTCGCCCCGGGGGATGCGGCTGCTGAACCCGGGATCACCGACCGATCGGCGCCGACAGCCCGTCTGCACCCTGATGTGGGTCGAGATCGACGGAGCCGCGGTGGACGCGACGCTCGTGCCGCTGTCCTGACCGCGGCCCTGGGCCCGGTCGGCCCTCACTCCTCCGTGTCGCCGAGCGCGGAGGATCCGACGAACGCCGCCACCGGCTCCACGAGCTGCTCGAGCTCCAGCACGACGAGACGGTTGGAACCGGCCTTCGTGGCGGGCGCGGGAACGTGGAGCGTGCGCTGCGGGCCGTTCCGCCAGTAGCGCCCGAGGAAGAAGCCGTTCACGAAGGCGTAGCCCTTGCCCCAGGCCGCGGTGTCGAGGAAGAGACCGGCAGGGTCATCGAGACGGAACTCGGCAGTCCAGGCCGTGGGCCCGGCCGCCACGGTCTCGGTCGCGGTGCCGATCCCTGCGCCGATTCCCGACGCGGACTCCGACGCGAGCGCAGCCGCGATGGCGGCGACGTCCAGCGGTGTCGAGCGCCACCCGTGCAGCGGTGCGCCGTCGAGCGACACCTCGCCGATCAGTCCCTTCTCCTCGCCGAGCCGGTGGTCGTAGTTCACCCGCCCCTGCTCCTCGACGAGGATGCGGAGGGTGCGTCCGGCCGGGATGCGCAGCGCGCGGTCGTGCCGGGTGCGGGAGAACGTGCCGACCGCCACGCCGTCGACGCTCACCCAGCCGAGGTCGCGCACCTCGTCGATGACCAGCAGACCGCCGTCGCCGTGCGGGAGGTCGATGTCGTAGCGCACGAGCGCGCTCAGGTGTCCGAGGGCGTCGAAGCTCTGCGGCTGCTCCGTGACGGATGCGGGGGCGGAGGCGGCCGCGTCGGCCCAGGGCCCGGTCGGGGTGAGCGGAGCGCGGAAGGCCGGTGCGGGAGACGCCCTGCGGGGAACCTCGTCGGGCACCGGAGCGTACTTCGCGATCACGTCGCGGAAGGCGAAGAACTTCTCCGTGGGCTCCCCGGCCTCGTCGAGCGGAGCGTCGTAGTCGTAGGAGGTGACCAGGGGCAGATAGCGGCCCTTGTCGTTCGCACCGTTCGTCAGGCCGAAGTTCGTGCCGCCGTGGAACATGTAGATGTTGACCGAGGCTCCGGCGGACAGGAGCGCATCGAGGTCGGCGGCCGCTGCGGCGACATCGGTCGTGTGATGGACCCCGCCCCACCAGTCGAACCAGCCGTCCCAGAACTCGGAGCACATCAGGGGTCCCGTCGGCTGGTGTCGGCGCAGCGTCGCCAGGCGCTCGGCGCTGCGCGACCCGAAGGAGCCGGTCTTGTGCAGCTCGGGGAGGCTGCCGTCGCTCAGCATCCGGTCGAGGGGCTGATCCACGGTCGTCAGCGGCACGGTGATCCCGGCATCGCGGGTGACGGCGACCAGGGCCTCGAGGTACGCCGTGTCGGAACCGTACGCGCCGTACTCGTTCTCGATCTGCACGAGCACGACGGGGCCGCCCCGATCGACCTGCCGCGGCGCGACGATGTCGTAGACCCGGCGCAGATAGGCGCTCACCTCGGCGAGGAAGGCCGGTGCCGAGGATCGCAGCTCGTCGACGCTGCCGGTGAGCCAGACGGGCAGCCCCCCGTTGTGCCACTCGGCGCAGATGTAGGGTCCGGGGCGCACGATCGCGTCCAGGCCCTCGGCGTGCACGAGGTCGAGGAAACGCCCGAGGTCGTTCCATCCGCTCGCATCCCACTCCCCGCGGCGGGGCTCGTGCGCGTTCCAGGCGACGTACGTCTCGATCGTGTTCAGCCCCATCAGCCGGGCCTTGCGGATGCGGTCCTGCCACTGCTCCGGGTGGACGCGGAAGTAGTGGATGGCGCCGGAGATCACCCGGTGGGGCTGTCCGTCGCGGAGGAAGTCGGTGTCGCCGAGGGAGAAGGTGGTCACGTGTCGTGGCGCTTTCGATGAGGCGGGCGAAGCCGGCCCCGACGCGAGGTCGGGGCCGGCTCGGCCGCGGGTGTTACTTGTTGACGGTGAAGCCCTGCGCGTTGCCGTACTCGACCAGCGCGTCCTGCCAGGCGGTGAGACCCTCGTTCAGGTCCGTGCCGTTCTGGTACGACTGGCCGACGGTGTCGCCGAAGATGCTGTTCGCGTAGACCTGGTAGGGCAGGTAGCTCCAGCCCTCGACCACGTCGTCCGCCGCGGCCGCGAGGACCTCGTTGATCTTCTGGCCACCGAAGTACTCCGGGGCGTCGGCGAGGAACTCCTCGCTCGACAGCTCGGCGGTCGTGGAGGGGAAGCCGCCGGACTCGAGGAAGATCGAGATGCTCTCCTCGGAGTTGTTCAGCCACCACAGGAAGCCCGCCGCCAGCTCGGGGTTCTTGCTCTGCTTCGTCACGGCCTGGCCGCCGCCGCCGTTCTCGGCGCTCGCCGGGGTCCCGTCGTAGGTCGGCATCGGCGCGACGCGCCAGTCGCCGGCGCCGTCGGGGGCGCCGGAGATGAGGTTGCCGGGCATCCACGCGCCGATCACGAGGCTGGCGAGGCTGCCGTCGCCGAGGCCGCGGAACCACTCGTCGCTCCAGCTGCCGTAGGGCGCGATCAGGTCCTCCTCGACGAGGCGGTTCCAGTTCTCGGTCCACTTCTTCGAGCCGGCGTCCTGCAGGTCGATCGTGACGTCGGTGCCCGAGGTCTCGAACGGCTTCCCGCCGGCCTGCCAGATCATCGACGTCGCGAAGCCCGCGTCGCCGGTGTCGTTGGTGATGTACGCGTCCGGGTTCGCCGCGTGGATCGCCTTGGCGGCCTCGTAGTACTCGTCCCAGGTGGTGGGCACGTCGACGCCGGCGGCGTCGAAGACGGCCTTGTTGTAGAACAGTGCCATGGGGCCCGAGTCCTGCGGCAGACCGTAGATCGCATCGCCGTTCGTGACCGAGTTCCAGGTGGAGGCGGTGTAGTCGTCCTCGAAGTCGGCGAACCCGTAGGGGGCCAGGTCGGCGAAGGCGTCGGTCAGCGCGAACTGCGGGAACGCGTAGTACTCGATCTGCACGACGTCCGGAGCGCCGGAGCCCGCCTTGATGGCGTTCTGCAGCTTGGTGTACTCCTCGTTGTTCGTGCCGGCGTTGACGAGGTTGACCTTGACGTTCGGGTACTCCTTCTGGAACGCCGCGACCTGGGCCTCGGCGGACGGCGTCCAGGACCAGTACGTGATCTCGCCGCCCTTCTCGAGCGCGGCCTCGACCGAGTCGAAGGATCCTGCGCCCGCGCTGCCGCCGTCGCCGGCGTCGGTGCCGCCGCCGGTGCTGCATCCGGCCAGGGCGATGGCCGCCACGGTTCCTGCGGCGAGCACCGCGAGGGTGCGCCGCGTCGGAGAGGGAAGGTGCTTCATTGCTGTGTCCTTTCGGGAGGTGCGGACCGTCGTCGGGCCGCGGTGGTGATGCAGAGGGTGCGGGGAGCTACTGCTTGACGCTTCCCGCGGTGAGACCTGACTGCCAGAAGCGCTGCAGCAGCAGGAAGGCGATGACGATCGGGATGATCGTGAGGAGCGAGCCCATGATCACGAGGTTGTAGATCGGCTGCGATCCCGCGCCGATGGCCTGGGCGCTCCACTGGTTGAGCCCCACGGTGAGGGGATACCAGGCGGGGTCGGAGAGCATGATGAGGGGCAGGAAGTAGTTGTTCCAGGTGGCGACGACCGTGAACAGCGCGACCGTCACGATGCCGGGAGCCAACAGGCGCATCGAGATCGTGAAGAACGTGCGGAACTCGCCGGCGCCGTCGATGCGCGCGGCTTCGAGCAGCTCGGTCGGCACCGATTCGGAGGCGAACACCCAGATCAGGTACAGACCGAACGGGCTGATGAGGGACGGGATGATCACCGCCCACGGGGTGTTGGTCAGACCGAGCTCGCTGAACAGGAGGAAGGTCGGCACCGCGAGGGCGGTTCCGGGCACGGCCACCGCGCCGAGGACGACCGCGAACACCGCGCGACGCCCCGGGAAGCGGAACTTCGCGAGTCCGTAGCCGGCCATGGTGGCGAGCAGCGTCGCCCCTCCGGCACCGACGACGACGTACAGGAGGGTGTTGCCGAGCCAGCGCAGGAAGATGCCGTCGCGGTACGAGAACGTGGCGATGAGGTTGTCGAAGAACGCGAAGTCGTCGGCGAACCAGAGGCCGAACGAGCTGAACAGGCCTGCCTGCGTCTTGGTGGAGCTGAACAGCAGCCAGACCAGCGGGACGAGCGTGTACAGCGCGTACACGATCATGACGATCAGCAGCGTGTTCGATTTGCGGGGGTTCATCGGGTCGTGGCGTCGGCGCGAGGGGCGGGCGAGGGGGAGTGCCATGTCAGCGCACCTCCGACTTCGAGCCGCGCAGCTGCACGACGTAGGCGATGACCGCGGTGATGACGCCCATGATGATGGCGATGGTCGCGGCGTAGTTGAACTGCTGCCCGGCGAACGACAGGTTGTACGCGTACATGTTCGGGGTGAAGAACGTCGTGATCACGTTCGGTGCCAGCGGGCGCAGGATGTTGGGCTCGTTGAAGAGCTGGAAGCTGCCGATGATCGAGAAGATCGTCGCGATGACGAGGGCTCCGCGCACCGACGGGATCTTTATCGAGAAGATCGTGCGCCACGCTCCGGCGCCGTCTAGTGACGCGGCCTCGTACATCTCCGTCGGGATGGTCTTCAGCGAGGAGTAGAAGATCAGCATGTTGTAGCCGACGAACTCCCACGTGACGATGTTGCCGATCGAGAGGAGCATCCACTCCTTCGCGAACGGCGTGATCGCATCGACCCCGAGGAAGTCGTTGATGTTGCTCGTGAGGCCGAACTGGTCGCCGTAGATGTAGCCCCACATGAGCACCGCGACGACGGCGGGCACGGCATAGGGCAGGAAGATCAGGATGCGGAAGAAGGACGCTCCCCGCAGACGTGCGCTGTCGAGGGCGAGAGCGGCGCCGAGCGCGAGCAGCAGCATGATCGGCACCTGCACGACGAGGAAGATCAGCACGCGGCCGAACGCCTCCCAGAACTGCGGGTCGGTGAGGGCACGGACGTAGTTGTCCACGCCGACGAACGCGGTGCCGCCGATGAGCTTCTCCTGGAAGAAGCTCAGGTACAGGGCATAGGCGAGGGGCGTGAGGAACACCAGGGCGAACACGACCATGAACGGGCCGACGAAGGCCCAGCCCTTCCAGTCGCGCTTGTCGCGGCGCCGGACGCCGGGGGCGCCCAGGGCTGCGGGGATTTCAGTCGTCATCGACGAGTCCTTCTTACGATCCGGGCGCACCATGCACCGTGTGTCAACGTCAACATATTGGATGGACTGGTAGTGTGTCAACGTCAACATATGAGGGGATGGGTGATCGTGACCCCAGAGCATCCGACCGAGACGTCACCGCGTCGTCGTGAGCCCTCCATGGAAGACGTCGCCCGCGCAGCCGGGGTCTCCGGACAGACCGTCTCCCGTGTCGTGAACGCCCGGGGATATGTCGGCGCCGCCACCCGCGAGCGCGTCGAGGCCGCGATGCACAGCCTCGGCTACCGGCCGAACAGCGCCGCCCGTGCGCTGCGCTCCGGTCGCTTCCGCACGATCGGCGTCGTGATGTTCTCGTTCAGCTCCTACGGCAACCAGCGCACGCTCGATGCGATCGCGGTGCGCGCCGCCCAGCTCGGCTACGCCCTCACCCTCATCCCGGTGGAGTCGAGCGCGGGCGAGACCGTCGCCGGCGCCTTCCGTCGGCTGGAGGAGCACGCGGTCGACGGCATCATCATCGTGATCGAGGCGCATCAGCTCGACGAAGCCGACATCGAGATCCCCGAGGCGCTGCCCGTGGTATTCGTCGACTCGAACCGCGGCGAGACCCACCCGTTCGTCGACACCGACCAGGCGCAGGGCGCGCGGCTCGCGACCGAGCACCTTCTCGATCTGGGCCACGACACGGTGTGGCACGTCACCGGTCCCGCACGCTCCTACTCCGCCGAGCGTCGTCGCGAAGCCTGGCGGGAGACGCTCGAGAAGCACGGGCGGGCCGTGCCGGAACCGCTGTCGGGGGACTGGACCGCGGCATCCGGCTATGCGGCCGCTGTCGAACTGCGCGGACTCGACGACGTCACCGCCGTGTTCGCCGCGAACGACCAGATGGCGATCGGCGTGCTGCGGGCCTTCCACGAGATCGGCCGCGATGTGCCGGCCGACGTCAGCATCGTCGGATTCGACGGACTGCCGGACGCCGCCCAGCTGTGGCCGCCGCTGACGACGATCCAGCAGCATCCGGAGCGGGTCGGTGCGCTCGCCGTGGACGCGCTGCTGGCCGAGCTCGACGGGGTCGAGCGCCAGCAGACGCCGCTCGTCGGCACGGAGCTCATCGTGCGGGAGAGCACGGCGGCACCGCGGAAGCGCTGAGCCGCTCCGGCGTCAGCTCGCGACGAGAGGGGCGGGGAGCCTCCGGATCAGCGCCAGATCGCGGCGATCGCGGCGTTGGCGGCGGTGAGGATTCCGACCAGCCAGAACACCGCGGGCGGGATGGCTGCTCCACGCCGCTGGCGACCCAGACCGATTCCGAGCAGCGCGCCGATGACGAGCAGGATCACGAGCTTCACGCCGATCTTGACGTAGTTGAGCTCGTACGAGATGCCCCACGGCGCGGCGAGAGCGAGGCCTGCGACCGCGGCGATCGCCATGCCGATGTTCATCAGACGGGTGAACTCCCGCTTGCCGCCGAACGCCTGCACGGCCCAGGAGCCGAAGAGCACGGCGAATCCGATGAGGTGGACGAACAGCACGATGTGGCGGAGGGTCTCCATGCCCTCACCGTACGAGCGCGGAGCCCTTCTGCGCTAGCAAGGGCAGGCTGACCTCAGCCGCGCAGCTCCCGCGTCACCAGGGCGGTGCGCAGTGCGGCATCCGCGGCCTCGGCGCCCTTGTCCTCCTTGGAGCCTTCGAGGCCGGCGCGGTCGAGACCCTGCTGCTCGTCATCGAGGGTCAGCACTCCGAAGCCGACCGGCTTCCCGGCGTCCAGTGCGACGCGCGTGAGGCCGTCCGTGGTCGCGGCCGAGACGTACTCGAAGTGAGGTGTGCCGCCGCGGATGATCACGCCGAGGGCCACGACCGCATCGGCTCCTCCGGCGAACGCCGCCTGCGCGGCGATCGCGAGCTCGAACGAGCCGGGCACGCGCACCAGCCGATGGGTCGCCTGGGCGGCGTCCAGCACCCGCTCGGCGCCGGCGATCAGCCCGTTCGAGATGGTCTCGTGCCAGGTTCCGGCGATGATGACGACGTTCAGACCGCGTCCGTCGATGTTGCCCGTCTCGGGTGCTCCTGCGCCGCTCATTTGTCGTCCTCTCCGTGGGCGAGCGCCTCTGCGAGTTCCGCTTCGCCGATGATGTGACCCATCCGGTCACGCTTGGTCTCCAGGTACTGGTGGTTGTTCGGGCCGACGCCGACGATCAGCGGGACCTGCTCCACGACGTCGAGTCCGAGCTCGCGCAGCTGCGCGACCTTGTCCGTGTTGTTCGTCAGCAGGCGCACCTTCGACACGCCCAGGTCCGCGAGGATGCCGGCCGCCGCGGCGTAGTCGCGGGCATCGGCGGGCAGCCCGAGCGCGAGGTTGGCGTCGACGGTGTCGAGCCCCTCCTCCTGCAGGCTGTAGGCGCGCAGCTTGTTGATGAGGCCGATGCCGCGCCCCTCGTGGCCGCGCATGTAGATGACGATGCCGCCCTCCTGCTCGATGGCGTCGAGGGCGGAGTCGAGCTGGGGGCCGCACTCGCACTTCAGCGAGCCGAACGCCTCGCCGGTCAGGCACTCGGAGTGTACGCGCACCAGCGCGGTCTCGCCGGGCTCGCCGGACACCACGGCGATGTGATCCGTGCCCGTGACGCGGTCCTTGTAGGCGAGGAAGCGGAACGTGCCGTGCGTGGTCGGCACCGTGGCGTCCGCGCGCAGGCTCACGCGCCGCCCACGGTGCGCGCCCGGAGTCGCACCCTCGGGGTCGATCTCGTTGAGGTGCGCGATGAGCTGCTCGATCGTGATGACGGGCACGCCGTCGCGGGCGCCCAGCTCCAGCAGTCCGGGAAGGCGCATCATGCTGCCGTCCTCGGCGACCACCTCGGCGATCGCGCCGACCGGGCGGAGACCCGCGAGCTTCATGAGCTCGACGGCGGCCTCGGTGTGGCCGCTGCGCTCGCGCACGCCGCCGTCGACCGCCCGCAGCGGGAGCACGTGTCCGGGGCGGATGACGCTGGTCGCGGTCGACGCGGCATCGGCCAGCACGTTGAGGGTGTGGGCGCGGTCGTGCGCGCTGATGCCGGTCGTGACACCGGAGGCGGCGTCCACGCTCACGGTGTACGCGGTGGACCGCGCATCCTCGCTCGCCGCGACCATGGGCTGCAGGTTCAGGTGATCCGCGAGGTCGGTGGGCATCGGCGCGCAGATGAATCCGGACGACCAGCGCACGGTCCACGCCACCCACTCGGGGGTCGCGAGCTCGGCCGACAGGATCACGTCGCCCTCGTTCTCGCGGTTCTCGTCGTCGGCGACGAGGACGGGACGCCCGGCGCGCAGCGCCTCCAGGGCCTCGGGGATGGTGGAAAGGCTCATCGCGAGCCTCCTTCCGATGCGGCGCGGAACGCGAGCAGGCGCTCGACGTGGCGGGCGAGGATGTCGGTCTCGAGGTTCACGCGGTCGCCGGCCGCGCGGGTGCCGAGGGTTGTCGCGGCCAGGGTCTCCGGGATCAGGGAGACCTCGAACCAGGGGGCGGGGTCGGCGGGGGCGCTGACCGCGCTCACGGTCAGCGAGGTGCCGTCGACCGAGATCGAGCCCTTGTCGACGACGAGGGGGGCGAGGTCGGTGGGCAGGCTGATGCGCAGCACGCTCCACTGCGCGCCGGGTCGCACCTCGAGCACGGAGCCGGTGCCGTCGACATGACCCTGCACGATGTGCCCGCCGAGTCGCGCACCGACCGGCATCGCCTTCTCGATGTTCACGCGGGTGCCGACCGTCGCCGACCCGATCGCGGCGACGTCGAGCGTCTGCTTCATCACATCGGTGTCGAAGGTGTCGGCGGTCGAACCCACCACGGTCAGGCACACGCCGGAGACCGCGATGGACTCGCCGTGCACGGCGTCCGCTGCGGCGCGAGGGGCGCGCACGGTCAGGCGCCATCCGTCGCCGGAGGGGGCGATCGCGGTGATCTCGCCCATCTCCTCGATGATTCCGGTGAACATCAGGCGGCTCCTTCGTTCTGGGGGTCGGTGTCGTGCGCGGGGTGCGCGATCGCGAGCAGGTCGGGCCCGAGGGGGACCCACTCGTCGACGGTCAGGCGTCGCGCCTGGTCGATGGATCCGACGCCGATGTCGGTGAGGGCGAGCCGGTCGCCGCCGAGCAGCACCGGGGCGATGTAGGCGAGCACGCGGTCGGCGAGCCCGGCCTGGAGGAAGGCGCTGGCCAGCGTGGGGCCGCCTTCCACGAACAGGCTCTGGATGCCGCGGGCGTGCAGCTCGGCCACGACCGCGGGGAGGTCGTGGGTGTCGAAGAAGAGCGGGGCGTGCGGATGCCGGTGCACCGCGGCGTCGGCCGGGGTGGGACGCGACCCGATGATCACCGGGATCGGCTGGTGGGGGAGCAGGGCGTCGCCGTCGCGGGCGGTGAGCGCGGGATCGTCGGCGAGCACGGTGCCGGTGCCGACGGCGATGGCATCGGCCTCGGCGCGGCGGCGGTGCACGTCGGCCCGGGCGGCCGGTCCGGTGATCCACTGGCTCGATCCGTCGGCGGCGGCGGCGCGGCCGTCGAGGCTCTGCGCCCACTTGACCGTGATGTGCGGGCGACCGAGCTGCTGCGCCGTGAGCCAGCCGTCGATCAGTGCGCGGGCGGCCTCGGCCTGCTCGCCGGACTCGACGTCGACCCCGGCGGCGCGCAGGCGCTCCGCGCCCCCGCCGGACACGGCCCCCGGATCGTCGAGGGCGTAGACGACACGGGCGATACCCGCCTCGATGAGTGCGACCGCGCACGGGCCGGTGCGTCCGGTGTGGTTGCAGGGCTCCAGGGTGACGACGGCCGTGGCTCCGTCGGCCGCACCGGGCGCGAGCTTCGAGAGCGCGTCGACCTCGGCGTGCGGGGTACCGGCGCCGTGGTGCCAGCCCTCGGCGAGGACCGTGCCGTCGGGGGAGAGGATGACCGCGCCGACCTGCGGGTTCGCTCCGCGCGGTCCACGCGTGGCGAGCCGGAGCGCGCGATCCATCGCGCTGCGCTCTGCCGCGTTCACTGCCATCCGTCGTCCTCCTCTGAGACTCCGAGGTCGGGCGGGGTGGCGGAACGGACGCACGGATGCGTCTCGTGCTGCCTCCCTTCCGGACTAGCGAGGTCTCCCTCGCATCACCGTCGGTCCCGGAGTTCCACCGGATCGGCATCCCGATCTCTCGAGACGCTCGCGGACTGTCACCGCCGGTTCGGATTCCCACCGACCCCGGAGCACGTTGTTGCTCTGAGTGTACTCAACGCGTCCGGCCGCATTTCATTCCAAGACATGGACCGGGTCCGCAGGGCCACGCGGACGGTCACTTGAGCAGGCGCGAGAGCCGCCGGTCGGCGAGCACCTTGCCACCGGTCTGGCAGGTCGGGCAGTACTCGAGCGAGCGGTCGGCGAAGAACACGCTGCGGACCGTGTCGCCGCAGACCGGACACGCCTCACCGCGGCGGGCGTGCACCTGCATGCCGCGCCGCTTGGCGTCCTTGAGGTCGGCGGGCGGCTTGCCCGAGGCCTCGGCGACCGCCTCGGTGAGCGTCTCGCGCATCGCCGTGAACAGCCGGTCGATCTCGGCGTCGTCGAGCGTGCCGGCGATCGCGTAGGGCGACATGTGCGCGGCGTGCAGGATCTCGTCGGAGTAGGCGTTGCCGATGCCGGCGATCACGGCCTGGTCGCGCAGCAGCCCCTTGATCTGCATCCGCCGCTCTTCCAGGAGGCCGGCGAAGGCCGCGCGGGTGAACGCGGGGTCGAGTGGATCGGGGCCGAGGCGCGCGATGCCGGGGACCTCCTGCGGATCGCGCACGACGTAGACGGCCAGCGATTTCTTGGTCCCGGCCTCCGTCAGGTCGAATCCGCTGCCGTCGTCGAGGGCGATGCGCAGCGCGATGGGGGACTTGCCCGGTTTGATGAGCGTGGTGGGGAGGGTCTCGTACCACCGCAGCCAGCCGGCCTTCGCGAGGTGGAACACGAGGTGCAGCTCTTCGCCGCAGGAGAGCACCACGAACTTGCCGAGCCGAGCCGACGCCGTGATCGTCGCACCCTGCAGCGCGGTGATCGGCGGGTCGTAGGTCTTCAGAGCAGCGATGGCGGCGACGGACGCGCGCGTGATGGTGCGGCCGACGGCGCGCTCGGCGAGGAAGGCGGTCAGGCCCTGGACCTCCGGCATCTCCGGCATGCACTCATCCTGTCACCGGCGTCCGACACTGTCACCCGTCGGTGGCGAGGGCCTCGAGGATCGGCCAGTCGACCGGGGCGCGGTCGTCCTCCGGCAGGAGCCCGGCGACCCAGCCGTCGTCGCGACCTCGCGGGCTCGTGAGCGCCTGGCGCTGCAGCCCCTCGTAGCGGAAGCCGAGGGCGCGGGCGGCGCGGGCGGAGGGGATGTTCCCGGCGACGGCCTGCCAGCGGATGCGCACGAGTCCGAGCTCGGCGAATCCCCAGTCGATCACGGCATGTGCGGCCTCGGTCAGGTACCCCCTGCCGCGTGCCGACGCCACGACCCAGTATCCGAGCTCCGCGTGCCGGCCCGTGAAGTGCTCGGTGATGCCGTGCAGCCCGATCATCCCGACGAGCTCGTCGCCGGCGTACATGCCCCACACGGTCTCCGCGCCCTCGGCCCACCATCCCGCCACCAGGCGCACGAACTCCTCGGCGTCCTCGCGGTTGTACGGGCTCGGGACGGTCGTCCAGCGGGAGATCTCCGGCTCCTGGCACGCGTCGGTGATGGCGTCGACATCCGCCTCGGTGGGTGCCCGGAGCACGAGTCTTTCGGTGGTCAGGGTGGCCGATCGCATCAGACAAGCCTAAGCGGCGGGCCGCAGTGTCGGTGGGCGCGACTAGTCTTGTCCGGTGACTGTTCCGGGGATTCTGCGCGCCTTGGAAGAGGCGTCTCTGTACCGTGACGCCCTGCAGTGGGCGCACACCGACGCCGACCTCGGTCTGGTCGATGGGCTCGACGCTCCGGCCCTCGCCGGGCTGATCGAGAAGCGGGCGGCGGCGGGACATCCGGCCGCGCTCCTCGCCGTCGTACCCACGGGGCGACGGGCGGAGAGTCTGGCGCTGGCGATGCACGCCTACCTGCCCGACGCCGACATCCTCACCTTCCCCGCCTGGGAGACGCTCCCGCACGAGCGGCTCAGCCCGAGCCCCGACACCGTCGGCCAGCGCCTGCAGACGCTGCGCCGCATCGCCGAGTGGTCCGGAGACCACCCGCTCGTCGTGGTCGCCTCGGTGCGCGCGGCGCTCCAGCCGATCGCGGGCAACCTGGGCGAGATCGCCCCGCTCGAACTCGCGGTCGGCAGCCGGGGCACCGAGCTCGATCGCGTGGTCGAGCAGCTGGTCGAGCGCGCCTACTCGCGCGTGGACATGGTGTCGCGGCGTGGCGAGTTCGCGGTGCGCGGCGGCATCCTCGACGTGTTCCCACCCACGTCGGAGCATCCGTACCGGGTCGAGTTCTTCGGCGATGAGATCGATCAGATCCGCGCGTTCTCCGTCGCCGATCAGCGCTCGCTCCCCGGCGACGTCGCCGGTGTCGACCTGCCGCCCACCCGCGAGCTGCTGCTGACGGCCGACGTGCGCGAGCGCGCCGGCGCGCTCGTCGCCGGCTTCCCCGCCATCGCGGGCATGCTCGAGAAGATGGCCGAGGGCATCCCGGTCGAGGGCATGGAGTCGCTGCTGCCTGCGGTCGCCGGTCCGCTGAAGTCCCTGGCCGAGTACCTCCCGGCCGGGAGCGCCACCGCGGTGGTCGACCCCGAGCGGTCGAGCGCTCGCGCCATCACGCTGGGAGAGACGAACCGCGAGTTCCTCGACGCCGCCTGGAGCGCCGCGACGTCCGGTGCCTCCGCGCCCATCGACCTGGGCGCCGGCGACTTCCTGACGATCGCCGAGCTGCGGGAGGTGGTGCGCGACCGCGGCGGCGTGTGGTGGCGGTTGAGTCCGTTCGGCGCGGGTCTCGGCGAGGGCGATGTGGAGGCGGCGAACCTCAGCGCCGCCGTGATCCCGTCGTTCCACGGCAACGTCGACGGCGCGATCTCCTTCGTCGAGGCGAAGGTCACCGACGGCTGGCGGGTCGTCGTGATCGCGGCCGGTCACGGTCTGGTCGACCGGGCGCGCGATGTCCTCGCCGACCGCGGCCTGGCCGCGCGCGTCGTCGAGACGCTCACCGATGCGCCCGAGGGCGGTGTCGCGACCCTCGTCACCGGATCCGTCGAGGCCGGGTTCCAGGTGGCGGAGGCGAAGCTCGCGGTCCTCACCGACAACGAGTTCTACGGCCGCACGATCGGCGGCGACCAGCGCGTCGTCAAGAAGCTCGCCTCGCGACGCAAGAACGTGGTCGACCCGCTCCAGCTCAAGCCGGGCGACTTCGTCGTGCACGCCACGCACGGCATCGGCCGCTTCGTCGAGATGACGCAGCGCGAGGTCTCCACCGGCGGCCGCAACGCCACCAAGTCGATCCGCGACTACCTCGTGCTGGAGTACGCGCCCTCGAAGCGGGGGTACCCGGGCGACAAGCTGTTCGTGCCCACCGATCAGCTCGACCTGCTCTCGAAGTACGTCGGCGGCGAGGCCCCGACGCTCTCCAAGATGGGCGGCAGCGACTGGTCGCAGGCCAAGGGCAAGGCGCGCAAGGCCGTCCGCGACATCGCCGTCGAGCTCGTGAAGCTCTACTCCGCCCGCATGAGCGCGAAGGGCCATGCGTTCGGGCCGGACACCCCCTGGCAGCGTGAGCTGGAGGAGGCGTTCCCGTTCGCGGAGACCCACGACCAGCTGCAGACGATCGACGAGATCAAGGCCGACATGGAGCGACCGATCCCGATGGACCGGCTGCTGTCGGGCGACGTCGGCTTCGGCAAGACCGAGGTCGCCGTCCGTGCTGCGTTCAAGGCGATCCAGGACGGCAAGCAGGTCGCGATGCTCGTGCCGACGACGCTGCTGGTGAAGCAGCACCTCGAGACGTTCACCGAGCGTTTCGCGGGCTTCCCGGTCAAGGTGCGGCCGCTGTCGCGCTTCCAGACCGACAAGGAGGCACGGCTCACGCTGCAGGGCCTGCTCGAGGGATCGGTCGACATGGTGATCGGCACCCATCGCATCCTCACCGATCAGGTGCTGTTCAAGGACCTCGGCCTGATGATCATCGACGAGGAGCAGCGGTTCGGCGTCGAGCACAAGGACGCGCTCAAGAAGATGAAGACCAACGTCGACATCCTCGCCATGAGCGCCACGCCGATCCCGCGCACGCTCGAGATGGCGGTCACCGGCATCCGGGAGATGTCGACGCTCGCGACGCCGCCCGAGGACCGGCATCCGATCCTCTCGTTCGTCGGACCGCGCAGCGACAAGCAGATGGCGGCGGCGATCCGACGGGAGATCCTGCGCGAAGGGCAGATCTTCTTCGTGCACAACCGCGTGCAGTCGATCCAGCGCGTGGCCAGCGAACTCGCCGAGCTCGTCCCGGAAGCCAGGATCGCGGTCGCGCACGGGCAGATGGGCGAGCACCAGCTGGAACAGGTCGTCGACGACTTCTGGGAGCGCAAGTTCGACGTGCTCGTCTCGACCACCATCATCGAGACCGGTCTCGACATCGCGAACGCGAACACGATCATCATCGACCGCGCCGACAAGTACGGACTCAGCCAGCTGCACCAGCTGCGCGGCCGCGTGGGACGAGGGCGCGAGCGCGCGTACGCGTACTTCCTGTACGACGAGATGAAGCCGCTGAGCGAGACCGCGGCCGACCGTCTGCAGACCATCGCCGTGAACAACGATCTGGGCTCGGGCATGCAGGTCGCGCTGAAGGACCTCGAGCTGCGCGGGGCGGGAAACCTCCTGGGCGCCGAGCAGGCCGGACACATCGCGGGCGTCGGATTCGACCTGTACCTGCGGATGATCGGCGAGGCCGTGGCGACCTTCCGCGGCGACGAGGTCGAGACCGGGCAGGAGCTGCGCCTGGAGCTGCCGCTCGATGCGCGCATCCCCGAGTACTACATCGACAGCGAACGGCTGCGCCTCGAGGCGTACCAGAAGCTCTCGGCGGCCTCGGCGGCGACCGCGAAGGACGAGGCGATCGATCTGGTCATCGAAGAGCTCGTCGACCGGTACGGCACGCCGCCCGAGGAGGTCGAGGGACTGTTGGCGATCTCGCGGCTGCGTCGCCGTGCCGCCCGTGCGGGGCTCACCGACGTCGTCGTGATGGGCTCGAACCTGCGCATCGCGCCGGCACGCCTCGAGGACTCGATCAAGGTGCGGCTGCAGCGGCTGTATCCCAAAGCGAAGCTCGTGGCCGGGGGAGAGGCCCTGGTCGTGCCGATGCCCACGGTTCCCGCCGCGGTGGGAGTCGGCGTCGAGCCGCTTCCCGATGCCGAGCTGCTGGCCTGGGTGGAGCAGCTCTTCACCGCGATCTTCCCGGAGCCGGTCAAGACCGAGTGAGGCGCGGGAGCGGTGCGCGGGACTAGTCTGGCCGCATGTTGTACGAGCACCTCGGGGCTCGCCCCCGCATCCATGACACCGCCGTCATCGCCCCCACCGCCGTGGTCTCCGGCGACGTGGAGGTCGGACCGGGTTGCCAGGTGCTGCACGGCGCCGTGATCACCGCGGAAGGCGGACCCATCACGCTCGGCGCGCACGTGATCGTGATGGAGAACGCGCTCATCCGGGCGACGGCGGCCAACGCCGTGCACATCGGCGCGCACACGCTGATCGGCACGCTGGCGAGCATCGCCGGGGCGACCGTGGGCGAGGAGGTCTTCTTCGCGTCCGGGGCCCGCATCTTCAACGGCGCGCTGATCGGAGACCGCTGCGAGGTCCGGGTCAATGCGATCGTGCATCGTCGCGCCGTGCTGCCGGAGGGCACCGTGGTCCCGATCGGATGGGTGGCGGTAGGCGATCCCGTGCAGCTGCTCTCGCCGGATCGGGAGGGCGAGATCGCCGCAGCCCAGCCCGAGCTCGACTTCCCCGGTCATGTGTTCGGCGTCGACCGGGACACTCCCGACCTGATGGTGCAGCTCACCGAGCGGTACGGCAGCTCGCTCGCGCGGCACGCGCACGACAGGGAGATCGGCTGATCGCGGCCCGGCCGCGGAGAACGACGAAGCCGGGCGCCCCCGCGGACGCCCGGCTTCCTGTCGTTCGGATCAGATGACGCCCTGGGCGAGCATCGCCGCGGCGACGCGCTCGAAGCCGGCGATGTTGGCACCGGCGACGTAGTCGCCGCCGACGCCGTGACGCTCTGCGGCGTCGAAGGCGGCGTCGTGGATGTCGGCCATGATCTCGCGGAGCTTGTTCTCGCTGTCGCCGAAGGTCCAGCGCTGGCGGGAGGCGTTCTGGCTCATCTCGAGCGCGGAGGTCGCGACACCGCCGGCGTTCGCGGCCTTGCCGGGAGCGAACAGCACCCCGGCCTTCTGGAACGCCTCGACGGCCTCGGGCACGCACGGCATGTTCGCGCCCTCGGAGACCACGCGCACGCCGTTGGCGATCAGCGCCTCCGCATCGGCGAGGCCGACCTCGTTCTGCGTGGCCGACGGTACGGCGATGTCGACCGGGACCTCCCAGACGCTGCCGCCCTCGACGAACCGGGCGCTCGGGCGATGGTTCGCGTACTCGACGATGCGGGCGCGCTCGACCTCCTTGATCTGACGCAGCAGGTCGACGTCGATGCCGGCGTCGTCCACCACGTAGCCGGAGGAGTCGGAGGCCGTGACGGCGGTCGCGCCGAGCTGGGTGGCCTTCTGGATCGCGTAGATCGCGACGTTGCCCGAGCCCGAGATGCCGACGCGCTTCCCGGAGAGGGAGTCGTTGTGCACGGCGAGCATCTCCTGCGCGAAGAACACCGCGCCGTATCCCGTGGCCTCGGTGCGCACCTCGGCGCCGCCCCAGCCGGTGCCCTTGCCGGTGAACATGCCGGACTCGTGGCGGTTGGTGACCTTGCGGTACTGGCCGAAGAGGAAGCCGATCTCGCGGCCGCCGACGCCGATGTCGCCCGCGGGGACGTCGGTGTGCTCGCCGAGGTGACGGTAGAGCTCGTTCATGAACGACTGGCAGAAGCGCATGACCTCGGCGTCGGACTTGCCGTGCGGGTCGAAGTCGGAGCCGCCCTTGCCGCCGCCGATGCCCTGACCGGTGAGCGCGTTCTTGAAGATCTGCTCGAAGCCGAGGAACTTGATGATCGACAGGTTCACCGAGGGGTGGAAGCGCAGTCCGCCCTTGTACGGGCCGAGGACCGAGGAGAACTGGATGCGGTAGCCGCGGTTGACCTGCAGCTTGCCGGAGTCGTCGATCCACGGCACGCGGAACAGGATCTGGCGCTCGGGCTCGACGAGCCGCTCCAGGATGCCGCCGTCGACGTATTCCGGGTGCCGCTCCAGGACGGGGGCGATCGAGTGGAGCACCTCATGGACGGCCTGGTGGAACTCCGGCTCGTGCGGGCTGCGTGCGAGCACCGTGTCGAAGACGGGCTGCACGGAGACGGCGAGCGGATGGAAGTCAGCGGAAGTCGTAGCGGTCACGCGGGAGGGCTTTCTGGTGGGGGATGGTGGTGCAGGCGATCGTGTCGCGTGAGGCTTCGCCGGATCCGGCGGAGTTTTCACTCTAGCGGCCGTCGGAACGGGCGCCTCGCACGCGGCTCGACGGTATACCGGTCACCCGGTGTTCTGCAGGCCGGCGGCGACGCCGCTGACCGAGAGGAGGAGCAGTCGCTGCTGTTCGGCATCCGCTCCCGAGCCCGTGGGGTCCTCGCCCGCCGAGCGCAGCGCCCGCAGTGCACGGAGCTGGAGCAGCGAGAGCGCGTCGACGTAGGGGCTGCGCAGCTGCACGGCCCGCTGCAGCACGGGCTTGTTCTCCAGCAGGCTCTCGCCGCCGGTGAGCCGGATCACCCAGCGCCGGGTGATCGCGAGCTCGTCGAGCACGAGCTGCGCCAGGTCGTCGCGGTCGCCGAGCGCCAGGTACTGGCGGGCGATGCGCTCGTCGGTCTTGGCGAGGCTCATCGCGACGTTGTCGATCATGGTGCGCAGCAGCGGCCACTCGCGATACGCCTCGATGAGCAGCTCCTCGTCGCCGACGGCGTCCAGCGCCGTGCCGAGTCCGAACCAGCCGGCCAGGTTGATGCGCGCCTGCGTCCACGCGAACACCCACGGGATGGCCCGAAGGTCTTCCAGCGACTCGACCGACAGCCCGCGGCGGGCAGGACGCGAGCCGAGCGCGAGCAGGCCGATCTCCTCGAGCGGGGTCACGGTGGCGAACCACGGGGCGAAGCCGTCGGCCTTCACGAGGGAGAAGAAGCGCTCGCGCGACGCGGCGTCCATGACCGAGGCGACCTCGGCATAGCGCTCGGCCGCGCGGCTCGTGTGCGCCTCCTCGGTGGGGGAGGAGGCGAGCAGCGTCGCCGCAGCGACCTGATCGATGTGCCGCATCGCGATGGCGGGCTCGCCGTAGCGGGCGAAGATGACCTCGCCCTGCTCGGTGAGCTTGAACCGTCCGTCGACCGAGTGCGGCGGCTGCGCGAGGATGGCGGAGTTCGCGGGGCCGCCGCCACGTCCGAGGGCGCCGCCGCGTCCGTGGAAGAGGGTCAGCTCGATGTCGGACTCCTGCGCCCAGCGGGCGATCTTCTCCTGCGCCTCGTACAGCGCGAGGTTCGCCGCGACCGGGCCGACGTCCTTCGACGAGTCCGAGTAGCCGAGCATGACCTCGAGGCGGTTGCCGGTGGCGGCCATGCGCTCGCGGAACTCAGGGAAGGTGACGGCCTCGGCGAGGATCGCGGGAGCCGCCTGCAGGTCGGCGAAGGTCTCGAACAGCGGCACGACGTCGAGCACGGGCGCGTCGTCGCCGAGCGCGTGGCGGGCGAGGCGGTACACGTTGGCGAGGTCGGCGGCGGACTGGGTGAAGGAGACGACGTAGCGTCCGGCGGCGCGGGCACCGCGGTCGTGCTGGATCTCGGCGATCGCACGGAACACCTCCAGCACCTCCTCGGTCTGCGCGCTGAGGGCCTCGCCGCCTTCGAGCTCTGCGAGTGCCTTCCGGTGCACCTGGGAGTGCTGGCGCACCTCGAGCTCGGTCAGGTGGAAGCCGTAGGTCTCGACCTGCCAGATCAGGTGCTGCACGCCGCCGAACGCGTGCCGCTTCGCGCCGGCCGCTGCGAGCGACGACTGCACCGCGCGCAGGTCTTCGAGCAGCTCTTCGGGACGGTGGTAGCCCTGCGTCGTGTCACCGTGCCGGGTGGCCGACACGCGCCGCGCCAGTACGAGCAGCACGCGACGGTGGGGCTCGTCGGGCGAGCGGGTGGCGAGCTCGGCCGCCAGTTCCGGCTCCGCGGCGGCGAAGCGCTCCCAGAGCGCCGTGACCTCGGTGCTCGGCGGGGTGTCGTCCGACGCGAGGGTGAGGGTGCGACCGATGCGCTCCAGGGCGCGCTCGAGACCGCGCAGCACGTGGTCGGCGGCGATCTGCGACGCCTCCCGGGTGACGGAGGCGGTGACGAAGGGGTTGCCGTCGCGGTCGCCGCCGACCCACGAGCCGATGCGCACGAACGCGGGCACCACCGGCGCGCTCGCCCCCGACTCCTCGCCGCGGAGGGCGTCGTCGATGCGGCGGTAGACGTGGGGCACGGTCGTGAAGAGGGTCTCGTCGAACACGCCCATGACGGTGCGGACCTCGTCGGTCGGGGACGGCTTCTGCGAGCGCAGGGGCGCCGTGCGCCAGAGGGTGTCGATCTCCTCCAGCATCCGTCGGCGGGCGCGGTGCTCCTCGGAACCGCCGGCGCTCGCCGCATCGTGCTGGGTGAGCAGCTCGGACAGCCGGCGGATGCTCGACGACACGGCGCGACGACGCGCCTCGGTCGGGTGCGCCGTGAAGACGGGGTGGAAGCGCAGACCCTCGAGGCGACGACGAGCCTCCTCCTCGCCGACCTCGGTGCGCAGTCGTGCGTACGCGGTCGCGACGGTGTCGGCGGCGTCCTCGCGTCCCGGCTGACCGGCGCGCTCGCGCAGTACCCGCACGCGCTGGTGCTCCTCGGCGAGGTTCACCAGGTGGAAGTAGCAGGTGAAGGCGCGGGCGACCTCGTCGGCCCGGGCCACCGTGAACGATTCGGCGATCGACGCGGCGCGCTCGAAGGCGTCCGGGGTCTCCTCGTCGTAGGCCTGGATCGTCGCGAGACGCAGCCGCTCGACGTCGTCGAACAGTCCGTCGCCGCCGGCTTCGCGCAGGACCTGCCCGAGCAGCTGCCCGAGCATCCTGACATCGGTGCGCATCGCATCGGGGATGCCGCGACCGGCTTCGAAGCGGCCGATCACGCGGATGGCCTCGGTGTTCGTGGGCTCGGAGAAGGAGTGTGCGGGGGTCACCCTTCGAGAGTATCCCGCGTGAGAGGGGTGTCCTGCACGCATGACGATGTGCTCCGAAACGGGCCGAAGCGGGGAGGCGCCGAGACGTACCGGCGACCTACGATGGGGGGAATGCGCATCTCAGCGAACCCCCTCCGCGGCCAGCAGTTCCCCGCCGTCCTGCTCCTCGTCGCGGCGGGACTCGGCCTGCTCCTCGCGAACCTTCCCACGCACGATGCGCTCGCCGCCTTCCTCGACTTCCACATCGCCGTCCCCGGCACCGATCTCGACCTGTCGATCGCGCACTGGGTGTCGGACGGCCTGCTCGCGGTCTTCTTCCTCGTCGTGGCCATCGAGCTGCGCCATGAACTGACCCACGGCGAGCTCGACTCCCCGCGCAAGGCGGTGCAGCCCGCGATCGCCGCGACCGGCGGCGTGCTGGTCCCGATCGCGGTGTACCTGCTCATCGCGGGCGGCGACGCCTCGACGGCGTCCGGCTGGCCCATCCCGACCGCCACCGACATCGCCTTCGCGCTCGGTGTCCTCGCGATGTTCGGACGCGGCCTGCCGTCCCGGGTCCGGGTGTTCCTCCTCGCTCTCGCGATCCTCGACGACATCATCGGCATCATCTTCATCGCCGTCCTGTTCGCCGCGGACGTGCAGTGGCTGCAGCTCGCCCTCGCGGTGGTCGGCGTCGCCGTGTTCTGGGCGCTCAGCCGACTCCTGCACGCGAAGGGCCATCCGCTGATCGCCGTCGCCATGGTCCTGGTCGGCGTCGTCACCTGGGGTCTCGTCGCCTCGTCCGGCATCCACGCGACGATCGCCGGCGTGCTGCTGGGCCTCGTGATGTCGCCGGTGCCCGCCGCCCGCACACGGCATGCGCTCGAGCCGACGGTGAACGGCGTCATCCTCCCGGTCTTCGCCTTCGTCGCGGCCTTCGTCGTGATCCCGGCCCTGTCCCTCGCGCAGCTGTCGCCGGCGTTCTGGGCGATCGTGGTCGCTCTCCCCGTCGGCAAGATCATCGGCATCTCGCTGTTCGGCTGGCTCGCGATGCGCATCCGTCCGAAGGGTGCGGAGCCGGCGCTGCCGTTCGCCGACATCCTCGCCGCCGGCGCCCTCGGCGGTATCGGCTTCACAGTGTCGCTGCTGCTGGCGAACCTGGCCTTCGCGAGCGACGGCGGCATCCGGGATCAGGCCATCCTGGGCGTGCTCGTCGGCTCGCTGATCGCCCTCGTGCTGTCGGCGTTCGTCGTGTCGCTGCGGGCGCGCTGGTACCGTCGGGTCGCATCCGCCTCCTCGTGAGCGCGGCGCCCCGCTCCGAGAGATCCAAGGAGAGAGTGTGAGCCCTCAGACCGAGTCCGGTACGGATGCCGACGACCCGCTGCGCATCGCCGCCGAGACCATGCACGCCGTGCGCGAGCGGTGCGTGTGGTCGCAGCAGATCACACATCGCGACCTCGTGCCGTATCTGATCGAGGAGTCGCACGAGGTGATCGACGCCGTCGAGGCCGGCACCCGCGACGATCTGCGGGAGGAGCTGGGCGACCTGCTGTGGCAGGTGCTGTTCCACGCGGCGATCGCGGCGCAGGACCCGGAGGACCCGTTCGACATCGACGACGTCGCACGCACGCTCACCGAGAAGATGGTGCGTCGGCATCCGCACGTCTTCGCGGGCGAGGTGGCGGAGACGCCGGAGCAGGTCCTCGTGCACTGGAACGCCGCGAAGGCCGCGGAGAAGCGCACCCGCCGCAGCGTGCTCGACGGCGTGCCCCGGGGGATGCCGGCGCTCGCGCTCGCGCAGAAGCTCGCCGGACGCGCGTCGGGAGTGGGGGTCACGGTCGAAGCCGCCGCCGCCCCGGCGTCCGAGGCGGAGCTCGGCGATGCGCTGCTCGCCCTCGTGGCCACGGCGCGCGCCGAGGGGTGGGACGCCGAGCGGGCGCTGCGCGAGCGGCTGCGCGTGCTGGAAGACGACGTGCGGGCCGCCGAAGCGGCATCCTGATCCCGGCACGACGGCGTCGACAGACCTGGGAAGATGGAGCCGTGGCTACTGTGAACCCGCCGCGCGGCATGCGCGACATCCTCCCCGCCGACAAGGCCCGCCGTGAGCGCGTGCTCTCCGTCATCCGCGATCGATACCTCGCGCACGGATTCGACGAGATCGAGACGCCGGTCGTCGAGGACTACGACCGCCTGCATGCCGGCATCGGCGGCGACAACGAAAAGCTCTCGTACAACATCCTGCGCCGCGGCCTCGACGCCGACGCGATCCGCGCTGCGGCCGACGACCCGGCCGCGCTCTCCGACCTCGGCCTCCGCTACGACCTCACCGTGCCGCTCGCACGCTTCTACGCGAGCAACCGCGGGCAGCTCCCGACCGTGTTCCGCTCGATCCAGATCGGTCCGGTCTGGCGTGCCGAGCGTCCGCAGAAGGGGCGCTACCGCCAGTTCGTGCAGTGCGACATCGACATCATGGGCGACGACTCCGCGCGCGCCGAGGCCGAGCTGATGGTCGCATCGCTCGACGCCGTCGACGCGCTCGGACTCGAGGGCGCGACCGTGCGCATCAACGACCGGCGCGTGCTCGACTGGATGCTGGACAGCTTCGGCTTCACGGCCGAGGAGCGCCCGGGCGTGCTCATCACGATCGACAAGCTCGACAAGATCGGCCCGGAGGGCGTCGCGACCGAGCTGCGCGAGCGCAGTGCGTCGACCGCGGCCGCCGATGCGTTCGACGCCTTCCTGCGCCGCCCGCAGACCATGGAGTACAACCCGTTCGGCGAGCGGCAGATCCGCAAGGCGCTGCCCGAGGGGGCGCCCGCCGAGCTGGTCGAGCACCTGGTCGGCATCGGCGAGGCGGTCGCCGCGGGGCGCGGCCCGTCCGACATCCCGCTCGTCTTCGACCCGTTCCTCGTGCGCGGCATGGGCTACTACACCGGCACGATCTTCGAGCTCGCGCACCCCTCCGTCAGCTACTCGCTCGGCGGCGGCGGACGCTACGACGGCATGATCGGCCGGTTCCTCGGACAGCAGGTCCCGGCCGTCGGGTTCTCGCTCGGGTTCGAGCGTCTCGTCGATCTGATCGCCGAGGATGCCGACGCCGAGGTGCAGGCGGTCGTGCTCATCCACGATGCCGACGTGCCGGTCGCCGAGCTCGTCCGCCACAAGGCCGCGCTCATCGCGGAGGGCGCGCGCGTGCGGCTCGAGCGCCGGACCAAGAACGTCAAGGCGCTGCTGGAGCGCTCGGCGGCCGACGGGTACACCGCCTTCGCGACCGTGTCCGCGGGCACCGGCGAGCTGGAGCTCAAGCCGCTCTCCTGACGCGGCTCGGATCCGTTCACGCCGCGTTCACGGCAACGGGGTGGAATCGGGGCGTGACTCGCGTTCGTATCCCGGTGGTCGTGCGACCGATCCTCGTGGCGCTGACCGTCGCCGCGGCGCTCGGGGGCGTCCGTCTCGTGCTCGCGCAGCAGGCCGCTCTCGCGCGGAAGCGCATCGGCAAGCCACTGGGGGAGGAGTCCCTCGACGCGGATCGCGTCTGGCGCGGTGCTCTCGACGGGGAGCCGCTCGAACTGCTCGTGCTCGGAGACTCGATCGCCGCCGGTCTCGGAGCGGAACATCGCAAGGAGACGCTGGGCGGGCGTCTGGCGAAGGCGACCGCACGCCGGATGCACCGTCCGGTCCGGCTGCGTACGGCTGCGGTCGTCGGCTCGGAGTCGCCGGACCTGCCGGACCAGCTCGACGCGCTGCCCGCGGAGTACCACCCGCACGTGGCCGTGATCGTCGTGGGCGGCAACGACGTCACCCACCGCCTCCCCGTCGCCCTGTCGGCGCAGCACCTGCACGAGACGATCCGTCGACTGCGGGGGCGTGGTGCCGAGGTCGTCGTGGGCACCTGCCCCGACCTCGGTGCGCTGCGAGCGGTGCCGCAGCCCCTCCGACGGATCGCGTCGAGCCTGTCGCGCCGTCTCGCCGAGATCCAGGACGAGACGGCCCGACGGGCGGGCGCGGAGCCGGTCGATCTGCGCCGCGCGGTGGGGCCGATGTTCTTCGACGAGCCGGAGGCGATGTTCAGCCTCGACCGCTTCCATCCGAGCGCCCTGGGCTATCGGCGTACGGCCGAGGCCCTGCTCCCCGCCGTCTCTCGTGCGGCGGAGAGGGCGCTCAGCTCGCGCCGTCCTCCGGTGCCGCGCTGAACGACGCCGCCCACTCCGCGACCCGACGGCTGCTCTCCTCCTCGGAGATGTCCTCGACGCGGGTCATCACCGACCAGCGCACCCCGAACGGGTCGCGGATGCTGGCGAAGCGGTCGCCCGAGACGAACGGTGCCGGGGCTTCCCGCACCGTCGCCCCGGCCGCGACGGCCTTCTCCACGACGGCGTCGACGTCGGAGACGTAGAGCCCCAGGGAGTAGCAGTCGTCCTCGCCGTCGGGCGCGGGCACGAGGTGGTACTCGGGGTTGGGCTCACCGAGTTGCAGGAGTCCCACCCCGAAATCGAGGTCGGCGTGCGCGACGAGGCCCTCGAACTCGGTCACGTCGACGACCCGCGCACCGAAGACGTCGCGGTAGAACTCGATCGCCTGCTTCGCGTGGGGGATGGCCAGGAAGGGGGTCAGGGAGGTCGCGCCGTTCGGCCGTCCCGCTGTCGTATACGTGCCGGTCGCGCCGGTGGTGCGGATGTCGTCCGTGGAGGTGTCTTCGCTCATGTGGCCACGGTATGTCGGGCGAGGAGCCGGTGACTTGAAGATCCGCGACAACCTCCGCCGTCGGCCTCGAGGCCTACGCTGAGCGCATGGTGAACCCGACCCGCGGCGTGCTCTATCCCTCGCGCCTGCCGCAGTTCCATCGGCTGCCGGCCCCGGCCGCGGTGGCCGACCTGGTCGCCTGGTTCTGGATCCCGGAGTGGGACATCGAGCCCGGGCGCTCCTCGCGCCAGGAGATCGTGTCGTACCCCGCGCTCAACCTCGTCGTCGACGCAGGATCGGTCACGCTGTCCGGCGCGACGACGCGTGCCTCCCACCGCGATCTGCACGGGCGCGGCTGGGCCGTCGGCGCGCTCCTGCGCCCCGCCGCGGTCGCCGCGCTGATCGACGATCCCGTGGCGCTGGTCGACGGGGAGCGGGTGATCGAGTCGCCGGAGGCCTCCGCGCTGCGCGAGGCCGTGGTCGCGGCGATGACGTCCGGCGAGGGCCATCGCGAGCGTGCGGTCGAGGTCTTCGCCGACGGGCTCGGGGAGCGGGTGGGCCCCGTGGGCGACTCGGCGCACCAGGCCAACGCGCTGATGGAGGTGCTGATGGGGGAGGAAGCGGCGCTCACCCCGGAGGAGGCCGCCACACGTCTGGCTGTCTCGGTACGGACCCTTCAGCGGATGACGCACCGCCACGTCGGTCTCTCGCCCGCGGCGATGATCCGTCGTCGACGGCTGCAGGAGGCCGCGCAGCGCGTTCGGGAGGAACCGGACGTCGATCTGGCGTCGATCGCGGCCGAGCTCGGATATGCGGATCACGCCCATCTGACGCGTGACTTCCGGTCCGTGCTCGGGATCGCACCGCGCGCATACCGTTCCGAGTCGGGCCGCTGACGTCAGGCCCGTGCGAGCCGGAGCCGCAGCATCCGGTACGCGATGCCGAGCACGACGACGGCGGTCCCGAGGAGCGACGCCAGCACCGGGAGCGTGTTCACCAGGACCAGGCAGCCGAGAGCGCCGAGCACCTGCAGGGCGCGGGGATAGCGGCGGACGGATCCGGTCTGGCGGAACGCGGCCGCGTTCGCGATCAGGTAGTACAGCAGCACGCCGAACGACGAGAAGCCGATCGCCTGCCGGAGGTCGGCGACGAGCACGACGGCGATCACGATCACGGCGATCGCGACCTCCGCGCGCTGCGGCACCCGGTGGCGTTCGTCGATCTTCGCCAGGAAGCGCGGCACGTCGCTCTCCCTCGCCATGGCCAGGGTCGTGCGCCCGATTCCGGTCAGCAGTGCCAGCAGCGCGCCCAGTGCGGCCATCGCCGCGGCCACGCGGACGATCGGTGCGAGCTCCGGCGCTCCTGCGGCGATGAGCAGGTCCACGAGCGGTGCGGTCGAGCCGATGGCGCCGGCGCCGAGGACGAGGACCACGGCGAGCGCGACCAGCACATAGACCACGACGGCCCCGCCGAGGGCGAGGACGATCGCACGGGGGATGGTGCGCGCGGGATCGACCACCTCCTCGCCCATGGTCGCGATGCGCGCGTAGCCGGCGAACGCGAAGAACAGCAGCCCGGCTCCCTGCAGCACGCCGTACGCCGTGGGGTCGGGGAGCGGCGCCGGCGTGGCGACCGCGACGCCGCCGAAACCGACCCCGACCGCGACGGCGAGCCCGAGCAGGGAGCACACGACCAGAACGCGCGTGAGCAGTGCCGTGCGGGTCACGCCGAAGCAGTTGACGACGGCGAGCGCGGCGACGGCCACCACGGCGACGGGCACCTGCCAGCCCTCGGGAGCGGCGTAGGCGGCGAAGGTCATCGCCATGGCGGCGCAGCTGGCGATCTTGCCGATCACGAAGCTCCATCCGGCGATGAAGCCCCACCACGGCCCGATCTCCGCGCGGGCGTAAGCGTATGTCCCGCCCGCGACGGGATGCGCGGCGGCGAGCTGTGCGGAGGAGGTCGCGTTGCAGTACGCCACGACCGCGGCGATCCCGAGCGCGATCAGGATGCCGCTCCCGGCGACGCCGATCGCCGGTGCCCACACCGCGAACACACCGGCGCCGATCATCGAGCCGAGGCCGATGGCGACGGCGTCTCCGAGCGTCAGGCGGCGGGCGAGGGGCATCCCGTCATGGTGGCACGCAGCGGTGAACGGCGGGTGGCCGGGACGGCGATGTCGCGATCCGCGATCCGCGGGGGCTCGCATATGCTGGGTTCCACGTCTGGGGCCCGAGCGGTGACATCGCGAGTGCACGCGGTCCAGATGGATACCGGGGGGTGTCTTCATGTCAGAAGTGCAGGTGTTCTACGACGAGTTGCAGTCGTCGGCGTACGACCTCGCCGATGCCGCGTTCGTCCTGCAGACGGATGCATCGAATCTCGTCGGCGGCGATGCCGGAGTCGATGCTCCGCTCGGCCGCTACACGCTGAAGGCAGCGGTCGGCAGGCAGGTCGAGGCGCTCCGCGAGGCCACGCGTGCGCACCAGGAGGCGAGCGCCGCACTGAGGACGACGCTGACCAACATCACGGATCGGTACTCCGACCTCGATGTCGAACTCACGGGCAAGGAGCAGCCGTGAGCCTTGCTTCTCCGAATCGCGGATACCCGTTGGAGAGGATCACCGGTGACGTGGGGACGATGTCGCGCTGGGTGGATCAGTTCGAGGTCGTCGCCGAACACCTCACCGCGCTCCGCGGGGCGGCGGCGCGGACCTCGGGATGCGCCGGGGTGGGGAAGGCCGTGTCCGGCGCCCGCAAGGACGCTGTGGCGATCCTGTCGGTGATCGGCCCGGACGTCGCCCTCGCTCAGACACTGGGCGAGGCCCTGTCGGCGTACGCGCAGGCGCACGACGCGCATGCGCAGAAGGCGAACGCGCTGATCGAGGAGATCGAGAGCGCGCACACCCGGTTCGAGACGCTGGGGAGGGCCGCGGACAGCGCCGGGCGCGGTGCGCTGGCGGCGTCGAGGCTCGACGACCCCGTCGCCCTGGAGAAGGCGCAGGACGAGGCGACGGAGCAGATCGGTGCGCGCGATCGAGCGGAGGAGGAGCTGAACGATCTCTGGCTCGAGTACGAACGGCACTTCGGGGCCTGGGAAGAGGCGTACGACGCCGCCGTGCGGGCACTGGTCCCGTCGGAGAGCGTGCCGGTCACCCTCGAGGCGAGGGACTTCCTCGACACGCTCCTCTCCGCCGACACGCCGGAGGAGGTGCTGCGCCTGTGGCTGTCCCGGCCGGAACTGCAGGACGAGGTGATCAACGCGCATCCGGAGATCGTGGGCGCGATGGACGGGATTCCCGCGCTCGTCCGCGTGGCCGCCAACCGCCTCAACGCGCCCGGCTGGATCGCGGAGGCCGAGGCGGATCTCGCCGTCGAAGGGATCTCGGACGAGCGCGCGGCCTTCCTGCGCAGCGAGATCGCCTACCTGAGACAGGTGATGAGCGACGACGACCCCGTTCAGCTCTACCTCTACGATCGTGATTCCTCACGGATCATCGAGATGATCGGAACTCCCTCGCCCGAGACGGAGACGGTGATCACGTACGTGCCGGGGACCTTCACGAGTCTCGGGGACTTCTACACGGGCGGCGCTCAGCAGATCGCCGGATACCTCGCGGACCAGGTGCCCGGTACCGTCGCATTCGTCTACAAGGACGGGCCCTTCCCGGGTGAGAACCCGGACGTCGGCGGCATCGACATGTTCCGCATCGGCGAGGCGAACGATCCGGATCGTGCGCTCGCGGCGGGGCAGCAGCTCGCGCGGTTCCAAGCGGGGATGCGCGCGGATCCGCTCCTGGGGACCGCGGAACACGACGCCTTCGGGCACAGCTGGGGGCTCGCGAACGTCACGAGTTCCGAGGTCGCCGGGGCACACTATGACAAGGTGATCTCGCTCTCCGGGGCGGGAATGCTCGAAGCGTGGAAGCCCTCGCGGGACACGTCGTACACCGATCTGTCCTACAACGACATCCTGCAGTCCGGACAGGGGCTCGGGCTCGTCTGGGGCGGGAACAACCCGCGGGAGCACCCCGCTTTCGAACACGGCGAATACTACGAAGGACCACATGACGACCAACTGGCAGACTCGGCCTCCGTGCCATCCAGCGGGTATCCCGCGGTCTACGTGCCGCTCGATGACATCGGGGTGCTGATGGACAATCACAACCTGATCGCCACGACCGCCACGGCGAACGACAAGGCGCTGAACGAGATGCTGAACCTGGTGATCGGAAGATGAAGACACGGTGGGGTCTCATCGCGGTCGCGCTGGGCTGTGTCGTCGCACTGTCGGGGTGCGCACCCGCCGCCGAGGAGCCGAATGAGGAGGGCAACGTGACGCTGGAAGAGGCCAAGGCGCAGGTGCAGGCGACGGAGTTGGAGATCGCGTCGTTGATTCCCGATGACGTCGTCGCCAGCATCGATCAGAAGCCGGAGGGGACGCTGTTCTCGTGTGACGAGGAGCAGCACCGGTGGAAGGGGTCTACGACCGTGGTGCTCCTTCCGGAGGCCGATGCGACCGCGGTGGTGAAGCAGCTGGAATCGGACGTGAAGGATGCGGGCCGGTTCACTGTCGAATCGTGGGTGGATGTCACCGAAACCTACAGCGTGCAGCTGACGTTGCCCGGTTCCACGGAGAACTACGTTCTCAGTGAGGGAGAGCCGCACACGATCCGCATCGCTTCGGGTTCGGTGTGCTTCACCCTGCCCGAGGGCGTCTACCCGGGCGGCACGTTCTGACGGTCGACCCGTCGACGCCTCCACGCCGCGGTCAGCCGCGTGAAGCCGTGACGCGCTTCTTCTCCCGGATGTAGACCTCGCGTCGCACCTTCGCGACGACGTCGCCTTCGCGGTCGGTGATCACCGTCTCGAACCACTCGAGCACCTTCGCTCCGCCGCGTGCGCGCTCTCTGATCTCCTCGGCCCTCTCCTTCGAGACCTCGAACTCCGCGGTCAGCACCCCGCGCCCCGGCTTGAGGAACTCGATCTCGCCGCGGGTGTCCCACACCACGTGGTCGCGTCCGAGCTGGTGCATGACCAGCATGAAGAAGTACGGATCGGTCATCGCCGACATCGATCCGCCGAACGCGGTCTTGACGTAGTTGCGGGTGAAGACGTTGACGTGCAGCTCGACGGTGGCGTGCGTCCAGTCCTCGCTGAAGCGGCGGATGCGGATGCCGCTGAAGAGGTTCGGGATCCACAGGCTCATGCCGATCGCGAGACGGCGGGGAGTGATGCGCATGAGGTCAGTGTGGAGGAGGCATACGAGAGCGACAAAGACGTCTGTGGGGTTGCCACAGTTGTTCTAGTTTCTTTAGAATTAGTGCAACAACCGGAGGTCCGATGCTGATCAGGGTCGACATGGCGAGCGGGGTGCCGCTCTACGAGCAGGTCGCCGCGTCCGTGCGCGCCGACATCGTCGCCGGGAGCCTGGCGCCCGGCGATCGTCTGCCGTCCGCGCGCGAGGTGGCCGAGACGCTGGAGATCAATCTGCACACGGTGCTGCACGCCTATCAGCAGCTGCGCGCCGAGGGACTGATCGATCTGAGACGCGGCCGCGGCGCCGTCGTCTCCGCCTCCGTGGGGCCGCTCGCCGAGCTGACCCACGACCTCCGTGATCTGGTGACCCGCGCCGCCGCTCTCGGGGTCACGCCGGCCACTCTCGCCGCTCTCGTGAAGGAGATCACCGTATGACCGCCGACGTCCGTCGTGCCCGCACCGCGTTCCTGTGGGTCGGGGTGATCCTTCCCCTCACCATCCTCGCCGTCTCGGCGGTCATCGTCGCGTTCTGGCTTCCCGAGATCCCGGAACCGGCGGCGATCCACTGGGGGGAGGACGGCGTCGACGGCTTCGGGCCGGGGTGGACGTATCTCGTCGTGCTGGGCGGCATCGCGACGATGGTGATCGCTTTCGCGCTGCTCGCGTGGTTCGCGCATCGTCTCCCGCAGAACGGGCAGCCGGTTCCCTCCGCGGAGGCGGAGCGCCCGCAGTGGTCGATCACGGCGAGGTTCCTCGGTGCGATGAACCTCGGCACGGTCGCCCTCATCGCGCTCATCACGCTCGTCGGGGTCGGCTCGCAGCGGGGGCTCGCCGATGCCGCGGACACCCCCGACATCGGCATCGAGGTGCTCATCGGGTTCGTGCTCATGGCGGCCGGTATCGCGATCGGATGGTTCCTGCAGCCGGCGACGCCGCTGCCCGAGTCGAGTCGCACGGAGGACTCCGCGACCCCGCTCCAGACCTCCGCCAGCGAGCGCCTGGTCTGGATCGGCACCGCGGCGATCGCCGGCAGCGGGCTGGCGGTGCTCGGCGGCGCCGCGCTGCTGGCGTGCTCGCTCGCGGCCATCATGATCGCGACCGGAGCGGGCGGCCTGATGACCGCGATCATCATGCTGGCCTCCTGCGCGATCCTGATCGCCGCGCTGGCCACCACCTTCGCGTTCCGGGTGCGCATCGGCCCCGCCGGACTGCTCGTGCGCTCGCTGGCGGGTTGGCCGAAGATCGAGATCCCCGCCGCGGACGTGGCCTCGGTGCGTGCGATCCAGGTCGATCCCTTCGCCGAGTTCGGGGGCTGGGGGCTGCGCTACGGACTCGACGGCCGGTACGGCGTGGTGCTGCGCCGCGGCGAAGCCGTCGAGGTGACGCGCGTCGGCGGACGGCGATTCGTCGTCACGGTCGACGAGGCGCAGACGGCAGCAGCAGCGCTCGCCGCCGTCGCGCAGAGGGAAGGACGCGTCGCATGACCCACGACCTCACCCGCACGCCGCCCGCGCTCCTGCGACGCGCCCGGCTGACCTTCCTCATCGTGGCGGTCATCGTGCCGATCGTGATCACGGCGATCGCGGTCGGGGTGCTCCTCTCCTGGCTGCCGACGTTGCCGTCGCAGGTGGTCACGCACTGGGGCGTCGACGGCGCCGACGGGTTCGGTCCGCCGTCCCTGTATCTCTGGCTCCTCCTCGGTATCGGTCTCGCGCTCCCCATCCTGATGGCGGTCGTGACGCTCGCCTCCGTCGGGGCGCACTGGGGCGGCGCCGCGCGACTGATGGGCGCGCTCGCCGCCGGCATGGCGGCCTTCGCCGCGGTCACGAACCTCGGCTCGCTCGTCATCCAGCGCGACCTGGCCGACCCGGCCGATGCTCCCGGCATCGGGGCTGTCATAGCGCTCGCCTTCGCCGCGCTCGTCGTGGTGGGCGCCCTCGCCTGGATCGTGCAGCCTCGGGTCCGGCCGGAGCAGGGCCGCACGCTCGAGCCCCGCCACCGTGTGGACATCGCCCAGGGGGAGCGCGTCGTGTGGGTGGCGACCGCGTCGATGCCGCGGGGCCCGCTCGTCTTCCTCACCGTCGTGCTGCTGGGTCTCGTCGCGCTCGCCGGCTACATGCTCCTCACCGGCGTCGAGGGAGGCGTGATCGTCGCCCTCGTCGTGGTGGTCGTGGCCTTCGCCCTGGCTGCCACCATCTCCTTCCGCGTACGGGTGACGCCCGAGGGCTTCGCCGCCCAGGCGCTGCTCGGCTGGCCCCGCGTCCGCATCCCGCTGGACGAGGTCGCCTCCGCTCGAGCGGTCGAGATCTCCCCGTTCGGCGAGTTCGGGGGCTGGGGGTGGCGCGTCGCCGTCGACGGGCGGCAGGGGATCGTCCTGCGTCGCGGGTCGGCGATCGAGGTCACCCGCCGCGACGGGCGGATCTTCCTCGTCACGATCGACGGCGCCGAGGACGCGGCGGCGCTGCTGCAGGCGTACGTCGACCGCTCGGAATCACCGGGCACCGCGCCCGGCCACCTCGGAAAGGGAGCCTCATGAACGACCGGACTCTTCACGATCGGCGCGTGCCCTGGCCCGCCGTCGTCGTCTTCGTCCTGACCGCCTGCGCCCTGGCGTGGCTGGTGGCCCTGCCGCTGTGGCTCGGTGACGGACTGGCCGAGCCGCTCACGGTCGTGCTGCTGCCGGTCATGATGTTCACACCCGCCCTCGCGACGTTCGTCGTCATGTTCGTGATGGGCGTTCCGGCCCGTGGGCAGCGCGCCCGCTTCCTCGGGCTGTGGCCGCTGCGCCCCGCCGCGCGCGTGATCTGGCTCATGGTCGCGGGGTGGCTGGTTCCGCCGCTGCTGGTGGGGCTCGGGATCCTGCTGTCCGCCGCGCTCGGCTTCGTGCAGCTCGACCTGACCTTCGCGGCGTTGGCGGCCCAGCTCCAGAACAGCCTCCCGGCCGGGACGCCGCTCCCGCCGGTCGAGGTCGTGGTGATGGCGCAGCTCGCGATGGTCCCCGTCGGAGCCCTGTTCAACAGCATCTTCGCGTTCGGCGAGGAGCTCGGCTGGCGCGGCTGGCTGCTGCCTGCTCTCCGTCCGCTCGGCACCTGGCCGGCACTCATCCTCAGCGGCGTGATCTGGGGCGTGTGGCACAGTCCGATCATCCTGCTGGGCTACAACTTCGGGCGCACCGACGTCACCGGGGTGCTGCTCATGATCGGCGGCTGCGTCGCCTGGGGCATCCTGTTCGGCTGGCTGCGCCTGCGCTCGGCATCGGTCTGGCCGGCCGTCATCGCGCACGGGTCGCTGAACGCGGCGGGAGGCGTGATCCTCCTGTTCGCCGCCACGCAGCCCGACATGGCGCTCGCCGGCCCGCTCGGGGTCGCGACGTGGATCGTCATCGCGGTGGTCGTCATCGTGCTCGTGGTCACGGGTCAGTTCCGGAAGCAGCCCGAGCTCGCCGACGCACCGGGTCGGCTGCTCTCCGCTCCACGCCCTTGACGCACCGGGGCGGCGGGGGTTGGCTGAACGCATGGACTCCACCCCCGACGCCTGGTCGCAGACCGATTCCTTCCTCGCCGACCTCCTCGTCGGGCCCGACGCCGATCTGGAAGCGGCGCTGACCGCCCAGCGGGCCGCGGGCCTGCCGGAGATCGAGGTCGCGCCCGTCGCCGGCAAGCTGCTGGATCTCCTCGTCCGCATCAGCGGCGCCCGCCGGGTGCTGGAGATCGGCACCCTCGGCGGCTACTCCACGATCTGGCTCGCCCGCGCGGTCGGGCCGGAGGGGCGCGTCGTGACGATCGAGGCGGAGTCGGACAACGCGGCCGTCGCCCGGGCCAGCATCGACCGTGCGGGCGTCGGCGATCGCGTGGACATCCGCGTGGGCCGGGGCGCCGACGTCCTGCCGACCCTGGTCGCCGGTTTCGACCTGGTCTTCATCGACGCCGACAAGGAGTCGAACACGATCTACCTCGACTGGGCGGCGAAGCTCGGTCACCCCGGCACCGTGATCGTGCTCGACAACATCGGGCGTGAGGGCGAGATCGTCCGGGACGACACCACCGACCCCAAGGTGGTCGGCACGCGCGAGGGGCTCCGGATGCTGGGGGAGGACCCGCGCTTCGACGCCACGGCGCTGCAGACCGTGGGCGTGAAGGGCTGGGACGGCTTCGCGATCGCCGTCGTCGTCTGACCTCCGGCGGTCGCCGACCCGGGCCGGGCGAGTCCCTGAGTCCGTCGGACGGCCGGGCTAGACTGGGCGCGGATCGACGACGCTCCACACCACGTTTTCCCCCTGAGCAAGGAGCACATCAGTGGCACTGATCGAGGCTGTAGGCGCACGCGAGATTCTCGACTCGCGCGGA
>Ga0160430_100140_pt1 | contig 55626 bp, 59 predicted proteins | sample HID1971I_E0MG_FD_108274 | JGI IMG/M metagenome (GOLD analysis project Ga0160430, IMG submission 108274) | Enriched millipede-associated microbial communities from UW Madison campus, WI, USA - HID1971I_E0 MG | ecosystem: Host-associated > Arthropoda: Insects > Digestive system > Unclassified ...
ACGACGCGCCCTGCAGCCCGCGCTTGGCCAGCAGCAGCGCCGCCGTGCGCACCATCTTCTCGCGCGTCTCCGTGACCATCTCACCCTCCGCATTGACTATGACGACAGTCATATCCTACAGTTCTATGACGGTCGTCATAGTGACGCCCGATTTACACATACCGGAAGGGGCTCACCATGCCCATGATCGACATCTACGCCACCGCAGGCACGTTCGCCGATGCGCCCGCCCTCGCCCGGGAAGCGGCCACGATCGTGAAGGAGGTCGAGCAGGTGCCCGACATCCCGATGTTCCGTTCCAACACCGCCGCCTTCGTCCACGAACTGCCCCCGGGGAACCTCTCCGACGTCGACGGCTCCTCGCACCATGTCCGGGTGCAGGTGCTCACGAATGCCGGCGCACTCGACCGCGAGAAGCAGATCGCCGTCGTGCGCCGATTGACCGATCTCGTCGCACGGGCTGCGGGTGACGAGGAACTCGCCCTGCGCACCTGGGTCGCCCTCGGCGAAGCGACTCCCGGCGGATGGGGGCTCTGGGGCCACGCCCACACCAACGACGAGATCGTCACCGCCGCCCGCTCCGAGATCGCCGCCCTGCAGGGAGGAACACCCGCGTCGTGAGCACCCGCGTCGGTGACGTGCGCGAGGATGGAACGCACGTCAGCAAGGGAGCACAGGAGCACCATGAGCCGCATCGCCACCGCCGCCACCCACACCATCCGCGAGATGCGGGACTTCCTCTTCGCGAACGCGACCGACTACGCCGCGGCCCGCGCGGGCTTCGCCTGGCCCGAGGTCGACGAGTTCAACTTCGCGCTCGAGTGGTTCGACGTCGTCGCCGCGGAGACGCCCGACCGACCGGCGGTCCAGATCGTCGAGGCCGACCTGAGCCTGCGCACCTGGACCTACGGCGAGCTCTCGACGCGCTCCGACCAGGTCGCCGCCTGGCTCACCGGCCTCGGCGTCCGTCGCGGCGACCACGTGATCGTGATGCTGAACAACACGATCGAGCTGTGGGAGGTGATGCTGGCGATCACCAAGATCGGCGCCGTGTCGATTCCCACCTCGACCCTGCTCTCCGCGTCCGACCTCGCGTACCGCATCGACCACGGACGAGCCAGCGCGGTCATCACCCTCGGCGGCCTCGCCGACCGCCTCGACGGCGTCGACGCCGGCATCCTCCGCATCGGCGTGGGTGACGACGCCCCGACCGACTGGGTGCGGTTCGCGGACTCGACCGCCGCCCCGACCACCTTCGATCCCGACGGCCCGACGCCCGCCTCCGACACCGCACTGCTGTACTTCACCTCGGGCACCACGAACCGGCCGAAGCTCGTGCAGCACACGCACGTGTCGTACCCGATCGGGCACCTGTCGACCATGTGGTGGCTCGGGGTGCGGCCCGACGACGTGCACCTCAACATCTCCTCCCCCGGCTGGGCGAAGCACGCGTGGTCGAGCTTCTACTCGCCGTTCCTCGCCGAGGCCACGGTGTTCGTCTACAACTACGCCCGCTTCGACGCGAACACCCTCATGCAGGTCATGGACACGCACCACGTCTCGACCTTCTGCGCCCCGCCGACGGTGTGGCGCATGCTGATCCAGGCCGATCTGGCCCGCCTCACGCACCCGCCGCGCGAGCTGGTCGGCGCGGGCGAGCCCCTGAACCCCGAGGTGATCGACCGCGTGCGCGACGCCTGGGGAGGGACCATCCGCGACGGCTTCGGCCAGACGGAGATGACCGCGTGCATCGGCAACTCCCCCGGTCAGACCGTCAAGGTCGGGTCGATGGGCCGTCCGCTGCCCGGCTACCCCGTGGTGCTGCTCGATCCGGTCAGCGGAGAGGTCGTGGAGGGCGAGGGAGAGATCGCGCTCGACCTGGCCCAGCCGCCGCTCGGACTCATGGCGGGGTACTACGACGATCCCGAGAAGACCGCGGAGTCACGGACCGGCGGCTACCACCACACGGGTGACATCGCCGTGCGCGACGACGACGGCTACCTCACCTATGTCGGACGCTCCGACGACGTGTTCAAGGCCTCCGACTACAAGATCTCGCCGTTCGAGCTCGAGTCGGTGCTCCTCGAGCACGACCTCGTGATCGAGGCCGCCGTGATCCCCAGCCCCGACCCGACGCGCCTGGCCGTGCCGAAGGCCTACGTCTGCCTGACACCCGACGCCACAGCCGCGGAGGCCGACGCCGCCCGAGCGATCTTCGCCTACGCACACGAGCGGCTGTCGTCGCACCTGTGGGTGCGCATCATCGAGTTCGTGCCGGAGCTGCCCAAGACGATCTCCGGGAAGATCCGGCGCGTCGAGCTCCGCGCGCGCGAGGCCGCACGGGTGGAGTCCGGCGACGACGCCGGACAGCACCGCGACCGCGACTACCGCTGAGCGCTCAGGAGACGACGCTCAGGAGACGACCGGGATCGACGACGTCACCGCGGCCTTGGTCGCGAGCGTCGGCTTGGCGACGGGCTCGGCCTTCGAGGCGGGCACCGCCTTCGGCAGCGCGTCGTCGACCTCGCGGTCCGGTCGCCCGAGGCCGGACGCGTTCACGATCCCGCGCACGACGCCGCCGATCACCAGCATCGCGACGAGCGCGGCACCGGACACGATCAACGGCATCCACTGACTCGCGAACGAGGCGGTGAAGCTCATCAGCGCGCACACGATCCAGAGACCGACCGCCCCTCCGGTGAGCCCCGCCTTCGCGCGGACGATCGCCACCCCGGCGACGATCGCGCAGAGCGCGGCGAGCGCCGCGCCCACGTAACCGATCGGCACCAGAATCGCAGCCAGATCGCTGGCCATTCTCATTGTCGTCATGACGACCCCCCGTCAGCGGAAACTCCGCTACCTCGACACTAGAAGTGTGTCCCGGAAAGGCCATCCGTCTCAAGTCCGATCCGCATCATCCTGCAGACGGATATCCGGCCGGGCCGAGAAGGCGCCGGCGGAGGGCGTCAGCGACGGCTCAGCCACCGCAGCCGGCGGGTGCGCACGACGCGCACCGGCTGGGTGACGACGGCGTCGACGACCATCGAGCCGTCGGTCGGTCCGACGATCGCGATGGCCGAGGTCTCCGTCGCCTCCGCAGGATCGATGGGCAGGCGTCCGAGCGCCCGGTGCGCGCGGACGTACGCGGGCACGAGGAGCACGATCGCGCCGATCCAGGCGAGCGGGTTGCTCAGCGCGACACCGTCGAAGCCGATCCACGCGCCGAGCACGATGGCCGCACCGACACGCATGACGAGTTCGATCACCCCGGTCACGGTCGGCACGAGCGTGTGACCGAGTCCCTGCAGCGCACCGCGCAGCACGAACAGCATGCCGAGCGCCCAGTAGCCGCAGCCGTTGATGATGAGCATCCGATGGGCCATGTCGACCACGCCGTCCGCCCCCTCGCCGATGAACAGGCGCACCATCGGGGCGCCGAACGCGATCAGCAGGGCGCCGAGCACGACGCCGGCGCCGACCGACATCCACGTCGCCTCGACCACACCGCGGCGAATGCGGTCGGGACGACGGCCGCCGTGGTTCTGCGCCGCATACATCGACACCGCGAGCCCGAGGGAGGAGAGGAGGGCGACCGCGAGGCTGTCGACGCGCGAGGCCGTCGTGTAGGCGGCGACCGCGTCGGCCCCGAGCGTGTTCAACGCCACCTGCACCGTGAGCGTGCCGATCGCGATGATCGAGGCCTGGAACCCCATCGGGAGTCCGAGGCGCAGGTGCTCAGCGATGTCGTCGCGCGTGATGCGCCAGTCGGCGCGACGCAGGTGCAGCATCGGCAGGCGGCGGCGCACGAACTCGAGGCACAGCGCCACCGAGACCGCCTGTGCGACGACCGTGGCGAGCGCGGCACCACCCACGCCCCATTCGAGCGGGCCGACCATCAGCACGACGAGGCCGACGTTCAGCGCGCAGGAGACGGTGAGGAACACCAGCGGCGTCTTGGAGTCGCCGATCGCGCGGATGATCGCGGAGAGGTAGTTGAAGAACATCGTCGCGCTCGCACCGAGGAAGCTGATCTGCGTGAAGATCGTGGCCTCGGGCATCAGCTCCGCCGGCGTCTGCAGCAGCGCCAGGATCGGGCCGGCGAGGAGCGGGGCGGCGACGGTCAGGATCACACTCGTGATGGCGCTCAGGAGCACGCCGGTGGCGACCGAGCGGCGCACCGCCGCGTCATCCCTCGCCCCGAACGCCTGGGCGATCGGGATCGCGAATCCGCTGGTCAGACCCCAGGCGAACCCGAGCAGCAGGAACAGCAGGCTTCCGGTCGCGCCGACGGCCGCGAGGGACGTGACGCCGAGGTGCCGGCCGACGACGATCGCGTCCGCGAACTGGTACAGCTGCTGCACCACGTTGCCGAGGAGGAGGGGGATCGAGAAGGCAAGGATGACGCGCCACGGACGGCCCGTGGTGAGGGAGGTGGCCATGAGGGAGCGGCTCGCAGAACTGGGGAAACGGATCGGGGCCGCACAAGCCTATCGAATCGATTCGGCGGAGCACATCCCCCCGTTTCCGCTCCGAGGCCATACCGGGTCGGTTTCGGAGGTCGGCGGCATCGTGAACTACTCTGCATCAGCATGCCGCCCGCCTCGCGGGCCGGCGGCGGAGTCGATGACGACCGGAGGAGCGAGAGAGTGACGAAGCAGTATGCAGGGGGACACGAACAGGCACCGGATGCGGGGGCACCCGGTGAGGAGCAGCATCTGCGGCGAGCGCTGAGCAACCGCCACATCCAGCTGCTCGCGATCGGCGGCGCGATCGGCACCGGCCTGTTCATGGGAAGCGGCAAGACGATCTCGGTCGCGGGGCCGTCCGTGATCTTCGTGTACATGATCATCGGGTTCATGCTGTTCTTCGTCATGCGGGCGATGGGCGAGCTGCTGCTGTCGAACCTCAAGTACAAGTCGTTCAGCGACTTCGCGAGCGACCTGCTCGGGCCGTGGGCGGGGTTCTTCACCGGCTGGACCTACTGGTTCTGCTGGGTGGTCACCGGTGTCGCGGATGTGATCGCCATCGCGGGATACACGGATGCGCTCATCCCCGGTGTCCCCCTGTGGATCCCGGGCGTGCTCGTGATCGTCATCCTGCTCGCCCTGAACCTCCCCACCGTCGCCGCGTTCGGCGAGATGGAGTTCTGGTTCGCACTGATCAAGATCGTCGCGATCGTGGCGCTCATCATTACCGGTCTCGTGATGATCTTCACCGGGTTCCAGCACGATGCGGGCACCGCGAGCTTCTCGAACCTGTGGGACCACGGCGGCATGTTCCCGCACGGGTTCATGGGCTTCGTGGCCGGCTTCCAGATCGCGGTGTTCGCCTTCGTCGGGATCGAGCTCGTCGGCACGGCCGCAGCCGAGACCAAGGATCCCAAGCGCAACCTGCCCAAGGCCATCAATGCGATCCCGATCCGCGTGCTGCTGTTCTACGTGGGCGCGCTCATCGTCCTGATGGCGGTCACCCCGTGGACCGAGTACGTCGCCGGCGAGAGCCCCTTCATCGCGATGTTCGCCCTGGCCGGACTCGGGATCGCCGCGACCGTGGTGAACCTCGTCGTGCTGACCTCGGCGATGTCGAGCGCGAACTCCGGCATCTACTCGACCTCGCGCATGGTGTTCGGCCTCGCGCAGGACGGCGACGCCCCGCGGATCTTCGCCCGCCTCTCCCGCCGCCGGGTGCCGCAGAACGCCCTGTTCCTGTCGTGCATCCTGCTGCTGTCCGGCGTCGTGCTGCTGTACGCCGGCAAGGACATCGGCACCGCCTTCGACATGGTGACCACGGTCTCGGCCCTGTGCTTCATGTTCGTGTGGACGATCTTCCTGTGCAGCTACCTCGTCTACCGACGCACCCGCAAGGACAAGGTCGCGGCCTCCACGTTCCGGATGCCGGGAGGCGTGTTCATGGTCTACGTGGTGCTCGCGTTCTTCGTGTTCATCCTGTGGGCGCTCACGACCCAGCCCGACACCCTGACCGCGCTGCTGGTCACGCCGATCTGGTTCGCGGTGCTGATCGTGGCGTGGCTGTTCGTGCGGCGGTCGCCGAACCACCTGGCACGGCACGAGGCGCACATCGCCCACCTGCGCGACGACTCGGTGGAGGCGGACTCGGACTGAGGCCGCGGTCGGGGCGTTTCGTCTCGCTGCGCTCGCTCAACGACCGGTCGTCGAGCGAGGAGCAGAGCGACGGGACGACACGTCCGCCGTCGAGGCCCCCAGGCGCGTGCGGAGGGCGAGGAACAGCAGCACCATGCCGGCGCTGAGCAGGATGTGGCCGAGGCCCGCGATGCCGGCGATCATGCTCGACGACTCCTCGCCGAGCACGGTGAGGGAGCCGTGCCAGACCAGCATCGCCGAGGTCAGCACGAGACCGGCGTTGTAGATCCAGAAGAACCAGCCGAACAGGCGGCTCTCGGAGAGCACGAAGGTCTTCTCCAGGAGCAGGACGATCAGCAGGACGACGAAGCCCAGCACCAGCAGGTGCGTGTGCACGAGGCCGAGCTGGGTCGACTCCCCCTCGGGGAAGTCGTTGATCTTGGTGAACTCCCGGTAGAAGAGTCCGGAGGCGACGCCGACGATCATGTAGGCGAACGCGGCGTAGAACAGGCGGCGCATCGGGTTCCTTTCGGTCTGATTCCAGCCTCGGCGGAGCCGCCGATCCGGGGATCCATCGAACGGTTGAGAAGCCGAGGCGGTCGCCTCTTGTGCCTCCGATGGGGCATGTGATGACCTGGCAGCATGGACTTCTTCCCGCCTGACCCGGAGACCCCCGAGCCCGAGGTGAGCATGTCGGCGCGTCAACCGCGCTGGCAGGCTGCGGACGACGAGCTGCCCGTGCTGCTCCCCGTCTCCGAGACCCTGGCGGTCACCGACCATCTCGCGTTGGGCCTGTTCGGGATCGCCGTCTACAGCGACGGCGTGGAGTTCCACCTGGAGGGACGACTCCGGCGGAACGACATGCCTCCGCGGGAGTGGGGCGAGCTGTGCACGGACTTCGTCGGACACGGTGGGATGGGCGGCCTGCCCGATCCGGGCGGACGACTCCGTTTCGGCCTCGTCCTCGGCGACGGCGAGAAAGTCCTCGACGAGGGATTCCCGTACTTCGGTCACGGTGACCTGCCGTCCGATTCCGAGGTGCACTCCCTGTCGCGCAACAGCAACGGCGCGGGCGGAGATGACCGCCGCTTCACGTCGAGCGACCGCCTGTGGCTCTGGCCGCTCCCTCCGGAGGGGCCGATCGAGTTCGTGCTGCAGTGGCCGGCGCTCGGCGTCGAGGAGCGGAGGATCGTGCTCGACGGCACCGCGATGCGCGAGCTCGCCACCCGCGTGCAGCGGTTCTGGAGCTGAACGCGACGACTCGCGGGTGAGGGCTCAGAGGAGTCCGGTGTCGCGGGCGATCGCGATGGCGCGGGCCCGACTGTCGGCGCCGAGCTTCTCGAACACGTGCACCAGGTGCGTCTTCACGGTGGCCTCGGTCACGAACAGGGTCTTCGCGATCTCGCGGTTCGACGCGCCCGTGTCGAGCAGTCGCAGCACGTCGAGCTCGCGGTCGGTGAGACGCACCCGCGGCGCGCGCATCACCTGCACGACGCGCTCGCTGAGCTCGGGGGTGAGGACGAGTCCGCCCGAGGCCGCCTGCCGGATCGCGCGCACGATCTCGTCGGGGGCGACGTCTTTGAGCAGGTAGCCGGCCGCTCCCGCCTCGATCGCTCCGAGGATCTCGGCGTCGCGGTCGAACGTCGTGAGGATCAGCACCGCAGGGGCCGGCTGCTGCGCGCGCAGCGCCGCGGTCGTCTGCACCCCGTCCATGCCCTCGCCGAGCCGCAGGTCGCAGAGCACCACGTCGGGGTGCAGGTGCCGGGCGAGCGCCACGGCCTCCTCCCCCGACGCCGCCTCCCCGACCACCTCGACGTCGTCGCGGCGGTCGAACAGCGAGCGCACGCCGGCGCGGACGATGGGGTGATCGTCGACGAGCAGCACGCGCACCGGGGTCATGCCTCCCCTCCCGTCCGTCGCGCCGGGGCGGTCCGCCCGAGCGGGACGTGCGCCGAGAGCGCGGTGCCGTCTCCCGGGGCGCTCTCCACGTCGAGTCCTCCGCCGAGCTCCCGCAGCCGCGCCCGCATCGAGCGCAGACCGTAGCCGCCACCGCGACTGCCGACCCCGCTCTGGTCGTCCCAGTGCCGCGCGTCGAACCCGATCCCGTCATCGACGATGTCGAGCCGCACGGCGTCGCCGGCATCGGCGAGGGTGACCACGACGCGGGAGGCCGATGCATGGGAGCGGACGTTGGCGAGGGCCGACTGCGCCGTCCGCAGCAGGGCGACCTCGGCGTCGAGGCCGAGCGACGGCATGTCATCGTCGGCGTGCAGCGTCGCCTCGAGCCCGGTCTCCTCGGCGAGGCGCTCCAGCATCCGGGCGAGGGCGTCACCGAGAGCGCTGGACTCCAGTTCGGCCGGCATCAGCGCGTTCACGATGCGCCGCGCATCCGCCATCCCCTCGGCGGCGAGCGCGTCGATCTGCCCGAGGGCGCGCGTGCTCTGCGCCGGGTCATCCGCCTCGAGGGCCGAGCGCGCCAGCATCCCGATCGACGACACGCTCTGCGCGACGGTGTCGTGGATGTCGCGTGACACCCGGGTGCGCTCGGCACTCGCCCCGGACTCGCGCTGGGTGCGGGCGAGCTCGTCCTGGAGCGCCGCCATCTCCTCCTGCGTGGCGACGAGCGACGCGATCAGTCGTCGCCGCTCCCGCCCGTCACGCACGAGTTCGAGGTACCCACGGGAGATCCCGAGAGCGAACACGCCCCCGACGAGCGGGCCGATCACGTTCGCGTAGCTCGTCGTGCCGGTGTGCAGCAGCGGGGCGGTCACCACCACAGCGAAGATCGCCACGCTCAGCAGCAGCGCCCACCGCAGGCGCATCACGAAGCCGGCGAGCAGCCACAGCGGGAACGCGAGCCAGACGAACTCCGGTGAGACCACGACCGCGCCGAGCCAGATGAGGGTCAACCCGAGCAGCCACCAGGTCGCCAGCCGACGGTCGGAGGTGCGTTCGCTGAGCAGCAGCCCGCCGCCGTACCAGCCCAGGAAGACGAGGGAGAGGGCGAGCACCCACGGCAGCGGGACCCCGTCCGCTGCGGCACGCCAGGCGCCGACCACGAGCAGCACGACCGTGATGACGGCCTGGCCGATCCGGATCGATCCGACCAGGCTCGCCCAGGTGCGGGCGGGCGACGGTGGCGACGACTCGGTGGGCGGCATGGTCACATTCTTCCCCCGACCCGGCTGCGGCGCCTCCATCGTTCGGTCGATCCGCCGGAGGATGAGGGGGTCCGGCCAGCGGGGTTCCGACAGACCCTCCCCCGATGCGACGCCCGCGCGTAGCGTCGGAACCACGGCCGCGGATCCGTCCGCGGCCACGACGAAAGGACAGCTCATGCACACACGCACTCTCGGACAGGGCCTCCGGGTCTCGGCGGTCGGACTCGGCTGCATGGGCATGTCGCAGAGCTACGGGCCCAACCCCGGCAGCCGCGACGACATGATCGCGGTGCTGCGCTCGGCGGTCGAGCACGGCGTGGACTTCTTCGACACCGCCGAGGTGTACGGACCGTACGTGAACGAGGAGCTCGTCGGCGAGGCGCTCGAGCCGATCCGCGACCGCGTCGTGATCGCGACGAAGTTCGGGTGGGACATCCAGGACGGGAAGAGCGTCGGACTGAACAGCCGTCCCGCGCAGATCCGCCGAGTGGCCGAGTCCTCGCTGCGGAGCCTGCGCACCGACGTGATCGACCTCTTCTACCAGCACCGCGTCGACCCCGACGTGCCGATCGAAGACGTCGCCGGGACCGTCGGCGAACTGATCGCCGAGGGGAAGGTGCGCCACTTCGGACTCTCGGAGGCGTCGGCCGACACCATCCGCCGCGCGCATGCCGTGCACTCGGTCACCGCCCTGCAGAGCGAGTACTCCCTCTGGACACGCGAGCCCGAGGTCGAGGTCCTGCCGGTGCTGGCCGAGCTCGGTATCGGGTTCGTCCCGTTCAGCCCGCTCGGCAAGGGCTTCCTCACCGGGACCGTCGACACGACCGCCGACTTCGCGGCCGGCGACATCCGTGCCACGATCCCGCGCTTCACGGCCGAGAACCGGGCGGCGAACCAGGCGCTCGTGGCGCACGTGGCCGAGCTCGCCGCGGCGAAGGATGCCACGCCGGGACAGATCGCCCTGGCCTGGCTCCTCGCGCAGCAGCCGTGGATCGTGCCGATCCCCGGGACGAGGCGCACGACCCGCATCGCCGAGAACGCGGGAAGCACGGCGGTCGCGCTGTCGGCGGACGAGGTCGCCGATCTCTCCGCCCTCGCGACGCGGATCGGCGTGGCGGGCGACCGCTACAACCCGCAGCAGATGGCGTTCGTCGACCGTTGAGCCGCCCGCGGCCTCGGTATCGTGAGGCGGGTGACCTCCGCCCGCAGCTACCCCGCGACCATCGCGGCCGCGGTGGACCACGAGACGGTCATCCGGAAGTCGCGGTTCCTCACCCGCATCCAGCCCGTCTCCTCGGTCGAGGAGGCCGAGGCGGTCATCGCCGGCATCCGCAAGCGGGCGTGGGACGCCAACCACAACTGCACCGCGATGGTGACCGGGCTGCTCGGCGACCAGGCCCGCTCGTCGGATGACGGGGAGCCGTCCGGCACCGCGGGGGTCCCGATGCTCGAGGTGCTGCGACGCCGGGAGCTGACCGACGTGGTCGCGGTGGTGACGCGCTACTTCGGCGGGGTGAAGCTCGGAGCGGGCGGACTCGTGCGCGCGTACTCCTCCGCGGTTTCGGAGGCGCTCGACCGGGCCGCGCTCGTGCACCGCGCCGCCCTCCGGCAGGTGACGCTCGAGGTGCCGCACGCCGAGGCCGGCCGCTACGACAACCTGCTCCGCGACTGGGCGGGGCATCACGGCGCGACACTCGGCGAGCCGACGTACGCGGCCGCGGCCACGCTCGAGCTGTGGACGCCGGAGGCCGAGATCCCCCGACTCACGGCCGACCTCGCCGCGGCATCCGGTGGCGTGGTCGTCCCGGTGCTCGGCGTCGAGCGCATCGTCGACGTCCCCGCCTGAGCCCTCGGCGGATCGGCGAACGCACAACGACCGCCCGATATCCTGGATGCCGCGATCGCGGAAGGAGAGCGATGTTCGACAGCCCGCTCTCGGCCTCGGCCTACGAGATCCTCGGAGTCGACCCGTCCGTCGATGACGTCGAGCTGCGCCGCGCCTACCGTCTGCGCCTGCGCCAGACCCATCCGGACACCGGCGGCGACGCCGCGATCTTCATCCAGGTGCAGCGGGCGTGGGAGCTGATCGGCACCGTCGAGGGCCGCGCCGCCTACGACCGTCGCACCGGTGTGAGTCACGACGCCGGCGACGAGTGGAGCGGATGGCGGCCACCCGCCGCCCGCACCGACACCCGCCCGCGCGCCCGCTCCTACGGCCATCCCGGCGGCTGGCGCCGCGAGCGCTACCTCACGCTCATCCGCGAATGGGCGGGCCGGGGCGTCGAGGTCCCCGACCCCTACGACCCCGCGCTGGTGCGCTCGGCACCGCGGGACCTGCGTCGGCTCCTCGCCGATGCCCTGGCCGAGGAGGCCACGGCCCGCACGGTGTCCGACCTCGGCATGGGCTTCACGGTGTGGCACGACGTCGCCGCGGGGGCCGACCCCGACGACAAGCTCGATCACGTGGTGCTGGGTCCGTCCGGACTGTACGGCGTGATGTCGGAGGACTTCGGCGGGGTGGTCGGCTTCCGCCGCGGCGAGATCACCGGCCCGAGCCTGGGAACCCGGGCGCCGGTGACCGCCGCCCTCGGTCGGATGCGCGCGGTCGCGAAGGCCGCCCGCGTGCGGTTCGGCGGCGCGATCATCGTGCTGCCCGACGACGACCTGTCCCAGGCCGTCACACCGCTCGGGACGAGCCGGGGCGTGCCGGTGGTCGTGGTGCGCCGCAGCGCCCTCGCGATGGTGCTCCGCCAGGGCGTGCCCCAGGCGCGGGCGATCGGCGGCAACGAGCTGTTCGACGTGCGCACCCGTCTGCAGCAGACCGTCCGATTCGTCTGAGCCCCCGCTTCCCCCTACCCGACCGCAGGCGGCCTCACCGTTGACACCGTGAATCAAACCGGTTTACACTCGTGTTCACACTCATCAAACCGGTTCACGCCGCGCATGTCGCGCCGCCCGGTCCCCCGAGGAGGTGGCATGAGCCGCACGACGATCGCCGATGTCGCTCGCGAAGCAGGCGTCACGAAGGCCACGGTCTCGCACGCCCTCAGCGGCAACCGCCCGATCTCCGAGGAGACGAAGGCGAAGGTCCTCGCCGCGGCCGAGAAGCTGAACTGGGCACCCAGCCAGAGCGCGCGGGCCCTCGCCACCCGGCGCGCCAACGCGGTCGCCGTCGTGCTGGCGCGTGACCCCGAGGTCATCGCGAACGACTCGTTCTTCCCCGCCTTCATCGCCGGCGTCGAATCGGTGCTCGCCGAGACCGAGACGGCACTCCTGCTCCAGGTCGTCTCCGGCCGAGACGCCGAGGAGCGCGCCTACCGCACCCTCACCCACGGCCGAGCCGACGGAGCTCTCCTGCTCGACCTGCGCACCGACGACTGGCGCGTCCCGTTCCTCGACGACCTCGGCCTGCCCACCGTCCTGGTCGGCGCCTACGACCAGCCGACGGGATTCTCCTGCGTCCGCACCGACGACGCCGCCCCGGTCCGCGAGATCATCGCGCACCTCCGCGCCGCCGGGCACGAGCGCATCGCCCATGTCTCCGGACCGCTCGCCTACGTCCACTCCAAGGCGCGCGCGGCGGCGTATGTCGAGGCGATCGGCGGCGACGAGCTGCTCCGCGAGGGCGACTTCACCGCTGCCAGCGGGCGCACGCGCACCGCCGAGCTCCTCGCGCTCCCGGAGCGGCCGACCGCGATCCTCTACTCGAACGACACCATGGCGATCGCCGGTCTCTCCTACGCGCGCTCCCAGGGCCTCGCGATCCCGCAGGACCTCGCGATCTCCGGGTTCGACGACGACCACCTCTCCGCCCACCTGTCCCCGGCGCTCACCAGCGTCTCATCCGACCCCGCGGCCCGAGGCCGCGCCGCCGCCCGCCTCCTGCGGGCAGACATCCTCGGAGCGCAGCCGCGCACCGAGATCGTCGACTGCAACGTCGTGCACTTCCGCGACAGCACCAGCTAGTCGGCACCGCCATCCCCACCGGTTCATCACCCGCCGTGTCAAGGAGGACACCATGAAGAAGCTCCCCGCACTCGCCCTGATCGGCGCCTTCGCACTCGTCGCCACCGGATGCTCGTCCGGCGGCGGAGGCGGCGGAGAGGGCGCCGCCGAAGGCACCGGACCGATCACCATCTGGCTCTCCAACAACGAGCAGGAGGTCGCCTGGGGCAAGGCCGTCGTCGAGGCCTGGAACGCCGATCACCCCGACGAGAAGGTCAAGGCGCAGGAGATCCCCGCCGGCTCCTCCTCGGAGGAGGCGATCACCGCCGCCATCACCGCCGGCACCGCCCCCTGCCTCGTCTACAACGTGGCGCCCGCCGCGGTCTCCGGCTGGGTCAAGCAGGGAGGACTCGTCGACCTCAGCAAGATCGACGGCGGCAGCGACTACATCACGAAGCGCGGCGGCGAGATCGACTCCTATCAGAGCGACGGCAGCTTCTACCAGCTCCCGTGGAAGTCGAACCCCGTCATGGTCATGTACAACAAGGCGCTCTTCCAGGCCGCGGGCATCGATCCCGAGGACCCGCAGATGAACACGTACGACGCGTTCCTCGAGGGGTCGCGCAAGATCGTCGCCTCCGGGGTGCAGAGTGCCATCTGGCCGGCGCCGACCAGCGAGTTCTATCAGCCGTGGTTCGACTTCTACCCGCTCTACCTGGCCGAGACCGACGGCACGATGCTCGTCGAGGACGGCAAGGCCACGTTCGACTCGGATGCCGGACGCACCGTCTCCGAGTTCTGGAAGACCTTCTACGACGAGAAGCTCTCGCCGAACGAGGCGTCGACCGACGACGCGATGTCCGCCGGCACCACCGCGATGCAGCTCGCCGGCCCCTGGGCGATCCCGTCCTACGCCGACACGGTCGACGTGGGCTTCATGCCGGTGCCGACCAGCGACGGCCGCGAGAACCCGACGACCTTCGCCGACTCGAAGAGCGTGTCGATGTTCACGGCCTGCAAGAACCAGGGCACGGCGTGGGAGTTCCTGAAGTTCTCCACCAGCGAGGACAGCGACGGGCAGCTCCTGGAGGCCACCGGGCAGATGCCGATGCGCACCGGGCTCACCGACACCTACGCCGACTACTTCGCGGCCAACCCGAACTACGTGGCGTTCGCCGAGCAGGCCGAGAAGACGGCCGACGTGCCCAGCATCCCGAACTCCGTGGAGGCCTGGCAGGCCTTCCGCGACGAGTACTCCTCCGCCGTGATCTTCGACAAGGAGTCGATCGACGACTTCCTCGGGAACGCGGCGACGAAGATCGACAAGCTCGTCGCCGAGTGACACCGTGACCGACCAGAAGCGGTTGCGCACCCGATGGCTGGGTGCGCAACCGATCGGCGGACTGTTCGCGCTGCCGTACTTCGTGTTCGTGATCGCGATCTTCGCGTATCCCCTCGCGTTCGCGGTGTACATCGCCTTCCACGACTACTTCTTCACCGCTCCCGGCACCGAGGTCGACCGCCCCTTCGTGGGCTTCGACAACTTCGTCACGGTCCTCACCGACCCGCGGGTGCTCGGCTCGTTCCGCAACACCCTGATCTTCCTGGTCATCAACGTGCCCCTGACGGCGGTGCTCTCGCTCGTGCTGGCGGCGGCGCTCAACACCGGCATCCGCTGGGTGGCGGCGTATCGCGTCGCCTTCTACGTGCCGTACCTCACGGCGAGCGTCTCGCTCGTCGGCGTGTGGATGCTGCTGTTCTCGGGCAACGGGCTGATCAACACGATCCTCGGCCCGCTCGCCCCCGATCCGTCCTGGCTCGTGAACAGCGGGCTCGCGATGCCGATGATCGCGTTCTACGTGACCTGGAAGCAGCTCGGGTTCTACATCCTGCTGTATCTGGCGGCGCTGCAGAACGTGCCGAAGGAGCTGTACGAATCGGCGGAGACCGACGGGGCCGGGGTGCTCTCGCGCTTCCGTCACGTCACCATCCCGGGCGTGCGCAGCGCCACCACCCTCGTGCTGATCCTGTCGATCATCACCGGAGCCAACCTCTTCACCGAGCCCTACCTGCTCACCAACGGCGGCGGGCCCGACGGCGCATCGACCACACCGGTGCTCCTCATCTACCAGCTGGGCATCCAGCAGCAGAACCCCGACACCGCAGCGGCCATCGGCATGATCCTCGTGATCCTCGTCGGGATGCTGTCGCTGGCGGCCAACCGCGCGACCAGGGAGCGATGATGCGAAAGAAGCGTTCACTGCCCCGCGTCCTGAGCATCATCCTGCTCACGATCGCGGCCATCGGCTTCGCCTTCCCGTTCTACTTCATGATCGTGGGGGCGTTCCAGGAGAATCCGACGAACTCCCCCAGCGAGCTGTTCCCGACGAGCGGCTGGACCGTCGACAACTTCATCGCGATCGACTCGCGCATCGATCTGGTCGGCTCACTGCTGAACTCGCTCATCTTCACCGCGGGGGTGCTGTTGGGCACCGTCGTGTTCGGCCTGCTCGCCGGCTACGCGATCGCACGCCTCGACTTCCGGGGCCGCGGCGTGATCTGGGTGCTGATGCTGCTCGTGCAGATGGTGCCGTTCCAGCTGCTGATGATCCCGCTCTACGTGCAGATCACCCGCAGCTACGGCCTCGGCGACTCATACCTGGGCATGATCCTGCCGTTCCTCATCAACACCACGGCGGTGTTCATCTTCGTGCAGTTCTTCAAGGCGCTGCCGGTGGAGATCTTCGAGGCGGCGCGCATCGACGGCGCCGGCGAGATCCGTCTGCTGACCTCGGTCGCGATCCCGCTGATCCGTCCCGTCCTGGTGACGGTCGTCCTCGTCACGTTCATCGGCCCCTGGAACGAGTTCCTCTGGCCCTTCCTCATCACGAAGGATGCGAGCCTGCAGCCGCTGGCCGTGTCCCTCGCGAACTACATCTCCAACGTGGCGCAGTCCACGGCCAACCCGAACGGTGCGATCCTCGCCGGCGCCACGGCGCTCGCGTTCCCCGTCGTGATCCTGTTCGTCGTCTTCCAGCGGTTCTTCCGCGCCACCGACCTCGGTGCAGCCGTCAAAGGCTGACCAGAAAGGGACCCCATGTTCACCGGAGCCTCCTTCCCCCTCGGACCGTTCACGCCGTACGACGGCAATCCCATCCTGCGCCCGCGCGGCGACAGCTGGGAGTCGGCCAACCTGTACAACCCGGCCGCGCTCGTCGACGGCGACGAGGTCGTGCTGCTCTACCGCGCGCACGCCGACGACATCATCTCCCACATCGGCATCGCCCGCTCCCGGGACGGCGTCACCTTCACCCGCGAGGACGCGCCGATCCTCTCGCCGTCGGAGGACTACGAGCGGTACGGCTGCGAGGACCCGCGCATCGCGCTGATCGACGGCACCTACTACCTCACCTACACGGGCTGGGACCGGCGCAGCGCGCAGCTCTGCCTGGCGACCTCGACCGACCTGCGCACGTGGACCAAGCACGGGCCGCTGTTCGACGACTTCGACACCTTCAAGACCATGGACCCCCGTGGATTCAACTGGTCGAAGGCCGGCGTCATCGTGCCGCAGCGGATGCACGGGAAGTGGTGGATGTACTTCGGCGAGGGCGCGATCTACTGGGCGACCAGCGATGACCTCATCCACTGGACACCGGGCACCCCCGACACCGAGCCGATGTACTCGCCGACGCCCGGCACCTGGGACGAGGCCCTCGTCGAGATCGGCACCTCGCCCGTGGTGACCGACAACGGACTGCTGCTCTTCCTCACGAACGGTGCGACCCGCATCGTGCACGAGGACGGCTCGGTCGACGTCGACTACCGCTGCGGGCAGATCGCCATCGATCCGGATGAGCCGACCACGGTCATCGCCCGCCTGCAGGAGCCGTGGCTGCGCCCGCAGACCTTCGAGGACATGCACGGGCTGGTCTCGAACGTGACCTTCGTCGAGGGGCTCGTGAAGTTCCAGGAGAAGTGGTTCGCGTACTACGGGCAGTCGGACACGACGCTGGCCGTGGCGATCCACGATCCCGCCGAACCGTGGGGTCGCGCGCTGCGCGACGGCGCCGACTCCCGCGTGGATGCCGGGGAGTGACGCCATGGACGCCTCTCGGCGCACGTTCCTGACCTTCGCGGCAGCCGCCTCCGCCCTGGCGCTCGTCCCCGTGGATGCGGCCGTCGGTGCGACGACCCGGACCACCGGCGCCGGCGTCGCCACCGGGACCGGGTCCCACCCGCTCGAGGCCGATCGGCGCGGTCGGCTGACGAACCTCGCCCATCTGCGTTTCCTCCTCGCCGAGGTGCCGGTCGCGGCGAGCGCGGCGCACACGACGTTCGGCATCGAGTCGCAGCCGACCGTGCGCGCGCCCTGGACCTACGCCGACACCGACGGCGCGGGCGGATATCGTCCGGTCGGCGGGGGCACCCGCGATGCCGTCACCGGCTACTGGTCGCAGGGCGCCTACAACGCCGACGACATCGCCCGCGCGGCGATCGTGTTCCTCCGCGACTGGAGGGCGACGGGCGATACCCGGAGCCGCGACGAGGCGCGGGATGTGCTCCGCTCGCTGGCCTTCCTGCAGACGACCTCCGGCCCGAACGCCGGGCGCGTGGTGCTGTGGCAGCAGGAGGACGGCACCCTGACCCCCAGCGCGATCCCGGTCGAGCTGCCCGACCCCTCGGACTCGGCCGAGTCGTACTGGCTCGCCCGGTCGGTCTGGGCGTTCGGCGAGGGCCATGCGGCCTTCCGTCGGGCGGACCCGGCGTTCGCGGCGTTCCTCCTCGACCGGCTGCACCTGTGCCTGGAGGCGCTCGGGCGGGAATCGCTCTCGCGCGCCGGGCAGTGGGTGCGCAGCGACGGGCGGCGGCTCCCCGCCTGGCTCATCGCGGGCGGTGCGGATGCCACGGCCGAGGCCATGCTCGGCCTCGCCGCGGCCACCGAGGCGGGCGACTCCCGCAGCCGCAAGGCCCTGCTGACGTACGGGGAGGGTGTGGCCGCGATGGCCACCGACCCGGCGCGGGGCTGGCCGTTCGGGGCGGTGCTGCCGTGGACGGGTTCGCTCGGGTTCTGGCACGCGTGGGGTGCCGCCGCACCGGAGGCTCTCGCCCGCGCCGGGGCCCTGCTCCGGCGCCGGGACTGGTCCTCCGCCGCACTCGCGGATGCCGGACGCTTCACGCCGCAGGTGCTCGCCGCGGGCGGGCCGCACAACGCGTGGGCGCCGCTTCCGGCCGAGGCGCAGATCGCCTACGGCGCGCACGGTCGCGTGGCCGGGGCGCTGCAGGCGGCAGCCGTGGGCGGGGTCGGACTCCGCGCGGTCGCCGGCCTCGCCGCCGGCTGGTTCTTCGGCGCGAACACGGCGGGGGTGCCGGTGTACGACCCCGCGACGGGTGTGACGTTCGACGGGGTCGAGACCGACGGACGGGTGAACCGCAACTCCGGCGCCGAGTCGACGATCCACGGGCTGCTCACGATGCAGCTGCTCGACGCGAATCGGGACGTGGCGGAGCTCGCGACGTCGATCACGGGGCTGCGGGCACACTCGGGCCTACGGGTAATCGACGCCGAGACGGCACGGCTCTCCCCCGGCTGCGTGGTGGAGCGTCCCGAGGGCGGCGCCTGGACGGGCGAGGGCAACCTCTCGGGCGGGGCGTATGTGCGCGTCCCTCGCGGCGAGTGGGTCGAGTTCGACGTGACGGAGGCGGGTGGCATCCTGCACGGGCTCGTGTGGCGGCAGGCGGCCGATGCCGGGGAGGCGGAGTGGGAGGTGCGCCGCGGGCGTCGCCGGGTGTGGCGCACGCGCACGCCCGCGGGCGGGGCCGGCGACCGCGGGCTCACCGAGGCCGACGGGATGCTCGTGCCGCAGCTCCTCGGCGGCGATCTGCCGGAGACCGCGGTGACGGTGCGCTGCACGAGTCGCGGCGACGTGCGCCTGGATGCGCTGGTGATCCAGCCGCGGGTCGTGAGCGCCGTGTACGCGACGACCTCGGGAGCCGCCGTGCTCTATGCGAACGGCGCACGGAAGGACCAGCGGGTCGCTCCGCTCGCACCCGGCGAGGGGCGAGCCTACGACGCGGACGGCTCTCCGGACGGCCGGGCGACCCAGGGCGGTCGGGTGCGCGTGCGCGGAACGGGCTTCACGATCACCCGCGGCTGAGGCCCGCCGAACTCGATCGCCGTCGGGGTATCCGATGCCGCACCGACGGAGTAGCGTGCCCGCATGGCGATCGCGACGGAGACGATGGACTGGCTGCTCGACGGGGATCCCGCGCTTCGCTGGCAGGTCGAGCGCGATCTGCTGCGGGAGCCCGAGGAGGTGTGGCAGGCGACGCGGGCACGGGTCGCGACCGAGGGCTTCGGCGCCGCGCTCCTCGCCCGGCAGGACGATGACGGCCAGTGGGCCGGCGGCGCCTTCTTCCCGGCAGGGTTCTTCGGCAGTGCGGAGGCGGAGGAGCCGGGGCAGCCGTGGACGGCCACGACCTGGTCGCTGAACGATCTGCGCGAATGGGGCGTGGACGCCGCGGTGCTCGGCGACACCGCGGAGCGCCTGGCGCAGAACAGTCGATGGGAGTACGACGACCTGCCCTACTGGGGCGGCGAGGTCGACGTGTGCATCAACGCCTACACGCTGGCGAACGGCGCCTGGCTGGGTGCCGACGTCTCCGCGCTCGCCCGCTGGTTCCCCGCCCACCGGCTGGAGGACGGCGGATGGAACTGCGAGGCGGAGGAGGGCGACTCGGTGCGGTCGTCCTTCCACTCCACGCTCAACGCCCTGCGCGGGATGCTCGCCTACGAGCGACTCACCGGCGACACGTCGTTGCGGGAGGCACGGCACTCGGGCGAGGAGTACCTGCTGCGGCGACGGCTGCTGTACCGCGAGTCGACCGGAGAGCAGGTCGGTCCCTTCGTCGGGCGCTTCGTGTATCCGAACCGCCATCGGTACAGCGCGATGACGGCCCTGGACCACTTCCGCGAGGCGTCGCTCGTCGAGGGTGGTGCCCCCGACGAGCGGATCGCGGATGCCGTCGAGCTGGTGCGTGCCGCGCGACGGCCCGACGGCTCGTGGACGCAGGGCGCTCCGCTCGCCGGTCGCACCTGGTTCCCGGTCGATGCCGGCGAGGGCCATCCCTCCCGCTGGCTCACGCTGATCGGCACGCGCGTCCTCGACTGGGCCGGCGGCGCCTGACCCGAGAGCCCCTCGACGGGAGCAGCATCCCGACATGCTGTTCTTTTGAGTTATTCAAATGACGGGGTACACTCGAGGCATGGAGACAGAACTCGACTCGGCGCTTCGCGATGCCGGGCTTCGGGCGACCGCGGGCCGCGTCGCCGTTCTCGAGGCACTGGACTCCATGGCCCACACGGATGCGGAGCGGATCTACCGCGCCGTGTCCGACGTGCTTCCGACCACGTCGATCCAGTCGGTGCACAACATCCTCGCGGACCTGACGACGGCGGGTCTCATCCGCCGGATCGAACCGGCAGGTTCCGCGGCGCTCTACGAGCGACGTATCCACGACAACCACCACCACGTCGTCTGCACCTCCTGCGGTGCCGTCGGCGATGTGGACTGCGTCGTGGGCGAAGCTCCGTGTCTCACCCCGTCCTCGACGGGGGGATTCACCGTCCAGACAGCCGAAGTCACCTTCTGGGGCCTGTGCCCCAGTTGCCAGAACGCCGCGCAATAGCCGACCGCTGATCGCCCATCCACGGATGGGGGTATTCGTCGCGCCCGCGCGGAGAAGGAGAACACCATGACGAAACCTGCCACCACCACGCAGGCCGGAGCCCCGATCGCGAGTGACACCCACTCGCTGACGGTCGGCGCCGACGGCCCCACGGTCCTGCACGACCACCACCTCGTCGAGAAGATCGCCGCGTTCAACCGCGAGCGCGTGCCGGAGCGCAACCCGCACGCGAAGGGCGGCGGTGCGTTCGGCGAGTTCGTCGTCACGGAAGACGTGTCGGCTTACACCCGGGCGGCGGTCTTCCAGCAGGGCGCGAAGAGCGAGGCGCTCATCCGCTTCTCCTCGGTCGCCGGCGAGCAGGGCTCCCCCGACACCTGGCGCGACGTGCGCGGCTTCTCGCTGCGGCTGTACTCGGAGGAGGGCAACCTCGACATCGTCGGCAACAACACCCCGACCTTCTTCCTGCGCGACGCGATCAAGTTCCCCGACTTCATCCACTCGCAGAAGCGCCTGGGCGACTCGGGACTCCGCGACCCCGACATGCAGTGGGACTTCTGGACGCTCTCCCCGGAGACCGCGCACCAGGTGACCTATCTCATGGGCGACCGCGGGCTCCCTCGCAGCTGGCGCCACATGAACGGCTACGGCTCGCACACCTTCTCCTGGGTGAACGCGGAGGGCGAGCTCTTCTGGATGCGCTACCACTTCGTGTCGCACCAGGGCGTCGAGGCCATGGGAGCCGAGGAGGCGCAGCAGCTCGCCGGGTCCGACGCCGACTACTACCGGCGTGACCTGTTCGATGCGATCCAGCGGGGCGAGCACCCCTCGTGGGACCTGTACGTGCAGATCATGCCCTACGACGAGGCGAAGTCGTACCGGTTCAACCCGTTCGACCTCACCAAGACGATCTCCCTCAAGGACTACCCGCGCATCAAGGTCGGCACGCTGACCCTGAACCGGAACCCGGAGAACTTCTTCGCCCAGATCGAGCAGGCCGGCTTCTCGCCGGGGAACCAGGTGCCCGGCACCGGCATCTCGCCGGACAAGATGCTGATGGGTCGCATCTTCGCGTACCCGGATGCGCAGCGTCACCGCATCGGGGCCAACTACAACCAGCTGCCGGTGAACCAGCCGCACGCCGCCGAGGCGCGCAACTACCAGCACGAGGGGGCGATGCGGTACCAGTACAACGGGGCGGCGCACCGCACCTACCAGCCGAACTCGTTCGGTGCGGCCGGCGGTCCCGAGGCCGACCCGTCGAAGGGGATCGAGGCGAACTGGGAGGCCGATGGCGAGCTCGTCCGCTCGGCGGCCACGCTGCACGCCGAGGACGACGACTTCGGGCAGCCGGGCACGCTCTACCGCGAGGTCTTCGACGACGAGCAGCGCGCCCGGTTCATCGAGACGCTCATCGGGCAGGGGCGTTCGATCACGGTCGATGAGATCCGCGAGCGCTTCTTCCAGTACTGGACGAACGTGGACGCCACGCTCGGAGCGGCCCTGCGCACCCAGGTGTGATCCCTGATCGGCCGGGCTTCCTCGTCCGGCCGATCACGCGGACGCGCTGACATCTCCTGCGACGCGGCGTGCGGTGGCCGAGGTCCCGCGCGTCGCGTCGTACTGCGTGCGCGACTCCTCGATCGCGGGGTGGTTCGCGAGGGCCCAGTCGCCGATGGTCTTGGCGATCGGGATGAGGGTGCCGCCGAGATCGGTGAGCTCGTACTCCACGCGCGGCGGGACCTCCGCGTAGGCGGTGCGACTGATCAGTCCGTCGCGTTCGAGCTGGCGGAGGGTGAGCGTCAGCATCCGCTGCGAGATGCCGGGGATGTGTCGGAGCAGCTCGCTGAAGCGGAGCCGGTCGTGCCGCAGCGTGGCGATGACCAGGAGCGACCACTTGTCGCCGACGCGATCGAGCACCTCGCGGATCGCGCGGCCCGCGCTCTCGTCGAGCTCGCAGGAGCTCTCGTATCCGGGGAATCCGGCGAGCGCGGTCTCGTCGATGTGCGTCAGTGACATCGGTGTGCCTTTTGCAGCGGTCATCCGCATCCTCCATTCTTGGTTACTGATCGTAACAAAGACACAGAACGGAACCTCGGATGCTCATCGCACTCTGGATCGTCAACGGGCTGCTCGCCCTCGCCATGCTCGGCGGCGGCTTCATGAAGCTCGTCACCCCGAAGGCGACGCTCGCCGAACGCGGGATGGCCTGGACGGAGGACTTCTCCGCCGGGACGATCAAAGCCATCGCGGCGCTCGAGGTGATCGGCGCGTTCGGGCTCATCCTGCCGCTGGCCACCGGCATCGCCCCGATCCTCGCCGCGCTCGCCGGCACCGGGATCGCGATCATCATGATCGGCGCGGTCGTCGTGCACCTGCGCCGCAAGGAGTCCGCCGCGCCGGCGCTCGTCCTGGCGGTGCTGGGCGTCGCGAGCGCGGTGCTCGGCTTCCTCGTCGTGCTCTGACCCTCGGACCGGGAACAGGGCCAAGATGGAAGGGTGGCCGTCCCCCTCTCCGACCTGACCAGCATGCCCGACCCGCAGCACGTGTACGCCGGCGACGGCACGCGGCTGGCGACCTACACCTGGGGTGAGCTCGACGCCCCGGTCGTGGTGACCGTGCACGGGTTCGCATCGAACGCGCGGGACAACTGGGTCCTGACCGGGTGGGTGCGCGAGCTCATCGCCGCCGGGTACCGGGTGCTCGCCCTCGACCAGCGCGGTCACGGACTCAGCGAGAAGCCGCACGACGCCGGCGGCTACGGCATCCGCACGCTGGTGACCGACGTCGAGACCGTCATGGACACCTATCTCGTCGACGATGCGTCCTACGTGGGCTACTCCCTCGGGGCACGCGTGGGCTGGGAGGTGGTCCGAGAGCTGCCGCATCGCATCGGCCGCGCGGTGCTCGGGGGCGTGCCGGACGGCATCCCGCTCGCTCGGCTCGACCTCGATCAGGTGCGCGCGTACATCGCCGACGGCACGCCGGTCGAGGACCGCACGACGCAGAACTACATCGCGCTGACCGAGCGGGTGCCGGGGAACGACCTGCGGGCGCTCGTCGCGCTGGCGGAGGGCATGCGGTCCTCGGGCATGATCGACCCCGACCCGACGGATGCGCCGACGCGTCCGATCCTGTTCGCCACCGGATCGAAGGACGCGATCATCGAGGGGTCGCGGGCCCTGGCGTCGGCGGCTCCGGACGGGCGCTTCTTCGAGATCCCGAACCGGAACCACTTCAACGCCCCGGGTTCGCGCGACTTCAAGGAAGCCGCGCTGGCGTTCCTCGCCGAGGGGTGACCCCGGCGAGGAATCGCCGATCGTGCCCTAGACCGCGGAGCTCTCCGCACGCTTGGGCAGCACCCATCCCGCGCGCGGGAAGTGGCAGGTGTAGCCGTTCGGGTACTTGATCAGGTAGTCCTGGTGCTCCTCCTCGGCCTGCCAGAACGGGCCCTCGGGCTCGATCGTGGTGACGGCCTTGGCGGGCCACAGGCCGGAGGCGTCGACATCGGCGATCGTCTCGCGCGCGACGGTCTCCTGCTCGGGGCTGAGCGGGAAGATCGCCGAGCGGTAGCTCGAGCCGATGTCGTTGCCCTGACGGTCCTTGGTGGACGGGTCGTGGATCTGGAAGAAGAACGCGAGGATGTCGCGGTACGTCGTCTTGGTCGGGTCGAACACGATCTCCACGGCCTCGGCGTGGCCGGGGTGGTTGCGGTAGGTCGCGTGGTCGTTCGATCCACCCGTGTAGCCGACCCGGGTGTCGAGCACGCCGGGCTGGCGGCGGATCAGGTCTTCCATGCCCCAGAAGCAGCCGCCGGCGAGGACGGCCGTCTCGGTCCCGGGCGTGCGGGTGATGGTTCCGGTGTCGGTCATGACTGCTCCTCAGAAGAATCGGTGGTGGGGTTGGCGAAGAGGGGACTGTAGCGACCGTACCCCTCCTGTTCGAGACTTTCCGCAGGGATGAAGCGGAGGGCCGCGGAGTTCATGCAGTAGCGCAGTCCGCCCGCGTCGCGAGGACCGTCGTCGAAGACGTGCCCGAGGTGGCTGTCCGCACCGGCGGAGCGCGCTTCGGTGCGCTTCATCCACAGCGAGCGGTCGGTACGGGTGGTCACGGCATCCGCCTCGATGGGCTTGGTGAAGCTGGGCCAGCCGGTGCCGCTGTCGAACTTGTCGGTCGACGAGAACAGCGGTTCGCCCGAGACGACGTCGACGTAGATGCCGTCGTCGTGGTTGTTCCAATAGGCGTTGCGGAAGGGCGGCTCGGTGGCGTCCTGCTGGGTCACCTCGTACTGCAGGTGGGTGAGGTCGCTGACGGCCTCGGGGGTCTTGGCGTAGTCGTTCGACATGATCTGACTCCTTGTCCGACGTCGCTGGCTGCGGCGTCATAGAGGAGAACCGTCGAGCGGCCCGTTTTGGTCCCGCAGCGCTGGGAGCGGGCTGTGAGTTTCGGCGGTGTCGATAGAGTTGCCTCCGCACTGCACACCTGCCGAGGGGAAACACCCATGTCCGTTGGACTTCTCGCCGTCGTCGACGACATCCTGAGCGCCGCGATGAAGGCCTCGGCGAAGGCGGCCGGCGTCGTGATCGACGACGCCGCGGTCACCCCGCAGTACGTGCAGGGCCTCACGCCCGCCAGGGAGCTGCCCGTCGTCGGCAAGATCGCCCTGGGGTCGCTGGCGAACAAGTTCCTGATCATCATCCCGGTGGCGCTGCTGCTGACCGCGTTCGCGCCGTGGGTGCTGCCGTACCTGCTGATCCTGGGCGGGGCCTACCTGTGCTTCGAGGGCGCCGAGAAGGTGCTGGAGTGGTTCGGCGTGCAGCACGGTCACGCCGACGAGGGTGCGCGCGACGAGAGGAAGCTCGTGCTCGGCGCGGTGCGCACCGACCTGATCCTCTCGACCGAGATCATGCTCATCTCGCTCGCGAGTCTCGAGAAGGGGCTCGACATCTGGGCGACCCTGGCGATCCTCGCCGTGATCGCACTCCTGATGACGGGTGTCGTGTACGGCGCCGTGGCGCTGCTGGTGAAGATCGACGACATCGGTCTGAAGATGGCGAAGAACCCGGTGCAGCGCGTGCGGCACACCGGCACCAGGATCGTGCGGTCGATGCCGGCCGTGTTCCGCTTCATCAGCATCCTCGGCACCGTGGCGATGCTCTGGGTCGGAGGCCATCTCGTGCTGGTGAACCTCGGCGAGGTGGGCTGGCACTTCACGACCGACGTGCTGCACGGGATCGAGCATGCGCTCGAGCCGCTCGGCGGATTCGTGGTCTGGGTGGTCGAGACGATCGTGTCGGCGATCGCCGGGCTCGCGCTGGGGCTGCTGATCGTCGGGATCATCCTGGGCATCGCGCGGCTGTTCGGCAAGACCCCGAGCTTCCACGAGGGCGAGGAATCCCCCGCCGACGTGCACGTCTGAGGCTGAGGCTGAGGCTGAGCCGGCGTCTCGCAGCGATCCGCCGTCGCTATCCGCCGCACGGGGGATGCGGCCTGTCGTCCACTCCGGTTTGATCGGAGCATGAGCTCTGATCACGCCACACAGTTGCGTCGGACCCGGCGCCTGATCTCCGCCGTCGCCATCGTAGGAATCGGTGCGGCCGTGATCTGGTTCGTCTTCGCCGCCGTCGGCGAATCCGGTGGCCAGCTCACCGCCGCCAGCGCCACGGCCGCGGGGTTGGGCGCCGCCTGGTCGGCGGGGTTCGCCGCCATCACGTCCCGGCTGAAATCCATCGAGCCCACCTCGACCTCGGCGGGCTGAGTCCACCGGACGAGAGTGCGCGACGGACGAGAGTGCGCGACGGACGGCGCGCTCATGCCGCGATGTCGTAACGCGCCCTGCCCCCGAGCCTGGGCCTGCGGTGCGGATCGACATTCGGCGGCGGGATGAGCCACACCCGCGCGGCCGACCCGCGCCCCTCGATCCTGATCTCCCAGTCGTTGTCGTGAATGCGATGATGGCAGCTCTCGCAGAGCAGCACGCGTTGTCGAGATCGGTCGGTCCGGCATCCCGCTGCCACCAGCGCAGGTGATGCGCTCTGGTCATCTGCGGTGGCAGCCCGCACATCACGCAACCGCCGTCGCGCTCCACGAGCGCCAGCCGCTGAGCTCGGGTGAACAGCCGCTTCTCGCGCCCCCAGTCGAGGATCTCTCCTCCGCCACCCAGCACCGCCGGGATGACCCCTCCTCCGGCCGCCATCCGGCGACACGCGGCGATGCTGACCGGCTGGTCGAGGCCGTCGACGGTGGCGAAGCCGGTTCCGGCGTTCAACTCGTCGAGCCCGACGCGCACGATGACCGTCGCCCCCGAGACGGGGAGCCCCCCGTTGTCGCATCCGCTCGCGTGCGCGCAGATCTCGGCGAGCGCATCGGCCTGCAGCATCGCGATCGTGCGGCGATCGGCATCCGTAGCTTCGGGGTCGAGCACGTGCGACCGCGCCTGGAACGTCGCCGTGACGTACGCCTGGATCGCCGCCTTGACCGGAGCGCCGGAGGCGACGTCGGTCTGCAGCGTCAGGTGCAGCGACCCGTCGCGCTCGAACATCGTCAGCGAACGCCGCGACCGGGCCTCATCTTCACGCGGAGCCACACCGTCGGGGTCGAGCCACGCCTCGGCATGCACGACAAGCTTGCGCACGTCGTCGAGCGACAGCCCTGCCGCGCGCTCGACCAGCAGACGCTCGGCTTCGATGGTGCGCTCCAGGCCGGCTTTCAGCCGAGCCCGGTCGAGCAGAGTCACGATCGTCGCCGCTGCCGCCGCGCTGAGGGCGCCGACACCGATCGCCTGCTGCACCTCGGGATACCGCGGCGGCAGCGCCTCGCCGATGAGGTTCGCCCGCGGTGCCGTGGCCTCGCCCACCTTCACCAACCGCGCCGCATCGCCCGTGGATCCGCCCGTCGTCGCGGCGATCATGGTGGCCGGGCTGCGGAAACCCTGTTCCTTGGCCAGGCTCGCCGCCCCCAGCTCGGGTCGGGATTCCCGTGCGATGCTCGCCGCGAGCTCGGCGTGGATGCCGTCGAGTCGGCGCTGCACCAGTCCCATCGCGCGGTGCGCCTCGAGCAGTTGAGACCGGGACAACTCGGCAGCACTCCCCACATCGGCCCACACCTCTTCGAGGCTCTCCACGGCCTCGATCAAGGGGTCAGATGGGGGTTCGCCATGCGTCAATGTTAGAACTTATCTTCGATATATGGGAGGGCTGTGGATAGGTCGACAGGTTCGCATATCGCCACGTCGGCACCGCGTGCACTCCTCGTGCGCTCGAAGCCCCGGCATCCTGCTAGCGTCGGCGATGCGCACCCGAAGCGCAGAAGCAGAAGAGAGACCGCCCGCCGATGACAGCCGTGCGAATCCGAGACGCCGAGACCGCCGATCTCGACACGATCACCGCGATCCACAACCACGCCGTGGTGCATACCACCGCGATCTGGAACGAGGAGGCGGTGGACCTCGCCGACCGCGCCGCGTGGCTCGCCGACCGCGCCGCCCGGGGCTACCCGGTCATCGTCGCGGTCGACGATTCCAGGGTGCTGGGCTACGCGTCGTACGCGCAGTGGCGCCCGCACAGCGGCTACCGCCTCACGGTCGAGCACTCCGTCTACGTCCTCGACGGCCAGCACGGCCGCGGCATCGGGACCACGCTGATGGCCGCGCTCATCGAGCACGCCCGCACCGCCGGGATGCACGTGATGATCGCCGGCATCGAGAGCGGGAACGCCGCCTCGATCGCCCTGCACGAGCGGCTGGGCTTCACCAAGGTGGGACGGATGCCGCAGGTCGGGGCGAAGTTCGGGCGCTGGCTCGACCTCAGCATGCTCCAGCTCGTGCTCGACGAGCGCGCCGAACCCGACGCGGGGTCCTGACCATGGATCCGCTGCAGTGGCTCGTCGACGCCTTCAACTCGCAGTGGGTGCTGCCGGGCGGACAGACGCTCCTGGTCCGCGAGGTCGTCGGCAACGCGTTCGGGCTCGCGAGCGCACTCGGCGGCATGCGCCGCAAGGTGTGGGCGTGGCCGGTCGGCATCGTCGGCAACCTGCTGCTCCTCACGGTCTTCCTGGGCTCGGCGCTCAGCCCCGACCCGTCGCTGCCGCACCTGCTCGGTCAGGCCGGACGCCAGATCATGTTCATCGCGGTCGCGATCTACGGGTGGGTGCGCTGGCGCAACCTCGACGGCGGACGCGTGGTGCCGCGCTGGGCGCCGACGAGCGCACGCATCGGCATGGTCCTGGTGATGATCGTCGGGACCGTCGCCCTGACGCCGCTGTTCCGCCTGCTCGGATCGTGGGAGCCGGTGTGGGCCGATGCCTGGACGTTCGTCGGCTCGCTGCTCGCGACCTACGGCATGGCCAAGGGCTGGACCGAGTTCTGGCTGATCTGGATCGCCGTCGACGTGGTCGGCGTGCCTCTGCTGTTCAGCTCCGGCTATTACGCGACCGGCCTCATGTACGTGTTCTACGGCGTCTTCACCGCGGTCGGGTTCGTGATCTGGTGGCGGGCGCAGCGGATGGCCGCGCATCCGATCGAGATCATCCCGCCGGACCCGAGCCCGCGCCGGCCGGACGAGGAAGAGCTCGCCTGAGCGCTCCGAATGTGTCCGCCCATGTCGGCGGCCCTGGATTCGCCCGCGCGCATCGCCTTTCATGGGTCGCATGACCCGCGAGATCCGCTTCAACGCCTTCGACATGAACTGCGTCGCCCACCAGTCGTCCGGCCTGTGGCGGCACCCCGACGACCGGTCACGCCAGTACAACACCATCTCCTACTGGACGGATCTCGCGAAGCTGCTGGAGAGCGCGACCTTCGACGGCATCTTCATCGCCGACGTGCTCGGCACCTATGACGTCTACGGCGGCACCAACGAGGCCGCGATCCGCAACGGCGCCCAGGTCCCGGTGAACGATCCGATCCTCCTGGTGAGCGCGATGGCCGCGGTCACCGAGCACCTGGGCTTCGGCATCACGGCCGGCACCGCGTTCGAGCACCCCTATCCGTTCGCCCGCCGACTGAGCACGCTCGACCACCTCACCCAGGGCCGGATCGGATGGAACGTCGTGACCGGCTACCTGCCCAGCGCCGCGCGCAACATGGGCCAGGAGGACCAGCTCGCGCACGACGACCGCTACGACCACGCCGACGAGTACGTCGAAGTGCTCTACAAGCTCTGGGAGGGCTCGTGGGAGGACGACGCGGTGGTCGAGGACCGCGAGCGCGGCATCTTCACCGACCCGGGCAAGGTGCATCCGATCGGACACGAGGGCAAGCACTTCAGCGTGCCCGGCATCCACATCTCCGAGCCGTCACCGCAGCGCACGCCGGTGATCTACCAGGCCGGCGCGAGTCCGCGCGGAGTGAAGTTCGCCGCCGAGAACGCCGAGGCCATCTTCGTCGCCGCCCCCTCGAAGGAGGTGCTCGCCGGCACCGTCAAGCGCATCCGCGACGCCCTCGAGGCGGCGGGCCGCGACCGGTACGACGCCCGTATCTACACGCTGCTCACCGTGATCACCGCCGCCACCAGCGAGGAGGCGACGGCGAAGCACGCCGAGTACCTCTCCTACGCGAGCCCCGAGGGCGCGCTCACGTTCATGTCGGGCTGGATGGGCGTCGACCTGTCGCAGTACGCCGAGGACGAGCCGGTCGGGAACGTCGAGTCCAACGCGATCCAGTCGGTGCTCCAGCACCTCAAGGAGGAGGCGGATCTCGGCCGCGAGTGGACCGTCGGCGACTTCGGCCGCCACAACGCGATCGGCGGCCTCGGCCCCACGATCGTCGGATCGGGCGTCGAGATCGCCGACGAGCTGCAGTCGTGGGTCGCGGAGACCGACATCGACGGCTTCAACCTCGCCTACGCGGTCACGCCCGGCACCTGGCAGGACGTGATCGAGCACGTGATCCCGGTGCTGCGCGAGCGCGGCGCCTACCCCGAGGAGTACACGCCGGGCACGCTCCGCCACAAGCTCCACGGCCGCGGCGACCGTGTGCAGGACACGCACCGCGCCGCGCAGTACCGCGTCGGCGCCTTCGCTCGCGCCTGAGCGCGCAGGGCGTCGTCAGTCGTCGCTGCGGCTGAACAGTCCGCGCAGCACGAGGAACACGACCACGGCGACGACCGCCACGATCCCGAGCTTGAAGATGAACGCGAGGACCGAGAACAGCGCGCTCACGATCCACCACGCGATCACGACGGCGAGGATGACGCCGAGGATGGTCCAGATGTTCTTGGTCATGCCTCCAGCCTACGGAGTCGCGGCTGAGGGGATCTCCTCGAGCGACCGGTAGACCGTCAATCCGAGCTCGTGCGCGATCTCGACGTCCTTGTCGGCGCCCGCCGATTCCCCGGGCAGGCGCAGCACGGCATCGCAGTGCTGCAGCAGCCGGCGCGCGGTCTCGTACATGACATCGCCGTCCGCGGCGGCGACCTCGTCGAGGGTGCGCAGGATCGGCAGCGCGACCCATTCACCGATCATCGGGATGTGTCCGAGGCGGAAGATCGGCCCCGAGGCCTCCTCCAGGCGCGCCAGATTGCGGGCGATGAGGGCGGGGTCGCCGTTCGTGCCGGAACGATAGGGGCCGGCGATCAGGATCAGGAGTGGCTTCGTCATGGGGATGACTGTAGTCTGAAACATGCAAGATCATGCAACTTCGTGAGGAAACATATGCTGGCCGCGCAACGCAAAGCCCACCTTCTCGAGCTCCTCGACCGTGACGGCCGGGTGGTCGCGAAGGCCGTCGCCGACGACCTCGGCGTCTCGGAGGATGCGATCCGACGCGACCTCCGCGAGCTCGCCGAAGACGGCCGGCTACTGCGCGTCTACGGTGGCGCCCTGCCGCTCCCCGCCCCCGATCGACCCGTGAGCGAGCGGCAGGAGGTCGCGACCGAGAGCAAGGAGCGGGTCGCGCGACGAGCGGTCGCCGACATCCGCCCCGGATCGACGATCGTCCTGGATGCGGGCACCACCACCCTCGCGATGGCGAAGCTGCTCCCCTCCGGCACCGACCTCACGGTGATCACACCGAGCCCGGCGGTCGCCCTCGCCGTCGCCGAGCACTCCGACGCCCGCGTGATCATGATCGGAGGCGAGCTCACCCGACACTCGATGGTGGCGGGAGGGGGCCTGGCCCTCGAGGCGATCCAGCACCTCGCCGCGGACACCTTCTTCCTGGGCGCGACCGGCGTCGACCCCGCGCACGGCCTCACCACCGGCGAGCTCGACGACGCGGTCACGAAGCGCGCGATCGCCGCGCGGTGCACCGAGACGGTCGTGCTCGCGAGTACGGACAAGGTCGGCGCCGTGTCGCGCTACCCCGTCCTGCCGTTCGACGCGATCACCGTGATCATCACCGATCCGCTCGACACGAATCCGCTCGTCGCGGCGGTCGAGGCGGAGATCGACGCGCGGGTTCAGCGGTAGAGCAGGTCCTCCGCCACGGCATCCCGCCACCCCGGTACCGCGAAGCGCTCCGGATCGTCCCACTCGCCGGCGACGATCTGCGCGAACGCCCCTTCGACCCCGAAGAGCTTCTCGAGCGGGGACCAGTCGGACTCCCCCGGCATCGGCACCAGCGAGCGCTCCACGAGCGCCCCGGGATGGACCTCTTCGATGAGGGACAGCAGACGCGCACCGGTGTGCACGGGTCGCAGCGCCTCGGCATCCGTGACATGCAGGATCACCCCCTCGCACGCCTCGCCGGCGTGGTCGCGCACCAGCGGCGTGAAGCCGTAGGGGACGGCGGCGATGCCGGGCAATCCGGCGGCGGCGATGGCGGCGGCGTAGCGCTCCCCGTCGATGAAGGGCGCGGCGATGACGCGGAACGGCACGGCCGTACTCCGCCCCTCCGACACGTTCACGCCCTCCGCCAGACAGGTGCCCGGGTACAGCAGCGCCGTCGTGGGGCTGGGGAGGTTCGGCGACGGCGGCATCCACGTGCCCTCGCCGCCCCCGATCGGCGCATCGCGGGACCACCCGTCGACCTCGACCACGTCCAGCTCGACATCGATCCCGCGGGTGCGCACCCAGTGCCGCGCCAGCTCGCCGATCGTGAGCCCGTGCCGGATCGGCATGCTCCACCGCCCCACGAGGGACTGCGCGCGCTCGTCGAGCAGCGGACCCTCCGCGCGATCGAGCCGACCGCCGATCGGGTTCGGACGGTCGAGCACGACCACCGCCACCCCGGCATCGGCGCACGCCTCCAGCACGTGACTCATGGTCCAGATGTACGTGTAGAACCGGGCGCCGACATCGGGCAGATCGATGAGCATCACATCGAGATCGGCGAGGTCGGCGGCGGCGGGACGGACCGCGTCGCCGTACAGGCTGCGCACCTCGACCCCCGTGAGCGGATCGAGGAGATCGCCGACCAGCTCACCCTCCCTCGCGCGACCGCTGAGCCCGTGCTCCGGCCCGAACAGCCTCGTGAACCGCCAACCGCTCGCGGCCAGCGGCTGTCGTCCGCGCAGCAGATCGGAGGTCAGCGCGAGGTCGTTCGTGACCAGACCGAGTCGGCTCGCGGTGAGGCGCGCGAGGAGATCGGGGCGGATGTCGCGGCGGATCAGGCGGTCGATGCCGAGGTGCATGAGGATCAGTCGATTCTGTGATCGGTGACAGCGTTGTAGGTGCGCTGAAGGTTGTCGGAGATGGTGTCGTAGTCGGCCTGGGCGATGCGGGTGAACAGGAAGTCGAGAACGGCGAGCTGCGCGATGCGACTGGCCATGGCGCCGGACCGGAACGTCGACTCCGAGACGGCCGTGACCAGGACGAGGGTGCTGACCCGCGCGAGCGGCGACCGCGGATTGTTGGTGATGGCGATGGTGGTGGCCCCGGCGCGCGCGGCGACCTCGGCCGACTGCACGATCTCGAGCGTGCGCCCGGAGTGCGAGATCGCGATCGCGACGTCGCGCTCGTCGAGGAGCGCCGCACCGGTGAGCGCGAGGTGGAGGTCGGTGCGCGCCTGCGCCACGAGACCCGCGCGATGCAGCTTCTGCTCAAGATCCTGAGCCGCCAGACCGCTCGCCGCCGCGCCGTAGATGTCGATGCGGCGGGCGGCGCGCACGGCACTGACGCAGCGTTCCAGCTCGTCGATGTCGATCTGGCTCGCCGTGCGCTCGATGGCGGACGCCTCCGCGAACGCGATCTTCCGCACGGTGGTGAGCGCGTCGTCGTGCCGGCTCACGTCGCTCTCCGAGACGTTGAACCGCTCGCGGTCGGAAGCACGGCGATCCAGTTCGGTCGCGAGCGCCAGCCGGAGCTCGGGGTACCCCGAGAAGCCCAGGCTCTGCGTGAAGCGTACGATGCTCGCGATCGAGGTGTCGCAGGCCGCGGCGAGCTGCGTGATCGACGACTCGACCGCGCTCTGGGGATCGTCGAGCACGTGCTGGGCGATCCGCCGCTCGGTGGGCGTGAGCGCGGAAAGACGCTGATGGATCGCGGTCATCGCACTGGTGGACACGCGAACAGGATCGCAGACCCGAGGTCGAAATGGAAGGAATTTTCCGCTAGGGCTTGAAATCTTGTAACAAATTGCCCAAAGTGGGCGGGAGGCTTTCACAGCAGAGACGCCCGGTCTGTCAGACGGCTCTCATAACCCGAGAGGAACCCCATGCGACACCGCACCACACGACTTGCCCTCCCCGCAGGTCTTCTCGTCACAGGCCTTGCTCTGGCCGGCTGCGCGCCTGCCGCATCCAGCGGCGACGGCGCCGGAGACGTCACCCTCACCGTCTGGTCCTGGCAGGCATCGTCCTCGCCGAAGTGGGAAGCGGTCTTCGACAAGTACGAGGAGTCGCACCCCGGGGTGACCGTCCAGTTCGAGGGCTTCCAGCCCACCGAGTACAACCAGATCCTGGCGACCGGTCTCGAGGGCAGCGACGGCCCCGACATCGCCATGCTCCGCGCCTACGGCGGCATCCAGCCCGCGATCCAGTCCGAGCAGATCGTCCCGATCGATGACATCGTCGACGGCCTCGACCAGTTCGACCCCACCGTGCTCCGAGCGGCTCAGGGCAAGGACGACGGCAAGACCTACGGCGTGCCCTTCGCGTACCAGACCATGCAGATGTTCTACAACAAGACGATGTTCGACGAGATGGGCCTCGAGGAGCCCACCGACTGGGACGAGTTCATCGAGCTGCAGGAGACCCTGCTCAAGGAGGGCGTCACCCCGATGGCGCTCGGCGCCCGCGAGGACTGGGTGCTGCCGATGTTCCACGACATCGTGGGCTCGGCGAACTACGGCGGCGCCGACTTCGAGGAGAAGGTGCTCAGCGGCGAGGTCGACTTCACCGACCCGGCGTACGTCTCGTCGCTCCAGATCGTCAAGGACATGCAGAAGTACCTCGACAAGAACGTCAACGCCATCGCGGTCGCCGACGCCGTGCTGCAGTTCACCTCCGGACAGGCCGCGCAGTGGCCCGGTGGATCCTTCGACCTGCCGACGTTCCAGAACTCGGCTCCGGACACCGAGTGGGGCGTCTACGAGGTGCCGCCGGCCCCCGGCAGCGCGCTCGACCACGCGGTCACCCCCGGCTACGCGGACGGCAGCTTCGGCATCAACGCCTCGAGCGACCAGCAGGAGGCCGCGACCGAGCTGCTGAACTGGATGACGACGGCCGAGTTCGGTCAGCTCGTCGCCGACGAGGTCGACCAGTTCTCGGCACTGCCGGGCGTGAAGTACTCCGACCCGCTGATGCAGGAGATGAACGAGCAGTACACCGCCAACCCGGCGCCGTACCTGCTGCTCGTCGACTTCCGCTACGGCGACCCGACCGGGACGGCCGTGCTCGGCCCGGACATCCAGGCGATGTTCCTCGGCGACAAGACGCCGGAGCAGCTCGGTGCCGACCTGCAGTCCGGCATCTCCACCTGGTTCACCCCCGCATCCTGACCCGACCGTGGTGGGGGCGCCGGTCCGGCGCCCCCACCACGCAGTGAAAGAGGCATCATGGCCCTGACCCTCCCCCTCCGCCGGGAGAAGACGCGGCGCACGCGCACAGGGATCGCGCTGTCGACTCCGACGGCGACGCTGTTCGTCCTCCCTGCCGCGGTGCTGTTCGCCGTGCTCATCCTCTATCCGATGCTCGCCGCGCTCAGCTACTCGTTCTTCGACTGGCAGGGAACCAAGCAGGGCGGTTTCGCCGGCGTCGCCAACTACATCACCCTCCTCACCAAGGAGCCCTACGCCTCGCAGCTCTGGAACGCCTTCGGGCACAACCTGCTGCTCTTCGCCGGCGCCCTGGTCTTCCAGAACTCCCTCGGCCTCGGCATCGCGACCCTGCTGCACCGCCGCAAGCGCACGAAGCGCTTCTTCCAGACGATCTTCGCGCTGCCCTACCTCGTGAGCCCGATGGTCATCGGCTACCTCTGGTCGCTCATGCTGTCGCCGCTGTTCGGTCCGATCAACGCGATCCTGCGCGGCGTCGGGCTCGAGAGCCTCGCGCTCCCCTGGCTCGGCGATCCGCAGCTCGCGATCTGGGTGATCGTGCTCGTGAGCGCCTGGCAGTGGATCGGCTTCCCGATCCTGCTCTACGGCGCGGCCCTCGGCGGCATCCCCGAGGAGATCGAGGAGGCGGCCGCCCTCGACGGCGCCACCGCCGGCAAGCGCTTCCGGTACATCACCCTCCCGATGCTCACGCCGACCATCGGCATCATCACCGTGCTCACGTTCATCGGCAGCATGGAGGCGATGGCCATCCCGTTCGCCCTCGCCGGCTCCAACGGGGCACCGGCCGGATCCACCGACGTCATGATGCTGCTCTTCTACCGCACCGCCTTCGAGTCGGGGAATCCGAACTCGATCGGCGTCTCCTCCGCGCTTGCGACCGTCCTGTTCATCTTCATCATGGTGATCTCGGTCTTCATCACCTCCACGATGCGTCGCGCCGAACGAAAGCTGTTCTGATGAGCACCGCCACCGAAACCCGCACCGAGCCGACCACCGAGGCGATCGTCTCGGGCCGTCGCCCCTCCTCGCCGCGGCGCCGCACGAGCCGCACCTCGGATACCCCGTTCATCGGGCGCCTGTTCGCGAACATCTTCCTGTGGGGGTACGCGCTGGTCGCGATCGGCCCGCTGCTGCTCATGGTCAACAACTCGCTGCGCACCCAGCAGCAGATCGCGACCGAGCCCCTCGGCCTCCCGGTGCCGCCCACGTTCACGAGCTTCCAGAGCGCGTGGATCACGGCATCCTTCGACACCTACTTCGTCAACTCGATCACCGTGACGGTCGGCTCCGTCATCGTCACGACCGTCGTGTCGGTGCTCGCGGCCTACGCGTTCGCGCGTGCCAGGGCGAAGTTCTTCCGCGGCGTCGAGGCGGTCTTCCTCTCCGGGCTCATGCTCCCGGTGCACCTGGCGATCCTGCCGCTGTTCTACCTCCTCGACTCGCTGAAGATGACGAGCAACATCTTCAGCCTGATCCTGGTCTACGGCGCGCTGGGGATCCCGTTCACGACGTTCGTCCTGACCGTGTTCTTCCGCGCTCTGCCGATCGAGCTGGAGGAGGCCGCGCGCATCGACGGCGCCGGGCCGTTCCGCACGTTCATCCAGATCCTGCTGCCGCTCGTGCGACCCGCGCTCGCGACCGTGATCGTGTTCCGCTTCGTGCCGGTGTGGAACGACTTCTTCTACCCGTTGATCCTGCTGCGGGACCGCAACTCGTACACGCTGCCCGTCGGCCTCACCCGCTTCTTCGGCGAGTACTCCACCGACTGGCCGCAGCTGTTCGCCGGCCTCACGATCGCGACGATCCCGCTGGTCGTCCTGTTCCTGCTGGCGACCAAGCAGATCATCAACGGCCTCACCTCCGGCATGAGCAAGTGAGTCGGACGTGGTGAACGGGGCACCGGGCTCGGCGTGGGCCTCGCTGCGGAGCACGCAGCGAGCGGATGCCGGGGAGCTGACGCTGTTCGGCACCCCGGCGGACGACGACCCGACCCCGCTGAACGCCGCGCACCTGTTCGACCTGGCGTCGCTCACCAAGATCTTCACGACGGTGGCCGCGCTGCGCCTGGTGGATGCGGGGGTGCTCGACCTCGATACGCCGGTGTCGAGCATGCTCCGCGTCGGCACCGGCGACGGGTCCGCGCGCATCACGCTCCGCCACCTCCTCACGCACACGTCCGGGCTCCCGGCCGAGGGCGGTGCCTGGCGGACGGGGCTCGGGGGCGAGGAGCTGCGCGCCGCGGTGCTGCGCAGCGGACTGCGTGCCGAGCCCGGCGAGACGCACCTCTACTCGGACGTCGGATTCATCTCCATCGGCGAGCTGCTCGAGCGCGTCTCGGGGCAGCCGCTCGCGGGTCTCGTCGCGGATGCTGCGAAGGCGATGGGCGCTGCGACCCTCACCTGGGAGCCGCCCGTCGACCGCGCCGTCGCCACCGAGGTGCAGCCGCATCGCGGCCTCGTCCGCGGAGCGGTGCACGACGAACTGGCGCATGCACTGGGGCGCCCCGCCGGTCACGCCGGGCTCTTCGGGACGGTGCACGACGTCGCCGCCCTCGCGCGCACGATCCGCGACGATGGCGAGGGTGCTGCCGGACGCGTGCTCACGGCCGACAGCGCACGGCTGCTCCGCACGCCGGTCGTCACCGCCGCCGCGGGGTATCACCAGGCGATCGGTCTGCGGGTGCGCGATTCGGCCTGGATGGGGGAGGCGGACGCCGCCGGACACACCGGCTTCACGGGTACGGCCTTCGCCGTGGACCTCGAGTCCGGCGGATACGGGGTCCTGCTGACCAACCGCGTGCACCCCTCGCGGGAGGACGCGGATGTGACGGCGGCACGTCGGGGGTTCTTCGGAGCCGTGTGACCGCGGGCCCGGATGTGGCAGATGCCGACGCTGGTCAGCCGGCGACGCCGCTCAGCGGGCGATGCGGTTGTCGAGCAGCTCGTGGAGCCATCCGGCCGCGGCGAGGAGCGCGACGCTGCGGCGGGTGAGATCCGCGAGCCGGCGCGTGAGGATGCGCTCGACCTCGTCCGTGTCGGCGTGCGAGCGCACCTCGTCGAGGATGCGCGCGATCGCGGGGATGCCGTAGCCGCCGGACCGGAGCGCGGCCACGATGCGCGCCTCCGTGATGGCGACGGACCCGTAGGAGCGCGCGGATGCCGAGCGGCGGGCGGGATGGACGAGCCCTTCCCTCTCCCAGTGCCGCAGCGCGGATGCGCGGACGCCGAGGGCCTGGGCGAGCTCGCCGATGGTCATCGCGTCGGCGTCGTCGAAGACGTCATCCGCCTCCGCCACGGCGACGTCGAGTCCGCGCAGCGCCTCGCGCACCCGGGCGCGTTCGTCTGCGAGCCCGGCGTGCAGCAGGTCGATCCTCTCGGCGGCCTCCTCGACCGCGCCTCCGATCACGACCGGCATCAGCCGCCGAGCGGGCACCGGGCCGATCGCCGCGGCCAGCGCCCGATACGCCCGCAGCGCCGTCTCGTGCCGCGCTCCGTAGCGTCGATACCCGTTGGCTCCGCGCTCGGCGTGCGGGAGGACGCCGAGCCGCTCCAGGTCGCGCACCTGCTGGGTCGAGTACCCCACGCGTCTGCCGAGCGCGGCCGTCGTCAGCACCTGCTCTTGAGGGTTCGGCATCGTGATCCCCGCTTTCTCGGACCTTGAGTCCACATAAGCACGTCAGCTTCACCATTGAAGGATGGAAATGCAGGAGATCATCGAAACGGTCCGTGGCCTCGACGGCGCCCTGGTCGTCGCACCCGAGAAGGGCGACGACGCCCCCGAGCTGTCCTGGGGAGACGCCTACTTCTTCCACGCACCCGACGGACGGATGCCGGAGCGCACCCAGCCCTACGGGACGATCATCACGAAGGACTACCCGGACGACACCTCGTCCGCCCTGAGCATCCCCGGCCGTTTCCGGGTGAACATCCACGTCGGGAGGGAGCGGGCCGACTCGCTCCCCCTCTCCGACGCCGACCCGACCGCAGTCGATGTCTTCCACCGGCATCCGCTCTACGGCGCGGCCGGCTGGGTGTGCGTGATCGACCCCGCAGGGCGGACGGCGGAGACCGTGCTGGCCCTGCTGCGTGAGGCGCACGAGGCCGCGCGAGCCCGCACCGAACGCCGGGCGAGGTGAGCATGGCCAGCCCGCAGGGCATGAGCGAGGCCGACCGGCGGATCGTCGCCGTGTGGGCCGCGGACTGCGCCGAGCACGTGCTGCCCCTGTTCGAGGCGGAGGCCCCGGAAGACGATCGCGCGCGCGGCGCCATCGCCCGGACCCGGGCGTTCGCCCGCGGAGAGCTCACGGCCGCGGGCGAGATCCGCCGCCGGTTCATCGCGGGTCGGGCCGCCGGCAGCGCGAGCTCCCCGGCGGGCGTGGCCGCGGCCCGCTCGGCGGCGCAGGCAGCGGGTGTCGCGCACATGGGCGCCCACGCCCTCGGAGCCGCCGCCTACGCCGCGAAGGCCGTCGAGCTGGCGCACCCGACCGCGTCCGGCGCTCGGGCCGAGGAGGTGCAGTGGCAGCTCGACCGCCTCCCTTCCGGAGCCGTCGCCGTCCTCCGGCGGCTTCCGCCGCTCGGCACCGACACCGCCGGCCCGCTCGGGCCCGGGCTCCTCGCCGCCGGCGCGCTCGGCGAGGTCATCCGCGAGATCCAGGCGTGGCTCGAAGCGCAGCCGGTTCCGGATCCGGAGGAGGCAGCGGGAGACGAACCCACGGCGTGACAGCCGACTCGTACGTGCTGAGTCGTTCCGGCCGCGGGCCGGCTTCAGCCGCGATTCAGCGTCGAGCCGCCACACTGGAGGCATGCGGATCCTGGTGGTGGACGACGAGGTGCGCCTGGCCGAGGGCGTGCGTCGGGGCCTCGAGGCCGAGGGCTTCGCCGTCGACGTCGCGCACAACGGCGTCGACGGGCTGTGGCGCGCACGGGAGACGCGGTACGACGCGATCGTGCTCGACCTGATGATGCCGGGCATGAGCGGGTGGAAGGTGTGCGAGGCGCTCCGTGCCGAGGAGAACTGGACCCCGGTGCTCATGCTCACGGCGAAGGACGGCGAGTGGGATCAGGTCGAGGCGCTCGAGACCGGGGCCGACGACTACGTCACGAAGCCGTTCTCGTTCGCGATCCTCGTCGCCCGGCTGCGCGCGCTCGTGCGTCGCGGAGCCGTCGCCCGGCCGGCCGTCCTCGAAGCGGGCGACCTGCGCCTCGACCCCGCCGCGCACCGGGTCTGGCGCGGCGAGACGCCGGTGACGCTGACCGCCCGGGAGTTCTCGGTGCTCGAGTTCCTGATGCGCCACCGCGGCCAGGTGCTGTCGAAGCGCGCCCTGATCGACGGCGTCTGGGACGACGACTTCGACGGCGACCCGAACATCGTCGAGGTCTACGTCGGGCACCTGCGGCGCAAGCTCGACAAGCCGTTCGGACGCGAGGCGATCGAGACCATCCGCGGAGCGGGCTACCGGCTGGCGGCCGACGGTGGCTAGCCGCGGCTGGCGTTCGGTGCGCGGCCGCACCACGCTCGGTGCGACGGTGGTCGTCGCCGTCGCGCTCCTCATCGGCGCCTTCTCGTTCTACGGCGTGCTCAGCGCCAGCATCCACGGCAGCACGGAGCGCGCGGCGGAGCAGCGGCTGGAGGAGCTCGCCGAACGGGCAGGCGGGCCGGGCGGCAAGGGCATCGCGGGTGTCGACGCCCTCGACGACGAGATCCTGCAGGTCATCGGACCGGACGGCTCCGTGCGCGCTGCGAGTGAGGACGCGCGGGAGAAGCTCGGCTCCACGCCGCTCCCGGTCGACGACGACCCGCAGACGACGACCGTCGACGGCGACCCCGTCCTCGTCGTCTCGGAGGACCTCGACGACGATCACACGCTCGTGCTCGCCGTCTCGACGGAGGACGATGCCGAGACTCTGGCGACGGTCGCGACCCTGCTGGCCATCGCGCTTCCGCTGCTCCTGCTGCTCGTGGCCGTGACCACCTGGCTCGTCGTCGGACGCGCGCTCCGCCCGGTCGAGCGCATCCGCGAGGAGGTCGACGGCATCACCGCCGAGCGTCTCCACCAGCGCGTGCCCGTGCCCGACACGGCCGACGAGATCGCCGCGCTCGCGACGACCATGAACGGCATGCTCGACCGGCTCGACGCGGCCGCGACCGCGCAGCGGCGGTTCGTGTCGGACGCCTCGCACGAGCTGCGCTCCCCGCTCGCGACCATCCGCCAGCACGCCGAGCTCGCGCAGGCCCACCCCGAGGTGACGAGCATCGGCGAGCTCGCGGAGGTCGTATCGGAGGAGGGACTCCGGCTGCAGGGGATCGTGGAGTCGCTGCTGCTCCTCGCGCGCCTCGACGAGGGGGCGAGCACGCACGACGAGGCGGTCGACCTCGACGACATCGCCCTGGGCGAGGTGCGTCGGCTCCGCGCGGCAGGGCTCGACGTCGACGGCTCCGGCATCGGCGCCGCCCGCGTGCACGCCGACCCCCGCCTGCTGGGGCAGCTGGTGCGCAACCTCGCCGACAACGCCGCGCGCCACAGTCGGGGCCGCGTCGCGATCGGGGTGACCCCGGCGGACGGATACGTGTTCGTGACGGTCGAGGACGACGGCACCGGCATCCCCGCCGCGGAGCGGGAGCGGATCTTCGAGCGCTTCGTCCGGCTCGACGAGGCCCGCAGCCGCGACGCCGGTGGCAGCGGCCTCGGCCTCGCGATCGCGCGCGGCATCGCCACCTCCGCCCGCGGAACCCTCACGGTCGACGAGTCGCGCTGGGGCGGCGCGCGCTTCGTCCTCACACTGCCCGTCGACGCCTGAGTCGGTCGGTCGCGGTTTCCTGAAGAGGTCTTCAGGACGCTTCAGGGAGGCTTCAGCGCCCGCGCGAGACCATCGGGACATGGACGACAAGACACCCACCCCCGACCAGACGCCCGAGAGCACCCCGGAGGCGCAGACCGTTCCGGTGACCCCGACGGCGGATGCCTCCACTCCCGGTGCCGGCGCCGGGCAGCACCCGACCTTCCCCGCCGCCGCGCCCGCCCCCGCAGCCGCCTCCGCACCGAAGCCCGGCCGTAAGCGTGCCCTCCTCATCGGCGGCGGTATCGCGGCGGCCGTGGTCCTCGCGGGTGGCGGCATCGCGGTCGGCGCGGCCATCGGCGACGAGTTCGGCGACGACGACCGCGCCTCGATGTCCGACGGCCCCCGCCACGACGCGGATGACCACGGCCAGCGTGACGACGACCGCGGCGACCGTCAGGACGACGACGGGAACCGCCCCGGGAGTGGCCGCGGCCCGCTGACCGGCATCGGCACGGCTTCGGCCGACGAACTCATCGCGATCGCGGAGGCCGCGCGCGGCGCCGCCGAGGGCGAGGTCACCTCGATCGACGCCAAGCGCGACGGCACCTGGGAGGTGCAGCTGACGACCGCTGCCGGCGACGAGACCGAGGTCCGCGTCGACGAGGATCTCGCCGCTTCCGTCGTCTCGACCGATGCGGCGGACGGCGACGACACCGGCCCGGCGCTCACGCTGGACGACGAGACGATCCGCGCCCTGGTCGTCGCCGCGCTGGCCGAGGCGGAGGGCATGATCACCGACCTGGATGTCGACGACGACGGCGTGAGCCCCTACGACGCGTCGGTCCTCACGTCCGACAACCGCTCGATCGACATCGACTTCGACGCCGACTTCGCGGTCGTCGGCACCGACATCGACTGAGCGACCCGGGGCTCAGCCGGCGACAGCCCGGACCGCGGCGAGCGCCGCCTCCGCCCGGGCGCGGAGGCCCGGGAGGTCTCCGGATGCGACGGCGTCGCCGAGCAGCGGGGAGCCCATCCCCACCGCGAGCGCCCCGGCCGCGAGATAGTCCGCGATCTCGTCGACCCGGACGCCTCCCGTCGGGATCAGCGGGACGTCGTCGAGGGGAGCCCGGACCTCACGGATGAAGCGCACGCCACCGAGCACTCCGGCGGGGAACACCTTCACCGCCGTCGCCCCGGCCGTCCAGGCGGTCTCGATCTCGGTCGGGGTGGCGGCGCCGGGGTACCAGCGCAGCCCGGCTGCGGCCGCAGCGGCACCCACCGGCAACGACACCGTGGGCGTGACGACGAAGGATGCTCCGGCATCCGCCGCCATGCGCACGTGGTCGACCGTGCGCACCGTGCCCATGCCCACCTCGGTCGCCCCCGCGGCGACCAGGTCGGCGACCACCCGGGCGGCGCCGGGGGTGTTGGTCGTCACCTCGAGCACCGAGACCCCGGCGTCGAGGAGCGTGTCGCATGCGGCACGCAGATGCGTCCCCGTGCGGTCGCGCACGATCGCGACGATCCGGGTGCTCCGCACTCCGGGACCGGGCTGCAGTCGACTCACCATTCCGCGTGACTCCCGTCCTCGTGACGCCACAGCGGCGAGCGCCAGAGTCCGACGCCGGCGGCCTTGCGCACGGCGGCCTCGTCGACCTCGATGCCGAGTCCCGGTCGGGTCGGCCGTTCGAACCAGCCGTCCTTCACGGTGAGCGGTTCCGTGTCGACGAGATAGTCGAGGAGGTCGGCGCCGTCGTTGTAGTGCACGCCCAGGCTGGACTCCTGCAGGACCGCATTCGGGCTGGCGATGTCGACCTGCAGGCAGGCCGCGAGGGCGATCGGCCCGAGCGGGCAGTGCGGAGCGAGTCCCACGCCGTGCAGCTCGGCCAGCGCCGCGATGCGTCTGGTCTCGGAGATGCCACCCGCATGCGAGACGTCGGGCTGCGCCAGCGCGATGCCGGATTCGAGCGCGGAGCGGAAGTCCCACCTCGAGTAGAGGCGCTCCCCCGTCGCGATCGCCACGGACGTGCCCGCGCAGAGTTCGCCGAGCCGGTAGGTGAGCTCGGGGGCGAGCGGCTCTTCGAGGAACAGCGGGGCCACGTTGTCCTCCAGCGCGCGGCACATGGTCCTGGCCACGCTGACGGTCCAACGCCCGTGGGCGTCGATCGCGACGTCGCCGCCGGCCATCGCCTCGGAGGCGGAGGCGACGCGTTCGACCACTCCGCGTACGGCATCCCGCGACTCGAGGTGGCGCATCCGCCCGGAGGCGTTCATCTTGACCGCGGTGTAGCCCTCGGCCGCACGGGCAGCCGCCTGGGTGGCGACCTCCGCCGGGTCATCCCCGCCGATCCAGACGTAGGCGCGGATGCGGTCGCGCACCGCCCCGCCCAGGAGATCGTGCACCGGCACGCCCAGGACTTTGCCGCGGATGTCCCACAGCGCCTGGTCGATGCCGGAGATCGCGGAGGAGCGCTCGGGACCGCCGCGGTAGAAGCCGCCGCGGGTCATGGTCTGCCAGAGATCCTCGATGCGCGTCGGGTCGGCTCCGATCAGGATCTCGGACAGGGATTCCACCGCCGCAGCCACGACGTCGGCGCTTCCCTCCACGATAGGCTCGCCCCAACCGACCACTCCGTCGTCGGTCTCCATGCGAAGGAACTGCCAGCGCGGGGCCACGCTGAACGTCTCGATCCGACTGATGCGCATCCGGCTCCCTCGCTGAGATGTCTCCCGCGCCGGGTGATCGACGCTAGATAATACTATTATCATAGTATGCACCGCCGGCCTTGTCCGGCAATGCGAGGAAGCAGGGTTGAGCATGGCGACAGTGGCACCTCCAGGGGGAGGGAGCGGCACCGCGAGCGGCGCCGGGACTCTCGACGGCGAAGTGATCCTCGTGACGGGCGGCGCCCAGGGCATCGGCAACGCCGTCGTCCGCGCCGCACGCGCACAGGGCGCGGCCGTCTCGTTCTGCGACCTCGACGCCGCGCGCGTGGACGCCGCGGTCGCCGCCCTCGCCGCCGACGGCCTCGACGTGCACGGCATCGTGGCCGACGTCACCGACGAGGCCGCCGTCACCCGCTGGGTCGAGGCCGCCACGGATGCCCTCGGCGCACCGACCGGCCTGGTCAACAACGCGGGGCGCAACGCCTACAGCGACCCGGCGACGATGACGGTGGACGAGTGGGACGACTTCTTCGACCTCGACCTGAAGGCCTCCTGGCTCTGCGCACGGGCGGTCCTTCCGGCGATGTTCACGGCCGCCGCCGGCTCCATCGTCTCGATCTCGAGCATCCACGCCAAGATGACGATGTCCGGCATGTTCCCCTACGCCGCAGCGAAGGCGGGCCAGCTGGGGTTCACCCGCTCACTCGCTCTCGACGTGGCCGGGCGGGGCGTCCGCGTGAACGCCGTCTCCCCCGGACTCGTGTGGACGCCGCTGTCGGAGACGCACTTCTCCGAGAGGCCGGAGGAGCTCGCCGCCACTCTCGCCGTCCAACCCATGGGGCGCCCGGCCCAGCCCGAGGAGATCGCCGCCGTCGTGTGCTTCCTGCTCTCGCCGGGAGCCTCCTTCGTGAACGGCGCGGACTGGGCCGTCGACGGCGCCTACAGCGCGAGGTTCGCCTGATGGCCGCGCGGCGCGGCCTGCACGGCGTCGTCGTCGACGACCTCGGTCGCCGCATCGTGCACCACGAGATCGTCCCGGGGACGCAGCTGCCGCTGGACGACCTCGGCGAGCAGTACGGGGTGTCCCGCACGGTGGTCCGCGAGACGGTGCGGGTCCTCGAGGCGAAGGGACTCATCGCCGCCCGGCAGAACGTCGGCACGCGCGTGCTCGCCGAGGAGTCGTGGCACGCGCTCGACGTCGACGTCCTCCGCTGGCGGCTCTCCGGGCCGGATGCCCAGAGCGCCCGGCAGGACCTCCTCGAGCTGCGATCCGCGGTCGAGCCCACCGCGGCGCGCCTGGCCGCCCTCCGCCGGGACGCCGAGACCGCCGACCGACTCGTCGCCGCGGCGCAGCGCATGCGCGATGCGCTCGGTCCGAAGGACGTCGACGTCTTCACCGCAGCGGATGTGGACTTCCACGCGACGCTCTTCCAGGCCGCGGGGAACCCGCTGATCGCGGAGCTGCTCTCCCTCGTCGGCGCGGCGCTCGACGACCGCATCCAGGTCGTCGCGAGCCACGGCATCTCGGCCGTCGCGGTCGACCTGCACTGCGAGCTCGCCGCCGCCGTCGCAGCGGGAGACGCCGATCGCGCGGCGAGCACCGCCGGCGACCTGATCGTCCGGTCCTACGAAGACTCTCTGTGAGCACACTCTCGTTCGCCGCCGTCGACCTCGCGGACGGCGGACGGGCCTCCCGCCTGCGCGGCACGGAGGAGTGGCTGCATCAGCCCACCGGTGAGCGCACCCTCACGGACTTCACCGCCTCCGCCCTAGGAGGCTGGGACGAGATGCTGCCGACCGTCGACGCCTGCCGGGTGCCGCACGGGGACTCCTTCGAGGAGTGGGGCGATCACGGAGAGGCGTGGAACCGACGGTGGTCGGGGCAGGACGACTCGCACTGGGTCGACGTCCGCGGACTGCGACTGCGCCGCACGATCGTCCCGGAGCCGACCGGTGTGCGGCTCGACTACGAGCTCACCTCCGCGCAGACGCGCCCCGTGCAGTGGGCCGCGCATCCGCAGTTCGTCTGGACCCCCGGCACGACCCTCGAGCTCGGCGCCGCGGTGTCGTGGCGGCGCGTGTACCCGGCGGACGAGACGCGGACCCTCGGCCCCGAGGTCGACCCGGGAGCGCTGATCGACTCCGCCGCCGGAGCGAAGTGGTGGTCGACCACCCCGATCGACCGGGTCGTGCTGCGTCGGCCGGATGGCCGGGGACTGCGCCTCCGCTGGGATCCGGCCGAGCTTCCCGCCGTCGCGCTGTGGATCGATCCGGGCGCCTTCGCCTCCGCACCGGTGATCGCGATCGAGCCCGCGCTCGCACCGTACGATTCCCTCGCGGATGCCGTCTCGGCCGAAGCCGCGCCGATCGTCGGTCCCGGGCGCCCGCTGCGCTGGTGGCTGCGCCTGGAGGAGATCGGCTGATTCATCGGAAAGGTGGTGCGAGGCGCCGCCACGCCCCGCACCACGAGCGTCATCCGGGGATGCCGATGCGACGCTCCCCGGAGCGGAGCTGCTGGATCACGACCGCGATCACGAGCAGGGCGCCCTGGGCCACATTCTGCCAGAAGGTGTTCACGCCGAGCAGGGTCATACCGTTGGTCAGGACGCCGAGGAGCACGACCGCGAGGATCGTCCCGGCGATCGTCCCCTTGCCGCCCTTGAGCGCGGCGCCGCCGAGGGCGGCCGCCGTGATCGCCTGCAGCTCGAGGCCCTCGGAGCCGGAGATCGGCTGACCGGAACCGGTCCGGGCGGTGATCAGGATGCCCGCCACCGCCGCGATCGCACCGGTGACCATGTAGACGCCGATGATGTAGCGGTTGATGTTGATGCCGGCCAGGCGCGAGGCGATGTTGTTGCCGCCGACCGCGTAGATGTTGCGACCGAGCGAGGTGTAGCGCAGCACGACGTGCGCGAGCACCGCGACGATCACGAGCACCCAGATGAGGGTGGGGATGCCGATGATGCCGCCGCGCGCCAGGAAGATGAAGAACGGGTCGGCGCCGGTGTAGCCCTGCGCGCGCCCGTCGGACAGCAGCTGCGCGATCCCCTTGAAGGCCGCGAGCGTGGCCAGGGTGGCGATCACGGGGTTCACCCGTCCGAACACGATGATGCAGCCGTTGACGAGGCCGCACAGCACGCCGATCCCGATCGCGCCGACCACCCCGATCGCGGGGCCGGCGACGGTGAAGATCATCGCCGAGGTCACCGAGGTCAGGCCCGCGATCGATCCGACCGAGATGTCGAGCGCCCCCAGGATGATGACGATCGTCTGGACGACCGCCAGCAGACCCATGATCGAGATCGCCGTGCCGATGACCTTGAGGTTCTGCACGCTGAAGAACAGCGGATTCTGGAGCCCGATGATCGCGACGACGATCACGATGGCCAGGATGAGCGAGAGGTTCTGCACGCCGATCGCGCCGATGGCTCGGCGGAGCGGGGAGAGCGGCCGCGCCTCTGCGGCTGTCGTGTTCGCGACGGTGGTGGTCACGGTGGTGGTTTCCTTTCGGGAGTCGATGCTCATGCGGCGGCCTCTTCGTCCATCGCGAGCGCGAGGATCTTCTCTTCGGTGGCCTCGGTGCGCGGCAGCTCGCCGCTGATGCGCCCGCCGGCCATGACGTAGATGCGATCCGAGACGCCGAGGACCTCGGGCAGCTCGCTGGAGACGACGATGACGGCGACGCCCTCGTGGGCGAGGCGGTCGATGATCGCGTAGATCTCGGATTTCGCGCCGACGTCGATGCCGCGGGTGGGTTCGTCGAGGAGGAGCAGCTTGGGTTTGGTCGCGAGCCAGCGCGCCAGCACGACCTTCTGCTGGTTGCCGCCGGAGAGCTTGCCGACGTGCTGCTCGGTGGAGGGGGTACGGATGCGCAGGGCGTCGACGTACTCCTGCGCGAGGGCGCGCTCGGCGCGGTCCTTCACGAAGATCCAGCGCGAGAGCTGACGCAGCACCACCAGAGCGGCGTTGTCGCGCACCGAGCGCTCCAGCAGCAGCGCCTCGGCCTTCCGCTCCTCGGGCGCGAAGCCGATGCCGGCGCGGATGCTGTCGGCGGGCTGACGGATGCGACGGCGCGTGCCGAGCACCCGGATCTCCCCCGAGTGGAGGGCGAAGTCCCCGGCGATCGTCTTCATCAGCTCGCTGCGACCGGCGCCGACGAGTCCGGCGATCCCGACGACCTCACCCGCGCGAACCGTGAGGTCGATGTCGCTCACGTACTGGTTGGAGACCCCGGCGAGCTCGAGCACGACGTCGCCGAGCGGTGCGGGCTCACGGTGGAAGAACTGGGTGAGGTCGCGCCCCACCATCATCCGGACGAGCTCGTCGTGATCCGTCTCGCCGACCAGCTTGGTGCCGACGAACGCCCCGTCCCGCAGGACCGTGATGCGGTCGGCGAGCTGGAAGATCTCCCCCATCCGATGGGACACGTAGGCGATCGCGACGCCCTCGCTCTGCAGCTTGCGGATCAGCGCGAACAGCAGGGACACCTCGTCATCGCCGAGGGACGAGGTCGGCTCGTCGAAGCAGATGATCTTCGGGCGGCTGATCACCGCGCGCATGATCTCGACGATCTGCCGCTGCGCCGGGGAGAGCTCGGAGCCGAGCGTCTCCGCCTTGATGACACGGTGGAAGCCCCAGCGGGTCAGCTCCTCGCGGGCGCGGGCGAGCAGGTCGCCGCGGCGGTAGGCGAGTCCGCCGAGTGCACCGACGTAGATGTTCTCGGCGACCGACACCCAGGGGATGATCTCCGGCTCCTGGGCGATGACGCGCAGGCCCGCGGCCCGGGCATCGGCCGGCTCGGCGAAGTGGACGGGCTCTCCGTCGATGAGCAGCTCACCGTCGTCGGGCCGGTAGTCCCCGTTGAGGATCTTGAGCAGCGTCGACTTGCCCGCCCCGTTCTCGCCCATCAGCGCGGTGACCTCGCCCGCGCGCAGTTCCAGCTCGACGCCACGGAGTGCTCGCACGACGCCGAAGCTCTTCGTGACACCCGTGGCCCGTAAAACGATCGATTCTTCCGGCACTTCCTCTTCACCTCTCCGTCGTCGGGATGTCGACTCGGGGGCGACCCGTCCGGCCGCCCCCGCGTGTGCAGCCGATCAGGTGCAGACCACGCCCTTGTCCTCCCAGTTGGTCGCATCCACGATCTCCGTGTTCGCGACCGTCTTGGGGGGCAGCTCCGTACCGTCGCGCAGCAGCGCGATCATGGAGCCGACGGCGGCCTTGCCGACCTCGACGCCGGAGATGAACAGGGCCGACCTGTTGCCGGTCTCCTGTCCGGCGTTCCAGTCCTTGCAGGTCAGGTAGGCGCCGAGTCCGACGCCGGCGATGTCGGCGGGGGCGACGCCCGAGTTCTGCAGCGCCGTCACGACACCGGTCTCGTTCTCGTCGTTGCAGCCCCAGACGACCCAGTGCTTCACGCCCGAGTTCGCGGTGATGACGGCGCCGGCCTTGTCCTGCGCGTCGGTGGCCGAGTTGTCGGTGCCGATATCGATGACCTTCGGGCCGTCGGCGACGGCCTCCGCGAAGGCGGATGCCGCGCCCTCGACGCGCTCGACGCAGTTCGGCTGGTCCTGGCGGTAGGCGGAGAGGATGCGGGTGTCCGCCGCGGTCCATCCGGCCTCCTGGTACAGGCGCGCGGCTTCGGCGCCGACCTTCTCGCCCATCGACGTGCCGTCGAACCCGGTGAAGGCGGCGGCCGCTCCGGCACTGTCCTCGATCGGGTCGTCGGCGGCCATGATCGGGATCCCGGCCTCGTTGGCGAGCTGGATCACCTGCGGGCCGATCTTGCCGTCCGGCACGACGATGATGATGCCGTCGACCTGCTGCGCGATCGCGGCCTCGACCTCGGAGATGGCCTTGTTGGCGTCGGTCCCGAGGTCGACGACGTTGACCGTGACGTCGCCCGCGGCCTTGGCCGCGTCCTTCGCGCCGGTCGCCTCGTCGATGAAGTACTGCTGGTCGCCCTGCTTCTGCAGGAGGGCGATGGTGAGGGCTCCGTCCTTCGCACCACCGGAGGCGGCGGGTCCTTCCGTGGTCTCCTGCCCGGAGGAACAGGCGGCGAGTGCGGCGATGGTCAGTGCCGTGACCCCGGCTGCGGCGAGCCGGAGCCATGCGGGTCGAGCTGCGTGCTGCTTCATCAGCGATCCTTATCTTCTTCGATGCGCCGGCATCGCTGCCGGTGGGATGTGATCCGCTCCTTGCGCGGGTAAACATATAATATGCATAATCGACGGCAACGCAACGAATATTGCCTATTCGCGATTCGAGATGGTGTTCGACGGACGCCTGCACCCCGGCATCGATCAATGGAGAACGACGTGCGCCCGAGACGAGACACAGCATGAGCGCCGAGAACATCGGACGCCGCCCCCTGCGCTCTCGCGCCTGGCTCGGCGAGAACGGGAAGAACGGGTTCATCGCCCGCCATCACCTCCGGCAGTCCGGCCTCTCCGGGCGCCAGTTCGACGGCCGGCCGGTGATCGGGATCGCGAACACCTGGTCGGAGCTGACGCCGTGCAACATCCACCTGAAGGGGCTCGCCGACGCCGCGCGCCGCGGGATCCAGCAGGCGGGCGGCACGGCGTTGGAGTTCCCGGTCCTGTCCCTCGGTGAGCCGTTCATGCGCCCCTCGTCGATGATCTACCGCAACATGATGGCGATGGAGCTCGAGGAGCTCTGCCGCGCCAATCCCCTCGACGCCGTCGTGGTCCTCACCGGATGCGACAAGACGACTCCCGCCGCCCTCATGGCGCTCGCGAGCGTCGACATCCCCTCGATCATGCTCACGGGCGGGCCCATGCTGAACGGCCGGTTCCGGGGTCGTGCCGTCGGCAGCGGCACCGACATCTGGCGGATGACCGAGGGTCTGCGCGCCGGAGAGGTGACGCAGGAGGAGTTCACCGAGTTCGAGAGCTGTCTGAACCGCTCGGCCGGCCACTGCATGACCATGGGAACCGCGTCCACGATGGCGAGCATCACCGAGGCGCTGGGCATGCAGCTGCCGGGCGGCGCCGCGCTCCCCGCCGTCGACTCGCGGCGGCTCGTGCTCGCGGAGGACACCGGAGCCCGCGCCGTCGAACTCGCGCTCGAAGGCCTGCGACCGTCGGCGATCATGACGCGGGAGGCGATCGAGAACGCCCTCGTCGTCAATGCCGCATGCGGGGGTTCCACGAACGCCGTGCTGCACCTGCTGGCCATCGCGGGGCGACGGGGGGTGCCGCTCTCCCTCGACGACATCGACGAGTTCAGCCGCGCGATCCCGCTGCTGGTCGACCTCATGCCGAGCGGCCGGTTCCTCATGGAGGAGTTCGCCTACGCCGGCGGGGTGCCCGCGCTGATGAAGGAGCTCGGCGACCTGCTGCACACCGCTGCGCCCAGCATCACGGGCCGCACCCTGGGCGAGAACGTCGCGGCCGCCCGCAACGACGATCCCGAGGTGATCCGGCCGCTGTCGAATCCGGTGCAGCCCGCGGGTTCGGGAACCGCGGTGCTGCGCGGCAACCTCGCGCCGGACGGCGCTGTGATCAAGGTCAGCGCCGCCGAGCCCCACCTGCTCGACCACACGGGCACGGCTCTGGTCTTCGACGATCTCGAGTCGTACCTCGCGGTCGCCGCGGACCCGGATCTGGACGTCACGGCCGACACGGTGCTCATCGTCCGGGGCTGCGGACCGCGGGGGTACCCGGGCATGCCGGAGGTGGGCAACCTGCCGCTCCCGAAGAAGCTGCTCGATCAGGGGGTGCGCGACCTCGTGCGGATCTCGGATGCGCGGATGAGCGGGACGGCATACGGCGCGTGCGTGCTCCACGTCGCTCCGGAGTCGGCGGCGGGCGGCCCGCTCGCGCTCGTACGGACCGGAGACACGGTGCGACTCAACGTGGCCGAACGGTCGCTCGACATGCTCGTCGACGACGCGGAGCTGGCGCGTCGGCGGACCGAGCTTCCGGCACCGCCCGCCGCGACCACGCGCGGCTGGACCAGGCTTTACACCGACCACGTGCTGCAGGCCGACCAGGGCGTCGACCTCGACTTCCTCGTCGGCTCCAGCGGCGACGAACCGTCGCGCAGCCCGTTCTGACCCGAAGGAGCCGTTCCCGTGCACCGCACACTCATCGAAGGCGTCTGCCCCGTCGTGGAGACGCCGTTCACCACGGAGGGCCGGATCGACGTGGCGTCGTTCCGCGTCCTCATCCGGTCACTCGCCGCCGCGGGGGTGCGGAACGTGATGTACCCCGGGTTCGCGAGCGAGTTCTACAAGCTGACGGATCAGGAGCGCGACGAGCTCACCGGCGTGCTGCTCGATGAGGCGCATCGTCACGACATGATCGTGGCGGTGTCCGTGCCCGACCACGCCACCGTCGTCGCCGTCGAGCGCGCCCGCCGCGCCGTCGAGCAGGGCGCCGACATGATCAACATCCTCCCGCCCCACGTGCAGAGTCCGAGCGGCGCCGCCGTCCGTGCGCACATCCGCGCCGTGCTCGACGCGATCGGTTCGACGCCGGCGATCCTGCAGTACGCGCCGGCGCAGACCGGCACCGCGCTCGACGCGACCATCATCGCCGATCTGGCCGCGACGAGCCCGAACCTCGTGCAGGTGAAGGTGGAGTCCGTCCCGCCCGGGCAGCTCATCTCGGCGCTGCGTGAGGCGGCGCCCGCCCTGTCGTGCGTCGTGGGCTACGCGGGCGTGCAGCTCATCGACGCCCTGCGCCGTGGAGCGGTCGGCGTGCAACCCGGCTCGTCGTTCCCCGAGATCTACCTCGCCATCTGGGCCGCCTGGAGCGGCGGCGACCACGAGCAGGCGGCCACGGTGCACGCGCGCCTCCTCCCCTACATCTCGTACTGGATGCAGTCGGTCGAGCTGATCATCGCCGCGGAGAAGGAGATCTCCGCACGTCGCGGCATCCTCGACACCGCGATCTGCCGCGCACCGGCCCGCGACCTCGACGCCGAGGAGCACGCGATGATCGATCGGTTCCTCGTCGAGTTCGACGATCTCCTCCGACCCGGCTCGAAGGCGATTAGCATTCAAGGATGACGAACACCGATCCGATCGACGACATCTCCATCGGCGGTGAGGTGATCCGCCTCGGGCAGTTCCTCAAGTTCGCCGGCCTCCTCGACTCGGGCGGGGACGCCAAAGAGGTCATCATCGACGGCTACGTGACGGTCAACGGCGAGGTGGATCGTCGCCGGGGACGCCAGTTGCGCGACGGAGACCTCGTCTCGTTCGAGGGCCGCACCGTCCGCGTCCGCCCCTGACCGCAGGCCGAGAACACCGACCCGGCATGATCGCCGAGTACGTCGCCCGCCGCAGCCCGGTCTGGCCTGAGATGCTCGCCGAGATCGCTGCTCACGAACAGCTCACGGCGTCGACGAGCTGAGCGCCACCTTCCCGAGGACCGCCTCGACGTCGTCGCATGCGCGATGCGTCGGCACGTCGATGTCGACGACGAGTCCGCGCTCATCGACGCCCAGGGGCTCGAGCGCTGCGAGCTGCGAGTCCAGCAGCGAGGCCGGCATGAAGTGATCAGGACGCTCCTGCGCACGCCGGAGCAGTCGCTGTCGATCGCCCTGGAGGTGCACGAACACGACGTCTGGCGCTGACCGCCTCAGCCGATCCCGATAGATCCTCCGCAGCGCCGAGCACGCCACGACGATGCCCTCCCCGCTTCGCATCCGCGCGCCCACGAGATCGAGCCAGGGCCACCGGTCCGCATCGTCCAGTGCGATCCCCTCCGACATCTTGCGGATGTTCGCCGCCGGATGCAGGCCGTCCGCGTCCAGGTACTCGACCCCCCGTCGCGCGGCCAGCGCTGCGGCCAGCGTCGACTTGCCGCACGCCGAGACGCCCATCACGACGAGGGTCGACTCACCAGTCATGGACCGTGCCGTCGAGGAGGCGGTTGTAGGGGAGGTAGGCCTGTTCGTAGGGGTACTTGCCGGCTTCGTCGGTGTCGAGCTCGACGCCGAGGCCGGGGGCGTCGCCGGGGTGCAGCATCCCGTCGCGCCACGTGAACGACTGCTGGAACACCTGGTCGGTGCGGGCGCCGTGGGGCATGTATTCCTGGATGCCGAAGTTGTGGATCGCGAGACCGAGGTGCATCTGCGCGGCCATGCCCACGGGAGAGATGTCCGTCGGGCCGTGGAAGCCGGACTTGATCTGGTAGATCGCGGCGTAGTCGAGGGTCTTCCGCAGCGGCGTGATGCCACCCATGTGGGTGACCGCGCCGCGGACGTAGTCGATGAGCTGGTCGCGGATGATGTCCTTGAAGTCCCAGACCGTGTTGAAGATCTCCCCGATCGCGAGCGGCGTCGTGGTGTGCTGGCGCACCAGACGCAACGCTTCCTGGTTC
>Ga0160430_100143_pt1 | contig 54219 bp, 54 predicted proteins | sample HID1971I_E0MG_FD_108274 | JGI IMG/M metagenome (GOLD analysis project Ga0160430, IMG submission 108274) | Enriched millipede-associated microbial communities from UW Madison campus, WI, USA - HID1971I_E0 MG | ecosystem: Host-associated > Arthropoda: Insects > Digestive system > Unclassified ...
AGGTAGGCGAGGTCTCCCTCACGCAGGGCCACGAGGTGTCCGAACGCGCCCAGATACGGCTCCAGCGTGGTGACCGGCTCTCCGTCACGGGTGACCTCCACGGTCAGCTCGCTTCCGGTGCCGGCGACGAGGTCGCCCCTGATGGTCACATCGAAGCCGTCGACCGTCGTGCGGGTCTTCGTCCCGACCGGAGGCTCCGGCGCGAAGGCTCCGGCGACGTCGATCGTCCGCGACAGCGTGGTTCCCGAACCGCCCTCCGCCGTGAAGTCCGCGTACACCCGATAGGTGCCGGCGGCATCCCAGGTCCACGGCAGCGACCAGGTGCCCGTCTTCGCGTCCAGCTCGGGGTGCACGTGCCGGTATCGGCTGCCGTCGTTGCGGACGACGATCAGGTGCAGCTGCTTGCCGTGCGCCGTCTCGTAGGCGGTGACGGGCTCACCGGCGGCGTCTCGGATCTCGAAGGACAGGTCGCCCGCGAGGCCCGGCTCCCCCGGCGCGCTGACGGCTCCGAGGATGTACCCGGATGCCGCGATGGTGACTCCGCTCACGTCTGTTCCCTCTTCTTCCCCTGGTCCTGCGTTCTGTGCCGCTTCCTCGGCGGACTTCTCCTCGTGCCCCGCCGCGCCGCGCTCCGTCCAGGACGCCACGGCGCTGTCCGGGACGAGGGCGCCGGCCGCCGCGAAGGCGACGCCGAACACCACCACGAGCCCCGCCCCGTAGAGGCCGAGACGGCCAGCGGTGTTCATCAGGCTCGTACCGCCTGGTATCCGGCCTCGTCGACGGCCGCGAGGATCGCCGCGTCGTCGACCGGCTCGGTGCTCGTCACGACGAGCCGACCGGTCTGGGCGCTGACGTCGATCGAGTCGACACCCGGGATCTGGCCGACCTCGCCGCGGATCGCGACCTCGCAGTGGCCGCAGCTCATTCCGGTGACCTGGTACTCGCTCGTGCTCATGACGTTTCCTCTCTCCACAACCAACATACCCAGGTGGGGTACTCCTTCGGGTCAACCCTATACCCTCCAGGGGTATTCCCGTCAAACCGAGACGGCTCGACGAAGAGCGAAAACGCCTCACCCGGCCGGGGTGATCGACGTGCGAGGGAACCCGCCGACGATGCCAGGCTGAAGCTCCCCCGCCGGACTCGCGATCGAGACAGAAGGACCCGATATGGCCGACGACGTTTCCCTCTCCTCCTGGCGCGACACCGCCACCCGCCGTGCGATCGAGCAGTTCGTGGCCGCGGTCGTGGACGGTCCGGATGCCGTACCCGCCGTCGAGCGCGTGGCCGTGTTCGACAACGATGGGACGCTCTGGTCGGAGAAGCCGATGCCCACGCAGCTGCACTATGTGGTGGAGCAGTGGCGCGCCGCCGCGGAACGCTCTCCCGACCTCGCGGGACGGCAGCCCTATCTCGCTGCGGTGAGCGGCGACTTCGCCTGGCTGAGCACCGCGATCGACAAGCACTACTCGGGGGACGACTCCGATCTGAAGATCATCATCCAGGCCCTCGTCGGACTCACCGACGGGATGAGCGTGGAGGACTATGCGCGATCCGTCGCGGAGTTCTACCGCACCGCGCAGCACCCGACGCTCCGGCGTCCGTATGCGGACGCGGTCTATCAGCCCATGGTCGAGCTCCTGCGCTACCTGGAGCACCACGGCTTCACCTGCTACATCGTCTCCGGCGGCGAGCGCGACTTCATGCGCCCGATGACGCAGGCCAACTACGGCATCCCCCCGGAGCGGGTCGTCGGATCCGCCTTCGGCCTCACGTGGGACGAGGCCGCGGGGACCGTGCGCTACTCCTCCGCCCTCGCCTTCTTCGACGACGGCCCGGAGAAGCCCGTGCGGATCTGGAGTCGCATCGGACGACGGCCCCTGTTCGCGGGTGGCAACTCCAACGGGGACACCGCGATGCTCGACTTCGCCCGTCGTGGCGAGCGCCCCGGCTTCGCGATGCTCATCCATCACGACGATCCCGATCGCGGGGATGCGCCCTACGACGCGGGCGCGGAGAAGGCTCTGGCCAGCGCGGCGGACGCCGGGTACACGGTCGTGAGCGTGCGGGACGACTGGGCGACGGTGTTCACACGGAGGGTGTGAGCTCCGTCGGGCTCTGCGCGATCTCCTCGTCCGCCGGCGGCGCCTCCGCGTCACCCGACGTCGGACGCCGGAGCAGCTCGACCAGGATCGCGAACACGACGAGCCCCAGCGTCACACCGAAGACCGTCCCGAACGACACCGGTCGCGTCACCATGAGGATGAGCAGCGCGAGGACCATCCCGACGATGAGGATCGGCCCGTGGAAGCGGTCGACTGCGAGGCCGAACCGCCCGGTCGACAGCCCCCGTCGCTCCCAGGTGCCGCGGACCGCCGAGAACAGGCCGTCGAGGACGCCCCGGACGCTCGCGGCGCTGCGGCTCGACCCCGCCAGCCACGCCCAGACGGCGACCAGCACCCCGACCAGGGCCAGCGCGACGATCGTCGAGCTCAGCAGCGAGGTCACCTCGTCGAAGAGGGACTGGGCGGCGGCCGCCGTCATGATCGACGGGCTGACCGCACCGATGAAGAACGTCCTGCCGATACCCATCCCCGCGGAGAGCAGGAGGAAGGCCACGGCGAACGCCGCACTCGTCCAGAACAGGGCACGCGCACGGTTGCGGGCGAGCAGGATGCCGACGACGACCATGCCGAGCACGACCCACGGGAGCCAGAACCCGGCAGCGACGGCGATCTGATAGACGGTCCGCACCAGGACGAGTGCATCCGCCTGCGCGATGGGTATCGTCCGGTCGATCTGCGGGATGAGATCGGCGAACCCGACGCCCCGCTCCGACAGCGTCGACTTCACCCTGTCGATCACGACTCCGAGGTCGATCGACAGCACGCCGTCGTCCGCGAGCTGCAGCGCCGTGTCGGGGCTGTCCTGCATGATCGCGACCGCGCGCTCGTGGGTCACGCGCAGCGTCTGCGCCCAGATGTCGGCGAACTGGTCGGAAGCGACGACGTCGTGGATGACGCCGTCGACGAGCGAGGTCAGCCCGCTGGCGGCCGGGGCCTCGAGGAGCGTGAGCGCCGATGCGGCGCGCGGAGGGAGGTCAAGCTCCCGCAGACCGTCGAACACCTCGCCGACCACGGCGGTGAGATCGACCTGCTCCTGGATCGCGGTGCTCACCTGGTCCGCGACGAAGTCCTGCACGTCGGGGTCCTGCGCCAGGGGTGCGAAGGTCGCCACGAACCGATCCGCGTCGACGAGCTGCAGCCGCGCCCAGGTCCCCATCGCCGCGATCGGCGCCATCAGCACGGCGAGTCCGAGCACGATGCCGGCGACGATGCTCCTGGCGACCGGTCGGCGACGCGGCGTCTTGAGCGCCTCGTTCTCCTGTTCGAGGAGGAGGACGCGGGCACGCAGGTCATCCAGTTCGCTCATTCGTCCTTCTCCTCGTCAGGCACACGTGCTCGGTCGCCGGCGACGGCGCCCCTCCTCAGCTCAGGAGCTTCTGCTTCGCCGCGACGAACTCCTCCTCCGACAGCACCCCGGAGTCCTTCAGGGCAGCCAGCTGCTGCAACTTCGCGATCATGTCGTCGGCGGCCGCGGGGCCCGGTGCGGACGGAGCCGCGTACGACGAGGCCGCGCTCTGCGCCGCCGCATCGATCTGCGCCTGCTGCTGCGCGGCCTCGTACTGCTCCTGCTCGTACTGCCCCTGTGCTCGTCGTTCCTGATGCCGCATCGCTGCTCCGCTCACGGCGGTCGCGGTGCCGGCGACGACGGCGGTCCGGGCGGCGAGACCGATCAGTCCGGGACGGCCGAATCTTCTCAGTGGCATGTCATTCACCTTCCTGATCGAGGATGTCCATCATGGCGTTCACGACCGGGGCCGGCACGCGCTCGCTGCGCAGCACCTGCCCTCCGGCGGCGGCGAGGCTCTGCGCGAGCGCCCGCGCGAAGGCGAGTTCCAGGACGACGACGGCCGCGGACTGCCCGGGCGGGAGCGTGCTCGCGAGCGCCTCGACGTCCTCCTCCCCCGCGAGTCCTGCCGCGATCGGCTGGAATTCCCCGAGCCCGAGCGTCCCCTCGTCCGATTCGAGTTCGACGATCTCGACCTCGCCGTCCGACGACTTGGTCAGGATCACGAAGTCCAAGAGGCGGACCACCCCGCTCTCGATGAGGTCGGCCAGGGCGCGGAACGTCGCCGGATCGGGACGCTCCCCCTCGAAGCCGACGAGATAGAACTCGGCCGGGCCGAATCGGAAGTCGTTCATGGGGATGCCCTTTCACGCGAGGAGGCGACGCGATCATGCTCGCACCGCCCCGTGCGGAGCGGATGCGTCGCTCACCCCAACCGGGTGAGCGCCCCGCCCGTGCGGCACCGCGCACTGCCACGATCGCGATACGCCGTAACTCAACGAAAGGAGTCGGACGTGTCCATATGGACTAGCTTCTGGGACATCATCTGGTGGTTCTTCTGGGTCTTCGTGTTCATCTCCTACCTGATGGTGCTCTTCAACATCGTGGCGGACCTGTTCCGGGACCATGCCCTCAACGGGTGGTGGAAGGCAGTGTGGATCATCTTCCTCATCTTCGTCCCGTTCCTGACGGCACTCGTCTACCTGATCGCCCGTGGCAAGGGCATGGGCGAGCGCAGCGTGTCCGCCTACCGCGACCAGCAGCACGCGGCCGACGAGTACATCCGCACGGTCGCGGGTTCCAGTCCGAGCGACGAGATCGACAAGGCGTCGAAGCTCCTCGCGGCCGGCACCATCACCCCCGACGAGTTCGCGTCCATCAAGGCGCGTGCGCTGAGCTGACGACGAGGACGGGTGGTCGGTGTGAAGGAGCGCACGCTCGGCGACGTCGAGTTCGTCGTCGTGCACCTCGACAGCGGCCACCTCAGTCCGACCGTCCTCGAAGCGCTCCTGCGTCAGGTCGAGGCCGGTGCCGTGCGCCTCCTCGACCTCCTCGTCGTCGAGCGGCTCACCCGCGACGAGTACCGGCTCACCGAGGTCGACCGCGACGAGTTCACCCTCGCCGGCCTCGGCCTGCACACCCCCGGTCTGGTCGGTGACGAGGATGTGCGGCACTTCGCCTCGGGGCTCCCCGTCGGCGCCGTGGCCGCGCTGATCCTGGTCGAGCCGACCTGGGGCGAGCGGTTCTCCCGCGACATCGGCCGGCGCGGGGCTCGCATCCTCGCCAGACAGCCCATTCCCGCCGCGGTGGCGAACACCGTTTTGGCCTCCGCCCCGAAGCAGCCGCCTCCGCGCTGAGTCCCGCCGCCGGTCGCCCGGTCAGACCGTGGTCTGCACCGCCTCGCGCCGGGAGGACACCCCGAGCTTCCGGTAGATCGCGCGCTGATGCGTCTTGACCGTGTTGATCGACACCTCCAGCTCCCGGGCGATCTCATGCAGGGTGCGTGCGGTCTGGAGCTGCTGGAAGACGTCGTGCTCACGTTCCGAGAGCGAGCTCACCGGGGACCCCGCGGCGTCCACGGCGAGGCAGCGGCCGATGAAGTCCTCGTACTGGGTGCCGAAGTGCACGTGCTCGCCCAGCAGCCGGCGCACGGCCGACTCCCGCGGTCCGAACGGCAACCGGATGCCCTCCCCGGCGGCGACGGCGACGGCGGCCTCGCACAGTTCATGCGCCTCGTCACGATGACCCGCGTGACGCCGCAGCACCGCCGCGGTGCTCAGGGTGGCGACCTTCACGTAGGAGACCTCCGCGAACACGTGCAGGGAGCGCAGCATCTCCAGCGCGGTCGAGTACTCGCCGGCACGCCGCAGCACTCCGGCGAGCGCCACGCTGACGACGGGAAGATCAGGGCACTGCACGTACTTCCTGGCGATCCGCAGGGCACGATCCGGACGTCCGACCGCCTCTTCGAGCAGAGCGACCGACGACTCCCGGAAGGCCGGCCACGTGATCCCGTGGAGCACCTCGAGCGGGATCTCCTGGATCCCGATGGCCGCGCGACGGCACGCGGCGACGTCGCCGGTCTCCGCGGTGGAATAGGCGATCATCATGCGGGCGATCCCCGTGAACGAACGGTCCGAACCGCCGTTGGCGATCATGGCGCGGAACACACGGATGGCCTCGTCGAACTCTCCCGCCCAGTAGGACGAGTATCCCGCCGCCGCCGCCGCACTTCCCCCCGCGTATGTGCTCCAGGGCAGGCTGACGTCGGCCGAGCCGTCGACGTACGCCAGCGATTCCCGCGCCTCGACCAGCCGCCCCGCCCAGGTCTGCCCGAAGGCGAGATGGCCGAGTGCGCGCTTCGCGAGCTCGCGATCGTCGGAGCCGCGCGCCTCTCGGGCCGCCGCGGTGAAGTACTCGAGCGGCACGGACGGACTGCCGCGATGGCGGATCCCGGTCCACCCCATGAGGTGGTACAGCGCCGCACGGTCGCCGAGATCGGTCGAGTCCGCGTCCAGCAGCATCTGCCGCACGCTCTCGCCGGCACGGACGACCTCCGCGCGATCGTCGGCGACGAACAGGCGGGCGAGCTGCAGGACCGCGGGCTCCGCCGCGGCGCCGCTCCGGGCGATCACCGATTCCGCCCGTCGGAACAGCTCACGCGCCACCCGGTGGTCGCCGAGCACGTCGCTCGCGCTCGCCCTGACGAGGAGCACCTGTGCATCGTCGGGGGTGCGCCGCAGCATCTCCGTCGCCGTGCGCTCGACCTCGGCGGCGTGCGCACCGACCACGAGCCCGAGCCAATGACGCAGCAGGGTGTCCCTGGCCGTCCTTGGCTCCCCGGCCCCCAGGGAATGCGCGATCGAGGCGATCGGGTCGCCGACTTCGAGGGCCTTCGCCGCGCGTCGATGCGCCGCCGCCGCGCGAGGACCGTCCTGCCCCGCGATCTCCGCGCATCGGCGCGCGAAGGAGGCGTGCCATCGATACACCGGTCCGTGCGGACCGTCGTACCGATCGAGGAAGAGCCCCGAGCGCACGCACCTGTCGAGCAGTTCGCCCGCATCCGCGCGCCCGGTGACCGCCGCGGCGAGCTCCGGGGTGAGTTCGCCGCAGACGCTGGCGTCGAGCACGAAGCCGGCGATGTCCGGGGCGAGCGCACCGAGCACGTGCTCCCGCACGTAGTCGCCGAGGAACCGCGCGGCGGTCTGCGCATCCGAGTCGGGACGTGCGCCGCCGATCAGCATCAGCCGCACGGCGATGGGCCACCCCCGCGTCTCCTCGAAGATCGTCTCGGCGGTGAGGCCGTCTGGCTCCGCCGTGTGCAGGAGGCGGACCTCCTCCGGCGTGAAGCTCAGCAGGTCGGCGCCGAGGAACGACTCCGGATGGGTCACGCCGAGCCGGGAGAGGGTGACCTCCAGCAGCGTCGTCCCCACGAGCACGAGGCGGAGGGCGTCCGGCGGCTGCTCGGCGAGCATCCCCAGCAGACCCCGCCCCCAGTCCTCCCCCGCCCGGTGCGCGTCGTCCACGATGAGGTGGACGGGACCCTCGACCTCCTCCAGAGCCGCGCAGATCTCCTGGTACGCGTGCTCCGGGTCGTCGAGGTCACGGGAGAGCGCGAGAGGGCTCCCCGTGCGCTCGGCACCGATGCGCAGCGCGTTCACGACGCCCTGGCTGAGCCGCCCGGGGTCGGAATCGAAGGAGCTGAGCGCGAGCCAAGCCACCTGGTCACGTCCGGCGGCCCAGTCGGCGACCGCGGTCGTCTTGCCGAAGCCGCTGGGAGCGCTCACCACCGTGAGGGCGCCGTGCGCCGTCGCCGCGGAGATCGCCGCGCTCACCCGGTCCCGCCGGATGGCGCCCGGTTGCGGGGCCGGGGGCCGGAAACGCACCGTCGGTCCTGGCCTCGCCGAGCGCACGGGGGGCGACATGGCACTAAAGCTAGTGTCCGCCTCACCCCGCTCTCAAGGGGATCACGAGCGCCTCGCCCTGGTGATCTTCACCCCTCCGGCGGTGCATGGGCATCGCGTCTGAGCGCATCGGCGGTGCGGATGAAGAGGATGATCCAGGTGAACACCACGGTCCCGGCCACCAGCTCCACCGCCGTCAGGGTGTAGTAGCCGACCGCGAACAGGACCGCGAGCACGACGACCAGCGCGAGGAACAGGTAGCCGAGCATCAGGAAGGTGCGGGAGACCCCGGGGATCCAGCGCCGCAAGGCGAAGACGAGCACCCCGTACGCGACGACCATGCCCGATGCCACGGCGGTGTGCAGCGCGAAGAAGTCATCGACCGGGAACACTCCGACGAGCCCCAGGAAGATGCCGACGATGATCAGACATGTCCGCACGCCGACCACCCCGCGCGGGTGGGTCGTGGGGATCCCTCTGGTGGCGTAGCGGGCGAGCGTGGTCACGAGGATGCCGGCGACGATCAGGGTGAGGTTGAAGGTCCGCGCCGACAGGTCGTCGGTCATCCCGAGCGCGCTGAGGTTCTCCTTCCACCACAGCGGATCGCTCGCCGTGAGCATGCTCGCGAGCACCCCGAACACGAGGAACAGCGCGAGCACCGTCGCCAGCAGCTGCAGGTCGAGGTGCGTCGCGGAGTAGTACGTCACGTAGGCGGTCAGCGCCGCCGCCGCCCCGGACAGCATGAGGACCGGGATCGGGAAGACGACGGCGCCCTGGAGGCCCGCCTCCATGATCGTGGCGGCCAGCGTCCACCCCAGCAGGGCGATCATCGCGTGGGCGAACGAGAACGCCGCGATGTCGATGATGTCGAGGACCCCGCGCTTCCGGCTCCGCTCCGGATCGGAGGCGATGACGCGGCCCAGGACGAAGACCACGATCGCGGTCACGGCGGACGCCAGCGCGACGAACTGCCCGATCGAGTCGGGACCGGAGATCGGAGCCGACCCGAGCCGGAACACGGGGAGCGCGACGAGCGCGGCGAGCACGAAGGCGAAGATCGCGATCTGGAGTCCGATCGCCTCCCGCGCGCGCTCCCTCGTCTCCCCGTGCGAGCGGGCCGCCGTGAGCAGATCCCGTGATGGTGGTGTCGTGGCCATGCGGACAGTCTCGATCTCCGCCGGTGCTCCGCGCGAGGGGTACTCATCCGCGAGGGGTGATCCTGCTCGCGGGCGATGGCTCGGACCCGGCATCCTGTTCGTATGAGGAGCAGGATCAGCACCCGGACCAGTACTCGGACCCCGACGGGCCGGCGATCGTGAGCCTGGATGCGCTGTTCCCGTCGGGGGTGACGGCCTGGCAGGTCGTGCTCGCACTGCTCTGCATCCTCGTCGGATGGCTCCTCTCCCGGTTCGCCCGCAAGGGCGTACTCAAGCTGACGAAGAGGACGCCGGGCATCTCCGACTCGGTGGCGCAGCTGGCCGCCCGGTTCACCCAGTACGCACTGATCCTGGTCGGCATCGGCGTGGGCCTCGCGTTCCTCGGTGCGAACGTCCAGCCGCTGCTCGCGATCACCGCGATCGCCGTGGTCGTGCTCATCCTGGTGCTGCGTGGCGTCGCCGACAACTTCGCCGCCGGAGTGCTGATCCAGTCGCGGCAGTCGGTGAAGATCGGCGAGGAGATCTGCGTCGACGGCCCCGACGGACCGATCCTCGGCATCGTGCAGGAGCTCAACGGACGCGCCGTCATCCTCACGACCGTCGACGGGCGCACCGTGCACGTGCCGAACGCGGCCCTGCTCACCGGCGTCCTCGTGAACGACTCGCGCCACGGATCGCGACGCAGCGCGGTGTCGGTGCGCATCGATCGCTCGGGTGCGCACGGGCTCGACGAGGTGATCGACATCCTCAGCCGCACCGCCGGCGAGGTCGACGGCGTCCACGCGCGCGAGCACCCCGGTGTCGCGGTCACCTCGGTCTCCCCCACACGATGGGTGCTGACCCTTCGGATCTGGCACCATCCCCTCCACGGCGCGACCGTCCTCTCCGATACCGTGCGCGGCGTCGCGGATGCGCTGGAGGCCGCGGGCGTGCCGGCCGTCGTCACCCCCGAGCAGGGCCCGCCGCCGCTCGTCGCCCCGGAGCCGTTCTGAGCCTGCGTCGGCAGCGGGACGGCCGAACGGCCCGCGAGGCTGCGGAGATCGCGGGTGCCGGCGGCTACGCTGACCGCGTGACCCCCTCCCCCGCGACCACGCCCGATCCCCCGAGCGGGATGCTGTCCCCGAGCCTGCGGGTGCTCCTCACCCTCGCGGCTTCCGCGATCGCCCTCGCCGGGCTCTACTTCGTGCGCGACATCTTCGGCCCCATCGCGCTGGCCATCGTCATCGTCATCGTCTGCGAGCCGCTGCGCCGCCCCCTCGACCGGCGCGGGTGGCCGCGATGGGCGAGCACGACGGCGGTCATCGCCCTCGCGTACCTGATCCTGCTGGCGATGGGCGCGCTGCTCTGGCTCGCCGGCACCCAGTTCGCGCGCCTGATCGGGGATCTCGTCTCCGAGGGCGGCCTGACGAAGACGGCCGACCAGCTGGTCGCCTGGCTGCAGTCCCTCGGATTGGACGAGGAGGCGTCGGCAGCCGCCGCCTCGATCCTCGACCCCACGACCCTGCTGGGGATCGCACGCAGCCTGGGCGGCACCGTGATCGCGGTCGCCACCGCGCTCTTCTTCGTCTTCGCGTACATCATCTTCATGGCCGTGGACGCCGCCCGATACCGGCAGGCGCCCGCGCTGTTCGGCGCCACGAAGGGTGCGGTCATCGAGCGGATCACCCGGCTCAACTCCGGCATCCGCCGCTACTACATCGTCAACGCCGCGTTCGGCGCCATCGTCGCCGTCATCGACGGCCTGGCCCTGTGGTGGATGGGCATCCCGGTGCCCATCGTCTGGGCGATCCTCGCCTTCGTGACGAACTTCATCCCCAACATCGGGTTCGTCCTCGGGCTGGTCCCGCCCGCGATCCTGGCCTTCGTCGTCGGCGGATGGCCCCTGTTCCTCGGCGTGATCGCCGTGTACTGCGTCGTGAACGTCGTGCTGCAGGTGCTGGTCCAGCCGAAGTTCGTCAGCGACGCCGTCGATCTCAGCCTCACCCTGAGCTTCTTCTCCGTGATCTTCTGGACCTTCATCATCGGTCCGCTCGGGGCGATCCTGTCGATCCCGCTGACCCTGCTCGCCCGCAGCCTGGTGCTCGAAGGCGATCCCGGAGCGACGTGGCTGCGCTGGCTCTCCGGCGACCGGACGGCGGTCCCTCCCGAGCCCGAACCCGAACCCGAGCCCGCTGCAGGTCCTCACGGGCGGCGCCGGCGTCCCCGCTCCCGTCGCGGCTGACGGCGACCCCGCGCCCCTTCGCCGCCCCACCCCGGAAATCACCAGGGGGAGCTTGGCCGCCGACTATGTCGCACCGCCCGCTCCCGGTGGGATCGTGGAGGCGAGCTCGCTCGGACGGAGCGCAGCCGAAGGAGGGGGCATGCAGCGACCACTCGCCGGGCTGACCACGCGGAACCTCGTCACGGAGCTGACCGCGGGCGTGACACTGCTCGCGATCGCGATCCCCCTGAACATCGGCTACGCGCAGATCGCCGGGCTTCCCGCGACCGCCGGTCTCTACGCGCTGATCGTGCCGACCATCGTCTATGCCCTGGTCGTCTCGTCCCGGCAGCTGGTCGCCTCACCCGATGCCGCGGCCGCCGCGCTGGTCGCCTCGTCGATCGGCGGCCTCGCCACGGCCGGGAGCGCGAGCTACGCCACCCTCGCGCTGGCCCAGGCCATCATCTGCGGCGGGATGTTCGCGCTCCTCGCCATCTTCAAGCTGGGGTTCCTGGCGAACTTCCTGTCGAAGCCCATCCTGATCGGCTTCGTCGGCGGGCTCGCGCTCGACATCATGGTCAGTCAGATCGCGAAGATGCTCGGCGTGAAGATCGACTCCGGGGCCGACTTCCTGGGCAAGGTCGGCGACCTGGTCTCGGGCTTCACCGGGCTCAACGGCTGGTCGGTGCTGATCTCGGCCGCCTCGGTCGCGGTGCTGCTGCTCGGACGCGTCTTCCTCCGCGCGGTGCCCTGGGCGCTGGTGGTCCTCGTGCTCACGACCGTCATCGTGGTCATCGCCGGCCTCGACTCGCAGGGGGTGTCGGTCCTCGGGGAGGTGCCGGCCGGTCCGCCCGCGCTGACCTGGCCGGTGATCGACTGGTCGCTCTGGCTCGCCCTGGTGCCGTCGGCCATCGCGCTGACCCTGGTCACGACCGCCGAGGGTCTGCTGGTCTCGCGCTCCTACTCGGAGAAGCACCGCTACCCGTTCCATGCCAATCGCGACCTCTGGGCCTTCAGCGTCGCGAACGTCGCCGCCGGCGCGCAGGGGAGCTTCGCGGTCGGCTCCTCGACCTCCCGCACCGCGGCGATGGACCAGGCGGGATCCCGCACGCAGCTCCCGGCACTGGTGCTCGCGGTCGGGACGCTGCTGCTCCTGCTGTTCGGGACCGCGCTCCTCGCCGACATCCCCTCCCCAGCCATCGGCGCGATCGTGGGCGTCGCGATCATCCCGCTCCTCGGGATCCGGGAATTCATCGGCCTGTGGCGCAGCGATCGGTTCGAATTCCTGATCGGCGCCACCTGCTTCCTCGTCACGCTCCTGATCGGTTCGATCCCCGGCATCCTCGTGGCCTTCGTCCTCGCTCTCATCAACATCGCCAAGCGCGCCTCGAACCCCGCGATCGACGTGCTGGAATCCAGCGGCGATCCCGGTGAGTCGCTGCTCGAGGATGCTCCGGCCGGCACCGTCACGGCTCCCGGGGTGATCGTCATCCGCCTCGCCGCCCCGCTGTTCTTCGCGAACGGGTCCGTGTTCGCCACCGCCGTCAAGGACGCGATCCGCTCCGCGGGCGAAGGGACCGTGCACCACCTCGTCGTCGACATGGAGGCCGTGACGGACGTGGACGTCACGGGCGCGGAGTCGTTCGCCTCGCTCAAGGAGTGGCTCGCGGACCAATCGGTCTCCCTTGCGTTCTCCCGGGTGCGGCCGAACACCCTGCGTCGGCTCACGAAGCTCGGTCTGCTCGCGTCGGAGCCCGTGTACGCCACCAACCGCGCGGCCATCACGCAGCTCGCGCCGACCGCCGGTGCGCCGTCGTCACCCGAGAGAGAAGGTCAGTAGATGGGATCCGTCATCGGGGAGATCCTCCCCCTCGCCCTCGGCATCGCGATCAGCCCCATCCCGATCATCGCGGCGATCCTCATGCTCCTGTCCCCGAAGGCCCGCGTGACGAGCATCGGGTTCCTGCTCGGCTGGGTGGTCGGCATCGTCGTCGCGGTGACGGTGTTCACGCTGCTGTCCGCGATCCTGCCCGCGGAGGACCCGGACGCCTCGCGTCCCATCCGCGGCGTGGTGCAGCTGGTTCTAGGACTGCTGCTGTTCGTCCTCGCGTTCGGACAGTGGCGCAAGCGCCCGAAGCCCGGCGAGGAGGCCGCCCTGCCGAAGTGGATGCAGGCCATCGACAAGGTCACGTTCATCGTCGCGCTGGGACTCGGATTCCTCCTGTCGGCGCTCAACCCGAAGAACCTCATCATGGCCGTCGGGGCGGGCGTGGACATCGGCAGCGCCGCCCTTCCCACCGGTTCGACCGTCGTGGTCATCGCCATCTTCACCCTCATCGCCGCCTCGACCGTCCTCGTCCCGGTCGTCGGCTATCTGATCGCCGCGGAACGGCTCCGCGCACCCCTGGACGCCCTGCGCGGATGGCTCGCCAGGGAGAACGCGGTCATCATGGCGGTGCTGCTGCTGGTCATCGGCGTCTCGATGGTCGGCAAGGGCATCGGCAGCTTCTAGAACGACCCGGAACGAAGGGAACAGCACATGGAGAGATCAGCGTTCGGCCCGATCGAGTTCTACCTCGTGGGCTTCGCCGGGGACGGACCCGGAGAGGAGTTCCCGACCGTCCTCGCCGACCTGCTCGAGAATCCGAGCATCCGCCTGCTCGACCTGGTCATCATCCGGAAGTCGGCGGACGGCGCGGTCGAGGTCGTCGAAGTCGAGGAGGACCCCGGCGCGCACGGCTTCGTCGACATCGAGATCGCCGCCGCCGGCCTCACGGGCGACGAGGACATCGACGAGTTCGCGTCGCTCGTCCCCGCCGGGAGCGCCGCTGCCCTGGTCTGCATCGAGCTGCGGTGGGCGGCGAAGCTCGCGCAGGACGTGGCGGCATCCGGCGCGACCGTGCTGGCCGTGGAGCGGATCCCCGCGCCGGTGGTCAACGCCCTCGTCGACGCCGTGTCGGCCGGAGAGTGAGAGAGCCATGCCGTTCATGAGACGATTCGGCCGTCCGGGGCTGCTGGGCCTCGCCGCGCGCACCGCGGTCGTAGCCGGGACCGCGACCGCCGTGTCCGGGGGGATGATGCGCCACCGCGAGCGCCGTGCCCAGGAGGAGTACGAGCAGGAGCAGTACGAGTCGGCGCAGCAGCAGGCCGCGATCGACTCCGCCGCGCAGGCCGCGGCGGTTCCCCGCACGGCCGCCCCGCCCGCCGCGGCGGGCGGATCCGACATGGTCGCCGAGCTGCAGAAGCTCGCGGCACTGCGGAGCTCCGGCGCTCTGACCGAGCAGGAGTTCGACGCCGCCAAGGCCCGGCTCCTGGCCTGACGTCGTCGAGGACAGGACGGGGAGGACAGCATGGGCGAACTGATCCTGGCCCTGGTTCCGGTCGCGCTCGGCGTGGTCCTGAGCCCCCTCGCGATCATGGCGCTCGTCGCCGTGCTGCTCTCCCGCAACGCCCGTGCCAACGGCATCGCCTACCTCATCGGCTGGTTCATCGGCCTCGCGGGACTCGTCGTGCTGTGCCTGTGGCTCTTCCGGCTGTTCGCCGTGCACGAGCTGAGCGAGCCGCCGCTGTGGGTGCCCGTCGTCCGCCTGGTCCTCGGGCTCTTCCTGACCGCCGCGGCCGTCTGGGTGTATCGCAAGGGACGAGCGCACATCGTGCAGATGGCGGCCGCCGCCTCCCCGAAGGACGTCGTGGCCGCGTCGCCGCAGCTGCCGGGCTGGCTGCACTCGGTGGAGTCGTTCCGCCCCGGGCGCACCCTGCTGCTCGGACTCGGGCTGTTCGTCCTGAATCCGGTCGACGCCTCGTGCGCGGTGATCGCGGCCCTCGACATCTCGCTCGCCGATGTCAGCACGAGCTCGGGCGTGTGGGTCGCCGCGATCTTCGTGGTGGTCGGCACCCTGCCGATCGCCGTCCCCGTGATCTACGTCGTCGTCCGTGGTGCGGCCGCGCAGCCGCTGCTGGACCGCGTGCGGACCTGGATCGCCGGGAACACGCACGTGCTCAACGCGGCGCTGCTGCTCGTGATCGGCGCCCTCCAGCTCGAGAAGGGGATCGCCGCGCTCCTCTGAGCGCCGTCGGTCGCCCTCGCCCTGACCCCGTCGCATCGTTCCACCGAGAAGGAGAAGAACATGGCTCGTGAATTCCAGGGAAAGATCGAACTCGACGTCCGCGATTCCGTCGCGGACTGGGACGCCTTCCGAGCGCCGAAGCCGCAGGACGGCGCACCCAACGTGCTCGTCGTGCTGTACGACGACACGGGCATGGCGGCGTGGTCCCCGTATGGCGGACGGATCAGCATGCCGACCATGGACCGTCTGGCGCAGAACGGCCTGACCTACTCGCAGTGGCACACGACGGCGCTGTGCTCGCCCACGCGCTCCACGTTCCTCACCGGTCGCAACCATCACCAGAACGGGTTCGCGACCATCTCGGAGTCCTCGACCGGCTTCCCGGGCTACAACTCGCACATCCCGGAGTCGAACGCCACGATGGCGCACATCCTCCGCGATGCCGGATGGTCGACGTTCTGGGTGGGCAAGAACCACAACATCCCGATCGACGAATGGACCGCCGGCGCCTCCAAGAAGCACTGGCCGCTGGCGCAGGGCTACGACCGCTTCTACGGATTCATCGGTGGCGAGACCAACAACTGGTACCCCTCGCTCGCCGAGGACAACCACTACATCGATCAGCCGTACCTTCCGGAACAGGGATACCACCTGTCGAAGGATCTCGCGGACCAGGCGCTGACGATGATCCGCGACGTCAAGCAGACCGAGCCCGACAAGCCCTGGTACCTGTGGTTCTGCCCGGGCGCCAACCACGCGCCCCACCACGCGCCGCAGGAGTACATCGACAAGTACAAGGGGCAGTTCGACGACGGCTACGAGGCGTACCGCGACTGGGTCCTCGAACGGATGGTCGAGAAGGGCATCCTCCCGGCCGACACCGCACTGACGGACCTGAATCCGATGCCCGACGGCCGATTCAACCCGACCGATGAGGTACGCCCCTGGGACTCTCTGAACGCCGACGAGAAGGCGATGTTCTCCCGGATGGCAGAGGTGTACGCCGGCTTCAGCGAGTACACCGACTCGCAGGTGGGTCGGATCGTCGACTACCTCGAGGAATCGGGTCAGCTCGACAACACGCTCATCATCTACTGCGCCGACAACGGTGCCTCCGGTGAGGGCAGCCCGAACGGATCGGTCAACGAGGGCAAGATCTTCGGCGGCTACCCGGACGACGAGGCGGAGAACCTGCGCATGGTCGACCAGCTCGGCTCCCCGGCCACCTACAACCACTACCCCACCGGGTGGGCGGCGGCCTTCTCGACGCCGTACAAGATGTTCAAGCGCTACACGTACCAGGGCGGCGTCTGCGACCCGCTGGTCATCCACTGGCCCGCCGGGATCACGGCGCGGGGCGAGATCCGTCATCAGTACCACCACTCGACGGACATCGTGCCGACCATCTTGGAAGCCTGCGGGGTGGAGTTCCCCGAGGTCTACAACGGGGTCGAGCAGACACCGCTCGCCGGCGTGTCGATGGGCTACTCCTTCGACGCCGCGCCGGAGGGTCCGACGCGGAAGAAGACGCAGTACTACGAGATGCTCGGACAGCGCGGCATCTGGCACGAGGGCTGGAAGGCCGTCGCGGTCCACGGACCCATGAGCGGGCTCAGCGACTTCGCGAACGACGAGTGGGAGCTTTACCACACGGACGTCGACCGTGCCGAGGCCACGAACCTCGCGGCGCAGCACCCGGACAAGGTCGAGGAACTCAAGGCGCTCTGGATGGCGGAGGCGAAGGCGAACGACGTGCTCCCCCTGAACGACCTGCAGATCATCGGCAATCCGAAGGACTTCGAGACGTTCGTCGGGATGGAGTTCCACCAGCCCGCGCCGCCGTCCGGACAGTTCGTCTACTACCCCGGCACGACGGAGGTGCCGGAACGGGCGGCCGCGAACGTCCACGGCGTCTCCTACAAGATCGCGGCGGAGGTCGAGTTCACGCCCGACACCGAGGGGGTGATCTTCGCTCACGGCTCGCGCTTCGGCGGTCATGCGCTCGTCGTGAAGGACGGGCAGGTGCACTACGTGTACAACTTCCTCGGCATCCCGCCGGAGGATCACGTGTCTGCACCCGTGCCGACGTCGGGGAAGCACATCATCGGCGTCGAGTTCACGAAGGAGGGAGTGGGCGAGTACCGCGAGGGCGTCGGTCCCGTCACGCTGTACATCGACGACCAGCAGGTCGGCCAGAAGCGGATCCGCACGGTGCTCGGTCACTTCTCGCTCTGCGGCGAGGGACTGACCATCGGCCGCGACAGCGCCGACCCGGTGTCGTCGCTCTACGGCTACGGGTTCGACTTCACCGGCGGAGAGATCGTGAAGGTCGTGTTCGACATCGCGGACGACGCCTACCTCGACCTCGAGGCGCATCTGGCGGCGGCCATGGCGCGCGACTGACGCCCCGCCACCCGCGGCGGCCGCGTGCGCTCACTCGATCCCGAGCGCGTGCGCGGCCGCCGTCACGCCGTCCCGGTCCGAGACGCCGAGCTTCCGATAGATGTTCCGCACGTGCGTCTTCACCGTGTTCGGGGAGATGAACTCCTGCTGGGCGATCTGCCGGAGGGTCGCGTTGCGGCTCAGCGCCACCAGCACGATGCGCTCGCGCCGCGTGAGCTCCTCCTCGACGAGGACGCCCTCGGCGGCCAGCCGCTCCCGCACGCGGTCGGCGAAGCGCGACCGCGCACCCGTCGTGGCCCTGGCCGCGAGGAGGCGCGCGACGACCGGACCGGCCTCGGCGATGCGTCGCACGTGCTCCTCGGGCTCGGCGAGGACCAGGGCCATGGAGAGCGACACCTGGGCCTGCTCCGTGTCCCCGGCCTCCACATCGAGCACCGCCGAGACGAGCCAGGCGTCCACCATCGACGCCGCCACGAGCGGAGGGGCGGTGCCGTCGAGCACCACGGCGAGCGCCGCACGGGCCGCGTCGGGACGGTGGTCGTGCAGCGCGGCGATCGCGTGCAGCACCGCCACGTCGCCCGTCGCACCGAGCGCGCGCTCGGTGTCGGCGATGAAGCGGTCGCGCATGACGGGCTCGTCGAGCCGGTCGAACGCGTGCACGGCGAACGGACTCACCATCGCGTACCAGTGCGCCGGGAGCGGCAGGTCCTCGCGCGGGGTGAGGTTGTCGCGCAGCGTGACCGCGGCGAGGTGCGGATCGGCGGCGGCATCCGCGTCCCGCAACGCGATCATGCCCTGCAGCCCCCGGGTGATGGCATGCTCCGTCCCGCTGCCGATCACCGCGGTCGCGGCCGCGAGGATCTCGGTGCTCACCGCGCTGCCCATCCGTTCGAACGGGACCCAGTATCTCCACACCCTGCTGACCTGGTAGAACGTGCTGTCCGGCTCGCCGAGCTCCCGCCAGCGCTCGTCCAGGCGCGCTCCCGACTCGAGCACCTCGCGCATCCTCCCCCGGAACAGCGTGCTGGTGTTGAGGATCGCGTTCGCCTGCAGCTCCGCCGCCCCCATGCCGGTGGTCCGCGCCTGGTCCGCGGCGAAGCGCGCGAGGCGCTCCGCACGGTCCAGCCGTCCGACGTAGAGCTCCCCCATCGCCGCCTGCAGGGAGGCATAGGTGTCGAGCTGCGGCTCGCCGGTGGCGGCATCGAGGGCGACCGAGAGACGCGCCAGCGCCTCGGCGATCCCTCCCCGCCGCACGGCCGTGTGCAGATCGAGCCCGGCCTGCCAGTGCCGCGTCACCGCGGACGCCTCCGCGTCGCGCAGCCGAGCGAGCACGGCGGCCGCGGCGGACTCGTCGCCGCGCGCCAGCTCCGCGGCGGCGATCAGCATCTGCACCGTCGGCTCGGTCCGCACCGTCGGACTCATGCCCGCCGCCGCGTCGAGCACATCGTCGGCATGCCCCATCAGGATCAGCTGCATCCCGCACCGACGCAGGACGACCGAGACGCAGACGGCATCACCGCTGCGCATCGCATGACGCAACGCCGAGAGGTGCTCCTGCCGCGTCGCGAACCACTCCGCGGCGGTCTTCTGGAGCTCGCCCACCGCGCGCGGGCCGCGGTCCTCCAGGCGCGCGAGCAGGAACTCCCGCAGCAGCGGGTGGTAGTGGTAGCGCACGGGATCCTCCCCCGTGCGCTCGATCAGCGCGTTGAGGCGCGTGAGGCGTTCGACCATGCCACCGGCCGGTGCCCCTCCCGACAGCGTGTGCGCGAGGTCGAGCGTGAACTCCTCGGGCACCGCGGTCGTGAGGAGGAACTCGACGAGGTCGTCGTCGAGTTCCGCGAACACCTCCTCGGCGAAGTAGTCCACGACGGCCGGAGCGTTTCCGTGCAGCGGACGGTCGATGGCCTTCCGATCCTCGAGCGCCGCGACCGCCATCAGCTGCAGACCGGTCGCCCACCCTTCCGTGCGCTGCAGGATCGCGCTGACCTCCCCCTGCGAGAGGCGCACGCCCCGGGTACCGAAGAAGGAGCGGACCTCGGCCGGTGTGAACGCCAGGTCGTGGTTGTCGAGGGCCAGCGCGATCCCCGCGATGCGGCGCCGCGCCACCCGCACCAGCCCGGTCCCGCGCCCCGACATCACGACGTGGGCGTTGCCGGGCACCGCGCTCGCGAAGGCCGACAGATCGTCCGCCAGCGCGCGGTCCTCCACGTGGTGGATGTCGTCGAGGATCACGACGATGCGTCGTGTCGAGGCGCGGAGAGCCCGGGCCAGCGATCGGGCGGCGTCCGGTACCGGGGCGGTGGCCGCCCGCGCGAGACTCGTGCGGAGCCCCTCGTCGTCGACCTGTTCGAGGGCCGCGCGCAGCGGTGCGAGATCGGTGTCACCCCGTCGGAGTGCGAGCCAGACGACGTCGGTCCCGGGGTCCGCCCCGACCTCGTCCGCCCAGTGCAGGAGCAATCGGGTCTTCCCGGCACCCGCCGGCGCCGTGACCAGCGTCAAGGTCCACGGCTCGTCCATCGCGGCCGTCAGCCGCGTGAGCAGCCGCCGCCGCCGCACCTCGCCTCGCTCTTCCCTCGATCCCTTCTCCTCCGGCACGCCGGAGTTCCACGTGTCCTCATCCATCGGCACCCCCCGATTGAATCGACCAAGAGCCTCCCCGCCCTTGTGGGCAGTATGTCAGCACGGCCGGAAGCACTCAAGGGCCTGCGGAGGACGGCGTGACTATGCCGTCATCCGGCGTCGGCGCCGCGTGAGCGCCGCCAGGAGAGCGGGCACCACCGTGCCGAAGAGCAGCGCGAGGCCGACCCCGACCACGGTCTCCACGGTGCGTTCGAGAAAGCGCTCGCCCGGCGAGGCCGAGGAGGTCGACATGATCAGCAGGAGCACCAGGAAAGTCGTGAACGCCGGGGCGACGTACCAGCGGCTCGCCTGCGTCGCGCTGAGGGCGCCGACGACGAGTCCGATCGCGACCGCGACCACCGGCGGTCCCGGTGAGAGCACCGCGAGGGCCGCGGCGGCCAGGGCTCCCGCGAGCACCGAGAGCGCACGTCCGGCACTGCGGGCGATGAGCTGGCCGCGGACCGGGCGCATGACGAGCAGGACCGCCCCGGTCGCCCAGCCGACGTGCTCCAGGCCCAGCAGGAAGCCGACGGCCGCGGCCGTCGCTGCGGCGGTGCCGAGGAGGAGGCCGTAGACGAGCATCGCCCTTCCGCGCGGCACGGGAGGAGCCGCCAGCGCGGGAGCATCCGTCTGCGGCCAGAGCAGGGACACCACCCAGGCGTAGACCGAACCCGCCACCATGCATCCGGCGAGCGCGAGAGTGACGGTCGACCACGCGAAGCTCAACCCGAGACCCACCATCGGCAGTGCCAGGACCAGCACCAGCTGTGCGAAGCGCCCGCGGGTCGCGTTGACGCTCGCGAGCACGGCGAGCACGAACAGGGCACCCACGGCGATCATCGGGGACAGCGCGAGGAGCGATCCCAGCAGCAGTCCGGCCGCACTGAGCGCGCCGATCATCACGATCACACCCCGTGCGCGGCGACGCGGCGGGAGCCCGAACGCAGCCGCGGGGAGAACGCCGACGGCGACGGCGAGTCCCAGCGTCGGAGCGAAGGGGGTGACGGCCAGAGCCGGGAGCGCGAAGACGACGCCGAGCCCGAATCGCGACCAGTTCCAGCTCAGACCCCTCTGGTGATCCACCCTGTCCGCCTCGGCGACGTCGTGCTTCCGATGCCGATCCGCATTCCTGCCCCCTCGCTGATCGAGCCGCGGCGGCACTGCCGCCCGCTCTCGTGGTCAGCCTAAGGATCCGCCGGGCCCGCGTCAGCGCGCGTCGTCGACTTCACCAGGGTGAACGGCATCGGTTCCGCCATCCCGCCTCCCCGTGTCGGCGGCTGCGGCCATCCCCTCGTCGACGGAGTCGTGGACGCGACCGGCCGCGACGAGGCCCTCGAACCACGGGGTGCGGCTCGCGACGGCCGCCGCCGCCGGGGGCAGGGCGGCGAGACGAAGGATGACGCCGCGTTGCGCAAGCTCCCGATCGAGGTCCTGCAGCGCGTCGAGAACCGTGATCGTCATGACCTCCTGCGGCTTCATACCGACCACGACGGTGTCGACGGGAGTGGCCTCGTGGTCGAGCAAGGCGAGGATCTCGCGCTCGTTGACCAGAGCGTTCGCGGTGTAGAGCCCGCGTTCGAGGTCGATGCCGAGGGCCCCGTCGGCAGGCCCGACCTTCCGCAGCCTGGGCTTGTTGACCTCGCGCAGCACGAGGATCAGCGTGACGACCACACCCACGGCCACGGCGGGCAGCAGACCCGCGGTGAGACCGATGATCGCGACGGACAGCGCGATCCAGAAGTCCACCCGGCTGATGCGTGCCCACCGCACCAGCTCCGGGATGTTCACGAGCCCGGCGACCGCGACGAACACCATGGCGGCGAGAGTGGCCTCGGGAAGCAGGCTGAGGACGGGACCCAGGAACAGGGCGACGAGGATCGCCAGCACGACCGTGACCACCGTGGAGACCTGCGACCGCGCTCCGGCGCTCTGGTTCACGGCGCTCTGCGAGAAGCCGCCGGCGGCGGGCATGGTCCCGAAGAACGCGCCGAGCGTGTTCGCGGCTCCGGTGGCGAACAGCTCCTGATCGCTGTCGATCTGAGGCTCCTTCGCCGCCCGCAGGCTGCGGGCGACGGCAGCCGACTCCAGGAATGCCATGACGGCGATCGCCAGGGCTCCGGGCACCAGGGCGATCGCCTGGGCGAAATCGGGGATCCCGGGGACGGGCAGCCCGCTCGGCACCTCCGTGATCAGTCCGACCCCGAGCCGGTCGATCCCCGCCAGCCAGACGAGGAGGATGCCGCCGACCACGACGACGAGCGTCCCCGGGATCTTCGGGGCGAACCGCTTCAGGAGGAGCAGGACGACGATCGATCCTGCGGACAGCGCGACGGTCGGCCAGTTCACGCTGTCGAAGGCCTGTGCGACGGCGGCCAGGGAGCGGAGGAACCCATGCCCGGAGAAGTTGAAGCTCTCCCCCAGCAGCTTGGGCAGCTGCCCCACGGCGACCGTGGCCCCGACGCCGATCTTGAGTCCAAGCACGGTCGCTCCGCTGATGTTCTCGACGAGCGTTCCGAGGCGGCAGAGGCGGGCGAGCAGCAGCACCACGCCGACGAGCAGGGTCAGCATCATGAGAGAGCCGATCGCATCGTCCGATCCTGCGGCGACCCCGGCGGAGACGAGGGTGGTCGCGGTCAGCGTCGCGATCGTCGACGTCGTCGACACGCTCATCGCCCGGCTGCCCCCGAGGAACGCGTACACGAGCATGGGCAGGATGCAGGTGTAGAGCCCGACCTGCACCGGCAGATTCGCGATCGTGGCGTAGGCCATCCCCTGCGGGATCACGACGGCACCGGCGGACAGACCCGCGATGACGTCTTTGACGATCCACTTCTGCTGGTAGCCGTCGAGCGTGCTGAACAGCCACGGCGGTCGTCTCACGGCGCCCTCCTGCCTCCGGTGATCGGTTGGCCCGAGCGTACTGCGGCGCGAGCGTCGGGTGACGGCGTCCCTCACCCGCGACGGGTGGGCTCACCCGGGTGAACTCGCCCGTCGGGCCACCCGCTCGACACTCCGATCGTCATCGGAATTTAAGTTGTGCACAACTCAATCGTGTGCAATCCTTGAGCCATGGCCGTGACCGAAGAGATGGTGTGCTTCTCGCTGTACTCCGCCGCCCGCGCCACGACGCAGGCGTATCGGGCACTGCTCGCGCCCTGGGGGCTGACATACCCCCAGTACCTGGTGCTCGCCGCGCTCTGGCTCGAGGGCGATCAGACAGTCGGCTCGCTCGGGGCGCTGATGCGCCTCGACTCCGGCACCCTCTCCCCCCTCATCCGTCGGCTCGAGCAGAGCGGTCTGGTCTCCAAGGCCCGCGACGGCGCCGACGAGCGGGTCGTCGCGGTGCGCCTGACCGAGCGGGGCCAGGAGCTCCGCTCCGAGGTCGCCCCGATCCACTCCCGGATCGCGGAGGTCGCCGGCCTCCACGACGACGAGCAGCGGCGCCGACTGATCGCCGAGCTGCAGGACATCACCGACCGCCTCCAGCGCGAGACCGCCGAGCTCGGCGCGATCGCGCGCGGCGACGGCACCCACTGACGACAGAACAGGAACCCACCCCATGCGCGCACTCATCCACCCCACCTTCGGCGAGCCGGAGCAGGTCCTCCGCGTCGAGGACCGTCCCGTCCCCGAGCCCGGAGCGGGCCAGGTCCGCCTGCGGGTCGTGCTCTCCCCCATCCACAACCACGACCTGTGGACCGTCCGCGGCACCTACGGGTTCAAGCCCGAGCTGCCCGCGCCGTCGGGCACGGAAGCCCTCGGTGTCGTCGACGCCGTCGGGGCGGGCGTCGAGCACCTCTCGGTCGGACAGCGGGTCGCCACGGGCGGCACGTTCGGCGCGTGGGCCGAGTACCTCGTGACGAACGCCGCCGGCCTGGTCCCGGTACCCGACGCGATCCCGGACGAGACGGCCGCGCAGCTGGTCTCGATGCCCTTCAGCACGATCACGCTGCTGGACTTCCTCGACGTGAAGGAGGGCGACTGGATCGTGCAGAACGCCGCCAACGGCGCCGTGGGACGCATGCTCGCGCAGCTCGGAGCGGCGCGCGGGGTCAAGGTCCTCGGGCTCGTCCGCCGCACCGCGGGCGTCGAAGAACTTCGCGAGCAGGGCATCGACGAGGTCGTCGCCACCGATCAGGACGACTGGCGGGAACAGGTCGACGCGTTCACGGGCGGGGCACCGATCGTCGCGGGCGTCGACTCCGTCGGCGGTGCATCGGCCGGCCAGGTCCTCTCGCTCCTCGCCGAGGGAGGAACGCTGGTCGCCTTCGGCGCGATGGACTCGCCCACGATGGAGATCGCCTCCTCCGACGTCATCTTCAAGCAGGCCACCGTGAAGGGGTTCTGGGGCAGCAAGGTGATCCCGCAGCTCGACGCCTCGACGCGCAGCGCCCTGTTCGGCGAGCTGTTCCAGCGCCTGGGCGACGGCACCCTGACCCTTCCCGTCGCCGGTGTGTTCGACGCCGCCGACATCCGTGCGGCGGTCCAGGCGAGCAGCACCCCCGGACGCGTCGGCAAGGTGCTCCTCCGGTTCTGATCCCGCATTCCGCCCGGGGCGGGGCAGGGGTTCCCGATGTCCGCCCCCGGGTGCAGAGTGTGGGCATGGAGATCACACTCGCTCAGCCCGAGGGACTCGTCGTGAGCCCCGCATTCAGCCACGTCGCCGTCGTGCCTCCCGGCGCCACGACGATCTACGTCGGAGGCCAGAACGGCATCGACGAGACCGGGAAGGTCGTCTCCGCGGACGCCGGCGAGCAGTCGCTGCGCGCCGTGGAGAACGCCCGCATCGCTCTCGAATCCGCCGGGGCCGGCCTCGACGACGTGGTCAGCTGGACCGTCCTCATCCATCAGGAGGCGGATCTTCGCGCGGCCTACGGCGCGGTCGCGTCGAGGCTGGCGCGCGAAGGCGCCCCGCCCCTCGTGACCGCGGCGATCGTGGCGGGGCTGGGCGTCCCCGGCGCCCTCATCGAGGTGAGCGCGGTCGCTGCCGTCATCCGCGACTGAGGGCCGGCGGACTCAGATCCGTCCGCGCACCGGCGTCCGCTCGGCGCCGTCCGCGTCATCCGGCATCGTCATCTCCGCGCGCACACCGAGCAGCCGGACCTCACGCTCCGGGTCGAGCGTCGTCCCCAGCGCGAGTGCCGCGGCGACGAACTCCTCGCGGTCCTCGGTCGGACGCGGCAGCTTCCGTCCGATCGTCTTGGTGTCGAACGGGGCGTACCGCACCTTCAGGTGCACGCGCACGACCGGCCTACCTTCAGCGCTGCAGTCGTCGAAGGCCTGGACGGCGAGCTCCCGGATCGCACCCTGGACCTGCGACGGCGTCGTGAGGTTCTGCTGATAGGTCGTCTCCCGGCTGTGACTGCGGGCGACCCAGGGCGTGTCGTCCACGGTGCTCGGCCCGATCCCGGATCCCAGGCCGTGGTACCAGACGCCCATCCGCGGGCCGAACTCCGCGACGAGCGCCTCCTCGTCGGCATCGGCGAGTTCGCGCACGGTCTCGATGCCGTGCGCGGCCAGACGCTTCTGCACCTTCGAGCCCACGCCCCAGAGGTCGCGGGTCGGCTTGTCGCCCATGACCTCGAACCAGTTCTCCGCCGTGAGCCGGAAGATCCCCCGGGGCTTGCCGAACTCGGTCGCGATCTTGGCGCGCACCTTGTTGTCGCCGATGCCGACCGAGCAGTGCAGCTCGGTTGCGGCGAGCACGGCGGCCTGGGCGCGGCGGGCGACACCCTCCGGATCATCCGTCGTGACGCCCAGGAAGCACTCGTCCCATCCGACCACCTCGAGCACGACCTCGGGCAGCGCGCGGAGCGCCGCCATCACGTCCCCCGAGGCGACCGCATAGGCCTCGTGGTCGACGGGCAGGAACACCGCGTCCTCCGGCGCCTTGCGAGCCGCGATCTTGAGGGGCATCCCCGAGCCGATCCCGAACTTGCGCGCTTCGTACGAGGCGGTCGACACGACGGCGCGCTCGGTCGGGTCACCGCGACCGCCGACGATCACCGGGAGACCGGCGAGCTCCGGGCGACGCAGGACCTCGACGGCGGCGATGAACTGGTCCATGTCCACGTGCAGCACCCAGTCGGCCATGCAAAGAGTGTGACTGCTGCGGGGGCGGATGTCACCCCATGACCGTCAGGCGATGGCGACGCCGATGCCGGTGGCGATCAGCGCGAGCAGCGGGAGCGTCCCCTGCATCAGCGCGGCGCGAGCCTTCGAGCGGTCCGACAGCACCAGGACGAGGGCGGCGGCGAACATCATGGCTGTGCCTGCGAACACCAGGGTCAGGCCGACCGTCTGCGCCCCCACGATCACCAGACCGATGCCGAGCAGGGTCGTGAGCGCCAGGAAGAGGTTGTAGAAGCCCTGGTTGAAGGCGAGCTGCTTCATCGTGATCGCATCCGCCTCACTGGCGACACCGAAGATCTTCCTCGTCTCCGGGTCGGTCCATCGCAGCGACTCGAGCGCGAAGATGAAGACGTGGAACGCAGCGGCCGCTGCGGCGAGGACGAGACCGACGATGAGCATGGGCTGATTCTCCCGTTCACCGGGGTCGCGGGGCAAGCCGGACGCGGCCGGAGCACTCAGACGAGGAAGATCGGCAGCAGCCCGGGATTGTGCGCGTGCACGAGCACGGCGAACACCACGGCGTCGAAGAGCAGGTGCACCGTGACGACGTAGGCGAGTGAGTGCGTGCGGAGGAAGATGTAGCCCTGCAGCAGGGCGAACGGGATCGTGAGCAGAGGTCCCCACTCGCGATAGCCCAGTTCCCAGAGGAACGAGACGAACACGATGGCCTGCAGCAGGTTCGCGACCAGATCCGGGAAATGACGGCGCAGCAGCGCGAACACCGTGCAGATGAAGAACAGCTCGTCCCAGATGCCGACCGCGCCGACGCCGACGAAGAGCCGGGCGATCAGCTCCGGCGTGTCGACCACCGGCCAGTTCTGATAGACGCCGCTGGTGATGAAGTAGAACGGCAGGATCAGCCAGCCCAGCACCAGCACCGCCACGAGCCATCCCCACTGCAACCGACCCCAGCGACGGTGCGTACGCCACGGGAAGCCGATCGCCCGGTCGCGATACACGAATCGCGAGACGACGTACGGCACCGCCACGGCGCCGCCGAGCGCGAGCGTGAAGCGCAGCATCGCGAGGTTGTCCAGCTCGGCGGCGAGCGGGATGACGCTGACGATCAGCATGCCGATGGCGATCAGCGAGAGGTCGCGGGTGAGCGACGGCGGGCGCACATCCGCCACCGAGGCCGTGTCACGCCGCGCCCCGACGCGCACCACCTGATCCTCGACGTTCCGCGCCCGCTCGATCAGCCAGGCGGACCCGACCCCGAGAGCGAGCAGCAGCCAGCCCAGCCACGGGATCTCCAGCACGAAGAAGGCCGGAGCTGCGGCGCACACGAGCACGGCGGGCGCGATGCCCACCCGCAGCGGCGTGACGCGCCGCACGTCGGTCACGCGCGAGCCCTGCGCCGATAGACCAGATCGCGGATGTCGCGTCCCTTCGCGATGCCCTTGCGCTCGAACGCGGTCATGACGCGTCCGTCGAAGCGTTCCGCCCACTCCCCCTCGAACGCGCGCTCGAACAGCGGCTCGGCGTCGAGCACCTCACGCATCTGCAGCGCGTAGTCCTCCCAGTCGGTGGCGAGGCGGAGGAGCCCGCCGTCGCGCAGCGCCCGTGCCGCGGTGTCACCGAATCCCTGCCGCACCAGGCGTCGCTTGGTGTGCTTCTTCTTGTGCCACGGGTCGGGGAAGAAGATCCACACCTCGCGAGCCGCGGCTTCGGGCAGGTACGACGAGAGCACCTCGGGGGCGTTCGCCTCGACCACGCGCAGGTTGCGGGCGCCCTCCCGATCGGCGTCGAGCATCGTCCGCGCGAGGCCGGCGCGGAACACCTCGACGGCGAGGAAGTCGTCGTCGGGGCGCGCGGAGGCCGCGGCCACGATCGCGTGCCCCTGGCCGGATCCGATCTCCACGTAGAGGTCGGCGTCGCGTCCGTACTCCGTCGCCGGGTCCAGGCGCGCCTCCGGGTGCACCGAGGTCCAGGCGACGTCGCGCGGGACGTCGAGCAGATAGTGCGGGCCGAGCTCGGTGAAGGCGCGCTCCTGCGCGTCGGACATCCGGCCGCTGCGGCGCACGAACGACACCGGCTCGTCTCGGAAGGTACGGGGTTCGGGCATGTGTTCCAGGGTAGCCGCCGGGCCCGCCCCGTCCCGCGCGTGCAGACCCGCGTCAGGCCGGCGGGGCCGTCACGAAGTCGATGAGCTCCTCCACCCGACCGAGCAGCGCGGGCTCCAGGTCCCGATAGGTCGTCACCTTGGAGAGGATGTGCTGCCACGCCCGCCCGGTGTCGCCCTGCGTCTCGTACGGCCAGCCGAACGCCTGGCAGATGCCCGTCTTCCAGTCGGTGCCGCGCGGGATCTCGGGCCACTTCGCGATGCCGAGGGCGCGCGGCGTCACGCACTGCCAGACGTCGACGAACGGGTGCCCGACGATGCGGATGTGGCGGCCGTGCGGACCGCGGGCGACCGCCTCCGCGATCCGCGACTCCTTCGACCCGGGGACGAGGTGGTCCACGAGCACGCCGTAGCGCCGCGTCGCGCTCGGCGGCTCGGCGGCGAGCAGCTCATCGAGCAGATCGACGCCCTGGAGGAACTCGACGACGACGCCCTCGACGCGGAGATCCGCGCCCCAGACCTTCTCGACGAGCTCGGCGTCGTGCTTGCCCTCGACGAGGATGCGGCTGGGCAGGGCGACCCGCGCCCGCTGATCGGCGACGACGAAGGACCCGGAGGCCGTGCGGCGCGGGCCCTGTTCCCTCGCGGCGGGCGGGACGAGGCGGACCGGAGCCCCGTCGATGAGGAAGCCTCCGCCGAGCGGGAACAGCCGACGGCGGCCCACCCGGTCCTCCAGCTCGACGTTGCCGCCCTGCACGCGGGTGACCGCGCCGCAGAAGCCGTCGTCCGCGACCTCGACGACGAGATCCGTCTCCGCCGCGATCTGCGGCACCTGCTTCGCACCGCGCTCGCGCCAGCCGGTCGCCAGCACATCCGCTCCGTACATGTCGTCCATGCCATCCAGCGTATGTGTCTCCGCTCAGGGCGAACGGCGAACCCGCCTCTGATGCTGTCGCGTGTCGGGCTCTGTGCATAGACTCATGGCATGGGGCTCGGCTGCCGGTCGGAGGGAACACGATGACGAAACGGTGGCTGGCGCTGGCCGCCCTCACGCTGGCCGCAGTCGCCGGAGCCTTCACCGCCTCCGCGGCCTCCGCCACCGATCCGGTCACCCTCGACGCCGGGTACGTCACCGATCAGGCCGGCGTGCTCAGTGCCGACGACGAGGCCACCGTCGAAGCGCGGCTCCAGGAGCTGACCGACAACTCGAGCGCCGACCTGTTCGTCGTCCTCGTCGACGACTTCACGAATCCGAGTGACAGCGTCGGCTGGGCCGACACGGTCGCGCAGGCGAACGGGCTCGGAACGGATCAGTACCTCCTCGCGATCGCCGTCGACGGGCGCAACTACTTCATCCACGCGAACTCCGACGGCCCGGTGAGCTTCGATCAGCTCGACACGATCGAGGACAAGATGGTCCCGCTCGCCGCCCAGGGCGACTGGGTCGGGGCGATCACGCTCGCCGCGGACGAGATCCAGGGCGACGGAGGTGCCGGAGCCCTCAGAGTCACGCTGATCGTGATCGGCGTCATCGCCGCCGCACTCCTCATCTGGCTCGTCGTCGCGCTCGTGCGCCGCGCCCGCCGCAGGGCCGAGATCCGCGAGCGGGGCGCGATGCCCGAGACGCCGGATCCGGCCGACCCGTTCTCCACCCTCACCGACCAGCAGGTCGAGACGCAGGCGGGCCTCGCGCTCGTGCAGGCCGACGACGCCATCACCTCCAGCAAGGAGGAGCTCGGCTTCGCCGTCGCTCAGTTCGGTGAGGGCGCGACCGAGGAGTTCACGCGCGTCGTCGATGCCGCCAAGGCCAAGATCGCGGAGGCGTTCGACCTCAAGCAGAAGCTCGACGACGAGATCGAGGACACGATCCACGACCGTCGGGCCTGGCACATCCGCATCATCCAGATCGCCGACGAGATCGACGACGTCCTGGACGACAACACCGAGGCGTTCGACGCCCTCCGCAAGCTGGAGCAGAACGCCCCGCAGGAGCTGGAGCGCGTCCGCGGTGAGCGTGCCGCGGTCGAGCCCGTCCTCGCCGCGGCCGCACCGGCCCTCGCCGCGCTCTCTGCGACCTACGCCCCCGCGGCGCTCGCGATGGTGGCGGACAACCCCGCTCAGGCCCGTGAGCGCGCGGATCTCGCGGATCGCTCGATCGACGCGGCGGCGCAGGCGATCGCGGCCGGCCGCTCCGGTGAGGCGGCCTTCGCGATCCGCACGGCGGAGCAGTCCGTGGCGCAGGCCGCGCAGCTCGCCCAGGCGGTCACGACCCTCGGCAGCGAGCTCTCCGCGATCGAGGCGCAGTCCCAGGCTCTCGTCACCGAGCTGCAGGGAGACCTCGCCGCCGCCCAGCAGCTGCCCGATGCCGACGGCTCGATCGCGGCAGCCGCCTCGACGACCGCCCAGCAGCTCCAGGTCGCACAGTCCGACCTCGCCGGGTCCGCACGCAACCCGCAGCGGGTGCTCGAAGCGCTCACCGCCGCGAACGCCCAGATCGATGCCGCGATCGCGCAGGGCAGGGAGGGCGTCGAACGGGCTCGCCGTGTGCAGCAGATGCTCGAGCAGACCCTCGCGCAGGCGAACTCGGAGATCCGCGCCGCCCGGGAGTTCATCGAGACGCGGCGCGGCACCGTGGGCTCCACCGCGCGCACGCGTCTGGCCAACGCCGAAGCCAGCCTGAACCAGGCGCTGAACCTGCGCGCGAACGATCCGGAGGCCGCGCTGGCGGAGGCCAATCGGGCCCTCGCGCTGGCGGGGCAGGCCACCTCCGCGGCCCAGGCCGACATGCAGGCCTACCAGCCGCCCGGCTACGGGAACGACAGCCTGGGCGGGCTGTTCGGCGGATCCGGCTCCTCGTCCGGCGGCTCCGGAATCGGCGGCGACATCCTCGGCGGCATCATCGGCGGATTGCTCGCCGGCGGTGGCGGCGGAGGCTCCTCGCACCGGAGCAGCAGCAGCGGGTGGCGCTCCTCCGGTGGCGGCGGATTCCGCAGCTCCGGCTTCGGTGGCGGCGGGGGCTCTCGCGGCTCCAGTCGCCGATCGGGAGGTCGACGCTTCTGATCCCCTACACAGACACTTACGCCAAGCTCTCGAAGACGCCCTCTGAAAGGAATCACGCATGACCAAGCAGTCCATCTTCGGACGAATCTCGACCCTCGTCCGCGCGAACATCAACTCCCTGCTGGACTCCGCAGAAGACCCGCAGAAGATGATCGACCAGCTCGTCCGCGACTACACGAACAGCATCGCCGACGCCGAGTCCGCCATCGCGGAGACCATCGGCAACCTGCGCCTGCTCGAGCGGGACCACGAGGAAGACGTCCAGGCCTCGACCGAGTGGGGCAACAAGGCCCTCGCCGCCAGCCGCAAGGCCGACGAGATGCGCTCCAGCGGCAACACCGCCGACGCCGACAAGTTCGACAACCTCGCCAAGATCGCTCTCCAGCGCCAGATCAGCGCCGAGCGCGAGGCCACCGGTGCCGAACCGCAGATCGCCGCGCAGACCGAGATCGTCGACAAGCTCAAGAGCGGCCTGAACGGCATGAAGGACAAGCTCGTCGAGCTCAAGAACAAGCGCAGCGAGCTCCTCGCCCGCGCCAAGGTCGCCGAGGCGCAGACGAAGGTGCAGGATGCGGTCGGCTCGATCAACGTGCTCGACCCCACCAGCGAGCTGGGCCGGTTCGAGGACAAGGTCCGCCGTCAGGAGGCCATCGCGCAGGGCAAGATCGAGCTGGCCGCGTCCAGCCTCGACGCCCAGTTCGAGAGCCTGGAAGACCTCGGCGAGCTGACCGAGGTCGAGGCACGTCTCGCCGAGCTCAAGGCCGGCGGCAGCGCTCCCCGTCAGGCCATCGAAGGCAACTGACACGACCGGCGGATGTCCGGGGACGCGCTCCCCGGGCATCCGCCCTCTCTTCTTCGGAGGCACCCATGGTGCGATTCCTCGTCATCCCGCAGTGGCAGGGCTCCCCCGCACCGCGGGCCATGCTCCTCGTCGACGGCGCCTCCGCGATCGCCGGCGACCTCCCCCGCGCAGCCACGACGGTGCTCGACGTCCCGGTCGAGGCCGGCGAGTCCCTGGGCACGGGCGTCCGCCGCCTGAGCGCCCTGCTGCGCACCCGCGAGCTGGTGCACGGACACGTCGATGCCGACACCGTCGTGATCGGCGGCGACTGTAGCGTCACGGTCGCGGCGCTGGACGCGCTCCCGGGCGGGACGGACGACCTCGCCGTGGTGTGGTGCGATGCGCACGCCGACATGCACACCCCTGAGACCTCGCCGTCCGGTGCCTTCTCCGGGATGGCGCTGCGCGCTCTGCTCGGCGAGGGCGAGGAGCAGCTCGTGCTCTCCCCCGCCATCCCTGCGAACCGCGTGGTGACCGTGGGCATGCGCAACCTCGACGATGCGGAGGTCGAGCAGCTCGACCCGCTCACGAACCTCTCGGTCGACGACCTCGAACGACCGGACGCACTGCTCGATGCGGTGCGCGCCACCGGCGCATCGCGCGTATGGGTGCACATCGATGTCGATGTGCTCGACCCCTCGGACTTCGCCGGCGTCTCGTCGTCGGTGCCCTTCGGTCTCTCCCCGGCCGCCCTGAGCGCCGCCATCCGTGCGCTGCGCACGGAGGTGCCTCTCGCCGGAGCGACGATCGCCGGTTTCGCACCGCGCTCACCGGCCGATGCGGTCGACGACCTCGGTGCGCTCCTGCGGCTGGTCGGGGCCGTGGCATGAGCGCGCGCGACGACTGGCGGCCGGCGGCCGAAGAGGCGCTGGCCCGCGGGCGGCGCTTCGACCGTCGCATCCCCGCCTTCCTGCTCCGCTCCCCCGTCAGCCGCCTCGGCTACGCCTGGGGCACCGCGGTGGGCTGGCTCTGGGGTTCGCTGTGGAGCACCGGACCTGTCCAGCGCCGGGCCGGTCTGTGGATCTTCCAGGGCATGCCGAACTGGACCTTCAATCGAGGCGGCGTGTGCGTCGGCGGCTGCTTCCTGACGGGCGACGTCCGACCCACCGACGCCGTCCTCCGTCACGAGGCGGTGCACAAGGCGCAGTGGCTCCGCTACGGCTTCCTGATGCCGTTCCTCTACCTGTTCGCGGGCCGTGACCCGCTCCGCAACCGCTTCGAGATCGAGGCCGGTCTGGAAGACGGCAACTACGTGCGACGCTCGCGCTGAGGCGTCAGCGGTCGGCGGGGAGCAGACCGAAGCGCTCCGGTGCGTGGATGAGCGCCGGCGAGATCTCCAGCGCGTTCGTCAGGTGCTCGACGATGTCGGCCGTTCCCAGGTACCCGCCGAGGAGGGTGACCTTGGTCTCCAGCTCGTCGTCGCACATCATCTCGTCGGCCCAGGCGCAGGTCGCCCGCGCCAGAGCCTGACCCGGTGCGCAGGCACGGCCGCTGCCGGGGGTGCCCGAGCGCTGCTCGCGAGCGAGCCAGGTGACGGTCATGCGTCCGGGAGCGTCGATCACGCCGATGTCCGAGACCTCGGGCACCTCGATGAAGATGCGACCGGAGGCGCAGAGCGGCAGAGTCGTCAGGAAGACCTCGAGCTCGGTGAGCGAGTGCTCGTCCGCCGTCACCAGGTGGTGTGCGCGCTGACGTGCTGCGCGGCGTTCCGCACGCGTGCTGCGGGTCTCGAGCGAGGTGTCCATGGTGATCTCATCGTACACCAAGTGAAGGCTTGCCTAACCTTGCTCCAGCTGAGTATCCGCCGGGGTCAGCGGGGCGAGGGCACCGGCTCGACGAGGGCCGCGTTCAGGTCCGCGAGCTCGCCCTCGGTCATGCCGTTCGCGCGCAGATAGCCGGCAGCCGAGCCCCAGCGCTCGTCCACCTGCTCGAGGAGTCGGCGCATCACGGGCGCGGGCGACTGGGTGGCGAGGGCCACCGCGTGCACGGCCTCCGGATGCTGGGCCCGCAGATACTCGGCGATGCGCCGCGACCGCTGGGCGGGCAGCTGCGACTCCGTGAGCGCGTAGTCCGCGATCACGGCCTCACGATCGGCGCCGACGGCCGAGAGGGCCAGAGCGACGGTCACCCCGGTGCGGTCCTTGCCGACCGTGCAGTGCACGAGCGTCGGCTCCCCCGCCGCGATGACGCGGATGGCGTCGACCAGGCGCTCGCCGCTCTCCTCGAGAAGGTGCAGGTAGAGATCGTCGAGGCTCGTGTCCGATTCGAAGAAGGAGCGGACCGAACCCAGGAACAGCGGAAGGTGCGTGGTGGCCGGCCCCTCGATCTCGGTGGGCTCCGCCGCGACCTCCTCCCCGTCGCGAAGATCGACGATGTGCCGCACGCTCGACCGCACTGCCGCCGCGCCGGCGGTGGTCGCCCCGGACAGCTGGCCCGATCGCAGCAGCACGCCGGAGCGGATGCGACCGCCCGTCGCCGGGATGCCGCCGACGTCGCGGACGTTCGTGACGCCCTCGACGTCGAGGATCGTCATGCCTGGGCCTGCGGAGTGCGGGGCGGCACCGGGTAGCGGCCGGCGATCACGATGCGGTTGAACGCGTTGATGGACACGCACGCCCAGCTCAGAGCGGCGTACTCCTTCTCGGTGAAGACGCTGCCGACGAGGTCGTACACCTCGTCGGAGATGCCGTCCTCGGCGATGAACGTGAACGCCTCCGCGAGTTCGAGCGCCGCGCGCTCCCGCTCGCTGAACACACCGCTCTCGCGCCACGACGGGATCTGGGTGAGCGTGTCGGTGTCGATGCCCGCCGCAACGGCCCTGTCGACATGGATCCGGGTGCAGTAGCTGCACCCGTTCAGCTGCGAGCAGTGGATCATGACGATCTCCTTGAGGCGATCGTCGATGCCGTTGGCCGCGCAGATCTCGCCCACCGTCTTCGAGAAGGCGTCCAGCGCCTGGTAGGCGGTCGGCTCGGTCTTGGACAGGTGCACGCGCGTCTCGCTCATGACTCCATGCTATTCGGCCGGGGGCCTCGTGGCCCGAGAGGGCGCAATATCAGAACGAATGCAGACTGCCAACCCAAGCCCGAGAATTATGTACATAAGTTACGGCTTGAGTCCGAAATCACTTGTCATGATGCTCTCGCATTTCTCCGGCGTCCCCGCAAGGGCGCAGAATGTGGACGTGGCGATCGACATCAGCGAGTTCAGCTATCTTCCCGCACAGGCCGATGCGCTCGGCGTTCCGCTTCCGGAAGTACAGCGCCTCAGCCTCCCCCTCGATGACGGACGCACCCTGAGCGCCCTGCGCTTCGGGACGGAGCCGCCGCGGGTCACGCTCCTGCACGGGGCAGGGCTGAACGCCCACACCTGGGACACGACCGCCCTCGCCCTCGGGCAACCGCTGCTCGCGATCGACCTCGCCGGACACGGTGACTCGTCCTGGCGGGACGACGTCGACTACACGCCGCGCACGCTCGCCCGCGATGTCGCGGCGGCGCTCGAGGCCTGGACCGCCGCGCCGCAGATCGTCGTCGGGCAGTCGCTCGGCGGCCTCACCGGCGCCGCACTGGCCGCCTCCCGACCCGACCTCGTCGCCGAGCTCGTGATCGTCGACATCACTCCCGGCATCGATGTGACCGCGGGACCCGCCGCGCTGCGCGAGTTCTACGCCGGTCCCACCGACTTCGCGACCCGCGACGAGCTCGTCGACAAGGCGATGTCGCTCGGCTTCGGCGGCAACCGCGCCGAGACCGAGCGCGGCGTGTTCCTCAACACCCGCGTGCGCCCGGACGGACGCGTGGAGTGGAAGCACCACTTCGCCCACCTCGCCGCCCAGGCGCTGGCCGCCCACGATGCCGGCTCCGCGACCGCGCCGTCGGTCCTGCACGAGACGGGGTGGGACGACCTGGCCGGGGTCAGCGCCCCGATCACCCTGGTCCGCGCCGAGCGGGGATTCGTCAGCGCCGCGGATGCGGCCGAGCTGCAGCGGCGCGTGCCCTCCGCCCGCGTCGTGGTCCTGGACGCGACGCACAACGTCCAGGAGACCGCGCCGGTCCTCCTGGCCTCCCTCATCGAATCGGCATCCTCCGCTCGCGGAATATGACGTTCCGTTCCACACCCGACCCGCACCCCGCCACGCATCTCTAGGCTCGATCCGACGGCACACAGCAAATGCCGCACCGAGAGGAAACGCCCATGTTCCGACGCACCCGACGTCTCGCGCTGATCTCCGCGCTCGCGGCCACCGCCGTGATTCTGAGCGCCTGCTCCGGCACCCCCGACCAGGCGCCGTCCAGCGCACCGAGCTCGCCCGACCCCGACGCGACCCTGCACGTCGGCCTCGTCCTCGAGCCGACCAACCTCGACATCCGCCACACCAGTGGCGCCGCGCTCGAGCAGATCCTCATCGACAACATCTACGAGGGGCTGGTCAGCCGCACGCAGGACAACGAGGTCGAAGGGCGTCTCGCCTCCGACTACGAGGTGTCCGACGACGGCCTCACCTACACGTTCACCCTGAACGACGGGATCGTGTTCCACGACGGCACCCCGCTCACGTCGGCCGATGTCGTCTCCTCGTACGAGACCGTGCGCACCGACAAGACCGTACAGGGCAACGCCGAGTTCGCCGCCGTCACGTCGATCACCGCACCCGACGCGACCACGGTGAAGATCGTGCTCTCCGAGCCGAACCAGAACTTCCTCTTCGCACTGACCGGTCCCGCCGGCCTCGTGTTCAAGACCGGCGACAAGACCGATCTGAAGACGGCGGAGAACGGCACCGGGCCGTTCACGCTCACGCGCTGGAACACCGGCAGCAGCATCACCTTCGCGCGCAACGACGACTACTGGGGCGAGGCGGCCGGCGTCGCGCAGGTCGAGTTCCAGTACATCCCCGACTTCACGGCGGGCGTCAACGCGGCCCTCGCCCACGACGTCGACGTGCTCACCGCCGTGGACCCGAACCTCGCATCGCAGCTCGAGGACGACTTCACCCTGACGAAGGGACGCACGACCGACAAGGCGACGCTCGCCTTCAACAACAAGAAGGCTCCGCTGGACGACGTGCGCGTGCGCGAAGCGCTGCGACTCGCGATCGACCACGAGGGCCTGATCGAGGCCGTCGGCGCCGGAACGACCCTGTACGGTCCGATCCCCGAGCTCGACCCGGGCTACGAAGATCTGTCGGACGTGATCTCCTACGACCCGGAGAAGGCCAAGTCGCTCCTGGCCGAGGCCGGTCAGGAAGACCTGGAGCTGACCCTCACGATCCCCTCGTTCTACGGCACGACGGTCCCGAAGGTGCTGATCTCGGACTTCAAGAAGGTCGGCGTGACGCTCGACGTCAACTCGGTCGAGTTCCCCACCTGGCTGGAGGACGTGTACACCAACCACGACTACGACCTGAGCTTCGTGCTGCACGTCGAGCCGCGCGACTTCGGCAACTTCGCCAACCCGGACTACTACTTCGGCTACGACAACGCGAAGGTCCAGGACCTGTACGCGAAGGCGCTGGAGGAGGTCGACCCGGACAAGTCCGCGGAGCTCCTCGCGCAGGCTGCCCGCATCGTGTCGGAGGACCACGCCGCGGACTGGCTGTACAACGGCGAGACCATCACCGCGGTGAGCCCGATCGTCTCCGGGTTCCCGGAGGACTCGATCAACTCGCGCATCAACCTGGCCGACGTCACCGTCTCCGCTGAGAAGTAACGAGCGGTCACCCCTTCGTGATCCGCTACGCGCTCGTCCGAGGAGCCCTGCTCATCGCAGGGCTCCTCGTGTCGAGCGTCCTCATCTTCCTCACGCTGCGCGTCTTCCCCGGTGACGTCGCGCAGCTGATCGCCGGCACCCAGGCCTCCCCCGCCGAGGTCGATGCTCTTCGCGAGTCGCTCGGCCTGAACCGCCCCCTGCTCACGCAGTACACCGACTGGATCGGCGGGATCTTCCGCGGTGACCTCGGAACGTCGCAGCTGTCGGGCGCCTCGGTCGGTGCGGAGCTGTTGCTCAAGGCTCAGGTGACCGTGCCCCTGGGGATCATGGCCCTGCTCATCGCCGTGATCATCGCTGTGCCGTTCGGCATCCTCGCCGCCCTCCTGCGCAACCGGCGGGGCGGCACCGCACTCAGCGTGGGCGCGCAGGCCATGGCCGCCGTGCCCGTGGTCTGGGCGGGCATGATGCTCATCGTCGTTTTCTCGGTCTGGCTCGGCTGGCTGCCGCCGCAGGGCTTCCCGCGCACCGGCTGGTCGACCCCGGGCAAGGCCATCGAGTCGCTGCTGCTCCCCGCGCTGACGATCGGCATCGTCGAGGGTGCGATGCTGATGCGGTTCGTCCGCAGTGCGACCCTGCAGGCCGCCGGACAGGACTTCGTCCGCACCGCCGCAGCGAAGGGACTCACCCGCACGCGCGCCCTCATCCAGCACGGCATCCCCGCCGTCGGTCTCTCGATCATCACGGTGCTCGGACTCCAGGTCGCCGGGATCATCGTGGGATCGGTGGTGATCGAGCAGCTCTTCACCCTCCCCGGCATCGGACGGATGCTGGTCGCCGACGTCGGCACCCGCGACCTCATCAAGGTGCAGAGCGAGCTGCTCGTGCTCACCGGATTCGTGTTGATCGTGGGCTTCGTGGTCGACCTCCTGCACCGCGCCATCGACCCTCGACAGCGGGAGGCCGCATGACTCCGCGCTGGCTCGGCAGGCTCTGGAGCACGGCCACGGGGCGCTTCGGGATCATCGTCATCGCCGTGATCGTCCTCGCCGCGATCGTGTCGCTGTTCTGGACGCCCTTCGACCCGCAGGCATCCGACATCGGCGACCGCTGGCTCCCGCCGAGCTGGCCGCATCTCCTCGGCACCGACGACACCGGCCGCGACATCCTCAGCCTGCTGATGGCCGGCGCGCGGACGACCGTCTTCGTGAGCATCGGCGCCGGCATCGTGGCGACCGTCGTCGGCATCGCCCTCGCCGCCCTGGGCGCACTCACCGCCCGCTGGATGAGGGAGACGGTCGCCGTGCTCGTCGACATCCTGATCGCCTTCCCCGTGCTGCTGATCGCGATGATGATCTCCTCGGTGTGGGGCGGCTCGCTCTGGGTCGTGATCTGGGCCGTCGGGATCGGCTTCGGCGTGAACATCGCCCGCGTCACGCGCCCGGAGCTGCGTCGCGTGCAGCAGAGCGACTTCGTGCTCGCCGCCCGCGCGTCCGGCCTCACGCCCACGCAGAACCTCGTGCGGCACCTGCTCCCCAACGTCGCTCCGGTGTTCATCGTGCAGCTGTCGTGGTCGATGGCCGTGGCCGTCCTCGCCGAGGCCGGCCTGTCGTACCTGGGCTTCGGCGCCTCGGTCGTGGATCCCAGCTGGGGCCTGCTGCTCGCCGACCTGCAGCGGTACATCGGGGTGCATCCGCTGTCGGTGATCTGGCCCGGTCTCACCATCACGATCACGGTGCTCGCCCTGAACCTGCTGGGCGACGGGCTGCGCGAGGCGACCGACCCGACCCTGCGCCACCGCGCCGCCGAGATCCACACCCCGGCGGTGGTCGCATGAGTCTCTCCGTGCAGGATCTCGTGATCGAGATCGACGGACGCCGGGTCGTCGACGGCGTGTCCTTCGAGGTGCCGGACGGCGCGCGCCTGGGCCTGATCGGCGAGTCGGGATCGGGCAAGTCGCTCACCGCCCTCGCGATCCTCGGGCTCCTCCCCGACGGCGCGACCGCGAGCGGCAGCATCCGCTGGAACGGCACCGAGCTGATCGGGATGCCGGATCGTGAACTGGCGCAGCTGCGCGGCGACGACATCGGGATCGTGTTCCAGGAGCCGCGCACGGCCCTGAACCCCATCCGCACGGTCGGACGGCAGATCGCGGAGTCGATCCGGATCCACGAGGGGATCGGCCGCCGCGAGGCGAGGGAGCGCGCGATCGCCGAGGCGGCCCGCGTGCGGCTGCCCGATCCGGAGTCGATCGTGGACCGGTATCCGCACCAGCTCTCCGGCGGTCAGCGGCAGCGCGTCGCGATCGCGATGGCGCTCGCGTGCCGCCCGAAACTGCTGATCGCCGACGAGCCGACGACGGCCCTCGACGTCACGATCCAGGCCGAGATCCTCTCGCTGCTGCTCGCGCTCGTCGCCGACGAGGGCATGTCCCTGGTGTTCATCACGCACGACCTCGCCGTCCTCGCGCAGGTCGCCACCGAGGGCGTGGTGCTCGAGCACGGGCGGGTCGTGGAAGCGGCACCCGTGTCGCGGCTCCTGTCCGCGCCGACATCGCCGATCACCCAGGGGCTGCTGCGTGACGCGACGGCGACCCTCTGGCGTCCGGACGGAGGAGTCGCATGACCCTGATCGAGGCCCGGGGACTCGGGCGCGACTTCTTCGCCCCTAAGCGGACCACGTTCGAGCGCGCGCGCACGCAGACGGCACTGTCACCGACCGACCTCGACATCGTCGAGGGCTCATCCGTCGGCATCATCGGCGAATCCGGGTCCGGCAAGTCCACGCTGGTGCGACTGCTGCTGGGGCTCGACCGGCCGACCACCGGGACCGTGAGCATCGACGGGCGACGGGTGGACGCCGCGGCCTCCGCGAAGTCGCTGCACTGGCTGCGCCGCGAGACCGGCCTGGTGTTCCAGGACCCCTACGCGTCCCTCGACCCGAGGATGACGGCCGGACAGATCGTGGGCGAACCCCTGTGGGCCCTGGACATCCCGGGCGACCGCCGGGCCCGCGTGCACGAGGTGCTCGCCCAGGTCGGCCTGGAGCCGGAGATGGCCGACCGCTACCCGCATGAGTTCTCCGGAGGGCAGCGGCAGCGCATCGCCCTCGCTCGGGCGATCGTGCACCGTCCCCGCATTCTGGTGGGCGACGAGCCGCTGTCGGCGCTCGACGTGACGGTGCGCGCGCAGATCCTCGAGCTGCTGATCGAGCTGCGGCGGACGACGGATCTCACCCTGGTGCTGGTGTCGCACGACATCGGCGTGGTGCAGAACCTGTGCGACACGGTCGTGGTCATGAAGGACGGCCACATCGTGGAGCGCGGCTCCACTCAGGACGTGCTCCTGCGCCCCGCCCACGAATACACGAAGACGCTGCTCGCCGCGATCCCGGTCATCCCCGGCAGCCCCGGTCGCTGAGCGACCGCCACCCGACCACCGGTCGTCGAGCGAGCGCCAGCGAGACGAAACGTCCCGTCAGCGGCGTGCCCCGAAGAGGCTCCCCCGACGTCGCCCGGTCGGCTTGAGCACGCGCCGCATGTACACGGTGCCCAGCTCCCGACCGAACTTGTAGCCGACGCGCCCCATCCGTCCCGCCTCGACGAACCCGAGCTTCGCGTGCAGGCGCACCGATGCCTCGGCGCCGCTGTCGCTGATGACCGCGACCATCTCGCGGAGGCCGATCTGCTCGCAGGCGTCGATCAGCGCCTGCAGGAGCGCGGCGCCGAGCCCCTTGCCTCCCGCGCCCGGTCCGAGATAGATGGAGTCCTCGACCGTGTACTTGTAGGCGTTCTTCCCCGCCCAGGGCTGAGCGAGCGCGTACCCGATGACCACCCCGGCGGGCGACACCGCGACGAGGAACGGCAGCCGCAGCCGCGTGAGCAGCGCGTACTTGTCCCGCCAGTACGGGATGCTGCTGCGCCGTTCGTCGAGCGTGACGGCGGAGTTGCTCACGAAGTGGTTGTAGATCTCGCGGATGTGCGGGAGATCCGCCGGCCGCGCTGCGCGGATCGTGTACGAGAACACCTCGGGCGCCGATGCGGGCCGCAGGTGGCGCGGCAGGACGCGGCGACGGTCCCCCGGCTCGAACTGCATGCGCTCAGCTTAGAGACGGAGCGGGCTCGCCTTCCACTCTCCAGTCGACCGGATCGGCGCCCTGCTCCGCGAGCAGCGCGTTCGCGCGGGAGAACGGGCGGGAGCCGAAGAACCCGCGACGGGCCGAGAGCGGAGACGGATGGGCCGAGGCGATGATCGGCGTCTCGCCGAGCAGCGGCTGCAGGTTCGCGGCATCCTTCCCCCACAGGATCGCGACGAGCGGCTGGTCACGGGCCACGAGCGTGCGGATCGCGAGCTCGGTGACCTTCTCCCACCCCCAGCCGCGGTGCGAGGCGGCAGCGCCGGGGCGCACCGTGAGGACACGGTTCAGCAGCAGCACGCCCTGGTCGCTCCACGCGGTGAGATCGCCGTGCGGAGCGGGCGGGATCCCCAGATCGCTCTCGCGCTCCTTGTAGATGTTGGAGAGGCTGCGCGGCAGCGGCCGCACGTCGCGGTCGACCGCGAACGACAGGCCGATGGGGTGCCCCGGCGTCGGGTACGGATCCTGTCCGATGATGAGCACCCGCACATCCGCCAACGGCCGCTGGAACGCCCGGAGCACGTTCTCCCCGGCGGGCAGATAGCCGTGCCCTGCCTCCTGCTCGGCGCGGAGTCGCTCACCGAGCTCGGTGACCACGTCCTGCACCGGCGCGAGGGCTTCCGCCCACCCGGCGTCGATCCGGCCGTCCGCGGCGAGCTGGGCCAGGGACTGCGCCATCGTCAGTCGATCGAGCGCACGCGCAGCGGTCCGCGAGCGAGCAGGTGCTGGGCCGACTGTGCGACGGGACGCATCGTGATCAGGTCGAGGTTGACGTGGGCCGGCGACTCCAGCGCGTAGGCGATCACGTCGGCCACGTCGTCGGCCACGAGAGGAGCCTCGACTCCCGCGTAGACGGCCTCGGCGGCGACGGAGTCCCCACCCAGGCGGTTGAGCGTGAACTCCTCCGTGTGCACCATGCCCGGAGCGACCTCGACGACGCGGATCGGCTCGCCGTTGAGCTCCTGGCGGAGGACCTTCACCAGCATCCCCTCGGCCGCCTTCGCCGCGTTGTACCCGCCGCCGCCCGCGTACGCCGACTGCGCCGCCGTGGAGGTGACGAAGATCGTGTCCGCGTGGCCGTCGACCTCCGCCGCACGACGCAGCAGGGGAAGCAGGCCGGCGACCAGACGCTGGCTCGCCAGGACGTTCGCGTCGAACATCCACTGCCAGTCCTCGGTGGAGGCGTCCTCGATCCGATCGGTGCCGCGGGCGCCGCCCGCCACCTGCACCAGCGCGTGCACCGGCCCCGACGCCGCGAGTTCGCCGATGAGCGCCTCGACGGCCGCGGCATCCGTCAGGTCGCATGCGATCGCGGATGCTCCGGTCTCCGCGGCGAGCGCGGACAGCCGATCCTCGCGCCGGGCGACCCCGACGACATCCCATCCCCGAGCGCGGAGCGCACGCACCGTCGCTGCGCCGATGCCGGAACTCGCACCTGTCACCACTGCACGTCTGTTCACCATGCCTCCACCGTACGATGTTCCCCGCGGAATGCAGAGTCCCGCACGGGGCTGTCGCAGATCCCTCAGCCCCGTGTTTCCGGGGCTGAGCTGTGTTACGTCACATTTCCCGACTGTTGTTGACAAGGGACGATGTTCCGTACTCTCGCTGCAACGGCATCCGCCACCCGACCTTCCGACCACTCCTGGGGGAAACACATGTCCGCACCCGAGTCCTGGCGCTTCGAGACCAAGCAGATCCACTCGGGCGCTGCCCCCGACCCGGTCACCAAGGCCCGCGCCACGCCGATCTACCAGACCACGTCCTACGTGTTCGACAGCGCGGACCACGCGGCGAACCTCTTCGCCCTCGCGGAGTTCGGCAACATCTACACCCGCATCCAGAACCCGACGCAGGATGTGCTGGAGCAGCGTCTCGCCGCCCTCGAAGGCGGCACCGGTGCCCTCGTCCTCGCCAGCGGCCAGGCGGCCTCGACGTTCGCGATCCTGAACATCGCGCAGGCCGGTGACCACTTCGTCGCCTCGAGCTCGATCTACGGCGGCACGTACAACCTCTTCAAGTACACGCTCGCGAAGCTCGGCATCGAGGTCACGTTCGTCGAGAACCAGGACGACCCCGAGGAGTGGCGCCGCGCCGTCCGCCCGAACACGAAGCTGTTCTTCGCGGAGACCATCGGCAACCCGCAGATCAACATCCTCGACATCCGCGCGGTCTCCGACATCGCGCACGAGAACGGCGTGCCGCTCATCGTCGACAACACGATCGCCACCCCGTACCTGATCCGCCCGTTCGAGTTCGGCGCCGACATCGTCGTCCACTCGGTCACCAAGTTCCTCGGCGGCCACGGCACCACCATCGGCGGCGCGATCATCGACGGCGGCACCTTCGAGTGGTCGAAGAACGTCGACACCTTCCCGGGCCTCACGGTTCCGGACCCCTCGTACCACGGCGCGAGCTACACCGCCGCCGTCGGCGACCCGCTCGCGTACATCATCAAGGCCCGCGTGCAGCTGCTCCGCGACCTGGGCTCGGCGATCGCCCCGCAGAGCGCGTGGAACCTCATCCAGGGCATCGAGACGCTGTCGCTGCGCATCGAGCGCCACGTGCAGAACGCCCAGGAGATCGCCGAGTGGCTCGACGGCCGCGACGACGTCGCGACGGTGAACTACTCGGGTCTGCCCTCCTCGCCCTGGTACGCCAAGGCCAACGAGTACGCTCCCCGGGGCGTCGGCGCGGTGCTGTCGTTCGAGCTCAAGGGCGGCGTGGAGGCCGGCCGCGAGTTCGTCAACAGCCTGTCGCTGTTCAGCCACCTCGCCAACATCGGCGACGTGCGCTCGCTCGTCATCCACCCGGCGTCGACCACGCACGCGCAGCTCACTCCCGAGCAGCAGCTCACGGCCGGTGTCACCCCGGGTCTCGTGCGCCTCTCGGTCGGCATCGAGAACATCGACGACCTCAAGGCCGATCTCGACCAGGCTCTCGCCGCCGCTCGCGCCGTCTCGGAGGCCGCACGCGCCTGACGCGCCTGACCACCACGAGGATGCCCCGGACCGAAAGGTTCGGGGCATCCTCGCGTCCGCCGGGGCTCCCTCATCCGGCCGACCCACAGGCTGTTCCCTCCACAATGGAACTCCCGCCGTGAGGAGTGCATGATCGACGTCGAACAACGACCCCCGCGGCTGCGGCGAACCACGACGCGTCATGCCAGACGACTCGCGGTCGCCGCCGTCGTGATGCTGGTCGTGGTCATCTGCGGATGGGTGCCCGGCGTCGTCGGCACGGCGGTCGCCGCCGCGCTCCCCTGGCTCGGCCTGCTCCTCCTCGCGATGATGGTCACGGCGCTGTTCCTCGCCCGTCGGGTGATCGTGCTCATCCTGGTTCCCGCCCTGCTCTGGTTCCTCGCGATGTCACCGGCTCTTCCCACATTCCCCGCTCCTGCCGACTCGGCGTCCGCCTCGGCCTCCCCCCTCACCGTCGTGAGTCAGAACGTCCGCGCGCGCTCCGGTGGCGCTGCCGCATCCGCGACCGCGCTCGCCGAGAGCGGCGCCGACGTGATCGCGCTGACCGAGCTCGACGGCGACAGCCTCGCCGCCGCGAGCGAGGTGCTCGCCGAGGAGTACCCGCACTCGTTCACGGTCGGCACCGTCGCCGTGTGGAGCCGCTATCCGCTCACCGACGCCGAGCCGCTCACGCTCGGCCTCAGCTGGAAGCGCGCCCTCCGCGTCGAGGTGCAGACGCCCACGGCACCCGTCGCCGTCTACGTGCTGCATGCCGCGTCCGTCCGCCCCGGCCATCAGCAGGATCGCGACACGATGCTGGGCGGCATCGCCGAGCAGGTTGCGGCCGACCCCGCCGACGCGCTCATCGTCGTCGGCGACTTCAACGCGCCATCGACCGACCCGGCACTGGCGGCACTGCGCGCGGAGGCCGACTGGGTCCGACCGACCGACGGATCCCTGGGATTCACGTGGCCGGTGGCGTTCCCCCTGGTCCGGATCGATCAGGTGTTCGTCCGCGGACTCGACGTGATCACCTCGAGCACGATGCGCGCCGGGCACAGCGATCACCTCGCCACGGTGACGCGGGTGCGCTGAGAGACGCACCGCGACGCGCCCGAGAGGCCGACACCGGGTCGTAACCTGCCGCCGCGGGCTCCTCCGCCAGGCGAGAATGGAGACATGGACTGGCAGACGACCTCCGAGGACACGGTGCCGTCGGCGCCCGTGACGGAGGCCGACGTCCGGCTGCTCCGTGCCCGCCCACCCGCGACGGGTGCCTGGCGCGACGGCGACCCCGTCGGCGGCCGGCGCTTCGCCGCGTTCGGCGCGTTCGCGACCGAGAGCGGCGCCGAGCTGCCCGGCATCCGGATCGCGTACGAGTCGTGGGGCGAGCTGAACGCCGCCCGCGACAACGCCGTCCTGGTGCTGCACGCCCTCACCGGCGACAGCCACGTGCGCGGCGCCGCCGGATCCGGCCACCCGACCGTGGGGTGGTGGGAGGACATCACCGGTCCCGGCGCCCCGCTCGACACCGACCGATGGTTCGTGATCGCCCCGAACATGCTCGGCGGTTGCCAGGGGTCCACGGGGCCGGCGAGCGTCGCCCCCGACGGCTACGAATGGGCCTCGCGCTTCCCGTACCTGACCATCCGCGACCAGGTCACCGCGCAGGTGCGCCTCGCGGACGCCCTCGGCATCGACAGCTGGGCAGCGGTCATCGGCGGCTCCATGGGCGGAATGCACGCCCTGGAGTGGGCGGTGATGCAGCCCGAACGCGTGCAGCGGCTGGCCGTCCTCTCGTCGCCCCCGGTCACGACGGCCGACCAGATCGCGCTCAACACGGTGCAGCTGGAGACGATCCGGATGGATCCGCGTTTCCAGGGCGGCGAGTACTACGACCTCGGCGACGGCGACGGCCCCCATCGCGGGCTCGCGCTCGCACGCCGCATGGCGCTGCTGAACTACCGCAGCCCGATCGAGCTCAACCAGCGCTTCCAACGGTCCTGGCAGTCGGATGTGTCGCCGCTCGGTCATGGCGGACGTTTCGCGGTGGAGTCGTACCTCGACTTCCACGGCAACAAGTTCACCCGACGATTCGACGCGAACAGCTACATCACGCTCGTGGAGGCCATGAACTCGCACGACGTCGGTCGCGGACGCGGCGGTGTCGAGGAGGCCCTGCACGCCGTCACCGCCACCACGCTCGTGCTCGGCATCGACAGCGACCGCCTGTTCCCCGTCGACGGGCAGCAGCGCATCGCCCGCAGCATCCCCCACGTGATCGACGACGAGGCCGTGGTCCTCACCAGCGACTTCGGACACGACGGCTTCCTCATCGAGACGGATGCCGTCGGCTCGAACCTCCGTCGACTGCTCGAGAGCTGAGCCGCGCCGCACGAAGCCGCGCCGAACGGAGCCGCGCCGGACGGAGCCGCGCCGGACGGAGACGCGCCGCTCAGTCGCCGACGAACCGCCAGGGCAGTGCACCCGCTTCGAGGCGCCCCTGCTCCCAGGCGAACGCGCGACCGGCCTCCGTCTCGAGCACCCTCGTCTGGAACAGCTGCGCCGACCCGCCGGACGACAGTGCGGACGCGGCGTCGGTGAAGGCCGTGAGCTGATGCAGCGTGATCCACGTGGGCGGATACAGCGTCCACTCCCCCGCGCCGTGACGCGCCAGAGCTTCGGCCGGAGTCGTCCAGGTCAGCTCCGCCACCTCGTCGGCGGACGGCACGGGCTCCCCGTCCGGCGCCTCCGCCAGGAAGAACCAGGTGCGGATGCGGGTGGGGGCTTCGCGCGGCGGCCGCCACTCCGACAGCACCACCGGATCATCGACCACGAGTCCGACCTCCTCGAAGGTCTCCCGGATCGCGGCGCGGCGCGCGTCCTCGACCTCGTCATCGCCCGCACGGCGGTCACTCGGCTCGACCTTGCCGCCCGGGAAGACCCAGGCGTCGGCGAACGACCCGCGATCGGGCCGACGCATCAGCAGCACCTCGAAGCCCGTCGGGGCGGAGCGCAGCAGCACGGCGGTGCCGGCGACGGGGAGGGACGGCTCTGAGGCGCTCACCCCGTCACTCTACGACGCGGTGTGCCCCACCGCTGCGGGACGGCGCGCCTCGACCCGATAGGACAGCAGCGCGATGAGCAGGCCGGCGATGGCCAGGACCGCCCCGGTCCACGCGGGCGCCGTGAAGCCCCAGCCGACGGCGATCACGATGCCACCGAGGAAGGCACCGAGGCTGTTCCCGATGTTGAGGGCGGAGTGGTTCATCGCCGCGGCGATCGACTGGTTGTCGCCGGCGACGTCCATGAGACGCGTCTGGATCGTCGGACTCAGCACCGAGGAGACGAAGCCGACCACCACCACGAGGAAGCCGAGGCTCACGATCCAGAAGGACAGCAGCGCGAGCGACGCGAACACCAGCGCCATCGCCGCGAGCCCGAACAGCAACGTACGACGCAGGTCGATGTCGGCCAGGTGCCCGCCGACCAGGTTTCCGGCCGTCATGCCGATGCCCATCAGCACGAGGATGATCGGCACGACCCACTCGGGCGAGCCGGCGACCTCCGTCACCAGCGGGGCGATGTAGCTGTAGACGGCGAAGAAGCCGCCGAAGCCGATCGCGCCGACGCCCAGGGTGAACCACACCTGAGGGAAGCGGAACACCCGCAGCTCCTGCCGCATCGTGCGACCAGGGTCACCAGGGTGCTCCGGCACGAACAGGGCGATGCAGAGCGTGGCGAGGGCGAACACGATCGCCACGACGGCGAAGGCCGCGCGCCAGCCCCATTCCTGCCCGAGGAAGGTGCCCAGCGGCACACCGACGACGTTCGCCACCGTGAGGCCGGTGAGGATGAAGGCCACGCCCTTGGCGCGGTTGCCCGGTCCCATGACGTCGGCCGCGACGAGGGCGCCGATGCCGAAGTAGGCGCCGTGCGGAAGCCCGGCGAGGAAGCGGGAGGCGGCGACGAGCTCGAAGGTCGGCAGGATCACGGTGAGCGCGTTGAACAGGGTCAGCGCCAGCGCGAGCACGATCATCACCCGATGCCGCGGATAGCGTGCGACGAACCCGGCGATGGTCGGGGCGCCGACCACCACGCCGAGGGCATACAGCGAGATCAGCCAGCCGGCCTGGCTCAGCGCCTCTTCCTGGCTGGTCGCCCAGAGCGAGGGCAGCAGGTCGGCGGCGATGTTGGGCAGCAGGCCCATGACCACGAACTCGGTCATGCCGATGCCGAAGCTGCCTATGGCGAGAGAGAGGAGCGCCCTCTTCGCCGCACCCCTCGATTCCGTCGAGGGATTCACCGGATCAGCTTAGCGGTCGTCGGAGTGGTCGATGACCGCTCCGGTGCGGTCGCGCCCCATGAAGACGTCGATCTCGTCCTGCCGCTCGACCTGGAACCCGTGGCGCTCGTAGAGCCGGCGCGCGGGGCTGCCCTGGAGCACGTTGAGCCGGTAGCGCCGGGACTCGTCGAGCAGCATCGCCAGGACGCGACCGCCCACACCACGGCCCTGCTGCGCGGTCGCGATGTAGAAGTGCTCGAGCCAATGCGCCTCGCCCTCGCGACGGAGGGCCACGGAGCCGCTGTCCTCGCCGTCGACCAGGATGATCCGGGTGTCCGCCGGGTCGAACGCGTCCCGGAACCTCTGCCGCACGCGGATGTCGTCGTAGCGTCCGAGCCGCTCCAGATCGGGACGGAGGACGATCGCGCGGAGCTCCGCGATCCACTCGACGTCGTCGGCGACCGCCGGACGGAGCGCGACGTGCGTAGGAGCGCGGAGGTCAGTCACCGGACTCGTCGATCGCCGCCTCCAGGCGCTCGATCTTCGCGTCGAGCTCTCCCGAGTAGCCGGGGCGGATGTCGGCCTTGAGCACGAGCGAGACCCGGGAGCCGAACGGCATGACGGCCTCGGTCGCGCGCTTCACGACGTCCATGACCGTGTCCCAGTCCGGTCCCTCGATCTCGGTGAACATGCTCGTGGTGCGGTGCGGCAGGCCCGACTCGCGCACCACGCGCACGGCGGCGGCCACCGCGTCGTGCACGGAGGCGTCGGTGCGCTCGGCGCCGTCGGCGGGGGTGCCGCTCGGGGCGACGGAGAAGGCGATCAGCATGGGTTCACTCCCTGGTTTTCGGATGACGGGTGGCCGGCACGCGCACGAGAGCGCGGACCCCGACCACGAGAAGGACGAGAAGGAGGACGTTGCGCACGGTGAGCACCGCGACGGCGAGGGCATCGGCCCGCAGCAGGGCGTCGTAGCCCAGCGGGTACACGAGACAGGTCAACAGACACAGCGCCAGCACGAGGACCGCCGGCATGCGCGCCCGCACCCGATCCAGCACGAGCCACAGGATGACCGGGGCGATCAGCCAGGTCTGGAACTGCGGGGAGCCGACCTTGTTGGTGACGATGAGCAGCGCCACCAGGGTCAGTGCCAGGGGCGGGAACAGTCGCGGGAAGGCGGCACCGCGCATCGCCTTCACCGCCCCGACGGCCGTGACCGCCAGCACCGCGAGCGCCATCAGCGGGGTGAGCGCTGCGGCCACGGCGTCCACTCCCGGCGCGGTGATCTGGAAGGTCAGGATCTCGAAGCTGTACTCGATCCGGGCGGCTCCGGCGACGGCGAGCCAGAGGAACGGCGTCGCCGCCACGGCCTCGATCTGCAGTCCTCGACCGGTCTGCTCGGTCAGGAATCCGAGGATCTCGGTGTCCGCCCCGAGCAGCAGGAGCAGCACGATCACGCCTCCCGAGACGATCACGGCGGTGAGCAGCATCCGGAAGCGCGCCCGCGCGGCCACCACCGCGGCGAGGAGGAGCGCTCCGGGCCAGATCTTGATCCAGGCGCCGATCGTCAGCAGCGCGGCGGCGACGGCCGGCCGGGAGACGAGCCAGAGTCCGCCGATCACGGCGATGGGCACCGTGATCGCATCGATCCGGTACAGCGCGATGGGCCCGAGCAGCAGCAGCGCGGCGCACCAGAACCAGGCCGCCATCCGTCGCGCGTGAGACGGCGAGCGCCCGACGAGCACGCCGAACGCGACGGCGTCGAGGATGACGACCAGCACGGCCCATCCCACCAGGTATGCGCTCGAGACCCCGAGCAGCGGCACCAGCGGCGCCGAGAGTCCCGACGCGAGCAGCATCGGCACGAGGGCGAGCTGCGGATACACCCAGGTCTCCGTGATGCCCACGATCGGTCCCCCGCCGAGCGCCGTCGACGCCCAGGGCTCGTAGACCAGGACGACGTCGCCCATCGGCTGGCTCGGATACACCCAGCCCAGCCAGGCGGTGACCAGATGCACGAGCAGGAACGCGCTCCACAGCACGACCACTCCGGGCGTCGACCTGCGACTCACGCCAGGACGCTCTCGATCGCGGACGGGAGGGCTTCCGCCACGTCCAGCGCGACGATCGGATGGCCCGGTCCGCCGTCGATCACGCCCGCGGCGATCCGGGCGGCATGTCCGTGCAGCCACGCGCCGGCGGCGGCGGCCTCGCTGAGAGGGGCATCCGGATTGGCGGCGAGCACCGCGCCGAGCACGCCCGCGAGCACGTCTCCCGTGCCTGCGGTCGCCAGCCACCCGGTTCCGGCCTCGACGGCCAGAACGGCTCCGCCGGGGGCGGCGATGAGCGTGCGCGCGCCCTTGAGCAGCACGGTTCCACCGATCTTCGCGGCGACCTGTCGTGCAGCATCGGCTCGGGCATCGTCGGCTCGTGCGTCGTCGGTCGACGACACCCGGAGCCGCTCCTGCAGGCGTGCGAACTCCCGGGCGTGGGGCGTCACCAGGAACGGCGCGCGTGCCCCGGGCGCGAGGTCCAGCGCCCCCGCGTCGATGACCACCGGCGCGCTGCCGGCGAGGATCTCGCGAAGAGCGGCGCCCTCCGCATCCGAGCGGTCCGCCGGATCCGTGCCGGAGCCGATCACCCAGGCGTCCACGCGCGAGCGCCCGGCATCCGCCCCGACGACGGTCTCCGGGCGACGGGCGAGCACGGCGTCGGCGACCCGCTCCGCTCCGACGTACCGGACGAATCCCGCCCCCGACCGCCACGCGGCCTCGACCCCGAGCACGGCCGCGCCCGGATACGCCGGCGATCCGGTGCGCAGGGCGACGACGCCGCGGGCGTACTTGTCGTCCTCCGCGGTCGGCGCACGGAACAACCGCGCCGTGTCGCTGCGGGTCCACTCGCGCACCTCGAACATGACTCCACGTTAGTGCGACGGCCCGTGGTGCACCTGCGCGGAGGTAGCGTCGAACGGTGAGTCTTCTCTTCTCCCCGCTGAGCATCCGTTCCGTCACGTTCCGCAACCGCCTCTGGGTCTCGCCGATGTGCATGTACAGCGCCGTCGACGGTGTCGTTCAGGAATGGCATCACACCCACCTGGCTCAGTTCGCCTCGGGCGGCGCGGGCCTCATCGTGGCGGAGGCGACGGCGGTCGTCCCCGAGGGCCGGATCTCGCCCCGTGACGTCGGGCTCTGGAACGACGAGCAGCGCGACGCCTGGGTGCCGATCGTCCGGGCGATCCACGACCGCGGTGCGCACGCCGGCATCCAGCTCGCCCATGCCGGGCGCAAGGCGTCGACCTGGTGGCCGTGGGCGGCGGAGCGCGGCTCGGTTCCGACGTCCGAGGGCGGATGGACCACCACCGCCCCCTCGGCGGTCGCGTTCGACGGCTTCGACGAGCCGGTCGCCCTCGACGCCGCCGGCATCGACCGCGTGGTCGAGGGATTCGCCGCGTCGGCGCGACGGGCGCTCGACGCCGGATTCGACGTGCTGGAGATCCACGGCGCGCACGGCTATCTGCTGCATCAGTTCCTCTCGCCGTTGTCGAACCTGCGCGACGACGAGTACGGCGGGTCCCTGGAGAACCGCGCCCGACTGCTCCTGCGCGTCGTGGGCGCCGTCCGCGATGCCGCCGGCGCCGGCGTGCCGCTGTTCGTGCGCATCTCGGCGACCGACCACGCGGAGGGCGGTTTCACGCCGGAGGAGGCGTCCGTCGTCGCCGAGTGGGCGGTGCAGCACGGCGCGGACCTGATCGACGTCTCCAGCGGCGGCCTGGTCGCGCATCAGCGGATCAGTGTGTTCCCGGGCTACCAGGTGCCGCTCGCGGAGACCGTGCGTCGGGGCGGCCGCATCCCGGTGTCGGCGGTCGGGCTCATCACCGCCTCCGCGCAGGCCGAGCAGGTCCTCGTGGAGGGAGCGGCGGATGCGGTCTTCGCCGGACGGGAATGGCTGCGCGACCCGCACTTCGCCCTCCGCGCCGCGCACGAGCTGGGCGCCGAGGTGGCGTGGCCGCCGCAGTACGAGCGGGCGCGTCCGCGCTGACCGCTCGCCGCACGCGGAAGGCCGCCGATCCCGCGAGGGTTCGGCGGCCTTCCGGTCCGTGCGGCGGGTCAGCGTCCGCGGAAGCGACGCGTCGCGTCCTGCACCTCGCCCACCAGCTCCTCGAGGATGTCCTCGAGGAACAGCACCGCGGTGGTGTTGCCCTGGCCGTCGCGCACCTTGGCCAGGTGGCGTCCGGCGCGCCGCATCACCGCGAGGGCGTCCTCGAGGTCCGTGTCCTCCTGGACCGGGACCATGTGGTGGATGCGCTTCGCCGGGATCGGCTCGATCATCTTGGTCTCGGCATCCGGCCCCTCGGACGCGCGGAGGATGTCCTTCAGGTGCACGTAGCCGATCGGCACGCCCTCGCCGTCGACGATCACGTAGCGCGAGAACCCGTAGCGCGCGACGGCCTTCTCGATGTCGTCCGGAGTGGTGGACTGCGGCAGCGTCACCAGGTCTCCCAGGGGCACCGCCACGTCCCGCGCCTTCTTGTCGGTGAACTCCACGGCCGCGGCGACGGTTCCGGCGGTGTCCATCAGCAGACCCTCGCGGCGCGACTGGCTGACGATGGTCGCCACCTCGTCGAGCGTGAACGTCGACGCCGCCTCGTTCTTCGGCTCCACGCGGAACAGGCGCAGCACGCCGTTGGCCGCCGCGTTGAGCACCCAGATCACCGGCATGAACACCTTCGACACCCACACCAGCGGCGGGGCCAGGATCAGCACCGCGCGATCC
>Ga0160430_100147_pt1 | contig 53451 bp, 39 predicted proteins | sample HID1971I_E0MG_FD_108274 | JGI IMG/M metagenome (GOLD analysis project Ga0160430, IMG submission 108274) | Enriched millipede-associated microbial communities from UW Madison campus, WI, USA - HID1971I_E0 MG | ecosystem: Host-associated > Arthropoda: Insects > Digestive system > Unclassified ...
CGCCAGCAGGCCGATGATCATGTCCAGGCCGCGCTCCACGGCGATCCCCACCAGCACGTCGGGGCCGACGCCCAGGCGCACCAGATGCCGGGCCAGGCGGTTGGCCCGGGCGTTGAGTTCGGCATAGGACAGTTGACGGTCTTCGAAGAGCAAGGCCGGCGCTGAAGGTTGCTGCGCTACCTGGGCTTCGAACAGTTGGTGAACCCGCTGCTCACTGGGGTAATCGAGAGTGGCGCTGCTCCAGTCGTGCACCAGTGACTGGTGCTCCTGGGCGTCCAGCAGGCTGAGTTCCGCCAACGGTAGTTCGGCCGCATCGAGCATATGCTGGAGCAGGTTGCTCAAGTGCGTACCAAGACGCTGCACCGCCGCCGTTGAAAAGTGCCCATGGGCATAGCTGTAATGCAAGGTCAGGGTATCGCCCAGATTGACCGTCAGGGTCAGCGGGTAACTGGTCTGCTCATGGGTGTGCAAGGCCTCGAATTGCAGGCCGTCGGGTGCCCCGCGTTGCAGCACTTCAGAGACCGGGTAGTTTTCGAAGACCAGAATGGTGTCGAACAGTGCCTCGCCACCGCGACCGGCCCAACGCTGGATCTCGTAAAGCGGTGCGTGTTCGTGTTCGCGCAGGCTCAGATTCAGCGCCTGTACGCTTTGCAGCCAACTGCCGAGGCTTTGCTCGGCCTGCGGGGTCGCCACCACCGGCAGGGTGTTGATGAACAGGCCAATCTGTTGCTCGACCCCGGGCAAATGCGCCGGGCGCCCCGCTACCGTGGCACCAAACGCAACTGTGGCTTGTGCGCTGTAGCGTTGCAGCAGCAACAGCCAGGCGGCTTGTACCAGCGTATTGAGCGTGACTTTCTGCTGACGGGCAAATTCATGCAGGCGCAGGGTCTGGGTGGCATCCACCACGTAATAATGTTCGCCATAGGCCGGCCCAGACAGCGCCGGCACCTGCGCCTGGGCCAGGCGGGTCGGCTGTTCCAGGGGCAATAGCTGGGCCTTCCAGAATGCTTCGCTGGCGGCACTGTCCTGCTCTTGCAGCCAGGCAATGTAATCGCGATAGCGGCCCACTGCGGCCGGCGGTTTCTGGCCGCTGTAGCGCTGCAACACTTCGCCGAGCAACTGTGAGTTGCTCCACCCGTCCATCAGGATGTGGTGATGGGTGTAAATCAGGTGCCAGTCGCTGTCCGTCAGTTGCACCAGGACCAGGCGCAACAGCGGTGGCCGGGCCAGGTCGAAAGGTTGCTGCGATTGCGCCTGGGCCAATGCGTCAAGGGCTGCCGGAAGCGCCTCGTGGCTGCGCCAGTCGAGCACGCTGAACGGCAACTGCACCTGGCGATGCACCATTTGCTGCGCCTGCGGCCAGTCGCCAGGCCAGATGAAGCCGGTGCGCAGGATGTCCTGGGCGTCGACGGTGGCCTGCCAGGCGGCACGAAAACGTGCGACGTCCAGCCCCTGCACATTGACGCGCATCTGGTTGATGTAATCGCCGGCGTCCTGCTCGTAAAGGCTGTGAAACAGCATGCCCTGCTGCATCGGCGACAAGGGGTACAGGTCTTCGGCCTCGGCGCCTATCTGCGCCAGCGCATCCAGCTGGGACTGGCTGATGCCCGCCAAGGGGAAATCCGACGGCGTCGCCTGCCCGGCTTCAAGCCCGCAGCAATGGGCAATCACCGCCTTGAGCTCGGCGGCATAGTCGTCAGCCAGTCGCTGGATCGTCGCGCACGAAAACATCTCACGGCTGAAGCCCCATTGCAGGGACAGTTCGCCGCCGTATACCTGCCCCTCGACCGTCAGCCAGTTGGCCAGCGGCGCAAGCGGGTCCTGGGCCAGACCGTTGCCTTCGGCGGAAGGCACGAACAGCGCGCCTTCGTCGAACTGGCGGTCGAACTGTCCAAGGTAGTTGAACGTGATGCGCGGCTGGGGCAGCGCCGCCAGGGCCGCGACCACGGATGGCGGGGCCAGGTAGCGCAACACGCCGTAGCCAACGCCTTTGTCCGGCACCGCACGCAGTTGTTCCTTGAGCGTCTTGATCGAGTCCGACAGCGCGTGTGCCGGAGTGAGGTTGACGGGAAACAGGCTGGTGAACCAGCCGACGGTGCGGGTCAGGTCCACGCCGTCAAACAGGTCTTCACGCCCATGGCCTTCCAACTGAATCAACGCGCTGGCCTGCCCGCTCCAGCGGCACACCACACGCGCCAGTGCGGTAAGCAGCAGGTCGTTGACCTGGGTGCGATAGGCGGCCGGCGCGAGGGTCAAGAGTTGGCGAGTGGTCTCGGCATCCAGGGTGCAACTGACCTTTTCCTCCAGGTATTGATGCAAGGCACCCTGGGGGTTATCGCAGGGCAAATCCGCGGTCGACGCCTGCCCAAGCTGCGCTTGCCAGCCTTCCATCTGGGGTAGAAAGCGTGGAACGGCGTCTTGCAGCCGGGCCGTCCAGGTTTGATAGGAGGTGGTCTTGCCCGCCAGTGCTGGCGCTGCCCCCTCGCGCAAGCCGACGTATAACTGCTGCAAATCGTCCAACAAGATGCGCCAAGAAACTCCGTCCACCACCAGGTGATGGATCACCAACAGCAAGCGCTGGCTGTGATCGGGCATCTGCACCAACAGTGCGCGCAACAACGGGCCGTCTTGCAGGTTGAGGCTGCGCTGGGCCTCATCACACAGCTCAGCCAGGGCTTCGTGGCTGTCTACCTGGCGCTGCCACAGCACGGATTCACCCACAGGCTCGCTGTAGTGCTGTTGCCACCCCTCACCGTTCGCCTGGTAACGTAGGCGCAAGCCGTCATGGTGGTTGACCAGTTGCTGCAACGCGCCGTTCAGGAAAGCCGCCACGATTGGCTCGCGCGGCATCAGCAACAACGACTGGTTCCAGTGCTGGCGCTGGGGGATGTCCTGGGCGAAGAACCAGTGCTGCACCGGGCTGAGGATCGCCTGGCCCTGGGCAGCACCCTGGTCGATCGTGGTATGCAGGCGCAGGCTTGCGACTTGCGCCAGGCTACGCAGGGTCTGGTGCTGGAACACGTCCTTGGGGCTGAGGTTGATGTCGGCCTGGCGTGCCCGGCTGACCAACTGCATGGAGACGATGGAGTCGCCGCCCAGTTCGAAAAAGTTGTCATCCTGGCCGACTTGCTCAACGCCGAGCACATCGCTCCAGATCGCCGCCAAGGCCTTCTGCAAGGCATTTTCCGGCGCGACAAATGCCTGTTGCAGCGTCGCGTCCGGTACGGGCAATGCCTTGCGGTCGAGCTTGCCATTGGCGGTCACCGGCAGCTTGGCCAGTGTGATGAAGTGCGTCGGCACCATGTATTCCGGCAAGCTGCTGAGGAGCCAGGCCTTGAGATCGGTCGGTTCTTCGTCTTCCAGCACCAGATACGCGACCAACTGCTTGCCGCCCTGCACCAACACCACCGCTTCACGCACCTGCGGGTGCTGCATCAGGCGCGTTTCGATTTCGCCCAGCTCGATACGCAAGCCGCGCAGCTTGACCTGATGATCGAGGCGGCCCAGGTATTCGATCACGCCATCGGCGCGCTGGCGCACGCGGTCACCGGTGCGATACAGGCGCTCGCCGGTCACGAACGGGCTAGGCACAAAGCGCTCGGCGGTCAACACCGGGCGCTGGTGGTAACTGCGCGCCAGGCCGGTGCCGCCCAGGTAGAGCTCGCCGGCAACACCGGCCGGTACCGGGTTGAGTTGCGCGTCCAGCACATAGGTGCCGAGGTTGGCGATCGGGCGGCCGATGGGCACGCTGTCTGCGCCTTCGTCGATGCAGGTCCAGTGGGTGACGTCGATGGCCGCTTCGGTCGGACCATAGAGGTTGTACAGCGCCGCACCCGGCAACTTGGCGAACACCTGCAGTTGCGCATCCAGGGGCAAGGCTTCGCCGCTGCACACAATGCGCTTGAGGCGGGTGCACGCCTGCACGCCCGGCTCGTGGATAAACGCCTGCAGCATCGACGGCACAAAGTGCAAGGTGGTGATGGCGTGCCGGCCGATGGTTTCGATCAGGCGCGCCGGTTCACGGTGTTCGCCAGGTGCGGCAACCACCAGGCGCGCACCGGTCATCAGCGGCCAGAAGAATTCCCACACCGAGACGTCGAAGCTGAACGGGGTTTTCTGCAACACCGCGTCACCGGCATCCAGATCATAGGCCTGTTGCATCCAACTCAAACGGTTGACCAACGCACGGTGGCTGTTGCCAGCGCCCTTGGGCTTGCCGGTGGAGCCGGAGGTGTAGATCACATAGGCGAGGTTGAGGGCATGGACCGCCACGGCGGGCGCTTCGCGGCTGTAACCGTCGATCCACAGCGCCGGCTGATCCAGGGCAATCACCTGGATACCGGCAGCGGGCAGCAAGGCCAACAGGCTTTGCTGGCTGAGCAGCAAGTGAATGCCGCTGTCTTCGATCATGTAGGCCAGGCGTTCCTGGGGATACTCGGGATCGAGGGGCACATAGGCGCCACCGGCCTTGAGAATCGCCAGCAGGCCGATGACCATTTCGACGGAACGCTCGACACAGATTCCCACCAGCACGTCGGGACCTACGCCCTGCTCGCCCAGGGCATGGGCCAACTGGTTGGCGCGGGCGTCGAGCCGGGCGTAGGTCAAGGTGGTCGTACCGAACACCAGTGCCGGCGCATTCGGGGTGCGTTGCACCTGGTCTTCGATGAGGTGATGTATCCCGCGCTCGGTCGGATACGACTCGGCAGTCTGGTTCCAGGTGTGCACCAGCCGCTGCTGCTCGCTCGCATCGAGCATCGGCAATTCGCCGATACGCTGTGCGCCATCCACCACCATCACCTGCAACAGGCTGATCCAGTGTTGGGCCATGCGCTCGATGGTCGGCGCGTCAAACAGGTCGCTGGCGTAGGTCAGGGCCGCATGCAGGGTGCCGGACTTTTCATAGGTGTCCAGGGTCAGGTCAAACTGGGTGGTGCGGCCTTGCCACTCCACCAGGGCCAATTCCAGGCCGGACGCGGTGCTCACCGCAGCAATGTCAGCGACCACCGGCTGGTGGTTGTACATCACCTGGAACAGCGGTGTGTGGCTCAGGCTGCGCTCGAGTTTCAGCGCTTCCACCAGGCGCTCGAAGGGCAACTCTTGATGGGCCTGGGCACCCAGGGCGTGCTCCTTGATGCCTTGCAACAGCTCGACAACGCGAGTTTGCCCGCTCAGTTCGGTGCGCAGCACCTGGGTGTTGACGAAGAAACCGATCAGCCCTTCGACTTCGGTGCGGTTGCGATTGGCAATCGGCACGCCGACACGGATATCGCCCTGGCCGCTGTAACGATGCAGCAGCACATTAAAGGCACCCAGCAACAGCATGAACAGGGTGACGTTGTGTTTTTGCGCGCAACTGCGCAGTTGCGCAGCCAGTGCCGGATCAATCGCGAAGTTATACCGCGTGCCTTGATAGCTGGGCATCGCCGGGCGCGGATGATCGGTGGGCAGCTCCAGTACCGGATGCTCGTCGCCCAGGCGTGCCTGCCAGTATTCCAACTGACGCGCCTGCTCCCCCGCTTCCAGCCAGCGTCGCTGCCAAAGGGCGTAGTCGCTGTACTGGATCGGCAGCTCGGGCAGTTGCGGCGTTTCGTTGCGCTCATGGGCGTCATAGCAACGGATGAACTCGTCGATCAGCACATTCATCGACCAACCGTCGGAGACGATATGGTGCAGCGTCAGCAGCAGCACGTGTTCCTGATCGTCAAGTTTGAGTAATTGCACGCGCAGCAGCGGGCCGTGTTCCAAGTCGAATGGCAACAAGGATTGGCGGGTAGCGGCATCGTTGACGGCCTGCTCGCGCTCGGCGGCGGGCAAGGCGCTGACGTCCAGTTGCTCGACCGCAAGCGACGGCTCTATCGCCACCTGCACCAGATGCTCATCAGCCTGGCGTTGGAACACGGTGCGCAGGGTTTCGTGGCGCGCCACCAGGCTGGCGAATGCTTGCTCCATCGCTGGCAGGTTCAGCGCGCCGATCAAGCGCACCGCGCCGGGCAGATTGTAGGCGCCGCTGGCCGGGTCCAATTGCCAGAGAAACCACATGCGCTGCTGTGCGTAGGACAGCGCTTGGCGGTCCTGCGCCTCTACCCCTGCCGGAATCGGAAACCGGGAAAACTCCACGCCTTCTTTTTGCAAGGCTTGCAGGAACAGCTGGCGTTTTTCCAGAGGCAACCCGATAAACCGGCGAGCAAGTTTCAAGGAGTCTTCAGCATTCATTTCTTCGAATCCGGGGCAATAGGCGGGAAGCACAAAGGCACGTCGTCCCTATAAAACGAACCGGAAGGGGAAAAATTAGCGCGGGGATGGGTGGCGTCGAGCGAGCTGTCAACAAGGGTTACATCAATTCCAGGCAAGGCACGCGAAGCCAAGCTAGCATTGACGAACACCACTTTTTGCAACTACATTTAGTTACACGCAGGGAACGCCGTGTCCAAAAATGAAAAGCTGCTCGCCAAACCGCTCAATGAGCACATGGCATTTACCTGGCCCGAGCTCGTCACACTGTTACGACGGCTCGGATACACACAGATTGAAGGGGCCGGAAGCCGGGTCAAATTCGACATCGGCGACCCCAGTGCAATGATCACGTTGCACAGGCCTCACCCCGGCAACGAACTGAAGCACTACATTCGTCGCCAGATCATCGAACAATTGAAATCAGGAGAACTGATTCAGTGAACAACCAACTGAAACACAATGGCTATATCGGCTCTATCGAAGCCAGCCTTGAAGACAACTGCCTGTTTGGCAAGGTCCTGTTCATCAAGGCATTAGTGAGCTACGAAGGTAAAACCGTCGCAGAACTGGAAGCCGCCTTCCGTGAAGCGGTGGACGATTACCTCGCGACCTGCCAGGCCCTTGGGCAAACGCCGGAGAAGCCTTGCAAAGGTTCATTCAACGTGCGCGTCGGGCATGACCTGCACTTGGCAGCAGCCCTGGCAGCAACCCGTAAGAAAGTGACGTTGAATGATCTGACGCGCCAAGCGTTGAGCGAGTTTCTACAACATCACTATCCAGAGCCATGCCCGGCGATAGGCTGACTAACCCAACCGTCGGTAACCCAACACCGCCGAGCCCAACACCACTGCCCCCGCCGCCAACGCCACCCAGAATCCGCTGGCGGCCCCAAAATGATCGATCATCCAACCGGAGCTGGCGGCACCGATGGCCACGCCGATGCTCAGGCCAGTGATCAGCCAGGTCATGCCTTCGGTGAGGCGGCTGGGCGCGACGATCTGCTCGACCATGGCCATGGACACGATCAAGGTGGGCGCGAAGAACAGGCCGGAGATAAAAATCGCCGCGGCCAGGCCCGGAATATTGCTCACCAGTAACAAGGGCAAGGTGGTCAGCGCCGTGGCCACGCCGCAGTACAGGAACTGCCGGGGCAACGGTGCCTTGAGCTTGAGGGCACCAAAGGCCAGCCCGGCCAGGCATGAACCGATGGCATACACCGACAGCACGATACTCGCCGCCGCCGGCTGACCCTGATGCTGGGCGAACGCCACGCTGACCACATCCACCACGCCGACGATCACACCCATGGCCAGCAGCAGGATCATCAGGATCAGCACCGAGGGCGAAGCTATCAGCCAGCGCCCGTGCGCATCGTGGTGTGCGTGGACCGGAGGCTCGGTTTGCCGCTGCAATACAAAGGTGGTCACACCTATGGCCAGCAATACTGCCGCCACCAAGGGGCCGGCTTCAGGAAACAGCACCACGCTCAGGCCCACGGAAATGGGCGGGCCAATGATGAAGCACACCTCATCGAGCACCGACTCCAGGGCAAATGCGGTCTGCAGCCTGGGCTGGCCGCGGTACAGCTCGGTCCAGCGCGCCCGCACCATGGCGGACATGTTCGGCATGCAACCGGCCAGCGCGGCAAACAGGAACAGCGTCCAATTCGGCGCCTGTAAGCGCGTACACAGCAGCACCATCAACAACGCCCCGCCGCCGATCAAAGCGGCAATCGGCAATACCTTGCCCTGGCCGTAGCGGTCCACCCAACGTGAAACTTGCGGCGCACAAAACGCCGTAGCCAGGGCAAACACTGCCGCCACCGAACCGGCCAGGCCATAGCCGCCATGCACCTGGGACAGCATGGTGATCAAGCCGATGCCGGTCATCGATATCGGCATGCGCGCCAGCATGCCGGCGAGCACAAAGGCCCGGGCACCGGGGACCTGGAATAATTCGGCGTAGGGGTTTGCCATCCTGCTTGACCTCTTGCTTGGAGCCCCGGGCTTGCTATCTGAAGCTATCAGGGCAAAATACATACGGTGCGTATGTAACGAATCATGCTTCGCATACGCAGCGTATGTCAATCACTCAGCCAAGAGATTCCCATGAGCCGAGCCCGCGCCGAAATGATCGAAGCCACCCGCGCCCGTCTGATAGACAGCGCGCGCCGAGCCTTCGCCACCCAAGGCTATGCCAATACCTCGATGGATGACTTCACCGCCCAGGCCGGGCTCACACGCGGTGCGTTGTACCATCACTTTGGTGATAAAAAAGGCTTGCTGGCGGCCGTGGTCGCCCAGCTCGACAGCGAGATGGACGAGCGCTTGCAGCGCATCTCGGAGCAGGCCGCAGAACCCTGGAGCGGTTTTTGCGAACGCTGCCGGGCTTATCTGCGCATGGCCCAGGACCCTGAAATCCAACGCATCGTGTTGCAGGATGCGCCGGCGGTGCTGGGTGATACCGGCCCCCAACAACATTGCGTCGAATCATTGCGCCAATTGCTGGAGGCCTTGATGCAGGCCGGGTTGATTCCTCAGGCCCCCAGCCAAGCACTGGCGCAGATGATCAACGGCAGCCTGGTCAATACCGCGTTGTGGATTGCCCGGGATGACCACCCGGGCACACGCCTGGAAGAAGCGTTGCAAAGCCTGGAGCTACTTTTGCGCGGGCTGAGCCTCAAACCAAGCGCTTGATCTGCTTATGCCGCCACACCAGCCGGTAGTACGCGGTCTGCAACACCAGCATCGCCAGGTAGGTCACCGGGAAGGCCATCCACACCCCTTCCAACCCGAAGTGGGCGTTGAACAGGTAAGCCATCGGCAGTTCCACGCAGAGCACGCAAAAAATCGAGATCGCCACCGGCATCAGCACCACACCACTGGCGCGCATGATGCCGCCAATCACCGCCTGGAACCCGAACACCAGGATGCTCCAGAGCATGATGTGCAGCAGGTGTTCGGCCCTGACCCGTGCGCTGTCGTCGGTGATGAACAGCCCCAGCAGCCAGTGCGACAAACCGTAGCCGAGCACGATCAGGGCACCGGTAAGGCACAGGTTGATCACCAGCCCGGTGCGCAGGATCGGCCCGATGCGCTCCAGGCGCCCGGCGCCAATCGCCTGGGCACCGAGGATCGATGCAGTGATGGCGATCGACAGCGCCGGGAATTGCACGTAGTTGACGATCTGCGTCACCGCGCCATAGGCCGCCGTGGCCTGTGAACCGTGGCCGTTGACCAGGGCGAGGATGACCAATTCAGACAACGACAACACCACCATCTGCAAGCCCGTCGGCAAGCCGATGCGCAGGACCTTGCCGAGGATCACCCGGTCCAGGCGCAAGGCCGCGAGCAATTCACGATCCGGCGCCATCACATGGTTTTTATGCCGCAGGCGCAGGACCAGGAACAGCATCGCCAAGGCATTACCCACCAAACCCGCGTACACCGCACTCTGGATGCCCATGGGCGGCAGGCCGATCCAGCCACGGATCAGCGCCGGGGTCAGCAGTAAGCCCACCAGGGTCGAGACCATCAACGCCAGCAGCGGCGAAATCGTGTCGCTGACTCCGCGCAGCAATTGGGTGTAGAGGATGAACACCAGCAACAACGGCATGATCAACATCATCATCTGGGCGTAACCCACCGCATCGTCGAGCACATCCAGCGGCGTACCCAATGCCTGCAAGGCCGGACGCGCAAACAGGCTGCCCAGTACCGCGGCGATCAGACCCACCAGCGCGCCCAACGTGAGGGTGGCGCCGGTAATCACTTTGACCATCCCTGTCTCCTGGGCGCCCCACGCTTGGCCGATCAACACCGAAGCGCCCGCCCCCAGGCCGATCACCAGGGCGATAAAGAAAAACACGATGGGGAACATGCCCGACACCGCCGCCAGCGCCTGGGTGCCGAGCATTTGCCCAACATAGATGCCGTTGAGGGTGCCGGAAAAGCTCTGCAGAAAATTGGACAGCACCATGGGTGCCAGAAAGATCAGGTAGATCTGCCACAACGGCCGTTGCTGAGTAACTTCCATGATGGTTAGAGTCCCGGAGTGATTAGGCTGGGAAGGCATTGCGCGACAGCCAGCCCAGGTACGTCTGCACGTCCGCAGGCCAGTGCGCGATGCTATGCGAGAAGGCGGCCCTGTCCTGGGCAAACAGCGCGCGCGAGGCGTCTTCAAAACCCGGCAAATTACCGCCAATCGCGCTCATGAAGCGATAGCTGGCTTCCTTGGCCTGGCGCAGTTGATCAACGCTGGCATGGGCCGTGCGCGCTTCATCCACCAACCGGCGCAAGGCCGCCGACGCACCGCCGCGCTGCTGGCCAAGCCACTCCCAATGGCGTGGCAGCAAGGTGACTTCGCGGGCAACCACGCCCAATTTCGGGCGGCCCACCGAGGGCGTGGCAGGTGGCTCGTCGTCGCTCTCGACCGGGGCCGCAGGCTGCGGCGCGTAACCCGCTGGCCACGGGTAATCGACCTGTGTGCCGGCGGCATCATCGAAGACCAGGAAGCTACCGGCGGGCAACGCTTGAGCGGCAAGGGCCTCGGCCACATCGGTATAAGTGCCGGCGGCGATGCGTTGATGGCCTGCGAAAGCGGTGCATAGAAAAATGTTGTGCGTAGGCATGGCTTATTACCCGGATATTATTTGTTTTACCCGGGTTATATTAGGCTGAATTGGCCGACTTGCAAGAATCTTTTGCAAGCGCTACCTCTTGCCTGACCGGCTTCAGGGCAAGCCCCCTCCTGCAGATCCAGGCTGCGTAGACATCTTTGCCTAAAGGGGCACGATGGGCAGCGCACGCTTGTGCGCGGTCTTGCTGTAGGCGCTCTCTACAATCGTTCTTACGTGCTCACTCACAGGCTCACCCATCAGATACGCGTCGATGTCGTCATAGGTACAGCCGTAGGCGACTTCGTCCAGCTTGCCCGGCGCCAATTCTTCGAGGTCGGCGGTCGGGGCTTTTTTGACCAGGTTGTCGGGGGCGCCCAGTGCGGTGCCGAGCAGGCGTACCTGGGTTTTGGTCAGGCCGGACAGCGGTGCCAGGTCGCAGGCGCCATCGCCGAATTTGGTGAAGAAGCCCATCAGCGCTTCAGCGCCTTGGTCGGTACCGACCACCAGGCCGTTTTGCAGGTTGGCGACGGCATATTGCGCAATCATCCGCGTGCGCGCCTTGACGTTGCCTTTGATGAAGTCCACGCGTTCGGCATCGACTTCGCCGGCAGGCAGGCTGCTCATCATGCCATCGACACTGGCAGCGATGTTTAGGGTATCGATCTGGTCCGGGCGTATAAAGTCCAGGGACGCGGTAGCATCGTGCTCGTCAGCCTGGCTCTTGTAGGGCAGGCGCATGGCGATAAACCGCGCGGCGTAATCCTGCGAGCGCAGTTGCTCGACCGCCAGCTGGCACAGACGGCCGGCGACCAGCGAGTCGACGCCGCCACTGATGCCCAGCACCAGGGCTTTGCAGCCCGAACTGCGCAAGGTGCGCTTGATGAAGTCGATGCGACGTTGGATTTCCTTGGCTTCGCCCCCCTTCACCAGCTGCCGATTGATATTCAGTTCCTGTGCGATACGGTCCTGCATGTCACACCTCCACATTGCCGACATTGAATACCTGCGCCGCGTACTGCAAAAACGAGGCGTCTTCGCAAACGTTCTTGATCGGGTCATCGGAGAACTTCACCACCGGTTCGCCGTGTACCCGCACCAGTTTCATCACGATGCTCAGCGGCTCCACACCTTGCACATCACACGCCAGGCTGGTGCCCATGCCAAAGCCGAACCTGGCCTTGCCACGGATGTGGCGCAGGATCGGCAGGCATTTTTCGAAGTTCAAGCCATCGGAGAACATAAGGTCTTTGGTCATGGGGTCGATGCCGAGTTCCTTGTATCTGGCCAGCACCTTGTCGGCCCAGGCGATGGGGTCACCGGAATCCTGGCGCAGGCCGTCGTAGAGCTTGGCGAAGTACAGGTCGAAGTCCTTGAGGAAAAAATCCGTGCTGATGCAGTCGGTCAGGGCAATACCCAGGCGGCCACGGTACTCGCGCACCCAATTTTCCAGCGCGGCATTCTGGCTTTCACGCAGGCGCCCCAACTGCTGGTGCACCATCAGCCATTGGTGGGCCATGGTCCCGATCAGCGGCAGGTCGAACTCGTAGGCCAGGTGCGCGTTACTGGTGCCGACAAACTGGCCGGGAAAGTCGCGACGCATGATGTCCACCACTTCGCGCTGGGCCTTGAACGACAGGCGCCGGCGGGTAGAGAAGTCAGACACGCGCAGGTCGGCCAATTCATCGCGGCTGAGGTTTTTTTCCAGCCAGTCGAATTTCTGGTAGAGCTTGCGGGTGACGTCCTCCAGGGTGACGTCGGGGTATTTGTCACAGTTGCGCAATTCGCTGACCAGGGCCAGGACCGGTTGTTCGAACATGATGCAGTGCAGCATCGGGCCGATTACGCGAATGTTGAGCTGGCCGTCGACCTCACTGACGTGGATATAGCGCAGGTTGAAGCGGAACAGGCCGAGGAAGCGCTCGTAGTCCGGGGTGAGGTATTCGCGAAAACGCGGGTTGAACAAAAAGCGCAGCTCACCTTCGCGCATGTGCAGGCCGGCGAGTTTTTCCAGCTCGTCGCGCAGCTGCGGGATCAGGTGTCCGAGTTTTTCCCTGGAGCGCACGATGAAGTTGTATTCCACATCGACATTGGGGTGCTGGTGCAACACCGCCTGCATCATGGTGAAGGTGTAGTAGTCGGTATCGAGCAGGCCCTGGATCACTGGGGATTGCTTGTCGTAGGCACTTTCCATGGTGGGTCTCCTTAACGCGCGGCCATCTCGGCCAGTTCTTCGCGGGTACTGCTGATGACAGCACCGGCCTTGAGCAACTCGTTCACAGCCTGTACACCACCCTCCTCACTGATGCTGCGGCAGGCCGGCAGGTGCAGGACGACTTGCAGGCCAGCCTTGAGCAGTTGCAGTGCGGTGGTCTTGACGCAGTAGTCCAGGGCCAGCCCGCCGACGATCACGCGGGCGACGCCCTGGGCCTTGAGGTACTCGATCACCCCGGTGGACAGCTTGTCGTGCAGGTCGTGGTAGCAGGCGCCGTAGGGGTGCAGGTCGGGTTCGACGCCTTTCCAGATGAAGTAGTCGTAGTTATAGGGGCTGGGCAACTCGTCGAGCAAGGTGAAGCCCTCGGTGCCCGGCACACAGTGGCTGACCCAGGTGACATCGGCGTGGGCCAGGCCGGTGGGTTGCAGCATCTCGCTGTGCTGCGCGACGACCCAGGGCGCGTGGGGCGTGTGGGCGTCCTTGCTGCCGATGCGATGGCTGGCGAGGCTGGCCATGTAGTTGAGCTCGGCGCCGATGCGGTCGCCACCGGCCACCGGCAATTCATTGGGGCACAGCGGCGTGAAGCTTTTCTGGGCGTCGACGTCGAATGAAGCGATGGCGGTTTTAGCAAGGGTCATGGTGATTCTCCGGTGGCCTGGAAACAAAAGTACACGTCATGTACTTTCATAGCAAGAAACATTTTTTTATTTAGGCGGCCGTCAGTTCATGACATATCTGTTCGATCCGTTAGACTATGTCGGCCACCGTTGATGAGGACCTGTCATGCCACTTAGCGCCTACCTGCACACCGTCGATCTCTGCGTGCTGTGCTACTGCCGCGCCGCTGGCGAATTGAAGCTGCTGCTGAATAAACGCGAAGCCGAGCCGTTCGCCGGGCATTGGGCACTGCCGGGTGTGGTGGTAAACGGCGACGTGCAAGACCTGAGCCTCAAGGATGCAGTGGAACGCCTGCGCGCCAGTGACAAGGTCGGCCTGGACCTGGCCTGGAGCGAACAGGTGGGCACGGTGGGCGATGCGTTTCGCGACCCGCGCTGCTGGTCGTCGTCGACTTACTACCTGGCAATCGTGGCGGATGAAATGGCGCTGGGCGAGCACCAGGGCTGGTTTTCACTGAATGCGGTGGCCGATGGCAGTATCAAGCTGCCATTCGATCACAACAGCATCGTGGCGGCCGTGCACGAGCGGCTGTTGTCCAAGTCGCTGTACAGCAGCTTGCCGCTGATGTTCCTGGGCCATGAATTCAGCGCGCCGGAAGCGACTACGATCTTCTCCCTGGTGCTGGCGCGGCCGGTATTGAAGACCAGTATTCGCCAGCGTTTGTTGAAACTCATGGAGGCGGGGTATCTGCGTGAGACGGGGCGCAAGAAGAACGGCGAAGGTGGCCGCCCCCAGGCGACGGTGGAAAACTTGAAGCCTGGGGCGGTTTACTTCTTTGATCGAAGCTTTGCTGACTGACGTTCTTGCAAGAACGGCGATGGGTAAATCCGCGGGGCTTTAGTTCATCCAGTTACCGCCATCGACGTTGTAGGTCTGGGCCACCACATAGTCGGCCTCCTTCGAAGCCAGGAAGATCGCCATGCCGGTCAGGTCTTCGGCCGTACCCATCCGCCCAAACGGCACCTCGTCCCCTACCCGCTTTTTCTTCTCGCCCGGCGCCAAACCTTCATGCCTGGCGAACAGTGCATCTACCCCATCCCAGTGCTCGCCGTCCACCACGCCCGGGGCGATGGCATTGACGTTGATACCCTGCTTGATCAGGTTCAGCCCCGCCGATTGCGTCAGGCTGATCACCGCTGCCTTGGTCGCACAATAGACCGCCACCAACGGCTCGCCACGCCGCCCCGCCTGGCTGGCCATGTTGATGATCTTGCCGCCATGCCCCTGGCGGATCATCTGCCGGGCGGCGGCCTGCAAGGTGAACAGGGTGCCGGCAACGTTGATCGAGAACAGCCGCTCAAAGCTGTCACGGGTGATGTCGACAATGGGCGCCAGGTCGAACAGTGCCGCATTGTTGATCAGGATATCCAGCTTGCCGGCATGGGCCACCACCGTGGCGATTGCGATGTCGATGGAAGCCTGGTCGGTGACGTCCATCACCACCGCGTAGGCCTGGGGCCCCAGTTCGGCGGCAGTGGCCTGGGCTCGTTGCAGGTTGATGTCGGCAATGGCAACAGTGGCGCCTTCGGCGATATAGGCCTGGGCAAACGCGCGGCCAATGCCCCGCGCCGATCCGGTGATCAGCGCGCTTTTACCTTCGAGTCGTTTCATCGGGGTGTCCTGTCAAAGTGATTTCGGGTAGCCGGCGCGTTTCATCTCGCGTTCGGTGCTGGCCTGCGCCTGCTGCAATGCCTGCTCAACCGACATACCGCCGGTGAGCGCCGCCGAGAACAGCTTGCCGACAGAGGTGCCGATGGCCTGGAACTCGGGGATGGTCACGTACTGGATGCCTACGTACGGCACGGGTTTGGCCGAAGGATGTGCGGGGTCGGCGTGCTTCATCATCTCCAGGGTTACCTGGGCAAACGGTGCGGCTTGCAGGTACGCCGCGCTGTAGGTGGACTGGCGGGTGCCCGGCGGTACGTTGGTGACACCTTCTTTTTCGGCGACCAGTTGGATGTAGGCCTTGGATGTCGCCCAACTGATAAACGCCTTGGCGGCATCCTTGTGCTTGGAGGTGGCCGGGATCGCCAGGGACCAGGCATAGAGCCAGGACGAGCCCTTATCGGTGACTTCGGTGGGGGCGGCGGCGAAACCTACGCGGTCGGCGACTTTGCTCTGGCTGGTGTCGGTGGTGAAGGAGCCGGCGACGCTGGCGTCCACCCAGATCGCACACTTGCCGCTGTTGAACAGCGCCAGGGTTTCATTGAAACCATTGCTGGACGCGCCTGGCGGGCCGTATTGCTTGAGGGTGTTGACGTAGAAGTTGGCGGCCGCAGCCCATTCAGGGCTGGTCAGCTCGGGTTTCCACTGCTCATCGAACCAGCGCGCGCCGAACGCATTGGCCATGGTGCTGAGCAATGCGATGTTTTCGCCCCAACCGGCCTTGCCACGCAGGCACAGGCCGTACTGGTCTTTGTCTTTGGCGGTGAGTTTGGCAGCGAATTCACCCAGTTCCGTCCAGGTCGGGTGTGATGGCATGCTCAGGCCGGCTTGCTTGAACAGGTCGGTGCGGTAGTAGGTGACGGTGCTTTCGCCATAGAACGGCAAGGCATACAGGGTATTGTTGACCGACAGGCCCTGGCGAACCGAGGGGAAGATATCCTCGATGTCATAGTCGGCCGGTAGTTGGGTCAGCGGCTCCAGCCAGTGCTTGGCGCCCCACAACGGGGTTTCGTAGGTGCCGATGGTGAGCACGTCAAACTGCCCGCCCTGGGTGGCGATATCGGTGGTGAGGCGCTGGCGCAGCACATTTTCTTCCAGCACCACCCACTTGAGCTGGATATCCGGGTGCTGCGTTTCGAACACCTTGGATAGACGTTGCATACGGATCATGTCGCTGTTGTTGACCGTGGCGATGGTGACGGTTTCAGCGGCATGGCTGGGTATGGCCAGGGCCAGGCCGGTCAGCAGGAACAGTGCTTGCGGTAGCTTGAGCATGGCGGTTTCCACCTGTTGTTTTTGTTGTCGAGCCCCGATTACAGCAGCTTGGCCTGGCCCTCACAAACGCCTGGCGAATCAGCGCCTGATACTTTTTTAACCTCGGGCCCAGGATCAAAAAAGTATCAGTGCCAAGTGAAACCGGGAGTAGCGCGCTGATTGCCAGTGCGCGTATTTTTAGGGCCATTGCATACCTACAAGAGGCATCAGCATGCCCGTCAGTCGCGCCCAACTGTTTGAGCACCGCCCTGCCGAACTGGAAGTGATCCTGCCCGAACCGCAGCATTGCTTTCGCTGGTTCGAACATGACTATCCCTATGAGCTGGCGCGCTGGAACCATCACCCCGAATTTGAAATCCACCTGATCCGCCAAGGCAGCGGCAAGTTGGTGGCGGGCGACTATATCGGCGCATTCAGCGCCGGGCATGTCGCGCTGATCGGCCCGGACCTGCCCCACGATTGGATCGGCGACCTGGCCCCCGGCGAATACCTGAGTGGCCGCGATGTGGTGCTGCAATTCGACGGCGCCGCCCTCCTCGCCCTGCGCAAGGCCCTGCCGGAACTTGGCGATTTACAGCCGCTGTTTGAACAGGCCCGACGTGGCGTCGAATTCACCGGTGAGGCGGCGGTTAACGCTGCCAGGCTGATGGAAGCCATCGGCGGTGCCCATGGCCTGCAACGCCTGATCCTGTTCCTGCAACTGCTCGATAGTCTCAAACATGCCCCGCCCTCACAGGCCAAGGCCCTGGCCAGCCCATGCTATGCGCCGACCCTGGATGCGCGCAGTGCCGAACGCATCAACCAAGCCTTCGATTATCTGATGCGCGAACTGACGGGGGATGTGCGCCTGTCGGACATTGCCCGGCAATTGGAGATGAGCGAACCGGGCTTCTCGCGCTTTTTCAAACGCAATACCGGCCACGGCTTTATCGACCTGATGCGCAAGTTCCGCGTGCAGCGCGCCTGCCGGTTGTTGTTGCAAAGCCAGATGTCGGTGGCGGATATCTGCTTTGAAGTGGGCTACGCCAACCTGTCCAATTTCAACCGCCATTTTCGCATCGAAATGCACCAGACGCCGAGCGAATATCGGCGGCAGACCGCACTGCATCTATTCAACCCCATCACCAAGGTCTGAGCCTGTTGGTTTTCTGACCATATCGTCGGCTAATTCGCGATTTTTCTAAACAGTTCAAGCCATTGAAGAAAGTTGGTACAGCCTGTGCAAACGTTTGCGGAACGAACTTGCGCACCAAGTTCACACCTACCCGCCAAATCGGGCTCCAACCGCGTACGAATAAGGATTTTCAATGCACCCCACCTCAAGGCCCCGCGCTTGCTTTGGTGTTTCCTTGCTACTGGCCGCCGTTACGGGAGTACTCAGTGCACCCATTTTGGCGCAGGAAAAGCCCGTCGATGACTCAGCACAGGGCGAAGCCCTCAGCCCTGAGGCCAACCCGCCGGCGAAAAAAGGCGCTTATCTCTCGGAATGGTTCAATCAGGACCTGACCCTGATCGGCAGCAAAGACATCAGCTTCGGCCCCAAGCCCCAGGACGACGTCTACCTGGAATACGAATACTTCGGGCGCAAAGGGCCCTTTGAGTTGTACGGCTATATCGACGTACCGAAGATCCTTACCATCGGTAACAGCAATGACAAAGGCGTGTGGGACCATGGCTCGCCGGTGTTCATGGAGCATGAGCCGCGGATCTCCATCGACTACCTCGCAGGCCGCAGCCTGGCGATTGGGCCGTTCAAGGAGTGGTATGTGGCCTTTGACTGGATCTACGACCATGGCAGCAATAAGGAAAACCGCGCCAACACCCTGTACAGCGGCCTGGGCACCGATATCGAGACCCACTCGCGGGTCAACCTGTCGGCCAACTTCTACGGGCGCTACCAGTGGGAAAACTACGGCGCCAGCAATGAATATTCCTGGGACGGCTACCGTGCGCAAATGAAGTACATCGTGCCCATCGGCAAGTTCGACAATGGTGCTTCGCTGACCTATATCGGCTTCACCAACTACGATTTCGGTTCCGACCTGCACAAGGACAACCCGGCGCGCACCGCCAATTCCCTGGTGGCCACCAACGTGCTGCTTTACTCATTCACTCACCTGCGTTTTACCTTGGTGGGGCGTTACTTTCATAACGGCGGTAACTGGGAGGACGGCAGCGAGCTGAATTTCGGCGAAGGCAACTTCCGCGCTCGCTCCGACGGCTGGGGTTACTACGCCGGCGTGGGCTACCAATTCTGATCAAGGAGCTATAGATGAAAGCACTTACCCGTATCTCGCTGGCCGTCGGCCTGGCCCTGCTGCCCCACGTGGTGCTGGCGGACAACCCGGCGCCGATCAAGCCCAAGGTGATGTTGATCGCGATGTTCGCCCCCGAGGCGCAAACCTGGATCGACCGCCTGGAGCTCAAGCAAGAAGTGCGCGTGCCGGGCTTGTCTGCCGACTATCCGGTGATTCGCTGCAATACCCAGGACGTGTGCCTGCTGGTGACCGGCATGGGCCAGACCAATGCTGCCGCGTCGACCCTGGCCCTGGCCCTGTCACCCAAGTTCGACCTGCGCCAGAGTTACTTCCTGATCGCCGGGATCGCCGGCATCAGCCCCAAGCACGGCACCATCGGCACCGCAGCCTGGGCTCATTACCTGGTGGAGTTTGGCACCCAGTGGGAGCTTGATTCCCGGGATGCGCCCAAGGATTGGCCGACCGGTTATATCGGCATCAACACCAAGGGGCCCAACGAAAAACCACCACTGGACTACAAGACCGAAGTGTTCGAGCTCAACCCCAAGCTGCAAGCCAAGGCCTTTGCCTTGTCGCACCGGGTGGAGCTGACGGAAAGCAAGGAGTCGGCCGCCTGGCGCAAACACTACCCTGCCGCCCCGGCCAACCAGCCGCCGCAAGTCACGCGCTGCGACACCCTGGCGGGCAACACCTGGTTTTCCGGCACACGCTTGAGCGAGCGAGCAGAAGTCTGGACCAAGTTGCTCACCGACAATAAAGGCGAGTACTGCACCACCCAGCAGGAAGACAACTCCACCTATGAAGCGCTGCTGCGTGCCAGCCGTGAAGGCTTGGTGGATATCCAGCGCCTGGCCGTGGTACGCGCGGGCTCCGACTTTGACCGGCCTTACCCGGGTTACAGCGAGGTAGACAACCTGCTCAAGTATGCGGACCAGGGCGGCTTTGTACCGGCGCTGGAAAACCTGTATCGCACAGGCAATCCGTTGGTCCAGGCGATTGTTAAGGATTGGTCGACGTGGGAAAAAGGCGTACCTGAGACCAAGTAAAGATCTGAATGTGGGAGGGGCGGTGCGACGATTCGACTTGCCCCTTCCCACATTTGATACGGTTTACGGCAGAAAGATGATTTTATCCGGGCTACCGCTGTTCACTTGCCCATAGCATTCAACGCCATCAGCCAACGCCACCTCACGCAAGCCGGTCGGCGCCGGCAACAAGCCTTCATCGAAGAACCGCCCGAACGCCTCCAGCATCACCGCACATTGCTCACAGCTATAGAGCAACGAATTGACCCCCACCACCGCCCCACCCTTGCGGTACAGCGCCAGGGCCGGCAGTTGCACATGACCGTCGACCGGTGCGGCAATAATCGCGATACGCCCGAAAGGCGCCAACCCCGCCACCGCGGGGGGAAGCCAGAAACCGGTGGTGTCGAAGATCACCTCGGCGCCGCCCTCGAACACCGCATGCACCTGGGCACCGAGTGCTTCCGGCTTGCCCAGGCCAATCGTGTCAACCCCTTGCGCCCGCAATGCCTCGACCTGATCAGCCTTGCGGACCGCCGCCAATACCTGGGCGCCGCGAATCCTGGCCAGCGCCAACGCCGCACTGCCGACGGCACCATTGGCGCCAATCACCAGCAAGCGCGTGCCCTTACCGACACCGCTACGCTCCAGGGCATCCAAGGCGGTGGTATACGGCACACCCAGGCTGGCGGCTTGGGCAAAGCTCAGGTGACTGGGTTTATGCGCCACACCTGTGGCTGACAGCCGAAGGTATTGAGCATGGGAGCCGTCAGCACAAAAACCCAGGTCACGACCGGTGCCCCAGACCTCCTGGCCGAGCAGCGCTTGCGGGCCTTCCACCACCACGCCGGCAAAGTCACGCCCGGGAATGCGTGGCAACGTGGTGTAGGGAAAACGGCCGAGTACATTTTTTACGTCGCTGGGGTTTAAGCCCGCGGCTTTTACCTGGACCAGTACTTCATCGGCGCCCGGCACGGGCATGGCGACATCGACCAGGTGCAGGTTGGCGAGGTCGCCAGTGGCGCTAAATTGCAGTGCTTTCATCAAAGGCATCCGTCGAAAAGAAAAGGCATCAGGACAACCAACCGCTGAACATCTGCCGCCCCATGGGCCAGAGCTTTTCGCCGAGCAATATGCCCGTCAGGCCCACCAGGGCAATGGCTGGCGGCGCGGGCGAGCGAAAGTCCAGCGCGCCGTAGATCACGCCGACAAACAGGCCGATGGCCAGGGAAATCAGATAGTTCATGGAGGCTAGACCCAGTTGATTGATGGGCTCAGCTTAAAGCGCGCCTGAGGTCGGCATCGGCCAAGTGCTTCAGGATTTCGGCCAACCCGCGTACTGCGAAGGCGATACCCCCAGTTCCCTGCGGAACATGTCGCTGAAACTGCTCGGCGAATAACCCAGGCCGCGGGCAATGCCGCTCACCGACTGGCCCTGGACCAGCTCCGCGGCTGCCATCGCCAACTGCACCTGGCGCCGCCACTCGGCAAAGCCCATGCCCAGGTGGTTCTGGAACAGTCGCGCCAGGGTGCGCACGCTGGCGCCCGCAGCCTCGGCGTGCTGCTCGATGGGGATTTCCAGGGAGGGCGCAGCCATGACCGTCTGGCATGCCTTGATCAGCCGCCGATCAGCCGCCACCGGCATGGCGATGCGGATTGGCGAGCGACGTGCGCGTTGCAGCTCCAGCAGAGCCAGGCCGACGACCGCCTCGTAGTAGCCGGCATCGCCGTGATCGCCTTGTTCGACCAACGTCACGATCAATTCACGCAACAACCGGCCTACTTCGATGACCTGCACCTGGCTGTCCAGCGTCGCCGCCAATGCCGGACGCAGGTAGATATTGCGCATTTGCAAATCGGAGACCACACGGATCCCGTGCTCCACCCCCGGCGGCAACCACACGGCGCGCTGGGGCGGCACCACCAGGGCTTCGCGGGGCGTCTCGACCCACATCACACCGCTCATGGCATAGAGCAGTTGGCCCCATTCGTGGCTATGGGGCTCCACGTACAACCCACGCGGATAGGTGCGCGCCAACAGCTGCACAGGGACGGCGTGATCACTGAGGTCGGGCGGCGCGGCCAGGGCCATGGCGGGTACACATTAATCGAAGACAGGTGAGCATGGTAAAGACTCACCGCCGACAAGCGAACTGTTTTAACTCACCCTGCAGGCACCGGGTTGCCCGGGCCTGCAGGTCGAACACCTCAGGTGTGAGCCGACTTGGCGCACTCGCAGCCCGTCGCGGCGGCGCAAGGCTCACCGTGGGCATGGTGCTCGGCACAGCCCTGGCAGCAATAACCTTTACCGTCCTTCATGATCGCATCGCTGCCCAGTACGCATTTGCAGTGTGGGCAAGCACAGGTTTGATCTGGCATGGTCAGACTCCTTTTTCATGGTCGTCGCGATGCGGCGAACACCGCACCTTAAGCAGTGACTGCGTACACGACGCCAAGGTTCAGCGCCATCAGTCGGCCGCGCGGGTATTACTGCGATACATGAACACCAGTGCCAGGGCCAGGCAGAGCATCGCCACGATGCGGCTCCCTGATAATTCAATGGCTGGGTTGCCCAGCCAGCCGAAGTTGTCGATCAACATGCCCATCCCCAACTGCCCGACAATCACCGCCACCGTGGCGACAGCCGTGCCAACCACCGGCACCGCGCCGACCATCACCAGCATGTACACCACGCCGAACAAAGCGCCGGTCAATTGCCATTTCGGCACGTCCAGCAGGCTGACGGCCTGGGCCGGCTCGAAGAAAAATATCAACAATGCCGTGATGAGCGCGCCAACGGCAAAGGTCAGCAGGCTGCTGCGCAACACCCCAACCGTCTGGCCCAGGCGCCCATTGATCGCAGCCTGCACACTCAACACCGCCCCTGCCGCAATCACCACCACCAATAACAGAATCAGATTCATCGTCTTACCCTCGTGCAATCAGGACCAATGCCGCCACAATCAACGCCAGCGCAATCCAGCGTTCGCCATTGACGCGCTTGCGTGCCGTGCCGAACCAGCCGAAGTGGTCGATCAACACACTCTTGCCCACCTGGCCCGACAGGATCGCAATCATGGTCATGGCGATACCGATGTGCGGCGTGGCGAGTGTGAGCACTACCACATACATCGGCCCCAAAAACCCGCCGATCAATTGCCAGCGCGGCAGCTGGGTAAATGCCGGGCCCTGCTGCGGACCGCTGAACAGCAGCAGTAGAAGCAGGATCGCCGTGCCGACGCCGAAGATGCTCAAGGTCGCCCACAAATGCCCGACCTGCGCGCCCAACGGCCCAAGCAATCCGGCCTCCACTGACAGCCCCATGCCCGCCAGGATCACCAACGGCAACAACAGCAGCCGTAGGAGGTTTTTATTCGGCCTGGCCTGCGCCATGCCCTCGATAGTGCGTGCCTGCATACATCACCTGCGTATCAAGAAAAGAAACATGGCGCGCATTATCCGGTGGCCGCCCTGTGCGATAAATGGGAGTATACGGACAACACCTTTGCGCAATACGCACAGCCTGGAGGCATGATGCAGGGCTTGAATGAACTGAGCTTCAAGGCGCTGCGCCTGTTCGTGGCCGTGCTGGACCATGGCAGTTTTTCCGAAGTGGCCCGCCGCGAGGGCCTGGCGCCCTCCTCCATTTCACGGCAGATCCAACTAATGGAACAGGCCCTCGGCCAGCAATTACTGTATCGCCATACCCGCGCCGTGAGCCCCACCGAAACCGGACGCCTGCTCGGGCGGCACGCGCGCCTGGTATTGGAACAGTTGGAAATGGCGAACCAGGCCCTGCAGGAACAGGACAACGAGCCCAGCGGGCTGGTGCGGATCAACGCGCCGATGGTATTCGGCCAGCGCCACCTGTCTCCCTGGCTGGGCGCGTTGTGCCGACGCTACCCAAAGCTGCAACTGGATATCCAGCAAACCGACACCTTCGTCGACCCGCTGCAAGATGGCACCGACCTGTTGTTCCGCATTGGCGTGCTCAATGACTCCGGCATGCAGGCACGCATCTTCGCGCCCCAGCGCTTTCGCATCGCCGCCAGCCCCGCTTACCTGGCGCAACACGGCACGCCGCGCCACCCCGACGAACTGGCCCACCACCAATGCCTGGCCTACAAAGGCATCACCGGCCAGCAGCGCTGGTTCTTCCGCCACGGCCAGGGCGATTGGACACCCTACAGCGTCAAGGGCCCGATTACCGGCAACCACGCCGACACCCTGACCCACGCCGCCGAACAGGGCCTGGGCCTGGTGGTGTTTCCTTCCTGGTTGATTGGCGAAAGCCTGCGCGCCGGCACCTTGCAGGCCGTACTGACCGACTATGAAGTCGCAACGACCCTGGAGCCTCAGCAGATTGCTGCGTTGTGGCCAGGCAGCCGGAGGCTGTCGTTGAAGGTGCGTACGGTGATTGATTATTTCGTGGAGTGTTTTGGGACGGTGCCGTATTGGGATCGATGAGGCCTATTGCGCTCCAGAGACGCCACTGGTGAGGGAAATTTCCTCGTAGGAAAAGTAGGTCCGTTCTGATTTTGCGGGCCAGTATTTTTGGGCACGGTGCGTTGGGGCAGACTTTGGCGAATTCTTTTTTGGAGAGATGCCATGGATGTCGTGTATTACAAGCCATCACGTGCCGAACGAGCGGCCTTGACCAGTGGTCGAGCCGTCTTTGATAGCGCCCGTAGTTTTGGCTACATTTGGCCAAAACACGGGGAAGACCACATGATTACCGTTGCGTTGGGTGAGGCAAAAAACAATCTGTCCAAGCTGGTCGATGAAGCCGCCGCCGGCAAAGTCATCACCATTGCCAAGCATGGCCGTGCAATGGCCCAGCTTGTCCCCATCGGTAAACCCAAGGGCCGGCGAATTGGCGCAATGAAGGGTAAGCTGGTCATCCCTGATGACTTCGACGCACCGCTGCCCAGCGATTTGTCAGATGCGTTTGAGGGCAGTCCTTCATGAGACTGCTGCTGGATACCCATATCCTGCTGTGGGCACTCAACGATGACCCCAGACTATCTGGCAAAACCCGTAAGCTGATTGAAAATGCCGCAGACGTCTACGTCAGTGCGGCAACATTCTGGGAAATGGCAATCAAGGTTGGCGTTGGAAAGCTTGCCGTAGACCTGGATGAAATCCGTGAGTATTGCCTGGAAAGCGGTTTCGTCGAACTCCCCATCACCTCGGAGCACGCCATTGCGGTCAAGGATCTCGAACATCATCACAAGGACCCTTTCGATCAGCTGATCATTGCAACCGCGATGAGTGAACCAATGAAGCTACTAACAGCCGATCCGCAGGTTGCCCAATACACATCCTTAGCGATGTTGGTTTAGGTCATGCCCCAGTAGCGCTATGTCCAATCAAAACAACCACTGCCCAATCAACCACGCATTCGCGCCACTGATCACCGCGAACAGAAACCACGCCAACAGCCGCGTGGGCAGCCTGTTAACGAACGGCCCCATCAATTGTTTGTCGCCGGTCATGCGGATCAGCGGGTACAGCGCAAAGGGCAACTGCAGGCTCAGTACCACCTGGCTGAGGATCAGCAGCTTGCCGATAGCGTCGTCACCCATCAGCCACACGCCGAGGAACGCCGGGATCAGCGCCAGCCCGCGAGTAATCAGGCGTCGTTGCCAGCAGGGTATGCGCAGGTTCAGGTAGCCCTCCATGATCACTTGCCCGGCAATCGTCCCGGTAAAGGTCGAGCTCTGCCCCGAGGCCAGCAAGGCGATACCGAACAGGATGCTGGCAAATGCGCCGCCTACAAGCGGGTCGAGCAGGTGGTAGGCGTCCTGGATTTCCACCACATCGGTATGACCGGTCTTGTAGAACGCCGCCGCAGCCAGCACCAGGATCGCCGCGTTGACCAGCAAGGCCAGGGCCAGGGAGCCGATGGTGTCGATACGCGCCAGCTTGACCGCGTCCTGCTTGCTCGCCAGGTCCTTGCCGACCAGGCGGGTTTGCACGATGGAGGTGTGCAGGTAGAGGTTATGGGGCATGACCGTGGCACCGAGGATACCGATGGCCAGGTACAGCGGCGCAGCGTCGCTGATGGCCGACAATGACGGGGTGAAACCGCTGAGCACATCGGGCCAATAGGGTTTGATCAGCACCAGCTCGATAAAGAAACACACGCCGATGGTCGCCACCAGCGCCAGCATGATCGCTTCCAGGCGGCGAAAACCGCGGTTTTGCAGGGCCAGGATCAACAGCGTATCAAAGGCGGTGATGACGATGCCGGTGGTCAGCGACACGCCAAGCAACAGGTGAAACGCCAGGGCGCAGCCGAGCACTTCGGCAAGGTCTGTGGCGATGATGGAGATTTCCGCCAACAGCCACTGGGTACGCGAAGAGCGCTTGCTGTAGCGCTCACGGCACAGTTGCGCCAGGTCTTTGCCGGTGGCGATACCCAGCCGCGAGCACAGGCATTGCACCGCCATGCCCGCCAGGCTGGCCAGCAGCACCACAAACAACAGGCTGTAGCCATAGCGCGAGCCGGCTTCGATGGCGGTCGCCCAGTTGCCAGGGTCCATGTAGCCGATGGAGATCAACAGGCCGGGGCCGGCGAACATCAGCATCCGTTTGAAAAACGATGCCTTGGGGTCAACAATGACGGAGCCGGCCACTTCCGGCGGGCAGAACGGGGCGGTAGCGATTTTAGGCAGGCTGAATTTCACACGGTATTCCAGGCAAATACACAAGACTTGGGCAGCAGCTTATCAGTCGGACGCGACCGTGCGCATCACTGTATCCCGCGGCAAGTCGAACGCCTCCACCACTTGCACCACCAGGTCCAGCTCCTGGTTCAGCGCTTCGCGCTCCATGCGCTGGCGAATCACGCCAATCACCAACACCGCCAAGGTGGTGATCGAATACGCCGGGCCGGAAAACGCCCGGACACCGCTGACCAGCAGCATCGCCGCGGCCAGCGCCTGGCCCACCAGCGGAATCGCGGTGGCCGCACCCCGGCGCAGGATAAACCCGGTCAGCCCTGCCAGCGCGGTGCCGCTCAAGGCGGTGGTGGCCGAGCGGCCCACATCGAAGCGGGTGAACAGCCCCTGCTCTTTTTGCGCCGCAGCCTTGAGTTCGGCGTCGAACGCCTGGCGGTCGGCGCGGCTGAGTTTGTCCTTGTACTGCTCGATGAGCTTTTCTGCGACCTGCCCTTCGATATCCGCCAGCGCCACGCTTTCAAGCGCAGCGTCGAACTTGATGCCCAAGCGTTGCGCCACATCTTCGGCAATCTGCCGATAGCCCACGCCATGGCCACGGGCCAGGTTCATAAAGCTGTCGCCACCCATGCGCTGCAACTCGATGGCCAGCTTCAGCGGTTCGCGCACGCTGGCATCAATGGAGGCACTGCGTTTTTGCGCCATCAGCTCGGCAAGAAACTTCAACTCTTCCGGCCGCGCCTGCACCAGCGCCGGGTACAGGTCCCCATCCTCCTCGGCAAAACGCACTTCACTGCTGCGCAGGTCGGCGCGGATCAAACCGCGCCGCTCCTGCAGCAGGTCGGTGTATTGCACCACCGTCTTCAATTGCGGCCAGTAGGCGGCGTGATCGAAGCTGGCCAGGTGCACATTAGTGACCTTAGTCTTCAATGCGGGCGTTACGTCAATGGCATAACGGCCGATACAGCGCTCGGTATCCGGCTTCATCGCCAAGGCCCAGTCCTTGCTCGAATGACAATTGATCAGCCGGCCCTTGAGCGGCGCCGACACGTCATCCCAAGGGCTCGACGTACAGATCGCCCCGCCCATCAGCAATAGGTTATTCAACGGCAGTTCACGGGCGACTTCGGGGCTGGCCAGCAGGCTCTTGACCAGGATGCGCGCACCCAGGGAATGGCCGATCAGATTGATGCGCCGCACCGGCAGAGACTCAGCGTGCAGGTAACCGGCCAGTTCGGGCAACAAGGTCTTGGCCACTTCATCGACCCGCGCCTCGACACTTTTGTAATGGTCAAGAAAATACGCAATCGCCTTGCCCACGCCTACCGTGGCCGCGCCCAGGCCGCCACCGCCGAGCATCGAGGTGATCACATCCTTGAATGGTGCAAACAGGTTTTCCAGGAAATGCCCCGCCGGCCAGAACAACATCAGGTTGGTCGAGCCTTCGATACCTGCCAGTTGTGCCTTGAAATTGCCCAGTTGCTGGCGGTTGAAGAAGGCCGAGTAACCGTGAACATAGAGATTGAGCACATCCCCCTGGGGCTCGCCACACAGGACAAACGTTGGCTTGCGGGTGCGGTGCATTTCATCCCACTGGTGTTGCATGGGCCGGTGACTCCTGGTGGCAAGGGAGGGCGATAGTAACAAACCGAGCCGAAAAAGAAGGTGAATCCTGACCAGCGTTCGGTCCTATCAGAACAAGAGTGCCGCCTTGGACCTGCCCAGGCAGGGCGTTGGGGAGTCTTCCAGATTACGGTGGAACATCGCGGTAAATGCGCTGCAAGAGTGATCGTGCACGACGATAGATAGTCATGTCAGGAATCTGGAACTTTGACTGTCCCACTACAAAGCAGATAGCAAAAAGCCCGGCTTGGCCGGGCATACGGTAGCTGTATCAGTATCAGCAAGCAAAGTTGTCAATCTTGACCTGGCCATCTGGGAAGGTAGCGATGATTTCCAACTCACCGCCCATCGCACGAATATAGTCACGCAACGTACTGATGTACATGTCAGTACGCCGTTCCATCTTCGAAACTGCAGCCTGATTGATGTTCAATGCCTTCGCCAGGCTTGCCTGGCTCAACTGCTGGGCCTTGCGTAGCTCATGCAGCGGCATTTCTTTCAAATGTTGCTGAAGTATCTGCTCGGCATCGGCGCGCGACTCGGGCGTCATGCGAGCTTTCAGTTCCGCGAATTTCTTAGCCATGGTCACGGCCCTCTTTACGCAATGTTTCTAAATGTACGTCGTACAACTTCTCTGCCAAGGGTACGTACCCGTGGTACCAACGGTGCTGTGCAGTTTTATCGCCACCTATGAGCAGCACCGCACAACGCCGGAAGTCAAAGGCGTACAACACTCTGTAAGGTCGTCCTGCATGCTGTACCCGCAGCTCTCGCAGGTTGCCGTGTCGAGCGCCCTTGATATCGCTGCTATGGGGAAAGCGCAGCCCCGGCCCGAACAGCCCCAGCAAATCAACACTGGCAGCCACCGAAGATTGCTCCTTTGCATCCAAGCCATCCCAACAGTCCCCGAATTCATCCGTGTATTCAATGTCCCAGACCATGCAAATATGCCACCCAAGGAATATAAACTCAAGGGCATAACTTTAGGTCGACGTTGGTTAGCCAGCCAACCGCGCTCCGGAATAAATTGTGTGCGCATTCTTCAGCCTGACGGTTGAGCAATAAACTCTGCGCACTCAGGAGCCAGTATTACTTCAAAAAAAACCGCCCTTTCGGGCGGTTCAAAAAACTCGGCCTTGATCAAAAACCGAGGGAGAAACTGACCGTTACCGCATGGTCCTTGTCATTGCGCGAGAGCTGACCCGAATAGCCCAGACCCAGCTTGCCGTTCTGGCTGATCTGGTAGTCCAGGCCCGCTTCCACCACCGCGCTGTCCTTGGCAATCGGCACGCCCTGGGTGCTGAACGAGCCACCGCCGTTGATAAAGCTCAGGTCGGCGTCAGGCTTGGTATCGCCGAACGCATGGCGCCAGCCGATGCTGCCCCGTGGGGTGAGTTTCGAGCCGTTGCCCAAGGTGATGGTCTGGCCGATGCGTACGCCCAAGGTCGAGTAGGTGATGTCCTGGTCAGCATCACCGCGCAGGGCTGCCGAACCGCCTTTTTCCTTGATGGTGTCGCTGTCGTAGTTGACATACGCCAGGCCGGCGAACGGTTCCAGGGCGACGCTGGCTGTCTGGATGGTATAGCCGACTTCACCGAACACCTGCGCACTGCGTGCCTTGTAGTCGGCTTTCAGGCGTTGGCCCTCGCCGCCCACGGCCACGTTGCGTTTGCTTTCGATGTCATGCCAGCTATATGCCACGCCCATGCGTGCGGCGAAGGCTTCCTGCTGGTAGGCGGTGTACGCCATCAGGTGGTAGCTGTCGACGTCGGCGCTGGAGTTGCGGCGCTTGGCATCCAGGTCGCTGCGGGTGTAGCCGGCAGCCACGCCTACGCGCCAGGCGTCATCCACTTGCTTGTCGGTGCCGAGCAGGAAGCCACTGAGGTTGCGATCCAGCTTGGCGGTGTTGCTGTCGCCGCCCAAGTGACCCCAGGTGCCGAGTACGCGCATCCAACCGACCATCTCGCCATGGCAACCGGCGCTGGTCAGGCGGTTTTCGCTTGGCGCCAAGGCATTGCGTGGGTCGTCCTCGCGGTAGCAGCCGGGTTGGCGCAGGCGCTCGTTGACCGCGTCACGTACGTAACGCGAATCTTCGAGCATCGCACTGGCGGTGCTGGCGTGGATCTCGCCGGACAAGCTGTCGAAGGCTGCACGTGCGCCTGCCACGTCAGCGTTAAGCAGTGCGTTCTGCACTGCCGCACCACCGACTGCCGCCCCGCTGCCCAACGCCGCCGCCACGCCGCGCTGGTTATCGGTGGCCGCCACGCTGGCGTAGCTGACGTTGTTACGGCTGACCGCCAGGGCCACCTGGGTCGGGCTGTAGTTCAAGGCGGTATTGAGAAACGCCAGGTTCTCCAGGTTAGTGGTGGCGAAGGTGCCGTTGACCGCACCTGCTGTCAGCAGTGTGTAGGTGGTCGCGCCAGCATAGGGTTCCAGGTTGATCACATTCAAGGTGCCGCCCAGGTTGGCAGTGCCGCCCACGGCCAGGGAGCCGGTGGTGGATGGGGTGATCACCAGGTTCAGCGCCCCGGTGCTGGCGTTGGTGAAGTTGCCAGCCACGCTCAACTTGCCGCCGTCAGGCGTCACCGAGCCGTTGTTGACCAGCGAACCGACACTGCCATTACCGGTGAGGCCCGCACCGCTGGCCACGCTGACTTGGCCGCCAAGCACTGCGCCAGGATTGGCCGCGTTACCCACCTGCAACACGCCTTCGTCCACCGCCACGGTGCCGCTGAAGGGCTGGTTGCCGGTCAACAACAGCGCGCCTGCGCCTTGTTTGACCAGTGCACCGGTACCGCTCAAGGTGCCGCTGAACTGTCCGTTGGTGCGCTGGACAAACAGCAGCCGCGCATTGTTGAGGATCCTGCCACGCAGGCTGGTGGTGGTACCCGCCAGGGTACCGCCGCTGACCGTGGTACCACCGGTGTAAGTATTGGCGCCGGTCAGCAGCAAGGTGCCGGCGTCGAGCTTGTTGATCCCGCCTGTGCCCACCAGCGGTGCATCGATCTGGGTGGTCACGCCGGAGTTGACCCGCACCGCAGCCAGGCTGCCATCCGCCGCATTGGTGGGGCTCAAGCTGCCGCCTTCCCCCGCCGCCAATGTGTAGCCGGCGTCGAGGAACTGCAGGCCGGTGAAGCCTTGGTTGCCGACCACTGTCACGGTGCCGCCCTGCCCGCCAAATACGGCGAACTGATTAGTGGTGACCTGGCCCTGGGTGCCGGTCGGATCGGTCCAGTTGGTGCCTGGGCCCCAGGTGCCGCTGCCGCCGTCAATGCTGCCATCCGGGTTGGTGGTGCCGCCGTTCCAGAACTGGATCTGCCCGGGGGCGGTCTGCACCACCAGGTTGAGTTGGTTGGCCAGAGCGGTCTGCAGGCTCACATTGCTCAAGGCGACGGGCAAGGTACCTAAGGTGAGGCCGTTATCGGTCAGGCTGCCGCCGTAGCGGAACAGTTGGTATACCCCAAGGCCAAAGCTGCCCGCATCGCTGACGTTGAGCGTACCGTCCAGGGTCAGGTTGCCGCCGACATTCACCGCCGTGCTCGATGCACCCGGCGCGCCGAGGGCAAAGTCCAGGGTGGTGCCCGACGACAAGGCCAGCGCGCCCAGCGACAGTGGCGTCGCTGCACCGGCCTTGAGTACCGAACCGTCCGCCATGTTCACCGTACCGCCCAGCGTGCCGCTGCCACCGAGGGTCGCACCGCTGGCAACTTGCACCGCAGCACTGCTCAAGGTGCCGTTGACCAACAGACTACCGGTGTTGACGTTGGTCGTGCCGGTAAACGTGTTGTTGCCGGTCAGCAGCAATGCGCCGGTGCCGGTTTTGTTCAACACGCCAGTGCCGGTGAGGTTACCGGTGTAGGTGCCGTCAGTGGCTTGCTCGAAGGTCAATGCTGCATTGTTGACGATGGCGCCTTGCAGGCTGTTGGTGCTGCCGGTGGTGCTGCCGCCATTGAGGGTAGTGCCGCCGCTGTAAGTGTTGGCAGCGGTGAGCAACAAGGCGCCACTACCGTTTTTCACCAGGCTGCCGCTGCCGCTGACCACGCCGTTGAGGGCCAGGTCGTGGCTGCCGGCCAGGCTCAGCGGGCCGCCCAGATTGATGGCATTGGCCAGTTGCAGGTCAGTGCCGCCATCCAGTTGCGCGGCGCCGCCTACCGTCAGTGCACCACTGCCCAGGGCGGCGTTATTGCCGAGCACCAATTGACCGGCGTTCAGGCCGGTGCCGCCGCTGTAACTGTTGGTGCCGTTGAGGGTCAGCGTCGCAGCGCCGTTTTTAACCAGGCTGCCGCTGCCGCTGATGCCACCATTGAGGGTCAGCGCATTGCTGCCGCCCACCGCCAGGGCACCGTTGAGTACCGCCGCGTTGGCCAGGGTGACCGCCGCGTTGCTGTCCAGCGTGGTGCCAGCGGCCGCCGACAATGCGCCGGTGCCCAGGGCGTTGTTGTTACCGACCACCAGCGTACCGCCATTCAGCGCGGTACCACCGGTGTAGCCGTTGGCGCCGTTGAGCACCAGAGAGCCGCTGTCGAGCTTGGCCAGGGTGCCGGCGCCGTTGAGGGTCACGCCCAGGGTCGCGGTGACGTTCGGGTCGACGCGTACCGCGGTGTTGCCGGTGCCGCCATTGACCAGGTTGAGCACACCCGCCGCGCCGGAGGCCAGGTTATAGCCATCGGTGACGAACTGCATGCCGGTGAGGTTTTGCGTGCCGTCTACCGTCACAGTGCCCGCCGCCCCTTGGAACACCGCGAAGCTGTTGTTCCAGTTTTGGTTGAGCGTGCCGTCGACATTGGTCCAGTTAGTGGTGCCTGCGGTCCAGGCACCGTTACCCCCGTCGATGGCACCGTTGCCGATCAGGCTATTACCGTCCCAGAACTGCACGGTGGTGTTAGGCGCAGTCACCAGCAGGTTGACCTTGTTGCTGATGGCGGTCTGCACTTGCAGGTCGCCCGGGATCACGCTGCCCGGCAGCGTGCCGAGCGTCAGGCCGTTATCGGTGAGTGCCCCGCCATAGTTGATGAGGTTGTAGACACCGCTGCCAAAGCCGCCGATATCGGTGACGTTGAGGTGGCCGTCCAGGGTCAGGTCGCCGCCGACATTCAGCAGCCCGCTGCCGCCACCCACGACTGGAGCGCCGAGACCGACATCGAGGTTGGCATTGCCACCCAGCACCAGCGAGCCCACCGACAGTGTGCTGCCGGCGTTCAGGCCGATATGGCCACCGTCGGCCACGGTAACGGCACCGGCAAGGGCACCGCTGCCGGCCAGGGTCGCACCGTTGTTCACTGCCACCGTGCCGCTGGCCAGGGAACCTGTGACATTCAAGGTGCCGCCGTTGACGTTGGCCGCGCCGGTGATGCCGTTGGTGCCGGTCAGGTTGAGCACGCCGCTGCCGTTTTTATCCAGGCTGCCGGCACCGCCCAGCGAGCCACCGAAGGTGTTGTCCAGGTTGCTGCCACCCACTGCCAGCGTACTGCCGCCAGCCACTTGCACCGCACCGTTGCCGGCCAGGCTGTTGAGGCTGGCATTGCCGCCCAGGTTGAGGCTCGCGCCTGTGCCAACGGTGACGCCGGAAGTATTGCCCAGTGCGCCATTGCCCAGCGTGGTCACGCTGCCGGCCGCCACGGTGAGTGGGCCGCTGAAGCTGTTGTTGCCAGTCAGCAATAAGTCTGCCACGCCATTCTTGATCAGCGCCGCATTGCCGGCGAGTACACCGGCCAGGGTCAGGTTGTTGTTGCCAGCGACGGTGAGGTCGCCATTGAGGCTGACCGCATTGGCCAGCACCAGCGGCGCGCTGTTGGTCAGGCTCGCCGCACCGCCAACGGTCAAGGCGCCAGAGCCCAGGGCCGTGGCGTTGCCGAGGGTCAGCGTACCGGCATTGAGAGCCGTACCGCCGAGGTAGGCATTGGCGCCATTGAGGGTCAGGTTGCCCACACCGGTTTTGGTCAGGCTGCCGGCGCCACTGACCAAGCCGTTCAGGCTCAGGTCGGCGCTGCCCAGAATGCCCAGGTTACCGGCCAGGTTCACCGTGTTGGCCAAGGCCACTGCGGTGCTGCTGTCCAGGGTAGTGCCGGCGGCTGCGTTCAAGGCGCCGCTGCCGAGTGCGGTGCTGGATGCGAGGATCAGCCCGCCCAAGTTCAGTGTGGTGGGGCCTGTGTAGGTGTTGTTGCCGCTGAGGGTCAAGCTGGCGATGCCGTTCTTGATCAGGCTACCGGTGCCCGCCACGCTACCGGCCAAGGTCAAGGCATTGCTGCCACCGACAGTCAAGGTGCCGTTGACGTCCACAGCGTTGGCCAGGCTGACCGCGGCATTGCTGTCCAGGGTGGTGCCGTTGGCGGTGGTCAGCAAGCCGCTGCCCAGGGCACTGTCATTGCCCACTATCAAGGTGCCGCCATTGAGCGCGGTGCCGCCGGTGTAGCTGTTGGCACCGTTGAGCACCAGGGTGCCGGTATCCAGCTTGGCCAGGGTGCCGCCGCCGTTAAGCGTGACGCCCAGGGTGGCGGTGACGCCAGGATCGACTCGCACGGCGGTGTTGCCACCGACGCCATTGAACAGGGTCAAGGCACCCGCCGCGCCGCCGGCCAGGTTGTAGCCATCGGTGACGAACTGCAGGCCAGTAACGCCTTGCGCACCGTCAACGGTAACCGTGCCTGCAGTGCCTTGGAACACTGCAAAGCTGTTCGGCGCCCAGCCTGTATCGAACGCGCCATTGACGCCGGTCCAGTTGCTGCCGCCTGCGCTCCAAGTGCCGCTGCCGCCTTCGATGGCGCCGTTGCCGCTGGTTTGGCTGCCGTCCCAGAACTGCACGTTGGTACTGCCGTCGACCAGCAGGTTGATCTGGTTGCCGATGGCGGTTTGCAGGTCCAGGTCAGCGGCCGGGATATTCACCGGCAGGCTGCCCAGCAGCAGGCCGTTGTTGGTCAGGCCGCCGGTGTAGTCGATCAGGCGGTAGATACCTGCGCCGAAGCCGCCGATATCTCTGACATTCAGCGTGCCATCCAGGGTCAGGTTACCGTTGACCTGTACCAGTGCCGTACCGCCAGTGGATGGCGCGCCGAGGCCCGCGTCCAGGTTGGAGTTGGCGTTGAGCAGCAACGAACCGGTGGTCAAAGTAGTGCCCGAGTTGACGGCCAGGTGGCCGCCATCGGCGATGCTCACATTACCCAGCAAGGTGCCGGTACCGCCCAGGGTCGCGCCGCTACCCACGCCTACATTGGCGCTGGCCAATGAGCCGTTGACGAGCAGGCTGCCGGCGTTGACCAGCGTATCCCCGGTCAACGCGCTGAGGCCGCCGAGGGTCAAGGCGCCGGTGCCTTCCTTGGCAAAGTTGCCGAGGCCTGCCAATACGCCATCGAACGAACTGTCGAGGTTATTGGTCCCGACGCTCAACGTGTTGCCCGCACCTACTGTCGCCATACCTGTGCCGGTGAGTGCGCCCAGGCTGGCGGTGCCGCCCAGGTTCAGGGATGTGCCGCTCGCCAGGTTGACGCCGGCGCCGACACCCAATGCCCCGCTGCCCAAGGTAGTAAGGCTGCCCGATTGCACATCAAACAAGCCGTTGAAGGTGTTGTTGCCGGTCAGGCTCAAATCAGCCGTGCCGGTTTTGATCAGGTTCCCACTGCCTGCCAGCACACCCGCGAGGGTCAGGTTGTTATTGCCGCCACCCACGTTCAGGTTGGCATTGAGGTTGACCGCGTTAGCCAGCACCAGCGGTGTAGTGTTGGCCAATGTCGCTGCGCCGCCGACCGTCAAGGCGCCGGTGCCCAAGGCTGCGGCCGTGCCCAGGGTCAAGGTGCCGGCATTCAGGCTGGTGCCGCCTTGATAGGTGTTGATGCCATTGAGCGTCAGGTTGGCTGCACCGTCCTTGACCAGCGCGCCGGTGCCGGTGAGCAGGCCCCCCAGGGTCAGGTCATTGCTGCCGGCCACCGTCAGCGCCGCGTTCAACACGGCATTATTGCCGACGGTCAGCGCGGTGTTGTTATCCAGGGTCGCTGCACCGCCAACGGTGAGGTCGCCCAATCCCAAAGCCGTCGCATTGCCCAGGGTCAGCGTACCGGCATTCAGGGAGGTGCCACCGAGAAAGGCATTAGCGCCAGCGAGGGTGAGATTGGCCGCGCCTTCTTTGGTCAGTCTGCCGGCGCCATTGATCGCGCCCGCCAAGGCCAGGTCGGCCGTGCCGCCGATGCCCAGGTTGCCGGCCAGGTTGATTGCATTGTTGACGGTCAGTGCAGTGCTTGCATCCAGGGTGGTACCGCCTGCCGCATTCAGGGTGCCGCTGCCCAACGCTGTATTCGCCGCCAGGACCAGCCCACCTGCGTTCAGGGCCACCGGGCCAAGGAAGGTATTGCTGCCGCCGAGGGTCACGCTGGCCGCGCCATTTTTGATCAAGCCACCCGCGCCGCCAATCACGCCGTTGAGCGTCAGGGCGTTGCTACCCGCCAGGTTCAGGTTGCCGTTAAGGGTGATGGCATTGCCAAGCGTTGCCGCGGTATTGCTGTCGAGTGTGGTGCCCGCCGCAGCAGTCAGGGTGCCTGTGCCCAACGCACTATTGCCACCGACTACCAGTGTGCCGCCATTGAGCAAGGTGCCGCCGGTGTAGCCGTTGGTGCCATTGAGCACCAGGGTGCCGGTATCGAGTTTATCCAGGGCGCCCGCGCCGGTGATATCAACGCCCAGGGTCGCAGTAGCCAGCGGGTCGACGCGCACCGCGAAGTTGCCACTGCCGGTGTTCAATTGGCCGCCAGTGCCATTGGCCAGGGCGTAGCCATCAGTGACGAATTGCAGGCCGGTGAGGGTTTGCACGCCATCAACGCTGACAGTCCCCGCCGTCCCCTGGAACACCGCGAATCCGCCGCCCCAGGTCTGGTTGAGGATGCCGTCGGCCGAGGTCCAGTTAGTACCGCCCGCCGTCCAGGTGCCGCTGCCACCGTCAACACTGCCGTTGGCCACGTTGTTGCTTCCGTCCCAGAACCGAATGTTCGGCGCCGACACCACCAGGTTGACCTGATTGCTGACCGCGGTTTGTACCAACAAGTCGCCCAGGCCATAGCCCAATGGCACGCTGTTGACGTTCAACGCGCCGGTCAGGCCACCGGTGTAGTTGATCAACCGATACACACCGGCACCGAAGCCACCGGCATCGCTAACATTGAGGTTGCCGCCCAGGTTCACATTGCCGCCGACATTCAGCAGCGAGGTCAGCGAAGGCGCGCCGAGGGCCACATTCATATTGGCGCCGGCATTCATATTCAAGCTGCCGGCCGACAAGGTCGTGCCACTGCTCAGCGCCAGTTGCCCACCACTGTTGATATTCACCGCCCCCAACAGCGAACCGCTGCCGGTGAGGGTGCCACCGCTATTGACGTCGACCACAGCGCTGCCCAGGGAACCGCTGAGGTTCAGGGTGCCCGCGTTGATCGTCGTGTTACCGGTAATGCCGTTGATACCGGTGAGGTCCAGGGTGCCGGTGCCGACCTTGATCAAGCCACCTGTGCCGCTAAGGCCACCGTCAAAGGTACTGCTGGTGCTCAGGCCACCCACGCTGAGGTTAAAACCGCCACCTACCGCCACGTCGCCCGTACCAGTGAGGCCGGCCAGGCTGGAATCGACATTCAGGTTCAGCGCGGCACCGGCTGCCACGTTGGCACCCGTACTGCCGGCCAGGGCATCGGCACTCAACAGCGTGACGCTGCCGGACAGAATATCCACGGCCCCGGTGAAGGTGTTGCTGCCGGACAGTGCCAGATCAGCCAGGCCATTTTTGATCAGCGCACCCGCGCCGCTGATCACACCGTTCAGGGCCAGGTCGTTGTTGCCGGCGATGCTCAAGTCGGCGTTCAACGCAATGGCGTTGCCGATGCCGAAGGCCGCGCTGTTATCCAGGGTGGCTGCTCCGCCGACCGTCAACGCACCACTGCCCAGGCCATTGGCATCGCCCAGGGTCAGGGTGCCGGCATTCAGTGTGGTACCGCCGCTGAAGCTGTTATTGCCATTGAGGGTCAGGTTGGCCCCGCCCTCCTTGACCAGTGCACCGGTGCCGCTGACGACGCCGCCCAACGTCAGCCCATTGCTGCCGCCCACACTCAGCCCCGCATTGAGGGCTATGTTGTTGCCCAGGCTGACGCTTGCATTGCTGTCCAGGGTCGCCGCACCGCCGACGATCAGGTTGCCAAGGCCGAGGGCCGAGTTGCTGCCGACGGTCAGGGTGCCGGCATTCAGGGTGGTGCCGCCGAGGAAGCCATTGGTGCCGTTGAGGATCAGGTTGGCCGCGCCATCCTTGGTCAGGCTGCCGGCGCCATTGACCGTACCGCCCAGAGCAAGGTCGGCCGTGCCGCCGATGCCCAGGTTGCCCGCCAGATTGACGGCGTTGGCCAGAGTGACCGCGGTGCTGGCATCCAGCGTCGTCCCCGCCGCCGCATTCAATGCACCCGTGCCAAGCGCAGTAGCGGAACCCACCACCAGCCCACCGGCATTCAGCGCGGTAGTCCCGGTACGGGTGTTGTTACCGGTCAGGGTCAACAGGCTTGCACCGGTTTTGATCAAGGTGCCGGCGCCGGACATCACGCCGCCCAGGGTCAGCGGGTTGGTACCGGTCAGCGTCAGGTTGGCGCCCAGGTCCACATTATTGGTGAGTAACGACGCGCCGCCAGCGTCAAGGTTGGCAGCGCCGGTCACACTCAATCCACCGCTGCCCAGCGCAGTGTTACTGCCCAGCACCAAGGTGCCGGCGCCCAGGCTGGTGGTGCCGCTGTAGCCGCTGTTGTCGCCATTGAGGGTCAGGCTGCCCGTGCCGCTGTGGATGATGCCACTGGCGCCGGACACCGCACCGCCCAAGGTCAGTGCGCCAGCCACGTCAGTGGTCAGGTTGCCGTTCAAGGCCAGCGTGTTGCCCAGGTTGATGGTACCCGGGGCCTGCAAGGTGGTGGCCGCGCTGACGGTCACCGCGCCAGTGCTCAACGCCAGGTCATTGCCCAGTTGCACCGAGCCGCCGCCCAGGGTCGTCGCGCCGGTGTAGGTATTGGCACCGCTGAGGATCAGTTGGCCGCTGCCGGCCTTGGTCAAGCCGCCGATTCCCGAGAGCACACCGCTCAAGGTCAGCCCGGTCGAGGCACCCTGCACTGTCAACCCGCCAGTGCCCAGGGTCAGCAAGTTGCTCAGGGTCAGGCCATTGCCAGTGGCCTCGATGGTCCCGCCGTTGACGGTCAGCACACCACTGCCGAACGTGGCGTTGTTATTGAATTGCGAGAGGCCGCCATTGAGCGTGGTGCTGCCGCTGACCAGTGGCCCTTGCAAAGTCCAGGTGCCGCTGTTGATGGTCAGGTTGTTGAAGTTGACATAATTGGCGCTCGACGCGGTGCCGGTGCCGGTAATACCACCGCCGGCGCCGAGGGTGTTCTGCAGGATCAAGGTGTTGCTGCCCAGGGCGCCGCCATCCACCTGGCCGGTGGGTGCGAATGTGAGATTCACGCCAATCAACCCGCCCAGACTCAAGCCGATACCACCGCCGGCCGTCACGCTCGAACCGGTGACGGCGGTGAAGGTGTTGGTACTGGCGGCCCCCATCGACACACCGCCGGAGAGGGTGCCGGTGTTGAGGAAGGTGTTGCCGGTAGCAGAGCTTTCAAAGGCTACGCGCCCGGTCAGGGTGCCGTTGTTGGTCATGTTGACTTGCCCGCCGCCTTGCACCGCCACCACCGGCGTGTCGGAGGTGAACAGGCTCAAGCCGAGCAAGGACGAAGAGCCGATGGTGCCGTTGTTGACGATCGTGGTAACGCCGCCTGCGCCGTTGGTGGCGTTCAGGGCCATGCCATCGAGCGAAGCCAGGTTAAGCCCGAGCAGCGCACCGGTGCCGCGCATGATTCCGCTGGCGGTGTTGGTGATGTTCAACGCACTGGCGGCCGTGTTGCCGATCACCACGCCACCGCTCAGCACTGAAACCAACCCGAGGAGTGCCGGGTCAATGGTGCCGGCGTTGTTCAACGTCGTGTCGTTGCCAGTCAGGGTCAACGCTTTACCGCCCAGAGTCGCGTTGAGCTGCGCGCCGGCGTTGACGTTGAGCGTGAGGTTGTTAACTGCACTGCTGAAGGTATTGAGGAACAGTGGCAACGACGGCACACCGGTACAGGTAACCGTCGCGCCGGGCGCCGGGCTTGCTGGGGTACAGGCGGCCAGCACATCAGGACTGGCCAGGCCTATGACCAGCCCCGCCATCCCCAGGCGAACGGCAAGAGAGAGCGCAGAGATACGAGGTGTAACGGCAGCCGCAAGTCTTCTATCCACGTTGTACTCCTTGTGGTCCAAGCGTTTCGTCCATGAATGCGTGAAAACCCTGGGTTGACGCTCCACACGCATCGAATTCGAAAAACCTGACCGTGGTGACTACTGATCCAGTTTTCGAAACGTTAGTAGAGCTACCCAAAAGCCATTGAATTAAATGGTATTAATACTTTCGTAAATCCGGCGTAAGAACGGGATGACACCCAACATCCATTGACTGTTGCGACAGAAATACAAGTTTCAAAATGTGAAAAAGAGCTTTAATAGCACCCTGTTTCCGTCCCCCCGTAGGAGCGGTCAGCTGTTGATCCAAACAAACAATGGAGTTCGCAATGCCCCATGAAGGCAACCTGTTACAAGCGGCCGTGGTGTTCCTGTTCGCCGCCGTATTGACCGTGCCGCTGGCCAAGCGCCTGCAATTGGGCGCGGTGCTCGGCTATCTGTTCGCCGGTGTGATCATCGGGCCCTCGGTGCTGGGGCTGATCGGCAACCCACAAAGCGTGGCGCAGTTTTCGGAACTGGGCGTGGTGTTGCTGCTGTTCATCATCGGCCTGGAGCTGTCGCCCAAGCGCCTGTGGGTAATGCGCAAGGCGGTGTTCGGCGTCGGCCTGGCCCAGGTGCTGCTCACCGGGATGGTCATGGGCGCAGTGGCGTTGTGGCTGTTTGGCCAGTCACTGAACAGCGCCATCGTGCTGGGCCTCGGCCTTGCGCTGTCGTCCACCGCCTTTGGCCTGCAAAGCCTGGCCGAGCGCAAGGAACTCAACCAACCCCACGGGCGTTTGGCCTTCGCCATTTTGCTGTTCCAGGACATTGCCGCCATCCCGCTGATCGCCCTGGTGCCGTTGCTGGCCGGCAGCGATCACCCGACTACCGAGGCCCAGGGCCTGCAACATGTGTTGCAAGTGCTGGGCAGCATCGCCGTGGTGATCATCGGCGGACGCTACCTGCTGCGCCCGGTGTTTCGCATCGTCGCCAAGACCGGCCTGCGCGAAGTCTCCACCGCCACCGCGCTGCTGGTGGTGATCGGTACCGCGTGGCTGATGGAGTTGGTCGGCGTATCCATGGCCCTGGGTGCCTTCCTCGCCGGCCTGCTGCTGGCCGACTCGGAATACCGCCACGAACTGGAATCCCAGATCGAGCCATTCAAGGGCCTGCTGCTGGGACTGTTTTTTATCAGCGTGGGCATGGGTGCCAACCTCAGCCTGCTGTTCAGCACGCCGCTGGTAGTGATCGGCCTGACCTTGCTGTTGATCGGTCTGAAACTGCCCCTGTTGTATGCCGTGGGGCGAATGGTGGGCGACCTCAACCGCGAAAGCGCCTTGCGCCTCGGTGTGGTGCTGGCGGCGGGCGGTGAGTTTGCCTTCGTGGTGTTCAAGATCGGCCGCGACCAGGGCTTGTTCGAACCGCACCTCTACGACGTGCTGGTGCTGACCATCACCTTGTCCATGGCCGTGACCCCGCTGTTGCTGCTGGTGTGCCCGAAGCTGTTCAAGCCCAAGGTCAAGCCGGTGGAAGTGCCGGAGGAATACCGCGCCATCGAGAGCGACGCCCCCCGCGTGGTCATCGCCGGCATGGGCCGGATGGGCCAGATCGTGGCGCGGATCCTGCGTGCGCAGAACATTTCGTTCATCGCCCTCGACACCTCGGTGGAAACCATCGAGCTGACCCGCAGCTTTGGTGGCATGCCGGTGTTCTACGGCGACCCCCAGCGCCCGGAAATCCTGCATGCGGCCAAGGTCGACCAGGCGGAATTTTTTGTCATCGCCATGGACGACCCGGAGATCAACATCAAGACTGCCGAACTGGTGCGCAACCTCTATCCGCATATGAAGATCATCGCCCGCGCCCGTAACCGCCAGCACGTACACCGGCTGGTAGACCTGGACGCCTCACCGGTGCGCGAAACCTTCTATTCAAGCCTGGAAATGAGCCGCCGCACCCTGGTCGGCCTGGGCTTGACCCAGGCTCAGGCTGACGCACGCATCAACCGCTTCAAGAATCACGACCAGCAAGTGCTCGCCGCCCAACACGCGGTGTACGACGACGCGGCCAAAGTCATGCAAACCGCCCAGGAGGCCCGGGCGGAGCTGGCGCGACTGTTCGAGATGGACAGGCTTGAGGAAGAGTCTGGCAAGGTCTGAGGCTGGAGATGAACGAAGTTACGAATTTTCTGACAGAATAGATCGCAATTTCGTTCATCCCTGGAGTGCTTCATGGCCACTTTCACCAAGTCCGCACTACTGCTGAGCCTGGCGCTGAGCGCCGGCAGCGTATTCGCGGCCCCCAAGCCAGACACGCAGACGATCTCCACCCTGGGTGGCAAGTTCACTTTCGACCTGCCCAAGGCCTACAGTGCCGATGCCCTGCCCTCTGGCAAGGCCGATGACGGCACCGCCGATACCCGAGGCACCCTGTACGCCAACCCGACCACGAAAAGCGTGGTGATCGTCGCCGAAACCGTGCGCAAAGACGGCGCGGCCATCAAGGATAACGATCCACAGTTCCTCGATGGCGCGGTGGCCGATTTCGTCAAGGACCAGAGCGCCGCCCTGCCTGACTTCAAGAAACAGGGCGAGAAGAAACTCACCTACAAGGGCCTCGGTCTGCGCCAGGTGGACAGCACTGCTACCCAGGGCGGCGGCAAGACCTTGAACTCCACTATCCTCGGCGGTTCCGGCAACCAATTGTTGGTGATCCAGGCGATTTCCCGGGCTGATGATGTGAAGGGGCATGCGCAGTTGGTGAAGCAGATTACTGGCGGTAAGTAACCCAATTTTCCCAGACAACACAAATCAAATGTGGGAGGCAGCTTGCTCCCGATGAGGGAGTGTCAGTTGATACATCTATAACTGACGCACCGCCATCGGGGGCAAGCCCCCCTCTTATCAAACTTCAAGTAAGCTACTGATTTTAAATAGTTAAAATTCAGTCTTAACGCCGGATATTTTGGAGGCGGCCCAGGTTGCTGCGCGACAGCGTCACATCGAAGATGTGGTGGGGATTCCCACATTTTTAACCGCATTTCACTTCAAGTTTTTCTCTAGCCAGGCTTTCAGATCCTGCACTTCCGCCTCGCTGATCGTGTGATTCATCCCCGGATAACCATGAAACTCCGGCTTCAAGCCCAGCCCCGCCAGCACCTCATAGGCCCGAGTGGCTGACGTATATGGCAGCGCCTGGTCCAACGTGCCGTGGCCGATAAAGATCGCCAGTTTGCCCATGGATTCATCCGGTTTGAGCGCAGACTTGAGCATGGGCAGCACACTGCCGCTGAGCGCCGCCATACCGCGTACCAACTCCGGATCACGCAACGCCACTTCGTAAGACATGATCGCGCCCTGGCTGAACCCCACCAGAAACACCCGGTCGCTTTGTGTGTGGTATTTAGCCGTGGCCTTCGTAACAAATTCCCTGATCAGCCTGGCGCTGCTCTGCAAGTCTGCGGGCACGCCGTCGTACTCACCGTCACCGGGCGTCTTGGTAAACCAGCGATAACCCTGCGGCTCCACCGGCATCGGCGCGCGTACCGACAGGTAGGTCCAGGTGGACGGCAACGCGTCCTTGATGCCAAACAAATCTTCCTCGTTACTGCCAAAGCCGTGCAGGAAAATCACCAGCGGCTGGTTGCGCGCATCGCCCTGGGTCTGTTCCAGGTACGCCAGCGGCAAGTCGGTGTGCAAGGTGGAGTCGGCGTGGGCGGCACTTGCGACCAGGGTCAGCGCCAGGGCAAACAGTTTGAGCATGGGGAAGCGTCCTCAGGGTTTGCGCAACAGATAAGTGTCCATGATCCAGCCATTGGCCAGGCGCGCAGCCTTGCGTACCCGTTCGATCTCTTGCGCTACTTCACCGACTTTGCCGCTGATCAGGATCTCGTCCGGCGTGCCCAGGTAGGCGCCCCAGTAGATCTCCAGGTCCTGGTCGGCGACGCTGCGGTAGGAGTCTTCGGCGTCGAGCATCACCACCAGGGTATCGGCATCACTCGCCTGCCCCGCTGCCAGGCGACGCCCGGTGGTGATCTCGATGGACTTGCCGATGCGATTCAGCGGCACCTTATGCTGGGCTGCCAGGGCCTGCACGCTGGTGATGCCCGGGATCACTTCGAATTCGAACACGCAACGGCCACTGGCAAGGATCGCCTGCAGAATGCGGATGGTGCTGTCGTAGAGTGCAGGATCGCCCCAGGCCAGGAATGCGCCCACTTCACCGTCAGCCATTTCTTCGTTGATCATGCGTTCGAAGGTTTGCTGCTTATCGCGGTTAAGGTCCTGCACAGCAGTGGTGTAGTCGACCTCACCACGCACGCGCTCAGGGCAGTCGGCCTCGACAAAACGGTAGCCGGGCTCGGTGATATAGGTCTCGCAGATTTCACGGCGCAGGTCGATCAGCTTGTCCTTGCTCTGGCCCTTGTCCATAAGGAAGAACACGTCGGTACGGTTCAGCGCCTTCACGGCCTGCATCGTGATGTAGTCGGGGTTGCCGGCGCCAATGCCGATGATCAGGATGCGTTTCATGGGGTGCTCTCAGTGCCGGGCGTGAAAATGCTGCCATGTTACTGGGTTGCCCTGCTGGGTCAAATCACCTTGAACTGCCGGGCGATGTCAAGTTTGAGTTTACCTGCGATCACGTTTTTATAGCTGTCGTCCGCTTCATTAAAGCCCAGGGGGTGTTTGTCAGAGAAATTCAGTTTTGTCAGTATCTTGGTCAACATCCTGTATCTACCCCCTAGTCTGGAGAGTTTCGCCACAAATAGCGCATCGGGTACGCAGACCTGATAACGAGGGACTAAGCGAAAGGTCGCGATTGAATTGTCCACCTTCTGGCAGGTGCCATGGGTTGCCATCACCTCAATTTCATAGGACGTACTGTCGGCCTGAAGTCTTAATTTATTCAAGTCCAACTTCCCGCCCTTATGTGCAAGCCTGAAAGATATGTTCTCCGGATCCACCAAGGGGTGCAGGTGAGGCGTCAAGTCAAACCGGGTAGTGCCTTTCATTTGCGGCCCGTTACACTTTTCGCAGCAGGGGATAAAATTCCCCATGGTTAATGCCAGCAAAGGAAATTCGGCGTGCGGGTAATAGTGATCAATATTTGGCCTGTACGCTTTCAACCCATCAGGACTGACATAAGTATCAATGGGTGATATATGACAGTAAGGACAAATTCTCGATCGATTGGATATAAGCAACGCGTAGGCATCCCATCTTTTTAACAAGACAACCTTCTCTTTGGCTGAAAACTCCTTATAGCACAGATATTTTTTGAAAAACCCATTTACATAGTCAATATCAACCCTACGAGTAAAAGTCTGGTTGAAGGCAACAATCACACCCGGCAGCGGCACGGGGTCACACCCACATATGGCGCCCCGGTGTTTATCCAAAAACTCGACAAGACGATGCTGAATCATGCCCGGCCCGACGAATTCCCTTAAGACATCAGTCAGCCGTTGCAGCTTCCATTGCATGAATAACCTGTGCCTGACCGCGATATCCTCCCACACCCGCGCAATATTAATAATCATAAATATCGCCTCTCCGGAGCACGGTATAGCGCGTCCTTGATGCCAATATCGCCAATGCTCTCAAGCAATAGTTTATCCAATGCCGAAGAAACGCCCTGTTCAAGACGCTCATTGAGTGCATTTATCTTTTCCGCCGCAAACTCACCAATGGCAGCAGTTCCAAAAGAGTTCAGGATAATGTCTTCCAATGGAGCCGCGAACGTATTCTGAGGCGTGACCTTCTGATCCAGGTTAGTGACCATACACGCTGGAAAATCACCTGTTATCACCGGGGAGTGCGTGGCAACCACTACCTGCACGATCTCCATGTGGAACTCGGATTTCACCCCTGCCAGGAATTTATTCAGCAAATAAATATAACGGCGCTGCCATTCCAGATGAAGATAGGCATCGCCCTCATCGATAAGCACCATGACGTGGTTTAATTTTTTCGCGGCCATGGTTACAAAACCTTGGCGGAGCAAAAAAAACTGGTCAACCAAGGCTCTTACACCCGAGCTTTGATCTGTCCAACGCACTTCGACTGCAGCGGTCGACATTTTTATTTTTTTGATTTCTTCTGCCGAACTTATAGCAAATGAATAGGATCGGGGGTGTTTGCGAATATCACCCTTCGCTCCATCCTTTATAGACTTAAGCGTGGCGCCCTGAGTCGTCATCAGTAAATCGAATACTTCCTCATCCCGTTCGTAACGAACATCGCTGGCGAGCTCGAAAAAATTAAAGAAAAATCGCCCAATACGATCATGATCAGGAATTTTCTTTGCGACTGACGTTAAGGCAGCGAGCATGACTATTTTTTCGCTTCTGGCGCGGGGAAGCTTCGACAGAACAAAACGCTCCAACCTAAGCACACAGGTATCGAGCGAACGCTCAATCTGGATATTCGAGCGCTCATTTTCATAGTAATCCGAGCTGAAAAACTGGCGCTTTTTTAGAATTTTCGCGTATTCAGATAAAAAGGTAATCACCGGCTTGTGCGCTGTTTGAAAACCGGCAAGCTTGCTCATGACGACAAGCGCGGGAGCCAACACGGTCTTGAACAGCTCAAACTCATAACATACTTCTGCCCTCAAGCTTGTGTTCAGTTCCAGATCGCTGGCCACTTGGTAGAACTGCTCGACTCGCGCAGAGTCTTCTACCTTTCCAAACCGAGGCGAAGCATCGAAGAATCGGTTACGAAACGGTAGCCTGCGGCGGTAGGGAACAGGAGAAAAGTAAATCACACCAATACGTTCAAGCTCTTCGTCAGACAGTTTCTCCGACGATGTTTCCCGATCATCATAAACGGCTCTTCGAGGGGTAGAGACAGGCGATGAAATATACGCTGCCATGTCACACAACAAGGCGGTTTTTCCAGAGCCGTTATTACCCAGAATTAACCGAATCGTATCCACATCGAAAAAGCCATTCCATTTCAGGCTCTCTTCATTTTCGAATTCAAATTTATTCGTACCTGTCTTGACCGCAATCAACTTGTTCATCTGCATAGAATCCCTTACGCAACCCGTCAATCATTAGGCCAATCCAAAAAGTCGTGTGTCGTGGACCGGGCACTGGCACCGACAAGTAATGCCATTTTGCCACATGCCTGTACCGAGCGGTAAGGCATGCGTGTTTCACGCCATTAACCGCAACCGCCAACACCCATTGAACCGTAACTCCACCGACGATAATGGCTCAACATCTATCCGGTAGAACATCGAAACCGGAAACTGCAACAAGTACAGCATCGCAGCGCGGATGATGAACGGGTGGGTCACGGCGACTACGTGGCCGGGATGGGTTTCGAGGGATTTGAGCCATTGGCCCACCCGGGCGCAAACCTGTTCCACCGACTCGCCGCCGTGGGGTGCGCTGGTGCTGTCGGTGGTCCAGGCCGTCAACTCTTGGCTATCGAGTTGGCTGATGTCCTGGCCTTTCCATAAGCCGAAATCAGCATCGCGCAGCGCCATTTCAACCTCGGCATTATCGCCGAACAAGCTGGCTGTCTGGCGTGCTCTGGCCTCGGGGGCGCACAGCAGGCGGGGTTGTTTTTTATAGCGTCCTGCCAGGGATAACGCCGCACTCTGCCAGTCCATGGCCACGGATTCGTCGTCGGGAAAACGCCCCTGTTTTTGCAGGGGGGTGACGGCGTGGCAGATCAGGGTCAGACGGGTAGCCAGCATCGCAACTCACTCGGTTTTCGGTAGGTTACAGCATGCCCACTATTAACCATTAAGCAGACGTATGCAGCTCAAAATGTGCGAGGGGGCTTGCTCCCGATGAGGACGTGTCAGTAAGTGCATCCGTGACTGACTCACCGCCATCGGGAGCAAGCCCCCTCCCACATTTTGGCATCAGGCCAATGCCGCATCCGCCGGCACTGCAACCGGCAGACCGCTGGCGACGAAGTCCTCCTTGCGCAACACCACCAGCGCCACCAACGACACCACCCCGGTTGCCACGTAGAAATACCACGGCGAGGTAATATCCCCCGTTACCTTGATCAACCAGGTGGAAATCAACGGCGCACTGCCGCCAAATACCGCCACCGGTACGTTATACGCCACCGCAATTCCGGTGGAGCGAATCCGCGTCGGCAGCAGCTCGCTCATCAACGCATAGGTCGACGATGCATACAGCCCGAACAAAATCGCCACCGCCATCAGCGGCGCAAAGAACGACGCAGGCGTGGCGGTGGGGGCCGACTTGAACAGCCAGAACATCGCCAGGGTCGCCAACGTACCGATCACCATCAGAAACGGCTTGCGCCCGTACTTATCGGTGAATGCCCCGCCAAACGGCATCACGAAGGCCGCCGAAAAGCTGGCGACGAACACGTAGAGCAAGGTCGTACCGCTGTCGAACTTGAGGATCTTGGCCATGTAGGTCGAGGCGAAGGTCAGCACCAGGTAAAAGATCGAGCTGTGCAGGGTGATGATAAAGAACACCAGGGCAATCGCACGCTTGTACTGCCACACGTCCCGCAGTGGCGCTCGCGAGGTTTGCCCGGCGCGTTGCAGGGCTAAAAACTCGGGGCTGTCTTCGAGCTTGAGGCGGATGTACATGGAAATAAAGCCCAGGGGGGCGGCGATCAGGAACGGGATGCGCCAAGCCCATTCCTGCATGACGTCTGCGCCCAGCACCCAGGTCATGCCGTTGGCCACGGCGCCGCCCAGCAACAGGCCAAGCACGGCGGTGACCATCAACCAGCAGGTGGCGAAGCCGCGGCGGCCAGGGCCGGCGTATTCGGAGATAAAGCTGGTGACGGTGCCGATCTCACCCCCGGCCGAGAAGCCTTGTACGCAGCGCACCAGGATCAGCAGGATCGGCGCGGCAATGCCCAGGCTGGCGTAGGTCGGCAACAGGCCGAGCATCACCGTGGAGCCGGTCATCATCACCAGCGCCATGATCAGGGTTTTGCGCCGGCCGATCTTGTCCGCCAGCGGGCCGAAGAACAGCCCGCCCAAGGGGCGGATAAAAAAGCTCAGGGCAAACGCAGCGAAGCTGGCCAACAGGCTGGTGGTGGGGTCATCGGAGACGAAGAACGCCTGACCGATATAGACGGCGAGAAAACCGTAGACGCCGTAGTCGTACCACTCGATCAAGTGGCCGGAGGTAGCACCCAGAAACGCACGGCGGCGCTTGCGGACAGTGTCTTGTGCGGGATTGCCCATCGAGGGGACTCCTTGTCTGATTGTCGATCCATGTCAAAGCGCGGCGATACTCGCTGCTTTCAACCACTGCCGCAAGTCGGTCTTGAGAATCTTGCCGTAGCTGTTCTTCGGCAGCTCGCTACGCCACACGTACTTTTTCGGTTTTTTGAACGAGGCCATGCGCGCCAGGAACCAGGCGGTGAGTTCGCTTTCGTCGAGGGGCTGGCCGCTACGGGTGACTATGAAGGCCACTACCGACTCGCCCCATTGCGCGTCCTGTTCTCCCACTACGCACACTTCAAATACGTCGGGATGCTGGGCCAGCACTTCCTCAACTTCACGGGGGTATACATTGCTGCCGCCGCTGATGATCACGTCCTTGGAGCGATCCGTCAGGGTCAGGTAGCCGGCCGCGTCGAGGTAGCCGATATCGCCGGTCAGCAGCCAGCCGTCCACCAGTGTCTGGCGCGTGGCCTGCGGGTTGCGCCAGTAGCCTTGCATAACCGTGGCGCCACGTACGGCGATTTCGCCGCGTTCACCCGTGGGCAGTGGCTGGTGCTCGGTATCGAGGATGCGGATTTCCACACAGGCTTGCGCATGGCCCACCGAGGCGGCGAGGCTGTCCCAGTCAGGGCGCTGGCGTTCGGCGATCACTGCACGGGGCAATACGCTGATGGTCATCGGGCTCTCGCCCTGGCCATAGATCTGCACCAGGCGCGAGCCGAAGGTGTCGACGGCTTCACGCAGGTCCGCCAGGTACATCGGCCCACCGCCATAGACGATGGTCTTGATGCCGGCGCCGTGATAATCCTGGCGTCGGGCCTGCTCGACCATGCGCTTGACCATGGTCGGCGCGGCAAACAGCGACACCTGGCCCACCTGCTCTGCCAACCCGAACAGCTCGGCGGCGTCGAAGCCGTGGGAGGCCGGCACCACATGCCGTGCGCCGCAGCGCACATGGATAAAGTTGTACAGCCCTGCACCGTGGGACATCGGTGCGGCATACACCGCCGCATCGTCAGCGTTGACCGCATCGACATCCGTGGCGTAGCACAGCGACATCGCGACCAGGTTGCCATGGGACAGCATCACCCCTTTAGAGCGCCCGGTGGTGCCGGACGTATAGAACAGCCAGGCGAGATCCTGATCCTGGCGCGGCACCGGGTGCTCCAGGGTCGGCCAGCCACGGTCTGGCGGCCGCAGGTGGCCGTCCAGTTCTTTGCAGCGCGGGGCCAAATCCCGCGATGAAAACACCCCGCCGCCATCGGTAAAGATCAACCGCGCCTCGGCGTTGTCCGCGATCCACGCCGCTTCGCTGGGGTGCAGCTTGGCGTTGATCGGCACCGCCACGGCGCCCATCCACCAGATGGCGTAGAGCAATTCCAGGTAGTCACAGCTGTTTTTCATCAGCAGCGCCACCGCATCTCCCGGCACCAGGCCGTGCTGGTCCACCAAGTGCGCAGCGCGTTGACGCACATGGGCGGCGAAGGTGGCGTAGTCGGCCACCTGCACGGGGCCGTCGAACAGCGCCGGGCGTTGGGGGGTACGACGCTGGGTATCGTGCAGCCAGTTGGCAATGTTCATGGCTCAGCTCCGGCGTGCCTGCAGGACCGAGGCATAGTTGGCCACCGCCATGCCGCCCATGTTGAACACTAGGCCAAATTCCGGGTTGGGCGCCGCCAGGCCAATCGGCTCGCCGGTCAATTGCCGGAACGCCAAGGCATGCATGGAGACCCCCGTGGCACCGACGGGATGCCCCTTGGCCTTGAGCCCACCGGAAAGATTCACCGGCAAGCGCCCGCCGGCGCGCACCACGCCGCTGTCGAGCACGCGATGCCCCTCGCCCTTGGGCGCCAGGCCCATGGCTTCGTAGATCAGCAACTCGGCGATGGTGAAGCAGTCATGAACCTCGGCGAAGCTCAGGTCGGCCAAGGTCACATTCGCCCCGCGCAGGGCTGAATGGATCGCCCGCTGCGGGCCCTCAAACGCCAGGATATCGCGCTGGGCGATGGGCAAGGTGTCGTTGACCTGGGTCATCGCCCGGATCTGCACATCGCGGCGAAACGCCCGCGCACGCTTGGGCGACGCCAGGATGATCGCGGCGGCGCCGTCGCTGATCAGCGAGCAGTCGGTCAGGCGCAGGGAATCGGCCACGAACGGGTTGCTCTGGGACACGTTGTTGCAGTGCTCGAAATTCATTTCCCGATGCATCTGTGCCAGCGGGTTGGCCATGGCGTTGGAGTGATTCTTGGTGGCGATGGCCGCCATCGAGCCCAGCGGGCAGTGGTAGCGCTCGGCGTATTGCTGCGCAGCGCGGCCAAACAGTTGCGGGAAACTCAGGCCGGCTTCGGCCGGGTCATTCTGGTAGCCGGCACCGGCGAGGGCCTGGGTGACGGCGGCGGTGCTGGTGTGGGTCATCTTTTCGGCGCCCACCACCAGCACCAGTTCGGCGCTGCCGGAGAGAATCGCATTGACCCCCGCCTGGATCGCCGCCGAGCCGGACGCGCAGGCGTTTTCGCAGCGGGTGGCGGGTTTGAAGCGCAGCCCGGGGTCGGCCTGCAACAGCAACGAGGCAGCAAACCCATCGGGCACCAGCCCCGAATTGAAATGGCCGAGGAACAGCGCGTCGATTTGCGACGCGTCAATCGCGGCGTCGCTCAGGGCTTCACGGGTGACCTGGACGATCAAGTCTTCCAGCGTGGTGCCTTCCAGGCGACCGAAACGGGAGTGACCAGCGGCAACAATGGAGACGCAATCAGCAGGCATAATCAATTTCTTCTGTTCTTGATCCGGACTTTACCTACAATGACCCACCCCCGGTCGCGCGCCAATTCGTGTAACTACTTACATAGGTAAGTAGCGCGCCAGGGTATTGAACAACGAGGCAGGACGCCCATGAACGCGCTAGCACAACAATTCCAAGACCTCGAACGCCTGGCGTTCAAGCTGTCTCCTGCCCCGCAGATCGTCACGAGCAATCGTGTGATACTCGACTGCAACGACGCCTTCCTGAAACTGTTCGGCTATACACGCGACGCGCTGGTCAATCAGTTGACACTGCTGATCTACCCGTCCCAGGCCGACTACCACGCCATCGGCAAGCGCAGCCATGACTGGCTGCTCGACAGCGACAACGGCTTTTACTCCGATGAGCGCTTCATGCAGCATCATAACGGCGAAGTCTTCTGGGCCAAGTCCCACGGCTACACCCTCACCCCCAAAGACCCGTTCAAACTGATGATCTGGCACTTCGAACGCCTGGACCGCCTGCACCAGGGCACCGGCGACCTCACACCGCGGGAGCGCGAGATCGCCATGCACATCGTCAATGGCTTCAAGTCCAAGGAAATCGCCCTGCGCCTGGCGATCTCCCATCGAACGGTGGAGGTGCATCGGGCGCGGTTGATGAAGAAGCTGCAGGCCAAGACCGTGGTGGAGTTGGTGTCGAAGATCATTATGGTGGCGTGATACCCAACTGCGAGCTGTTTAGCCTACTCGGTCAAAATGTGGGAGGGGGCTTGCTCCCGATGACGCTGGGACAGCCTCAGATATGTTCATCTGACACTCCCTCATCGGCTCATGAATATCTACACAACTCACGCAGCCACCATCAGTAACCGCGATGCGAAGCGAGCCGCTCTTGATCTTGATCTGCTTTTGATCTCAGGCGCCCCGTCAAACCACGCTGGCCGGAATTCGACAGGGATTTGGGGGGTAAACCGGCAGGGATGCCGGTTTAGCCGCCCCGCGC